>Ga0207678_10001243_pt1 | contig 23511 bp, 21 predicted proteins | sample KBSC63metaG_FD_184319 | JGI IMG/M metagenome (GOLD analysis project Ga0207678, IMG submission 184319) | Corn rhizosphere microbial communities from Kellogg Biological Station, Michigan, USA - KBS C6-3 metaG (SPAdes) (version 2) | ecosystem: Host-associated > Plants > Roots > Rhizosphere > Soil ... | reverse complement strand
TGAAAGTCGTCCAAAATAGATGTAAAGGCGTCCGGCATTGCGCCCTACTTTCGGCCGTTAAGCTCGGCTCGGCGTCACCCCAAAACTAGCCGTTAAAGCTAAATCCGATACCTTGGCAGCGGCGTGATCACAGCTTTCTAAGCCTCTGCCCCGCCCATCCCGGCGGCGAAGGCGATGCGCAGTGCTTCCGACAGGCTGCGCACGTTCAATTTGCTCATTAGATTGGCGCGGTGAACTTCCACCGTGCGTGCGCTGATGTCTAGATCGTAGGCGATCGTCTTGTTTGGCAGACCTTGCGCCAAGCCTTCCAGCACTTCACGTTCGCGAGCGGTCAGACTGGCGACTGCGACCGCTGCATCCTGTGCGCGGTCGGCACGCCCGGCCACATCCTCCAGCCGCGCGAAAGCTTCCTCGATCGCGTCGAGCAATCGCGCCTTCTCGAACGGCTTTTCCAGGAAATCGACCGCGCCCGCCTTCATCGCGCGCACCGCGACCGAGATGTCGCCATGGCCGGTCAGAACGATCACCGGCAGGGCCATGCCGCGCTCGATCAAGGCCTGTTGCACCTCCAGTCCGTCCATCTCGGGCATGCGGACATCGAGCAGGATGCACCCCTGTGCGGCACTCCTGGCCTCCTTCAGGAAGGCCACGCCCGAAGGCCAGGTCTGGACGTCGAATCCGGCCGTCTTGAGCATGAAGCTGGCGGAACGGCGGATAGCTTCTTCATCATCCACGACATGGATTAAGCGGCGGTCAGCCATGGTCCTTCTCCGTTTCTGCTTTCACAAGCGTGAAATGGAAGGAGGTCCCGCCGCCGGGGCGTGGCTCCGCCCAGATCCGGCCGCCGCTCGCCTCGATGATCGTGCGGCAGATCGACAGCCCGAGCCCCATGCCCCCCGGCTTGGTCGATTCGAACGCGCGGAACAGGCCGGCTGCGAGCTCGGGCGCTATCCCATGTCCGCTGTCGGACACGGTCACGCGCACCATGCCGCCTTCGTCGTTGCGCGTGCTCACCACCAATTCGCGAATGGGGGAGTCCTGCATCGCCTCCAGTGCATTGCGCATCAGGTTGATCAGCACCTGCTGCGTCTGGACACGATCGACCAGCACGGGCGTCGCGGCATAATCGAGATCGAATCGTGCGGTCACGCCTCGCTCGCGCGCACCGAGCAGGGCCAGTTCGGACGCCTCCGCGATCAAGGCAGGCAGATCCTCCACGCTCTTCTCGATCTCGCCACGCGCGACGAATTCGCGCAGCCGACGAACGATCTGGCCCGCCCGCAACGCTTCGCTCGCGGCATCGGCTAGCGCCTCGCGGATCATCGGCATGTCGTCCATGCTCGGATTTTCGAGCAAGGTACTAATTCCCTCCATATAATTGGCAATGGCGGTGATCGGCTGGTTGAGTTCGTGCGCGAGCGTGGACGCCATCGCGCCCATCGCGCTGACGCGGGCGGCATGAACCAGGCCGGAACGTAGCTCCTCGACCCGACGCTCCGTCTCATGCTGGTCGGACAAATCGCGCACGAAGCCGGTGAAGACGCGTTCGCCATCGGTGAGCGCCTCGCCGACGAACAATTCCATCGGAAATGTCGAACCGTCCTTGCGCCGCCCGGTGACCACGCGCCCGCGGCCGATGATCTTACGCTCCCCCGTCGTCAGGTAGTGGGCGAGATAACCGTCATGCCGCTCCCGGTCAGGCGAGGGCATCAGCATGCTGATGTTGGAGCCTAGCACCTCAGGTTCGGTGAAGCGGAACAATTTCTCGGCTGCGCGACTGAAGGAGAGGATGTGACCACGCACGTCGATCACGACCATTGCGTCGGGGACGGTGGAGAGGATCGATTCGAGATGGGCGGCTCCCGCGCGAAGCTTGCGCTCGATCGCGCGCTGTTCGGTCACGTCGCGGACAATCTTGCTGAAGCCGCGCAGCCTGCCCGCTGAATCGTAAAGCGACGCGATCGTGACGTGGGCGAGGAATTCGGAGCCGCTCTTGTGCAGACGCCAGACTTCTTCCTCCAGCTTGCCCTTAGCACGGGCCTCTTCAAGGTCCCGATCGGGCTTGCCTGCCTCGATCTGTTCTCGGGGGTAAAAAAGCGCGGTGTGTTTGCCGAGCACCTCGGCCTCGCTCCAACCTTTCAATCGCTCGGCGCCCTTGTTCCAGAGCGTGACGTTCCCGCCGGGATCGAGCATGTAGATGGCATAATCGTGTGCGGCGTCGATGAGCAGACTCAGCTCTTCGCTGAGCCCAGTGGCGGATGAATTGCCCGTCTCGCCCGTCCGGCTCATCCGCCGCCTCCCGTCCCTTCTTTAGCGCTTTTGCGTGCCGGGGAACATCGTGAAGTGAAAATTGGGATGTCGGGACACGCTCAGCCTTCCCCGGTCGCCGGGCGGATCAGGATGGCTCGACCAACTTGCTCAGAAGGAATTCCATCGGCGGGGCCTAATGAAGGCCGCGACGAAAACCGTTTCCCGCTGCTGGTTGCGATGTCCTCAACCGAGATGCCGTTCGTGGCCTGGCTCTCCATATCTATTAGCCATAGGCAGGGCTCCCGCTCGACATAGTAGGATTACGTAAAGACCTACGGTTCTTCGGAGTTGCATTGGCCAAAGAGATCAAAAGGATGGCCCATGCTCGAAACTGCGGTCGAAACGGCCGAGCGCCCGCTCATTTTGTTGCTTGAAGACGATGCCGCGGTGCGCCGCTCGCTGTTGTTGCTGCTGGTCGGCAGCGACTTCACTGTGCGCAGCTATGCCACGGGCGCGGCGCTGCTCGCCGATCCGCAGGCAAAGGACGCCGCGGGGCTAGTGATCGATTATCGGCTGCCTGACGGCAATGGCCTGAGTGTCACGCGCGCGCTGCGCGACGCGGGCTTCAATGGACACGCCATCCTGATCACCGCATTCCCCTCACCCGAACTTTCGGCTGCGGCGCGCGCCGAAGGATTCGTGCGTGTGTTCGAGAAGCCGCTGACGCATCGCCTGCTGGTGCAGGCGATCGCTGAACTATCGCGGTAGCCTCGCCGATCCGCACATTCCAGCCAAGACGGCTTCGGGCCCGCCACAGTCTCGGCTGGTCATGCGAAGCTGCTTGGGCACACGTGCCGCGTTATACGCCCTGTTCCACCGGTGCTGAATTCCCGGGGGGAGCATTGGCGATGTGCCGCGCTCGGTCGGACACGCCCATCTCGCTCAATCTCCACGATCTTCATCGCCGAGCAACGTACTGGTTCGCGGCTTAATATGAGTGTCGCTAACCGCGCCGGACGATTCGTCGTCTATCTTGAGGCTCGCGACGCAGAGATCGATCTGTGCGCCGCGACGCAAGATGGGTGCGGCGATCCGGATTACGCGGCACACGTCGTCACAACGCCAACGTACGCGCTCAGGATCGGCTCGCCCGCTACCTGCTTGCCGAATGTGACGTGTGTTAGCAGCGGATAAATTATCCCTCGGCGCCGCCCGATACCGCCCGCGCAAGTCTCATCCCGATCCCCAACCATATACGATAGTGATGCGCCATTTGGTCGACGCAATGGCTGCGATCGCGCAGCCAGAAGGATTGCCTGGCGGTGCCGGAAAGGCGACTTCCGCTGTTCCGCTTAGCCAATAGGCACGGTGAACACCCGGTGGATAGTAGTTCGGCACGGGTTTTTAGCCCCCGGTTATGAGTGCTAATTACGTACTGTTACGTATTTCGGTGAAGGTCTCGCCGCGTTATTTACTTCCATGTGACCAGCGGCAATGTACCTTCCCGTTCAGTCGGTCACACCCCCATGACACCCCTCCCTTGAACAGGAGGGGTGTCAGTCCGCCGACCCTGCGCGGTCGTAGCTGGCGCCCAACGTCGAAACTCCCAGTACGCCATCCTGCCCGGAACGGCGAGAGACATCCAAGGTCTCAGGGACAACCCGCTTCGACGCGCGGCACTCATAAACAGATGCGCTACAGCGGCGCATGGATGTGCGAGAATCTTCAATAACTGGCCGAATTGCTGGAATCCGCGCTGACGCTGTAGGCGATGGCTGGCCTCTTCGGCACCGCCACCCTCCGCGAAACGACCATAAGAATAGGATGGACTACTGTCCGCAATGCGCAGAAATAAGCACAGCGCTACGTATTATACCGGAATGACCCGGTTCTTGTTTTGCGACATATCTCCCTTTTAAGGGGGGGCGTACCGGTGAAAACTTATACTTTATTAACTATGCCGTGTTGGCAATTAACGGAGATCGTCGTTGTCACGGCCTCGTGTGACGCCGAAGCGGTCGAACGTCTCGCCTTTTATAACGGCGTTTACTGCGAGCTGTGGTGCGGTGCGCGCCTCGTCGCTTCTTTTGGGAACCAGAGTACCCCAGGGACGACGGGGCGTACGGGCTGCGCGGTGGGTGGCTCGGCGCGGGACGATCGAGGCAATCCACCGGGCGTTCTGACCGGTCGCGCCGTTCCAGCGCACGGGTCAATGGAACCGCAGCACCGTTGGGAGTAACTTATGATCGCGCGGTTGTACCTGCTCCAACAGCAATTGCTGGACCTAATAATCGAAACAGAGCGGGTGTGGTGCGCTTGCACGCCTTGCCCTGAACTGCATATGGCGCGCTACCGCATGGCGTGCCTTGGGAGGCAGCGGCACCAGCTTTTGGAGGACTGCCTCTATTCTCGGGCTGAGGCCGACGGCGGCAATCCTATCAGAATGAGCCAAATTGACAATCTCCGGCGGGAGGGACGGGTACAATTCCTTGCGTCCTGCAACCATATCTCCGAGTGGACGGCCAAGTCGATCGAGGCGGATTGGCCAGGCTATGTCGCGGCGGCTCGCTCGTTGACCTCAAGCGTGCGGCAGCGGATTGAGAGAGAACGAGAAGTCTTCAAGGCAAAGCCCTGAGCGCCCCGGGCACTTGCGAAGGATCGCGAGAGAGCGAAACGAACGCCTCCATCACGCCCGATGTCTCTGATTGATGTGGCCATCTATCGACACTCGACCGCCGGATCACGCGAGAACACGCCCACTGTTGCGCGGGCATCGGCCCACTCTCCAGCCACTTGCTTTGAGGAATATCGGGTCGGGTTCGCCCACAAAGCTCGAGGGGCGAGACGCCCGCACCAGCACTTTAACCGAGGGCGGCGCGCCCGATTTCATTTAGCGCACCATTCAAGTGCGTGACAGCCTGAATGACGAGAATTGGCCTCGCCTTCATTGCGCACACGCGAAGACCAGCATGTCGGCGACGGTCGCCCGTGATCTACGCGCGTGCCGGCTCAAGCGGCTGGTGGGCACGCGACATGAAGGACTTCCACTGTTCCGGCTCCGGCCATGCACCGCGCAGGCCCTTCGCCGCTCCGTCGTCATGACATTCATCCACGAGTTGCGGATCCCCAATAAAGGCCACCAGGCGCTCTCCTGCCCACAGCTCGCAATAGCGATTAGCAGAAAAGGCGAGGCTACGCTGGATCGCTTCGACATCACATGAGGCGGTGACATCGACGCTAGCGATCAACATCCCCGGGCACATCGTTACTAATAAATAACAGAACATTACCGTTACTCCCGCGCTTAAAGAAGAACTGGCGCAAAGGGACCTGGGGCACATTCCGGTTTAGTACGTAGGCGGACCGCAGTTGTATCCATTCTGGAGCGATGCCGACCCGACATGGATCTCGAGCGCGGCCCATTGAAGATGATCCTCAGCGACTATGGGACGGAACTTACCTTGAATGACATGCTGAGCTGGGCGGATGAGGTAAGCATCGAGCAGCACTACATGCGCGCGCGCGCCCCGCAGATGCCGAACGGCTATATGGATACCCGCCTCCAGTGACCGCTTTCCACGCCTGTTGAAGCTCCCGAGCCTCGCGCTGATCGAATGGCGGTTTTCCGCATCGGTGGCAGGCGGGCCCAATGACTGTAATTAGGGTGCCCATAGCTGCCTTCGTCGGGTCGAATCGCCCGGCATTTTCCTGGGGCGTTTTTGAACCGATCCGGGGCAGTCCGGGACGGTCCCCAGCCGTCTTATTTGTCGAATATTTGATATCTCGGGCCGCCTTGTGGCTAAGCCCTTGATATCATTGGTGACCCCTACGGGAATCGAACCCGTGTTTCAGCCGTGAAAGGGCCGCGTCCTAGACCGCTAGACGAAGGGGCCATCCGGGCGCCCGCTTAGGGGGGCGAAACCGCGAGGTCAACCGCAGTGGTGGATCAATCGGCCCGCAGGGAGGCCTGAGCCGCCGTCAATCGATCCAGGCCGCGTCATCGATATGCAATTCTGCCTGCCGAGTTCCGTTCCACGTATCGAGTTTGGCGCGGCCCGCGAGCCACAGCCGTCGGTGCGGGCCGGCGCCAAGCAAGGCCAAACCGAGCGCGCTGTCGGCCTGGCGGAAGGCGATCGTCTTGATCGATCTCCCGTCCTCGCCCGCGACAACCGCGCGGACATGGCCGTTGCCGACAACGTCGCATTTGATGATCCGGACCGGTCCGGCGGCAACGCGCGGCGCGGGCCAGCCCGCGCCGTAAGGCCCGCCTGCCTCGAGCGCATCGATCAAAGCGGGCGCAACTCCGCCTGCGCTCAACACCGCATCGAGCAGCAAGGCCCGGTCGTCGCGCGCTTTCGCCACGTCGGCGGCAAGACGCTGGTCGAGAAAGTCGGCGAGCGCTTCGATCTTCCCCGCCTCGATCGTGAGACCCGCCGCCATCGCGTGCCCTCCACCCGCAACGAGTAGGCCCATATCCATGGCGGCGAGGACGGCCGCCCCCAGGTCCACGCCCGCGATGGACCGGCCGGATCCCTTGCCAATCCCGTCCGCATCCACCGCGATCACGATTGCCGGGCGTCCCATTTTCTCCTTCAACCGGCTGGCAACGATCCCGATCACGCCCGGATGCCACCCTTCCCCCGAGATCACGGTGACCGCGCGATTGCCCTGGCCCGCGAGCATGGTTTCGGCGGCCTCGGTCACGAGCATTTCGATCGCGCGGCGTTCCTCGTTCAGCCGGTTGAGCTCGGCCGCGATCGCCTCGGCCTCGGCCTCATCCTCGGTGGTGAGCAGGCGCACGCCGAGATCGGCCTTGCCGACGCGGCCGCCCGCATTGATGCGCGGCCCCAAGGCGAAGCCCAGATCGGTGCAGGTCGGCGCCTTGGTCAGCCCCGCGGCGCGCGTCAGGGCGGTAAGCCCGACATTGCCGCTTTTAGCCATCACCTTGAGCCCCTGCGCCACGAACGCGCGGTTGAGGCCCCTCAACTGCGCGACGTCCGCGACCGTGCCGAGCGCGACGAGGTCGAGCAATTCGATCAATTTGGGTTCGGGCCTGTCGGCAAACCAGCCGCGTGCGCGCAGGGTCCGCAAAAGCGCGGCGCCAAGCAGGAAGGCGACGCCGACCGCGGCGAGATGGCCGTGCTTCGCGCCCTCTTCCTCGTCGAGCCGGTTGGGATTCACCAAAGCGAATGCCTTGGGCAATTGCGCCGCACATTTGTGATGATCGACCACGATGACGTCGACCTTCTCGGCAGCGGCCATTGCCAGCGCCTCGAACGCCTGCGCGCCGCAATCGACTGTGACGATCAGTGTGGCGCCGCCCCGCGCGATCTTGACCAAAGCTTCGCCCGAGGGGCCGTAACCCTCCATCAGCCGGTCGGGAATATAGGCCTGGGGATCGAGCCCGAGCCCGCGCAACAGGCGGATCAGCAAGGCGGCCGAGGTCGCGCCATCTACGTCATAGTCACCGAATATGGTGACTGGCTCACCCGCGATCACCGCTTGCGCCAGCCGCTCGGCCGCAACCTCCATATCGCGGAAGATCGAGGGATCGGGCATGAAGCCGCGGATCGTCGGCGTGCGATGCTGCTCGATCGCCTCGCGCGGGACGCCGCGCGCAAGCAGCAATTGGGTGACCAGGTCGTCGGGTTCGAACCCCGCATCGCGCTGATCCGTCTCCAGCCCGCGCCACCGCCAGGGCTGGCCAAGGATCGAGCGGGTCACGGACAAAGCGGGGATCATGGGGAGAGACTACACGCGTGCGCGCCCCGCGTGAATCCCTCTCCCGTCACGCCACCGAAAGCTGGCGCCCATCTCGGTCGGTTAGGCCAAGCAGAACGGTCAGGGGATGGATCCCAGCCTTCGCTGAGCTGACGTCACGAGAATCAGAACAATTTGGTCAGGAAATAAAATCCCGCACCCACGGCTGCCGCCGCCGGCAAGGTCACGAACCACGCGACCACGATGCTCGATGCCACGCTCCAGCGCACTGCCGACATGCGCCGTGCCGCACCCACGCCTACGATCGCGCCCGTGATCGTGTGCGTGGTCGAAACCGGAATGCCGCCGATCGTCGCAAGGAACAGGGTGATCGCCCCGCCGGTCTCGGCGCAGAAGCCCTGTGGCGGGGTCAGGCGCGTGATCTTGGAACCCATCGTATGGACGATGCGCCAGCCACCGACCAAAGTGCCGATGCCCATCGCTGCCTGACATGACAGCACCACCCAAAAGGGGATGTGGAATTCGCCATGCAGCATGCCTTGCGAGTAAAGCAGCACCGCGATGATCCCCATCGTCTTCTGCGCGTCGTTGCCGCCATGGCCGAGCGAATAAAGCGAGGCCGACAGAAGCTGGCCCTTGCGGAAGATGCGATCGACCGTGGCCGGTGTCCGGCGCCGAAAGATCCAGCTGGTCGCCAGCACCATCACCAGCGCGAGGGACATGCCGACCAGCGGCGACAGGAAGATCGCCGCTACCGTCTTGCCGACGCCGCCCCACACGATTGCAGAGATGCCCGCCTTACTCGTGCCGGCGCCGATCAGCCCGCCGATCAAGGCGTGGCTCGACGAAGAGGGAATGCCGAGGCCCCAGGTGACCAGATTCCAGGTGATCGCGCCCATTAGCGCGCCAAAAATTACCTGCGCGTCGACGATGTCCGCCGAGATGATGCCCTTGCCGACTGTCGCCGCGACATGCTGGCCGAAGACGAGGAAGGCGATGAAGTTGAAGAAGGCCGCCCAGAACACCGCCACCTGCGGAGACAGGACGCGCGTCGAGACCACGGTCGCGATCGAATTGGCGGCATCGTGCAGGCCGTTCAGCAGGTCGAACAGCAAGGCGATGCCGATCAGCCCGAACAGCAATGGAAGGGCGAGGTGAGTCAAAATCGTGTCGCTCAGGCGTGGTCGAGCACGAGACCCTGGATCTCGTTGGCGACGTCCTCGAACCGGTCGACCACACGTTCCAGATGGCTGTAGATTTCGCGGCCGACGATGAAGTCCATCGCTTTGCCGTCGCCCGCGGCGGTCTTGAACAAGGCCTTGAGCCCGGCATCGTGGATCTCGTCGGCATGGCCTTCGAGCTGGACCAGCCGGGCAGTGAGCTCCAGGATACGCGTGGCATTGTCGCCGATCGAGCGCAGCAGCGGCACGACCTCGGACGTAACGCGCGCGGCCTCGACAATGATCCCGCTCATGTCGCGCATCTGCGGTTCGAAGATGTCGAGTTCGAACAGGGTGATCGCCTTGGCGGTGCCATTCATCTGGTCGATCGCATCGTCCATCGACGCGATGAGCCCGGTGATCGCGGTGCGGTCGAACGGCGTGATCAGGATACGGCGCACGTCCTGCAGCACGTCGCGGGTGATGTCGTCCGCCTTATGCTCCTGGTCGTAAATCTCTTTGACGTGGATCGCCACATCAGGCCCGCCCTGCAGCAGGCGCGCGAGCGCGTCCGCGCCGGCGACCAGTGTCGCGGCATGATCCTCGAACTGATCGAAGAAGCGGCCCTGCTTGGGCATCAGCGCCTGAAACCAGCGCAGCATCGGTAGATTCTCCCCTTGTCTCCGCGCCCATGACAATAACCGCTCGCGCCGTCCAGTGGGACGTCGCGGGGCGCGGAAATCAGCAATCAGGCGAGACAGGTCCGGCTCGTCCACCGCCGCCGCCGCGCCGGGCAGGTCGAACCATTGCAATTCGCGCTCGTCCTGTTCGGGCCATTCATCCGCCTGGGCGGTCACGGCGAGCGGGAAAAGCGAGACGGTCGCCCGCTTGAGCTGGCCGTTCCGGCGCCTTTTCCAATAGGCATATTGGCCGAGCGGGGTCGGGCAGGCGATGCCGCTGATCCCCGCTTCCTCGAATGCCTCATGCGCCGCCGCCTCGTGGCTCGCCAGCCCCCGGATCGGATTCCCCTTGGGCAGCACCCAGCGGCGCGTCTCGCGGCTGGTGATGAGCATCACGCTCACCTTGCCTGTATCGTCGATCCTGTAGGGCAGGGCTGCAACCTGGCGGATAGCGCGGGTCTCCTTTCGTTCACCCTATACTATGCTGATTCGCGTGTGAATCCCGTTAGCGCCGGCTACAAACGCATGGGCGCGGGGAAGGTCGGCGAAGGTTTTGATCCGGTCTGGCCGAAAGACGAGGCCTAGGCTGCCAGCATCTCCGCCAGCCGCAGCATGAAGGCGGCGCCGCGTTCCATCTGGACGCGGTTGACATATTCGTCGGGCTGGTGCGCCTGCTCGATCGATCCGGGGCCGCAGATCACGGTCGAGAAGCCGGCTTGCTGGAACTGGCCCGCCTCGGCCGCGTAAGGCACTACCCGCGGCGGGCCGTTGTCGCCGGCCAAGCTGCGCGCGACGCGCTCGGCTTCGCCGTCGGGCTCGGGGGCGAAAGCGGGGGTGAGCGAGCGGCGCACGACATCGATTCCGGTGTCGGGGAAGCGCGCCTTCATCTCGGCATCCAGTCTTCGCGTCTCGGCGAGGAAGGGCGCGAGGATCGGCTGGGGATCCACACCCGGGGGACAGCGCAGGTCGAACAGAAAGACGCATTGGCGGGCGAGGATATTGCCCGCCGTGCCACCATTGATCATGCCGATCGTGAGCGTCGCGTGCTTCGGCAGGAAGGGGGAGGCGGGATCAACCTCCTGCTCCAGCCGGTCGGCCAGGTCGCTCAGGCTATGCATCAGCCGGATCGCGACCATGTTGGCGGAGAGACCGAGATGCGTCAGGCTCGAATGCGCCTCATGGCCGGTCACGGTTACGGTGTAGGTGGTGATGCCTTTATGGCCATGGACCACTTCCATCATCGTCGGTTCGCCGACGATCACCGCGGCGGGCCTGGGCAGATGCCTCGCAATCTCGGCGATCATCGAGGGCGCGCCGAGGCAGCCGACCTCCTCGTCATAGGAGAAAGCGAGATGGACCGGCCGTTTGAGCCGGCCCGGCTCCGCGAAGACGGGTGCGGTCGCCAGCGCAAGCGCGAGGAAACCCTTCATGTCGCACGTGCCGCGCCCGTAGAGGCGACCGTCGCGCTCGGTCAGCGTGAACGGCTCGCTCGACCAATTCTGGCCATCGACCGGCACGACGTCGGTATGGCCCGACAGCACGATCCCGCCCTCTACCTGCGGACCCAGGGTCGCGTAGAGATTGGCCTTGCGCCCGTCGGCATTGGGCACGCGCGTCGTGGCAACCCCCAGCTCGCCGAGCAGCGCCTCGACATATTCGATCAGCGCGAGGTTGGAATCGCGCGAGGTGGTGTCGAACGCGACGAGCCTGGCAAGCAGGTCGATCGCCCGGGCGGCGAGGGCGTCGGTGGTGGGAAAAGCGAGCATCTTCGCCACTGTAGGGCGGGACAGTCCGGCTTGGAAAGCCGTCACCCCGGACTTGTTCCGGGGTCCACCGGGAAACAAGGCAGACCGGTGGGAGGATGCATGGATGCCGGAACACGTCCGGCGTGGCGGAGGCGATTAAGCCGCCCGCACCGCCGGTGTCTCCAGCCAGCGATAGAATGCGAATAGCTCCGCGAAATGCTGATCCATCGTGCGCGCTTCACTCGATGGGCGTGATGGCGGCGCGTCGACGAAACGGCGGATCGCGCGCGCCGCGTCGGCGGCCGAGCCCGAACGATAAATGACACCCCCGCTCGCCCGCGCCTGGTCGTAAGCGCCGCCGCGGTCGGGGGCGATCAGGGGTAGGCCGGAAGCGAGCGCCTCGGCTGCGACGATGCAGAAAGTCTCCGCCTCGCAGCCGTGGATCAGCGCGTCGGCGCTGGCCATGATGCGCGCGAGCGCGGTACGGTCGCGGATCGGGGAGAGCAGATGGATGTGCGGATTGTCCCCGATCGCGCGCGCCAGCTTGGCACTGTCGCGGCCCTCGCCGATCAGCAGCAGTCCGACCGGACGGGTGGCTCCGGCCGCGATCGCGGCATCCACCACCATGGTCCAGCGCTTCTCGGCGGCATGGCGGCCGACACCGACCAGCAAGGTAGCGTCTTCCGGCAACGCACACCGTTCGAGCAGCCGCGCCCGCAATGCAGTATCCCGCAGGCCGCGGTCGAAAATGCCGGGATCGACCCCCATCGGGTTGGTCACGACGTTGCGTAGCCCGCCTTCGGTCAGCCGTTGCGACAGGCTGGGCGACGCGCTCACGACCGCGTCGTAGCCGCGGTCGAGCCGCTGGAGATGGCGCCAGAACCAGCCGAAGCCGCGATCGATCGTCTCGCGCTCGGCCAGCCGGCCGAACCAGCGATAGGCGTAGGCCGATAGCGGATCGGCGTGCATCACCAGCACGCGGCGTGCATCGCCCTGCCAATCCGCCACCATCGACGCGCTGCGCCAGGGCGACGAGGCCTCGACCACGTCGGGCCGCAGCCGGTCGAGCGCGGCATGGACCTGCTGCGCGTCGGCGAAATAGCCATAGCGTCGGTCGAGCGGGAAGCGCGGGCTTTCGAGCCACTCGATCCGCGCGCCGGGCCCGCGTTCCTCGACCCGGTTTTCGCGCCCGGGGGCGAGGATGATCATCTCATGCCCCGCCGCCGGCGCGGCCTTCAATTTGCGCTCGACATAGGTCCGCACCCCGCCGCCCGCGGGCGTATAGAAAGCGCAGACGTCGACGATCCGCATCGGGTCAGGCCGCTTCCGGTTCCGGTTCAGCGTCCGGAAGCGCGAATTCGGCGAGCACCAGTCCCGTGCCGACGATCAGGTGCGTCCCCAGGATCAGGCTGGCCATCATCGTCATGAGTTCGTCGATCCCGGCTACGCGTCCGACAAGCGCGACCGCGACGCCCGCGAACACCAGATCCTTGTTCGGGAGCAAGGGCAGGCGGGAGAGCAAGAGGCGGACCGCCGCCAGCAGAATCCACCAGCCCAGTGCGACCTGCGGCAGCGCCAGATGCCACAGCAAAGCCGGCAGTAAGGCAGTCACCACAACGCGGCCGAGCTGGGCGGAGGCGACGAAGGCCAGGTCTTTCCGGTCAAGCGTGAGGACGCGCCCGCGCAACAACAACAGCACAAGCGACGAGCCGAGCGTGATCGCAACCGCCGCGACCAAAGTGCGCGGCGCGACGCCGATATGGAGCACGCCCAGGAAGGGGTAAGCGGCGGCCAGCACCGCGAGCGTGACAATGTTGCCCATTACCGCGGATAGGATGGCCACGTCCTTGACCGCCCCGAAGGGGGCGGCGACCATCTTCAGCCGGCTGCGCGCCCAACTGTAGAAATGGACCTCGCCAATATAGCCCATCAGGATTTCGTTGCCGACGAACTTGCGCATCAGCGCGCCAAAACCGGCGGCGAGCGGCAAATTCCACAGCCGGCGGAAAATCAGCAGATCGAATAAGGGCGGCGCGAGATAATAAGCCGCGAAGGCCATCCAGAAGAACGGCGAGCCTGGAAGCATCGCCGCGACCGCGCCGATCTGCAGATCGCGCAATTGGTAAAGCACGGCGCCGAAGATCCCGAGCGAGATGAGCGGTCCGATCCAGCGCAAAGCGGCATTTCCCGCCTCCAGCAGCGGCGGATCGAAGCTTGCTTCTTCCCAGCCGACCGCAGCGGACTCACCGTTTCGGTTACTCAACCAAATTCCCCTCGGGCATGCTCATCCCCATCGGAGACAAGCAGATCGGAATAATGTGCGGCCCGGCGACCGCCGAAGGCGGTGAAGGTCGCGTCGATGCTCCGGAGCAAGGCCGGGACATGGGCATCCCCCGGATGAACCGCAAGCCTGACCGTGCGCAAAGGCTGGAGCGCGAACCGGGCCAACGCCGCAAAAGCAAGTGAGCTACGGATGCGCGCACGGCTTCTGCTTGCCCAGGTGATGACCGGTCCACGCGCTAGGACGTCGCCGCTCGCGGGATTCCACACCTGCATATGATCTTCCGCGAGCGGAAAAAGTTCATGCCTGACAGCCGCATGCGCGCCGGGCCCATAGAGCCAGGCGGGGGCGATGAACCCCGCGACCGGGCGCCCGATCGCGTCCTCGACTACCTTCCGGCCCGCGCGCAGGCGGCGCGTCGCTTCGGCTTCGGACAGGCCCAGAAATTCGCCCTCGCCTGCGGTCATGTGCCTGGCCTTCCACGCCGTGCGCGCATCTGCATGTGCGCTGTCGTCGCGGTGCGACCAGCCGTGGAGGAACATCTCAACACCGCTGTCGGCCCAGCGGCGCAGGCGCGCAGCAAAGGCGGGGGCTTCGGACAAGGGCGCTTCGCCCCAATGGTCGGGCACAACCAGCATCGCGAAGCGGCCCGCGCCGACATGCGCTTCCAGCCGGTCGACCAGCTGATCGACCTCACTTTCGAAGCGCGGTCCGACGTCGTGGATCGAGGCGAGCAGGATTCGCCCCGGCTTCGCGCTTCGGCTTGTGCTCGCGCCGTCGCTCATTCGTTTCCCTTGCGCCTCAGCCATGGGCGGCGACGCCCCAGGGTCGCATGCCGATATTCAGTTTGCGGATGATCTTACCAGACAAACGGTCGATCAGCGAAACATCCCCCGACGCGCCGCTGGCGGTGACATGGGGCGCGCCAGCTGCGCTGATTCCGATGCCCATCGGCTCGGTGCCCACGCGGGCGACGGTTCGGGTGATCGTTCCCGCCTTCGGATCCACTTCGATGACCGCGCCGTATCCACCGGTCGTGACGAAAAGATGACCATCGGGCGGGTCGATCATGCCGGCAACGCGACGTAGAGCCCGCGAATCGGGTCCCCGCAATGCCAAGGTGCGCAATATGCCCTGCCAAGAATGACGCCGAAGCGGCGCGCCCACCAGCCTTGTACAATAGGCTCGGCTGAAGCCAGCAACGGACTGGCGCGTCGACGCACCTGGTGACTCGACCGCGCGCGGCACCGCCCTAGCATATTCGGGTGCGGCCGCCGGTCCAAGCAGACTCCCGGGCCGGCGTCCGCATGAGCCTCTTAAAAAAGCGCGCGCTTTTGCTGGATCAGCGCGCTCAGGAATTCCGCGACCGCTCGGACGCGGGGTACGCGCTGCGCCTGGCGCGGGAAAATCAACCAATAGCTGCGCTTCACTTCGACCGCATCCGCCAGCACGCGCCGCAGCCGGGGATCGCCATCGGCCGAGAAAGCGTGGAGCACGCCATAGCCGAGCCCGCCCGCCACCGCTGCCTGTTGCGCCGCGATCGAACTCGATCGGAACACGCTCGACGATCCGCCTGCAATCTGATCGAGGAAGCGCAGTTCGGGCAGGTCGATCATCTCGTCGATATACCAGACGAGCGGATGGCCGCGGAGCGCGGCGATGTCGGTGAGCGCTTCGGTTCGATCGAGATAATCCTGCGACGCGTAGAGGCCGAGCCGATAGTCCACCAGCCGGCGCGCCACGAGCTGCCCGCGCGGCGGCTGCGTCAGCACCACCGCCATGTCGGCCTCACGCCGCGACAGGCTGACGCTGCGCGATTCGGGCATCAATTCCAGCTGGAGGTTCGGGTGCCGGCGATAAAGCTGCTCGACCGCAGGCGCGACCAGAAACAGACCGAAGGCCTCGGGCGTGGCGAGGCGGACGGTGCCGGAGACCTGTTCTTCCCGGGCATCGAGCAAGGTGCGCGCGGCGGCGATTTCCTCCGCGATGCGTTCGGCATGCTGGGCGAGCAGCGATCCGGCCTCGGTCGGCGTTACCCCCGCAGGCGAGCGATGCAGCAATATCTGGCCGATCCGCTCCTCAAGCTTGGTTATCCGGCGCGTGACGGTGGAGTGATCCAGGCCGGTGTAACGCGCGGCGGCGATGATGCTACCGCCGCGCAATACTGCCAGAAAAATGCGGAGATCGTCCCAGTCCGGTTCCTGCATTTTTGCACAATGACAGTGAATGGGTGCCACTTCCAGAGCGTCTGTTTGTTCGGCTAACGCCGAAGCCGCACCGGCCCGCTCCCCCACCCGACCTCCCAACAGGGTATTCTATGGGAGGTCGGGTGGGGGAGCGGGCCGGTGCGGCACCAGGTTCAGCATCGCTGAACCGGCACAGGAGAGTGAAACCATGCGTGTGATCGATCATTTTCTCGCGGGTTCTCCGGGCGGTGCTGCGACGCGCCAGGGCGACGTGTTCGATCCCAACACTGGCGAGGTGCAGGCAAAGGTCGCGCTTGGGACCAAGGCCGATCTCGACCGCGCGATCGATGCGGCCAAGGCGGCCCAACCCGCCTGGGCAGCTGTCAATCCGCAACGCCGGGCACGCGTGATGTTCGCGTTCAAGGCTTTGGTCGAAAAGCAGATCGACGAACTGGCGCACATGCTCTCGTCCGAACATGGCAAGGTCATCGCCGACGCCAAGGGCGATGTGCAACGCGGGCTTGAGGTGATCGAATTCTGCTGCGGTCTACCGCATCTGCTCAAGGGTGAATTCACGCAGGGCGCGGGCCCGGGGATCGACGTCTGGTCGATGCGTCAACCGCTCGGCATCGGCGCGGGGATCACACCGTTCAACTTCCCCGCAATGATCCCGATGTGGATGTTCGGGCCCGCAATCGCGGTCGGGAATGCCTTCATCCTCAAGCCGAGCGAACGCGATCCGTCGGTACCGGTGCGGCTGGCCGAACTGATGCGCGAGGCGGGCCTGCCCGAGGGCATTCTCCAGGTCGTCAATGGCGACAAGGAAATGGTCGATGCGATCCTCGACCATCCCGATATCGCCGCGGTCAGCTTCGTCGGCTCGTCCGACATCGCGCATTATGTCTATTCGCGCGGCACCGCGGCGGGAAAACGTGTCCAGGCGATGGGCGGCGCCAAGAATCACGGCATCGTCATGCCCGATGCGGATCTCGACCAGGTCGTCGCCGACCTGTCGGGCGCGGCCTTCGGCTCGGCGGGCGAACGCTGCATGGCGCTGCCGGTGGTGGTGCCGGTGGGCGAGGACACCGCCGATCGCCTGCGCAAGAAGCTCATTCCCGCGATCGAGGCTTTGCGCGTCGGCGTCTCGACCGATGCGGATGCGCATTACGGCCCGGTGGTGAACGCCGCGCACAGGAAGCGCGTCGAAGACTGGATCCAGAAGGGCGTCGACGAAGGCGCGGAGCTGGTGATCGACGGGCGCGGCTTCAGCCTGCAGGGGCACGAGCGGGGCTTCTTCATCGGCCCGAGCCTGTTCGACCGCGTCACCACCGACATGTCCTCGTACAAGGAAGAGATTTTCGGACCCGTGCTGCAGATCGTCCGCGCCAAGGATTTCGAGGAAGCGGTCGCGCTGCCCTCGACGCATCAGTACGGCAACGGCGTGGCGATCTTCACGCGCAACGGCCATGCCGCGCGTGAGTTCGCGGCGCGCGTCAATGTCGGCATGGTCGGGATCAACGTGCCGATCCCGGTGCCGGTCGCCTATCATTCGTTCGGCGGCTGGAAGCGCTCAGGCTTTGGCGACCATAACCAGCATGGGATGGAAGGCGTACGCTTCTGGACCAAGACCAAGACCGTCACCGGCCGCTGGCCCGACGGTTCGCCCGACGGCAGCAACGCCTTCGTCATTCCGACGATGGGGTGAGTTAGGATCGTCATGCCGGACTTGTTCCGGCATCCACAGGGTCGCAAGCGATACGTTTGTGGATGGGTGGACCCCGGAAGAAGTCCGGGGTGACGGCTACTTAGAAGTTTCGCTCAGCACCGCCGTCAGCCCTTCCCGGTAGGTCGGGTAAAGCGGTCGCCAGCCGAGCAGCCGTTTCGCCTTGCCGTTCGCGACGCGCCGGTTCTCGCGATAGAAAGCACGCGCGGCGGGAGAAAGCGCGAGTTCCTCCAGGGTCCGGAGCGGCGGCACCGGCAGGCCAAGCAGGCGGCAGCCAAACTCCACCACCTCATTTTGCGGCGCGGGCAGGTCGTCGGAGAGATTGTAGACGCCGGGCGGCCCCTGCCGCATCGCCGCGCGGACCCCAGCCGCGATGTCGTCGACATGCACGCGGCAAAAGACCTGTCCGGGCAGGTCGATGCGATGCGCCTGTCCCGCCCTCAGCCGATCAAGCATCGCGCGCCCTGGTCCGTAGATTCCGGGCAGACGGAAAACGCGTGCGCCCAGCGCTTGCCAAGCCAGGTCAGCCGCAATCCGGCCATCGCGGCGGCCGGTCAGCGTTGCGCTCTCATCCACCCAAGCGCCCTTTGTATCGCCATAGACCCCGGTCGAGGAAAGATAGCCGATCCACGGCACGATCCGGATCGGGTCGCCATATCCGGTCAGCACCGGATCGCCTTCGTCGCCGGGCGGCACGGTCGAAACGATATGCGTCGCATGCGCCAGCGCCGTGCGCACCGCCTCCTCCGATGTGGTGCGGTTTATTGCATCCACATGCCACCCATCGCGTTGCAGCGACGTTGCGATGCGCGCACCGGTGAAACCGGCGCCGAACAAGACGAGTCGAGCCATGACGCCTGCTAGGCCGAACCACCCGCCTCTGGCCAGGTTTGCGGTTAAGCTGGCATCCTGGTCTTTCACGCCATAAGGGCCGCTCCATGGTTGATGCGTCCACTGCCGCCGTCGTTCCCGCCCCGATCCTGCGGAGCAATTATCGTCCGCCCGAATGGCTGGTGCCCGAAATCGCGCTCGATTTCAGGCTCGATCCCGCCGGGACGATCGTCACGGCGCGGCTCACCGTCCGCCGCAACGGCGCACACCGGCATCCATTGCGGCTGAACGGCGACGGGCTGCGGCCGTCGCGCGTTGCCATCGACGGCCAGGAATTGCATGACGCGTGGCGCATGGATGGCGCCGATCTGCTGATCGACCTGCCCCGCGACAGCCATCTGATCGAGACCGAGGTCGAGATCGCGCCTGCGACTAACACCAAATTGATGGGCCTTTATGAATCGGGCGGGCTGCTCTGCACGCAGTGCGAGGCGGAGGGCTTCCGCCGCATCACTTTCTTCCCGGATCGGCCGGATGTCCTGTCGCGTTATTCGGTGCGGATGGAGGCGGACAAGGACCGCTATCCGGTGCTGCTGGCCAATGGCGATCCGGTCGACAGCGGCGATTGCCTCGGCGGGCGCCATTATGCGCTGTGGCGCGATCCCTTCCCCAAGCCGTGCTATCTGTTCGCGATGGTGGCGGGCGACCTCGTCGCCAACAAATCGATCTTCACCACCCGTTCGGGCCGCGACATCGACCTTGGCATCTGGGTGCGGGCCGAGGATCTCGGCAAGACCGGCCATGCGATGGACGCGCTCAAGGCGTCGATGGCGTGGGACGAGCGCGTTTATGGCCGTGAATATGATCTCGCCATCTTCAACATCGTCGCGGTGAGCGATTTCAACTTCGGCGCGATGGAGAATAAGGGCCTCAACATCTTCAACTCGCGCTACATCCTCGCCGACGCCGAGACCGCGACCGACGCGGATTTCGACGCGATCGCGGGCGTGGTCGCGCACGAATATTTTCACAATTGGTCGGGCAATCGCGTCACCTGCCGCGATTGGTTTCAGCTGTCGCTCAAGGAAGGCTTCACCGTCTTCCGCGACCAGCAATTCTCGGCGGATCAGGGCTCGGCGGCGGTCAAACGGATCGAAGACGTGCGCGCGCTGCGCGCCGCCCAATTCCCCGAGGATGCCGGCCCGCTCGCGCACCCGATCCGGCCTGAATCCTATATCGAAATCGCCAATTTCTACACCGCGACCGTCTATAACAAGGGCGCCGAGGTGATCCGGATGCTCAGGGCCATATTGGGTGCCGAGGGCTTCCGCGCGGGGACTGATCTCTATTTCGATCGCCACGACGGCCAGGCCGCGACCTGCGAGGATTTCGTTGTCGCGCTGGAGGATGCGACGGGCGTGGACTTAGGCCAGTTCCGCTTATGGTATAGCCAGGCCGGCACGCCGCGCGTGAAGGCGAGCCTCGAGCATGACGCGCCGGGCGGCCGTGCGCGATTGAAGCTGGAGCAGGCGATTCCCCCGACGCCGGGCCAGCCCAACAAGGAGCCGATGGTGATCCCGCTTCGCGTCGCCTTGCTCGGCGAGCGTAGCGGCAAGGCGATGGGCGGCGAGCGGCTGGTGATGCTCGACGCCGCCAAGTCGGAAGTCCTATTCGACGGGCTCAACGAGAAGCCCGTCCTGTCGATCAACCGCGGCTTCTCCGCGCCGATCGTCCTGGAAAGCGACCGTGGCCCGGCCGAGCTCGCCTTCCTCTCCGCGCACGATGCCGATCCGTTCGCGCGCTACGAGGCGATGCAGCAATTGATGCTCGATACGCTGATCGCGGGCGTGACACTCGGCAAGGCGGATCATGCGCCGGTACTGGAGGCGGTGCGCAACACGCTCACCGACGGCGCGCTCGACGCCGCGTTCAAGGCGGAAGCGGTGCTGCTGCCCGCCGAGGCTTTGATCGGCGACCAATTGGCCGAGGTCGATCCCGACCGGATCGCCGCCGTGCGTGAGGCTTTGCGCGCGGACATCGGGCGGACGATGGAAGAAGATTGGCGCGACGCTTATGCCGCGCATCTCGCCAACCGGTTCGAATATACGCCGACCGCCAAGGGCGCGCGCCGACTGCGTACGGTCGCGCTCGGCTATCTCGCCGCTGCGGGGACGGAGGATGCTGCTGAAATCGCGTTCGCGCAGTTCAGCCAGGCCGACAATATGACCGACCGCCAGGGCGCGCTGGGCGTGCTCGCCAGCGGCGACGCGCCCGAGCGCGTGGCCGCGCTCGCGGCCTTCTACCAGCGCTTTCGCGACGATCCGCTGGTGCTCGACAAATGGTTCAGTGTGCAGGCGCTCGCGACCCGCGCCGACACTCCCGCCGCGGTACAGGCGCTTGCCGGACACCCCGACTTCACGATCGCTAACCCCAACCGGATGCGCTCCTTGGCGGGAGCGTTCGCGGCCAATCAGCGCGCCTTCCACGACATTCCCGGCGGCGGCTATCGCTTCCTCGCCGACATGATCCTCGCGGTCGATCCGCTCAATCCGCAGAGCGCAGCGCGCTTCGTCCCCGCGCTGGGCCGCTGGCGCCGCTTCGAGCCCAAGCGCGCGGCGATGATGCGCGACGAGCTGGAACGCATTCTCCAGACGCCCGGTTTGTCCAAGGACGTGACCGAACAGGTCTCGAAAAGCCTGGGCTGAGAGGAAGCGTGGCGGAGACGGTTAGACTCAGGCTGCTCCGCGAACCCGATCCGCCGAATCCCGATGGCAGCTTCTTTCGCTTCGGCCTTCAGGACAAGAAAGGCGCGATGCATGACGGCGTCGTGCGGGCCGACGGGCTCGGCGAATTCGACTTCGAAGTGACGGTCAGGGGGTCACCCGATCAGGGTCCACCCGATTTCGGTGGCCCATTCGCAAGCGGGACGAAAGGTGCGAGGTTCGTCTATCTGTCGTGGCAGCGCCTGGACGGCGGCGGCTTCATGAACCGCATCAAGGTGCGCCTGGCCGATATCGATTGGCCTCTGCTGGCCGCCGCGCACGGCAAAATGCTGGAGGCCGATCTGCGCGGTGCCACCAGCGGCGGGGGCAATCGGCCGGTGGAATGGCGCGTGGTCGACACCGGGATCTGAGCCTGTTTCATGCCATCGGCCGAAGCGCAGCCTGCCGCCACCGATAGCGATCAGGTTTCTAGCGCCCGATCCAGTCCGCCACCTCGACCGCAACCTGGTTCGCCGCCTGATTGAGCGCGGTCGCGACCGCTTCGGGTTGTTGCGATGACACCGGCATGCGCGCGGAGAAGCGGCGGCTCTGCATCTGATCGCTGCCATCGTGACTCAGGGTCGCGTCGAATATCACGGTCACTACATTGCCGGGGCCGTCGAGCCCGAAAGCGGAGATCTGGCCCGCCAGCTTGGTATTGGGCTGGATCTGCAGCAGGCGGGGATCGGTGACCACCCGGCCGGTCTTGACCGTGATCGTCTCGGCGAGCAGCCCGCGGAACAGGTCTGCGGGGGAAGCCGACCATAAACCACCCTTCAAATAGGCAATCGCGGTCGGGCCGTCGGTCACGAGCACGCGCTGCGTGCCGAGCGCGGGGATCGCGGAAAGGCGGGCGATCTGGACGGCCTGCTTGTCGCCGGTGGTGATTGCGGGGCCCGCCGCGAGCGGAGTGGTCGCGGTCAACGCCATCAGCCGCGGCGGCGGCTTGGCGCCGAAACTGATGCAGCCCGAAAGCGGCAGGGTCGCGGCGGCGGCAAGCAGGACGAGGGCTTTTCGATTCATCACTTCCTCGGCTTGTAGTCGGGCAGCTTGGGTCCGCCGATCAGGCTGCCCGCGCCGCCATTGTCCAGCTTGCCGGATATGGCGCTCAGCGAATGGGCGGTGTCGCCCAGATCGCGCACGAGCTGGTTGATCGCGGGCACGGTCTGGGTCGACAGCGCCTTGAGACCCGGTTTGGCGTCGTTCACCGCCTCGTCGACATTCTGCATGCTCTGCTTGGCCGCGGCGACCGCATCGTTGAGGTTGGTCAGCAGCGGCTTGATATTCTGGTTGGTCGTGTCGGCAAGCGCGCCGAACTTCTGTGCGGCCTCCCCCGCCTGCTGGATCGCGACATGCGCATCCGCCAGCGTCGCCGCGATATCGCCGCTGCGGTTGGCGAGCGCGCCAGAGATCGTGTCGATATGCGCCAGGATATTGCTGATCGATTTCTGGTTCTGCGGGTTGAGCAGATCGGTCAGCCGCTCGGTGAGTGTGGTCAGCCGGTCGAGCAACGCCGGCGCGTTGTTGAGGATCGCGCCGAGGCCGCCCGCTTTCGGCGGGATCAGGGGCAGGCCGAACGGCCCGGGCTGATCGATCGCGGGCGCGCCGGTGACCGCGCCGTCCAGATTGATCTGGCTGACTCCCGTAAAGCCGACGCCGGCGATGCTCGCGGTCGTGCCCTGCAGCACGGGCGTGTCCTTCTTGACCGAGACGCGCACGCGGATCAGCTCGGGCTGGTCGGGCATGACCACGATATCGTCGACCTTGCCGACCGGCACGCCCGAGAAGGTCACCTGCGATCCCTTGGCCAGCCCGTCGACCGACGTCTTGAACAGGATGTCATATTTCTTCTCGTCGGCGCCGTTGCTGCCCGCCATCCAGATCGCGAAGGCGACGATGATGCCAAGCAGCACCAGCACGATGCCGCCGACCAGCACATTGTTCGATCGCGTTTCCATCAGCGCGTCAAAGCCCCCAAGCCCTTTGGCCCATGTCCATCACCCGGCATCCTTGTCCGGAGCGGTGTCGCCGCCGGCGGATTCCAGCGCAGCCTGGCGCCGCTTCATATTCTCGATCGGGTTCGATCCGGCTTCCCGGTCGGCCGCGTCCTGCGCAGCACGCCCGCGCGGACCGTTGAAATATTCCTGAATCCACGGATGGTCCAACGCCAAT
>Ga0207678_10001242_pt1 | contig 23516 bp, 20 predicted proteins | sample KBSC63metaG_FD_184319 | JGI IMG/M metagenome (GOLD analysis project Ga0207678, IMG submission 184319) | Corn rhizosphere microbial communities from Kellogg Biological Station, Michigan, USA - KBS C6-3 metaG (SPAdes) (version 2) | ecosystem: Host-associated > Plants > Roots > Rhizosphere > Soil ... | reverse complement strand
GCAATTTAATGCTCTCAAAGGAACCTCATACGAGGTTCAATACATAAGCTCTACTGGCTTAGTTCACTAGCACACTGTTGAGTTCTCAAGCAACACACTTCGGACCGCCGCGCCGCGAAGCGCCTTGGTCTTCGGCTTTTGTTTCAAGCTTTGTTCCAGGGATACTACCCTGGTTCGGGACCACCCACTCTACCACGATCGTGGGAGCTTGGTTCGTGTTCCCGGCGGCCGCTCGGTTTCCCTGGCGACTTGGAGAACTTTACATGCCCCCGAAACCCCCTTGCACAGGGGGGTACCTTTTTTCGCGCCAGGCCGCTGACCTGCACCGATACGGCCGACACGGCCAGGGCGGCCGATCAGGCCGGGAGCGGCGACTCGTGGGTCGCGACGACCGTCAGCACGACCAGAGCGGCCGCGAGCCCGGCGGCCACGTGAATCGGCGCCGGCGTGAACGAAGCCGCCAGGACGAGCACCGCCGTCACCGGGAAACCGATGGCGATCGGGCGGCACTCGTTGGTCGGGCCGATGTGCAGCAGCCACACGCTCAGCAGGAAGACCGCCACCGGCACCGTGGCCGGCAACGCCGCGGCCACCCCGCCGAGGTGCAGCGTCCCGGTGTCGTAGGCGACCGCCACCTCGAGGCCGGCGCCGACAGCCGCCGCGGAGGCGAAGATGAAGTAGTGGCCGTAGCCCCAGCTCATCGACGTGAACATGGTCGGGCGGCGGACGATCCGCGCGTGGCCCGGCCGGTCGAAGTACAGCCACCACATGGAGAACACCAGCACCAGACCGGCCGCGGCCAGGGAGACCAGCGTGCCGGTGTGCCCCGGCTCGGCGGTGCCTTCCTTGACCGCGTTCGTCGCGCCGAGGATCACCTCGCCGAGCACGATCAGCGTGAACAGGCCGTACCGCTCGGCGATGTGGTGCGGGTGCCACGTGGTGCCGTGCCGCTTCTCGGCCCAGATCGGAACGCCCATCTCCAGCACCACGAACACGACGAAGGCGATCGCCCGCACCCCGGCCGGCAGCCACAGGTAAGCGATCCACAGCACCTGGACGGCCGCGATGCCGATCGCGTACCGCAGGGCCGAGGGGCGGCAGCCCGGATCCGACCGCGCGGCCCGCAGCCACTGGAACACCAGCGCCAGCCGCATCAGGACGTAGCCGACGACCATCAGCCGGAAGTCGCCTTCGAACGCGCTCGACACCGCCGCCGCCACGGTCAGCCCGCCGGCGATCTGCACGAGCGTCGCCAGCCGGTACGGGACGTCGTCGGTGTCGAACGCCGAGGCGAACCAGCTGAAGTTCAGCCAGCCCCACCAGATCGCGAAGAACACCATCGCGAACGACGCCACGCCGTGCGCGGCGTGCCCCTCGGCGAGCGCGTGGTGCAGCGCGGCCGCGGCCTGGCCGACGGCGACCACGAAACACAGGTCGAAGAGCAGTTCCAGCGGCGTCGCGACGCGGTGGTGCTCACCGCGGTCGCGGGAGCGCATCGGCCGGTACCAGACCCGGATCCGCGACGGCTGCTCGGTCATCGGGACTCCCCGCGTCGGTCTCGGACGGACGCGATCATCCCAGCACGAACACCCCGGATGCGGCGGGCACGACACAGGGTGAAGAAGACGGGCGGGCCCGGTTCCCCCTCCCCCGGGCCCGCCCGCCGCCGTCACGCGCCGGTGGCCACCGATGGGCAGCCCTTCCGCGAGTGCCGGACGGTCCCCCGCGGACGCCGACACCCACTGGACGGAAGGTGACCGAGTGTGTCCATTCCCTCGTACTCCGGACGCCTCGATCGCTCAAGCCGGTCACCCCATCCCCGGGTGGCCGACTGATTGCCACTGTCGGTAGCCGTAGCCGCGCAGTGAAGGCTCCATAAGATCTACCCGGTTGCTCTCCGTAGCACCAGTGTCTTTCCGTGCTCGTCACTCGGATGGAGCATCGCGAATCTGCGGAAAGTAGTGTCTCAGCCCCGGTGGACGTCCGCGGCGGACGTCTCGGCCCGACGGGCTTCCCGCTCCGCCTCGGACGCCCGGCGGCGCCGCGCCCGGAGCTCGGCGACCGCCAGGGCGAGCGCACCACACGTCAGGACGGCCGCGCAGCCGAGCGCGACCGTGAGCGCAACGGGGTAGCCGCGACCGAGGACCATGCCGAAGACCGACGCGAGCACGGCGGTGCCGATCGCCGTGCCGATCCGCTGTCCGGTCTGCAGCGCGCCGCCGGCGACCCCGGCCATCCGGACCGGCACGCACTCCAGCGTCAACGTCGTGTTCGGCGAGATCACCATCCCGCCGCCCACCCCCGCGAACAGCAGCGGCAGCGCGAACGCCCAGCCGGACGCCGACGGCGGGACCAGCTCGGCGAGCAGCGCGACGGCCAGCATCCCGGCGGCGACCACAGCCAGCCCGGTCACGGTGAGCCGGCGGCCGAACCGGGGAACCAGCCGGCCGGCGACGGCCGCGGACACCGCCGAGCCGAGCGCGAACGGCGTCACCGACAGGCCCGACTCCAACGGCGAATAGCCGAGGCCCTGCTGGAAGTACATCGCGAAGACGAGCCAGATCCCGGCGAACCCGCAGAAGTAGAGCGCGCCGACCGCCGCGCCCGACGCATAGCCGGGAGTGCCGGTGAACAGGCGCGTGTCGAGCAGCGGCGACCGCCCGCGCCGGACCACCGAGTGCTCCCAGCGCACGAACGCGACCCCGAAGACGAGCGCGACGGGGAACAGCCACCACAGCCGGGCGAAGCCACCGCTGTCGGAGTCGATGACCGGCAGCAGCACGGCGAGGACGGCGACCGCGAGCAGCACGATGCCGACGAAGTCGATCTCCGAGCGGATCCTGAGCTGCTTCTTCTCACTGCGCGGCAGCAGCCGCAGCGCGAGGACGAACGCGAGCACGCCGATCGGGACGTTGACGTAGAACACCCAGCGCCAGCCGTCCTGCGCCCCGAAGACGGCGATGATGAACCCGCCGAGGATCGGGCCTACCGCCGTCGAGATCCCGACGACCGCGCCGAACATGCCGAACGCGCGGCCGCGCTCGGCGCCGCGGAAGAGGTCCTGGATCAGGCCGGTGTTCTGCGGGGTCAGCATGCCCGCCGCCACGCCCTGGGCGAGCCGCGCGAGCACCAGCGTGGTCTCGTTCGGGGCCGCGCCGGCCAGTGCGCTGGTGAGGACGAAGGCGGCCAGTGCGCCGAGGAACATGTTCCGGCGGCCGAACGCGTCCCCGAGGCGGCCGCCGGTGACCAGGACCAGGCCGAACGCCAGCGCGTAGCCGGAGACGACCCAGCGGATCCCGCCGCTGGTCGCGTGCAGGCCCGACTGCATCGAGGGGAGGGCGACGTTGACGATGCTGACGTCGAGCAGGCCCATGAACCCGGCCGTCAGCGAGACGGCAAGCGCTTTCCAGCGGCGGGGATCGGGTTCGTAAGTCATCGTGTCCAGCAAAACACGAAAGGCGGGCTCCCCGCGCGATGGCCGCCCTACGTCGACGCGGTGATCCCGCGGATGCCCTTCAGCTCACCGATCAGCATGGAGCTGACCTTGACCGGGTAGTCGTGGAGCGCGAACACCGTCTGGTTCCGTCCCACCAGCTTGAGGTGGACCATCGTCTCACCCTTGTGCGCCAGCAGTGTGGACCGCAGCTCGCTCACCACCGACTGGTCGATCTTCTCCGCCGCCGCGAGCAGCACCAGCGGCGGCTCGTCGTCGCCGTTGCCGGTGCCGACCTCCGACAGGTCGAGCGTGGCCAGGCCGCCGCCGAAGACCGACATCTTGTCCTCGCGCCAGTTGACCCGGCCCTTGACCAGGACCGCGTTGTCCTCGATCAGCTCACCCGCGAAGAGGGCGTACGACTTGGGGAAGAACAGCACCTCGAGCGAGGCGTCCATGTCCTCGACCGTGCAGATCGCCCACGGCTCGCCCTTCTTGTTGACCCGCCGCTCGAGCGAGGTGATCAGCCCGGAGATCACCAGCTCGCCTTCCTTCGGCGGATCGTTGAGGATGCTCGCGATCGGCTTCGGGGCGTGCTTGCGCAGGATCCGCTCGGCGCCGTCCAGCGGGTGGGCCGAGACGTACAGGCCGAGCATCTCGCGTTCGTAGGCGAGCAGCTGCTTGCGCGGGTACTCCTCCTCGCCGAACTTCAGGTGCGCGAGCGGGGACGACGACGGCGCCGCCTCGCCCTCGTCGCCGCCGAAGCCGAACAGGTCGAACTGGCCCATCGCCTCCTGGCGCTTGAGCGGGACGACGGCTTCGACCGCGTCCTCGTGGACCTGGATCATCGACAGCCGCGTGTGGCCGAGGGAGTCGAACCCGCCCGCCTTGATCAGCGACTCGATGACCCGCTTGTTGCAGGCCACGAGCTCGGACTTGTCGAGGAAGTCGGTGAAGGAGGCGTACTTGCCCTTCTCCTCGCGGGTCTTGATGATCGACTCGACGACGTTCGCGCCGACGTTGCGGACCGCACCCAGCCCGAACCGGATGTCGTCCCCGACGGCCGCGAAGCGCAGGGCCGACTCGTTGACGTCCGGCGGCAGCACCTTGATGCCGAGCCGGCGGCACTCGGACAGGTAGACGGCCGACTTGTCCTTGTTGTCGCCGACCGACGTGAGCAGGGCGGCCATGTACTCGGCCCGGAAGTTCGCCTTGAGGTAGGCGGTCCAGTACGAGATCAGGCCGTACGCGGCCGCGTGGCTCTTGTTGAACGCGTACCCGGCGAACGGGAGGATCGTGTCCCAGAGCGCCTTGACGGCCTCGGCGGAGAACCCGCCTTCGATCAGGGGGCTGGCCTTCATCCCGGCCTCGAAGCCGTCGTACTCGAGGTCGAGGACTTCCTTCTTCTTCTTGCCCATCGCGCGGCGGAGCACGTCCGCGCGACCCATCGTGTACCCGGCCACCTTCTGGCCGATGTGCATGATCTGCTCTTGGTACACGATCAGGCCGTAGGTGTCGGCCAGGATCTCCCGCAGCGGCTCGTCGAGCTCCGGGTGGATCGGCTTGACCTTCTGCCGGTTGTTCTTCCGGTCCGCGTAGTCGTTGTGCGCGTTCATGCCCATCGGGCCGGGGCGGTACAGCGCGCCGACCGCGACGATGTCGTCGAACACCGTGGGCTCCATGCGCCGCAGCAGGTCGCGCATGGGGCCGCCGTCCAGCTGGAACACGCCGAGCGTGTCGCCGCGGGCCAGCAGCTTGTACGTCTCCGGATCGTCCATGCCGAGCCGGTCGAGGTCGATGTCGACCCCGCGGTTGGTCTTGATGTTGTCGATCGCGTCACCGATGACGGTGAGGTTGCGCAGACCGAGGAAGTCCATCTTCAGCAGGCCGATGGCCTCGCACGACGGGTAGTCCCAGCCGGTGATGATCGAGCCGTCGTCACGCTGCCACAGCGGGATGGCGTCGGTCAGCGGGTCGCAGGACATGATGACCGCGCAGGCGTGGACGCCGGCGTTGCGGATCAGGCCCTCGAGGCCACGGGCGGTCTCGAAGATCGTCTTGCACTCTTCGTCGGTCTCGACGAGCGCCCGGACCTCGGCGGCCTCGCCGTAGCGCTCGTGCTTCGAGTCGACGATGCCCGAGAGCGGGATGTCCTTCGCCATGATCGGCGGCGGCAGTGCCTTGGAGATCTTGTCCGCGATCGCGTAGCCCGGCTGGCCAAAATGAACCCGCGCGCTGTCCTTGATCGCCGCCTTGGTTTTGATCGTGCCGAAGGTGATGACCTGGGCGACCTTGTCCGCGCCGTACTTGTCGGTGGCGTACCGGATCATCTCGCCGCGGCGGCGGTCGTCGAAGTCGATGTCGATGTCCGGCATCGAGACGCGCTCGGGGTTCAGGAACCGCTCGAACAGCAGCTTCTGCGGGATCGGGTCCAGGTTGGTGATACCGAGGACGTACGCGACCAGCGAACCCGCGGCCGAACCACGGCCGGGGCCGACCCGGATGCCGACCTTGCGGGCGTAGCTGATGAGGTCGGCGACGATCAGGAAGTAGGCCGGGAAGCCCTTGCCGATGATGACGTCGAGCTCGATCTCGATGCGCTCGTTGTAGTACTCGTCCGGCACGCCGTCCGGGAAGCGCCACTTGAGGCCGCGCTGCACCTCTTCGCGCAGCCAGCTGCCCTGGTCGTAGCCCTCCGGCACCTCGAAGAACGGCAGCCGGTCCTTGTGCGAGTAGACGTCTTCGTAGGACTCGACGCGCTCGGCGATCAGCAGCGTGTTGTCGGACGCGCCGGGGACCTCCTTGTCCCAGTACTCGCGCATGTCGGCGGCGGACTTGAGGTAGTAGCCGTTGCCGTCGAACTTGAACCGGTTCGGGTCGTTGAGCGTCTTGCCCGACTGCACGGCCAGCAGCGCGCTGTGCGTGTCGGCCTGCTCCTTGACGACGTAGTGCGAGTCGTTGGTGGCGATCGGCTTGAGGTCGAGCAGGCGGCCGACCTCCAGGAGGCCCTCGCGGACCGACCGCTCGATCGGCAGGCCGTGGTCCATCAGCTCGAGGAAGAAGTTGTCCGCGCCGAAGATGTCCTTGTAGTCGGACGCGGCCTGGATCGCCGCTTCCTTCTGGCCCAGCCGCAGCCGGGTCTGCACCTCGCCCGACGGGCAGCCGGTGGTCGCGATGATCCCCGAGTGGTTCTCGGCGATCAGCTCGCGGTCCATCCGGGGCTTGCGGTAGTAGCCCTGCATGCTGGCCAGCGAGGACAGCTTGAAGAGGTTCCGCAGGCCGGTCGCGTTCGCCGCGAGCATGGTCATGTGCGTGTACGCACCGCCACCGGAGACGTCGCCGCCCTCACCGAACTCGTCCGAGCCGCGCTGGTTGGACTGGCCCCAGAAGACGGGCTTCTTGTGGAACCGGCTCTCCGGGGCGATGTAGGCCTCGATGCCGATGATCGGCTTGAGGCCGTGCTTCTTCGACTGCTGGTAGAACTCGTCGCCGCCGTACATGTTGCCGTGGTCGGTCATGCCGACCGCGGGCATGCCGAGGCGCGCCGCCTCCGCGAAGAGGGGACCGATCTTCGCCGCACCGTCGAGCATCGAGTACTCGGTGTGGACGTGCAGGTGGACGAAGGAATCGTTCGACACCAGCGAAAACCTCCCCTAGGTGGATCGGACCGGCGCGCGGCGGGTCTCCCACCCTATCCCGCACTCGCCGGGCTCGATTGTGCGCCTCCGGAGCCCGCGCCGGGCGGTGCGACGCGCCCCTCTTCGGGCGGAAACGATCACGACACGGGCCGCGCCCGGACGGTCACGCGAACGATGCCCCGGCGCGTCGCGAATGAGTCATTCGCGACCTGCGGGCGAGCCGGGGCGGCGGGGTGAGCTGGGCCACAGACCGCAACACTCGCGTTGACACCGGGGGCGCCGCGACCGAGCATTCCCGCCATGAACCTGTCTGACAGCCAGACAGCCGGACAAGGTGGTCCTCGCAGAGTGAGTGCCATGGAGGCCGTGCTGGCCCACCTGCGCTCCTCGATCGAACGCGGCGAGCACGCCGTCGGCGACAAGCTTCCCTCCGAAGCCGCCCTGAGCAGGGAGTTCGAGGTCAGCCGGTCGGTGATCCGCGAAGCCCTCCGCGGTCTGCAGGCGCTCGGCATGACCGAGTCGAAGACCGGCAAGGGCACCTTCGTCACCGCGACCGGCCCGGCCGACAACCCCACCTTCGGGCCCTACTCGGCCCGCGACCTCATCGAAGTGCGACGGCACGTCGAGATCCCCGTCGCCGGGTACGCGGCCGTGCGGCGCAGCCAGGACGACCTCGACCTCCTCGCCCACCTGCTCGACCGGATGGACGCCGAGACCGACAACACCGCCTGGGTCGCCCTCGACTCGCTCTTCCACATCACCATCGCCCAGGCCTCGGGCAACCCCGTGTTCGGGAAGGTGATCGAGGAGATCCGGGACGCGCTCGCCCGCCAGTCCGCCTTCCTCAACCAGCTCGGCGACCGGCGCCGCCAGTCGAACATCGAGCACCAGGCGATCGTCGCGGCGATCGAGAGCCGCGTGGAAAGCGCCGCCGTCGCGGCCATGACCGCGCACCTGCAGCACGTCGAAGCCACCCTCAACAGCATCGTGAACGGGGACCAGTGACCGAACAGACCCTCACGGCCACGACCGCGGACGCGGGCGACGCCGGCTACAGCAAGGCCCTCAAGTCCCGGCACGTCAACATGATCGCCATCGGCGGCGCGATCGGCACCGGCCTGTTCCTCGGCGCCGGCGGACGGCTCGCCCAGGCCGGGCCGGCACTGGCGATCGTCTACGGCGTCTGCGGGCTCTTCGCCTTCTTCGTCGTCCGCGCGCTCGGCGAGCTGATCCTCCACCGCCCCTCCAGCGGCGCCTTCGTCTCCTACGCCCGCGAGTTCATGGGCGAGAAGGGCGCGTACTTCGCCGGCTGGATGCACTTCCTCAACTGGTCGACCACCGGCATCGCCGACATCACGGCGATCGCGCTGTACGCGCACTTCTGGTCGTTCTTCTCGCCGGTCCCCCAGTGGGTGCTCGCGCTGATCGCCCTCGCCGTCGTGCTGACGCTGAACATGGTGTCGGTGAAGCTGTTCGGCGAGATGGAGTTCTGGTTCGCCATCATCAAGGTCGCCGCGCTCGTGCTGTTCATGGTGATCGGGATCGTGCTGCTGGTCACGCAGACGCCGATCGACGGCGTCGCGGGCGGCCCGCAGCTGATCGCCGACCACGGCGGGATCTTCCCGTCCGGGCTGCTGCCGATGGTGCTGATCGTGCAGGGCGTGGTGTTCGCCTACGCCTCGGTCGAGCTGGTCGGCGTCGCCGCCGGCGAAACCGAGAACCCGGAGAAGATCATGCCGAAGGCGATCAACTCCATCATGTGGCGCATCCTGGTCTTCTACGTCGGCTCGGTCGTGCTGCTGGCGATGCTGCTGCCGTGGAGCTCCTACTCCAAGGACCAGAGCCCGTTCGTCACCGTGCTCTCGCACCTCGGCGTGCCCGCGGCCGACAGCGTGATGAACCTGGTCGTGCTCACCGCGGCGCTGTCCAGCCTGAACTCCGGCCTGTACTCGACCGGCCGCATCCTGCGGTCGATGGCGATGGCGGGCTCGGCCCCGAAGTTCACCGGCGTGATGAACCGCAACCACGTCCCCTACGGCGGGATCCTGCTCACCGCGGCCGTCTGCGTGCTCGGCGTCGGGCTCAACTACCTGGTGCCGAAGGAAGCCTTCGACATCGTGCTGAACTTCGCCGCCATCGGCATCCTCGCCACCTGGGCCATCATCGTGCTCTGCCACCTGCTGTACGTGCGCAAGACGAAGCGCGACGGCATCGAGCGGCCGTCGTTCCGGCTGCCGTTCTCGCCCTACACCGAGATCGCGACCCTGGTGTTCCTCGCCGCCGTCGTCGTGCTGATGGGCTTCGACGAGACCGGCCGGATCACGCTGCTGGCCCTGCCCGTGATCGCCGTCGCCCTGGTCGTGGGCTGGTTCGGCGTGCGCAAGCGGATCGACATGCGTGCGTTCGACGAGGAGGGCATGTGAGCCACGAACCCCTCGTCGAGCTGATCCGCGACGGCCTGGTCGAAGGCGTCCACCACGGTTCGGCCGTGGTGCTCGCCCCCGGCGGCTCGACGCGGTTCGCCGCCGGGGACGTCGACACACCGATGTACCCGCGGTCGACGGCGAAGCCGCTGCAGGCCACGGCGATGGCGCGGCTCGGCCTGCGCCTGCCCCCCGCCGGGTTCGCGATCGCCGCGGCCAGCCACTCCGGCGAGGCCATGCACCTCGACGCCGCTCTCGACGTCCTCGACGGCCGGTCCCCCGACCTGCTCGGCAACCCGGCGGACTTCCCGTTCGACCCCGTCGAGCGCGACCGCTGGATCGCCGGCGGCCGCGCGCCGAGCCGGCTCGGGCACAACTGCTCCGGCAAGCACGCGGCCATGCTCGCGACCTGCGAGGTCAACGGCTGGGCCACCGAGGGCTACCTCGACCCGGCCCACCCGCTGCAGCGCGCGATCGCGGCCACCGTCGAAGACCTGACCGGCCGGGACATCGCCCGGGTGGCCGTCGACGGCTGCGGCGCGCCGCTCTTCGCGACGACGCTGCGGGGGCTCGCGACGGCCGTGTCGAAGATCGCGCTCGCCGCGCCGGACACGCCGGAAGGGCTGGTGGCCGCGGGGATCCGACAGCACCCGGAGCTGGTCGGCGGCAGCCGCCGCGACGTCACCGCCGTCATGCGCGCGGTGCCGGGGCTGATCGCGAAGGACGGCTTCGAGGCCGTCCAGGTCGCCGCGCTGCCGGACGGCACGGCGATCGCGTTCAAGATCGCCGACGGCGGCGACCGGGCACGGTACCCGGTGCTGGCCGCGCTGCTCGGGCTCTGCGGGATCGCTGTCCTGCCCGGCCCCGAAAACCTCCGTTTCACCGGGAACCTGTCTGTGGGGAGCACCGTATGACCACCCGCCGTGAACACGACCTGCTGGGCGACAAGGACGTCCCCGCCGACGCGTACTGGGGCGTGCACACCGCCCGCGCCCGCGAGAACTTCCCCATCACCGGCACCGCGATCTCCGCGTACCCGCACCTGGTCGAAGCGCTGGCCGCGGTCAAAGAAGCCGCCGCGCGCGCCAACGCCGAGCTGGGCCTGCTCGAACCCCGGATCGCCGACGCGATCTGCGCGGCCTGCCGGGAGATCCGCGAAGGCGCGCTGCACGGCGAGTTCGTCGTCGACGTCATCCAGGGTGGCGCCGGGACGTCGACCAACATGAACGCCAACGAGGTCATCGCCAACCGCGCGCTCGAGCTGCTCGGGCACGCCAAGGGCGACTACCACGTCGTGCACCCCAACGAGCACGTCAACCTCGGGCAGTCGACGAACGACGCCTACCCGACCGCGGTCAACGTCGCGACGATCATCGCCGTGCGCGGGCTGTCCGAGTCGATGGTCGTGCTGGAGAAGGCGTTCGCGGCCAAGGCCGTCGAGTTCCACGACGTGCTGAAGATGGGCCGCACGCAGCTGCAGGACGCCGTGCCGATGACGCTCGGCCAGGAGTTCGGCACGTACGCGGTGATGCTCGGCGAGGACCGGCAGCGGCTCGGCGAAGCCGTCGCGCTGCTGCACGAGATCAACCTCGGCGCCACCGCGATCGGCACCGGCCTCAACGCCGCGCCGGGCTACGCCGAAGCCGCGTGCCGCCACCTGCGCGAGATCACCGGCCTGCCGGTCGTGACCGCGGCGGACCTGGTGGAAGCCACCCAGGACTGCGGCGCGTTCGTGCACCTTTCGGGTGTCCTCAAGCGGATCGCGGTCAAGCTCTCCAAGAGCTGCAACGACCTGCGGCTGCTGTCCTCGGGCCCGCGCGCCGGGCTGAACGAGATCAACCTGCCGCCGGTGCAGGCCGGCTCGTCGATCATGCCCGGCAAGATCAACCCGGTGATCCCCGAGGTGGTCAACCAGGTCGCGTTCGAGGTGATCGGCAACGACGTCACCGTGACGATGGCCGCCGAGGCGGGCCAGCTGCAGCTCAACGCGTTCGAGCCGATCATCCTGCACTCGCTGTCGGAGAGCATCACGCACCTGGGCGCGGCCTGCCGGACGCTGGCCTCGAAGTGCGTCTCCGGCATCACCGCGAACGTCGACGTCATGCGCGCCTACGTCGAGAACTCGATCGGGCTGGTCACGGCGCTGAACCCGAGCATCGGGTACGCGGCCGCAACGGAGATCGCGAAGGAAGCTCTGGCCACCGGGCGCGGGGTCGCCGAGCTCGTCGTCGAGAAGGGCCTGATCCCGGCCGAGGAGCTGGCGAAGCTGCTGCGGCCGGAGACCCTCGCGCGCGCGAACTGAGGTACCGTCGGATCCGGAAGGATCTACTCCACTTCGGAAGGCGGGGCCGCCGGTGCTGGACCGATTTGTCGACAAGCTTCTCGGGCTCCCCCGCGCCGAAGGGCCGAAGCCGGTCGTGACGCGTGACCTCGCCGTCCCGATGCCCGACGGCGTCACCCTGCTCGCCGACCGGTACGCCCCGGCCGGGACGACGTCGGCGCCGGTGGTGCTGATCCGCACGCCGTACGGGCGCAAGGGCCTGCTTTCGAAACTCTTCGGCGACACCTTCGCCCGCCACGGCCTGCAGACGGTCGTCCAGAGCACCCGCGGCTCGTTCGGCTCCGGCGGGGAGTTCCGGCCGTTCCACCTCGAACGCGAGGACGGCCTCGCGACCGCGGAGTGGCTGCGCGCCCAGCCGTGGTGCGACGGGAACCTCGGCATGGCGGGCGCCAGCTACCTCGGGCACACGCAGTGGGCGGTCGGGCCGTACCTCGACCCGCCGCTCGCCGCGATGTGCCTCGGCGTGACGGCGTCGGAGTTCGTCTCGACGTTCTACCCGGGCGGGGTGCTCGCGGCGGACAACATGGTCTCGTGGTCGGCGATGATCGGCCGCCAGGAAGAGCGCTTCGCGGCGCTGCCCAACCCGCTGCAGACGCGCAAGACCCGCCGCGCGATGGCGCACCTGCCGATCAGCGCCGCCGACGTCGCCGCGATCGGCAAGCCGGTGCCGTTCCTCCAGGACATCACCGCGCACTTCGCGCCCGAAGACGACTACTGGGCCATGTCCGACCACAGCGCCGAGGTCGCGAAGCTCGACGTCCCGGTGTCGATGGTCACCGGCTGGTACGACCTGTTCATCGGCACCCAGCTGCGCGACTTCCGGATCCTCGCCGAGGCGGGGAAGGCGCCGCGGATCACGATCGGGCCGTGGGCGCACGGCGAGCCCGCGAGCTTCGGCCCGATGATCCGCGACCAGCTCGGGTTCCTGCGCGCCCACCTGCTCGGCGACCGGACGTACCTGCAGCGGTCGCCGGTCCGGCTGTTCCTGCAGGGCGCCGGGACGTGGCTGGACTTCGAGTCGTGGCCGCCGCCGTCGAAGTCGACCGAGGCACACCTGCGGCCGATCGGCGGGCTCGGCGAAAGCTTCGGTGAACCGGCGTTGCCGACGACGTTCACCTACGACCCGGCCGACCCGACGCCGGCGGTCGGCGGCCCGCTGCTGACCGGCGAGTGGAAGCAGCGCGACAACCAGGAAGTCGAGGCCCGGCCGGACGTGCTGGTGTTCACCGGCGAGCCGCTGCCGTCGGACCTCGACGTCATCGGCGAGGTGACCGCGACCGTGCACGTCCGCACCGAGCTCGGCCACGCCGACGTCTACGTCCGCCTCTGCGACGTCGACCCCGGCGGCGTTTCGCGCAACGTGACCGACGGGATCCTGCGCCTGCGCCCAGGCTTCCCTTCATCCGATTCGGACGGCGTGGTGACGGCGGAGGTGACGCTCGACCCGACGGCGTACCGCTTCCGCCGCGGCCACCGGTTGCGGGTCCAGGTGGCGGGCGGGGCGTTCCCGCGGTTCGCGCGCAACCACGGCACGGACGAGCCGGTCACGTCGGCCGTGGCCGGGAAGCCGAACCGCTTCGAGGTGTTCCACGACGCGGCCCGGCCGTCCCGGATCACACTGCCGGTGTTCGGCGGCTGAGACCCGCCGCCAGGCGGTGTTCCCTTCGGCGCGGCTCTCGGCTTCGGGGGTGTGGAGCCAGCCGCCGAGCTTGACGTGCCGCACGACCGAGCGGTACACCTCCTGCGTGACAGCCGGCACGAGCGGCGAGGTCATGCAGCGCCGGGACGGCCGTCGCGGTGCTTCCTGCCGATGCCGCCGATCGCGAGCGCCTCATCGAGACTCCGAGACGAACTTTCCCGGATCGGCACAGTCACGCCGAAGCGCCGGCCGGGACCACCCGGTGGTGGCTGGTCACGCGGCCGTCGTCGTGGAGGACGTGCAGCAGCAGGGCCGGCGGGCGGTCGTATTCCAGCGGGCCGCCCTCGGCCCAGCCGCGGTGCGCGCCCGGCTCGACCGGCAGCAGCGAGCCCGAAACGACGCCGGGTGCGATGCGCAGCGGGACGCCGGCGAACGTCGTCGAAGCGCCCGTGTGCACGTGCCCGGCCAGCAGCGCCTTCACCCGCGGGTGCCGCTGCAGCACGGCCGCCAGCCGGTCTTCGCCGGACTGCCGGATCGCGTCCACCAGCGGGACGCCGACCTCGACCGGCGGGTGGTGGAACGCGACGAACGCCGGGCCGTCGCCGCCGGAGAGGACGCCGTCGAGCCACGCCAGGGTTTCGTCGGCGAGGAAGCCCGCGCCGCGGCCGGGGATCGTCGAGTCGCACAGCGCGAACAGCACGCCGCCGACCTCCTGCGCCAGGTCGATCGGGCCGTCGGACGCGGGCAGGTCGAGCAGGCCCGTGCGGAAGGCCGCGCGGACGTCGTGGTTGCCCGGGCACATCAGCACCGGCGCAGAGTGCTTCAGCAGCTCGGCGGCGCGCGCGTACTCCTCGGCCGTGCCGTGGTCGGCGATGTCGCCGGTGACGACGACGGCGTCGACCGGTACCGGAAACCCGCTCAGGTAGCGCATCACGGCGGCGACGCGGTCTTCCGCCCGCTGCCCGCCGTCGAAGTGCAGGTCGCTCAGGTGCGCGATGATCATCGATCAGTCCTTCCCCAGGTACGCCAGTGCCTTGACCCAGTTGGCGACGAGCACCGAGGACGCGGCGGCCAGGTCGCCGTCGCGCAGGGCCGCGGCGATGCGGCGGTGCTCGCCGATGCTTTCCCCGGCGTGGTCGTGCCGGGCGAAGTACGCCGATTCGTAGCGCTTGAGCAGCGGCTTGGTCTGCTCGATCAGCCGCAGCAGGTGCGGGTTCGGGCAGCGGGACAGCAGCAGCGCGTGCCAGCGATCGTCCAATGCGGACAGATCACCGCCTTCGGAAAGGGCCATTTCGTCGGCGACGGCGTCGAGTGCGTCCGGCAGCCCGGCCAGCTCGAGCGGCGACGTCCAGCGCAGCGCGAGGGCTTCCAGCTCGGCCACCAGGGGGTAGAGCCGTCGCGCCTCGTCCGGGTCGAACGGCGGGACCAGGAACCCCCGGCCGGGCGCGGAGACCAGCAGGCCGCGGTCGGCGAGCCCGATCAGCGCCTCTCGCAGTGGCGTCCGGCTGACGCCCAGCTCGCGGGCCAGGTGCACCTCGTTGACGCGGGCGCCGGCGGCCAGCCGCCGGTCGAGCACGCGGGCGGTGATCTGCTCGATGAGGTCGCTGCGCAGCGGAGTGCGGGCCATGCCCGGCAGTATTGCATACAATAGCTATCTACTGTATTCAGTTGGTATGACCTTCGACGTCGAACGCGCGCGGCGCGAGACCCCGGGCTGCGCCGAGGTGGTCCACTTCAACAACGCGGGTGCGGCGCTGCCCCCGGCCGTCGTGACCGACACCGTCGTCGAGTACCTGCGCCACGAAGCGCTGGTCGGCGGCTACGAAGCGGCTGCCGAAGCCGCGGATCGCCTGGACGCGGTGTACGCATCGGTGGCCCGCCTGCTCGGCGCCGGCCCCGACGACATCGCGCTCACCGACAACGCGACCCGCTCCTGGCAGGCGGTGTTCTACGCGCTGCGGTTCGGCCCCGGCGACCGGATCCTGACCTCCCGCGCGGAGTACGCCAGCAACGCGATCGCGTTCCTGCAGGTCGCCGGGCGCACCGGCGCGGTCGTCGACGTGATCGGTGACGACGAATCCGGGCAGCTGGACGTCGAAGAGCTGCGGCGGCGCGTCGACGGGGACGTCAAGCTGATCGCCGTCAGCCACGTGCCCACCCAGGGCGGGCTGGTGAACCCGGCCGAGGAGATCGGCGCGGTCGCCGAGGCGGCGGGCATCCCGTTCCTGCTGGACGCGTGCCAGTCGGCGGGCCAGCTCGACCTCGACGTCTCGCGCCTGAAGTGCGACGCGCTCTCGGGAACCGGCCGCAAGTACCTGCGCGGCCCGCGCGGCACCGGATTCCTGTACGTGCACCCGCGGCTGCGCGAGCGGCTGGAGCCGGCCATGCTCGACCTGCACTCGGCGAGCTGGGAGTCGCCGACGGAGTACGTCGTCGACCCGACGGCCAAGCGCTTCGAGGTGTGGGAGCGCGACTTCGCCGCGGTGTGCGGCCTCGGCGCGGCCATCGACTACGCGCTCGAGTGGGGCTTGCCGTCGATCGAGTCGCGCGTCGCTTCGCTGGCGGCGACGCTGCGAACCCGGCTGGGCGAAGCCGGTGCGCGGGTGCACGACGCCGGGGCGCGCAAGTGCGGCATCGTCACGTTCAGCGTCGACGGCACGCCGGCCGCGGACCTCAAGGCACGGCTGGCGGAGGCGGACATCAACACGTCGCTGTCGACCCGGACCTCGGCGCAGTACGACTTCACCGCGCGGGCGTTGCCGGACATGGTCCGGGCTTCGGTGCACTACTACAACACCGAAGAGGAGATCGATCTGCTGGTGCGGGAGATCGAGAAGCTCAGCCCTTGAGCAGCTGCCGCGCGATCACGAGCTTCTGGATTTCGCTGGTGCCCTCGTAGATCCGGAACAGCCGCGCGTCGCGGTAGATGCGCTCGACCGTGACCCCGCGGACGTACCCCGTGCCACCGTGCACCTGCACCGCGCGGTCGGCGACCCGGCCGAGCATCTCGGTGCAGAACAGCTTCGCCGACGACGGCCCGAGCTTGCGGTCCTCGCCCGAGTCGTACTTCGCGGCGGCTTCGTGGACCATCGCGCGGCCGGCCGCGAGTTCGGCGTGCGACTCCGCGAGCAGGGCCTGCACCAGCTGGTACTCGCCGATCACCCGGCCGCCCTGGCGCGCGGTCCGCGCGTACTCGACGGCCTCGGCGAGCGCCCGTTCGGCCAGGCCGACGCACAGCGCCGCGATGTGCAGGCGGCCGCGGGCCAGCGAGGCCATCGCGATGCCGAAGCCCTTGCCCTCCTCGCCGACCAGCGTGTCGGCGGACAGCTCGACGTCGTCGAAGACCACCTCCGACGTCCACGCGCCGGCCTGGCCCATCTTGGTGTCGTGCGGGCCGACGGTGACGCCGGGCGCGCCGGCGGGCACCAGGAACGCGGAAATGCCGTGGCTGCCGGTGCTTTCCGGACCGGTGCGCGCGAAGGTGACGAACACTTCGGCGAGCGGGGCGTTCGTGATGAACCGCTTGGTGCCGGACAGCCGGTAGCGGTCGCCGTCGCGGAGCGCGCGGCTGGTCAGCCCGCCCGGGTCCGAGCCCGCCTCGGCTTCGGTGAGCGCGAACGACGCGATCGCCTGCCCCGCGGCCAGCCGCGGCAGCCAGCGGGTGCGCTGGTCCGGCGTCCCGTGGTGCACGATCGCCTGGCCGGCGATGCCGTTGTTGGTGCCGAACAGGGACCGGAAGGCCGGCGTCGTCCAGCCGAGTTCGATCGCCAGCCGGACGTCCTCGGCCATGCCGAGCCCGAGCCCGCCGTACTCCTCCGGCAGCGCCCAGCCGAAAAGACCCAGTTCGGCGGCCTTTTCCCGGATTTCGGCGGGGATTTCGTCACGTTCGTCGATCTCCGCCTCGCGCGGCACGACCTCCTTGCGCACGAACTCCCGCACCGCGCCGAGAACCTGCCCGAAAACGTCCGCGTCCATGGCCGCAAACTACCCGGAACACTGCCCCCAAGGGCACGCCCGGACGCGGTAGCTTGGGCCGATGCGCAAGCCGATCACCGTTGTCCTGGCCGCCATCGCCGCGGCCGTGGTGCTGCCCTCGACCGCCTCCGCGACGCCCGGCAGCGGCGTCACCGGCACGATCCTGGCCCAGAAGACCATCGGGCACACCGACTACACGCTGCGGGAGATCACCGTCCAGCCGGGCGGCTACACGGGCTGGCACTTCCACGACGGCACGCTCTACGCGTACGTGAAGTCCGGCACGCTCACCCACAACATGGCCGACTGCAGCGTCGACGGCGTCTTCGGCGCCGGACGCGCGTTCACCGAGAAGCCGAACCTGGTGCACATCGGCCGCAACCTCGGGTCGACGCCGCTGGTGCTGGAAGTGCTGTACGTGCTCCCGGCGGGCAGCCCGCTGTCGGAGGACGCCCCGAACCCGGGCTGCGGCTTCTAGTCAGCGGTTGCGGCGCCACTCGTCGCGGAGGGCACGCAGGGCCCGGACCGCGGGGATCAACGCCCGCAGGAACAGCGCCACGGCGGCCGGCAGCCTGGCCGCCGCTTGCAGCACCAGGACGATCGCGCCCAACGCCGCCAAGATTCCGGTAACCATCTTCGCCTCCCGCTCGATTCCTCGGTGATGGCCACGGTGTCCCGGCCATCCCGCAGATCGAATCGACCATCCGGAAACCGGTCAGCTCGAAAGGGCGGGTGAAGGCGGCTTTACCCTGGTCGACGCCCACGAACCGAAGTACCGGTCCGGTACCGACCGACGTGCGGCCCGACCGGAGGCGATGGATGGCGAAGCACAGCAGGCTCGTGGAGCAGCTCCTCGCGCTCAGGACCTTTCCGGCCTCACCAACGTGAAGACGGCCTCAAGGTGCTGGTGGCCATCATGCAGGCGGCCGCGTCGAACCGGCGGCCGCCCGTCGTGGCGACCCGGCTCGAAGCGATGGGCTTCGAGGTTTGCGAAGCCGCACACCTCATGCCGGACCCCGACGCCAGATCGCGCGGTACTGGAAGCGGTCCGCCCGCGCAATCGGGCCACGATGGTGGACCTGCACGAGTTCGCCATGGCGGGTGACGCAATCCGGTTACTCTTCCGCAGAGGTGGCCCAGCGACTGGCGAAGTTCGGACCCGCCCCCCAAGGACTCCCGGATAGGGACAAGTACTCCCTTCGGGAAATGCTCGATTTTCGGACACCACTCACCGTCGCCGACCTGCTCAGAAGCGCCATCCGAGCCGAGATGCCCGTCCAAGAGGCCGCCGCGCGGTTCACCGAGCTGGGATACCGTTTCGACTTCCCGGACCTGGAGGACGAACTGCAGCGACTGCTGCCCCTCGTCCCCCGCGTGCGCGAGGACCGAAGATGACCCGTCGTGCGAGCAAGTGGTACGCGGTGCGCTGCGCCTTCCGCCGGACGGGCCCGAACGAGGAACGCATCACCCTCTGGCACGCGGCCGACCTCGGCGCGGCCATCGCGTTGGTCGAAGCAGAGGCGAGCGAGTACGCCGAAGCCACCGGCGTGACCTACCTCGGGCTCGCCCAGGCGTACGAGATCGGCGAAGAGCAACCCGGCCCAGGCACCGAAGTCTTCTCCCTGCTCCGAGACAGCGCGCCGCCGCCGGTGAACGTTCCTGCGGCTACCTGTTCGTCGACCCGGACCTCCGACTCGAGTTCCTCCGGGCCGGCGACGACAACACCTGGTACTACAGCGACCGTACCGACCCCGGTTCCTGAGGCGGCCCGCACAGGTCAGCTCGACAGCCAGCCCGCCGCGTCCAGCCGGTAAGCCGCCGGCCCGACCACCAAGCGCAGGTCGTTCTCCAGCGCCGCAATCCGCTCGGCGCCGACCACCCGCACCCAGTCCGCACGCAGCTCGTCGAAGATCTCCGCCGACTTCCTCAGCGCGTCTACGCCGTGCGCGGTGAGCCGGACGATCTTGCGGCGGGCGTCCGCCGGGTCGTCCGCGCGCTCGGCGTACCCCAGCGCCTCCAGCCGCTCGACGGTCTTGCCCGCCGCCTGCTTGGACACGCCGAGGCGGCGGCCGATCTCCGACGCCGTCGCCCCCTCCACTCCGACGGCCTGCATGGCGAAGCCGTACGACGGCCGGATGCCGGGGTGGCCGCGGCGCGCGAGTTCGGCGTGCAGGCGGTCGATGAGCGTGCGGAAGCCGCCGAAGAGCAGAAGGGGCAGCTCGTACCCCGGGGTTTCGGTCATGGCGCCTTGCCAAACTCGACAACCTGGTTTACGGTTTCGACAACCACGTTGTCGATCCTACCCCGGGAGACGCCTTGTTCGCCGATCACACCCCTGAGTCCGCCCCCGCCGCCGCCCGCCCCGCGATGACGGCCACCGCGAAGAAGTTCGGCCGGGTGCCGTCCGCCGTCGCCCGGCTGGCGACCTCGCCGGAACTGCTGAACGGCTTCCTGAAGCTCAGCGCCATCTTCGAAAGCACGACGCTTTCGGCGCTGGAACGCGAAGTCCTGATCATGACGGTGGCCGCGCGCAACGAGTGCCACCTCTGCGTGGCGATGCACACGGCCACGCTGACCCGCCTGTCCGCATCACCGGAACTGGTGGCGGCGCTGCGGGCGGAGGCCCCGCTCCCGGAGCCGCGACTGGAGGCGCTGCGCGGCTTCGTCCACTCGGTCATGGACACGAGAGGCGAGGTCCCGGACGAGGATCTGGCGGCGTTCACCGGCGCCGGCTTCACGGAACGGAACGCCCTGGAGGTGGTGCTGGGAATCGGGACGTACACGCTGTCGACGTTCGCGAACCGGCTCACCCGCGCCCCGCTCGACGACGCCTTCGCCGAGCACGCCTGGCACGCGGCGTAGGCCGTGGGGCCGCCTTCCCGGCGGCCCCACGGCCGGGGAATCAGCCCTTCACCAAGGTGACGACGGTGGTGTCGTCGACCGAGACGTTGGTGTTGTAGTTCGGGTCGAGCGCGGTCGCCTGGGTGACGACCTCGGCCTTCCCCTTCTGGAACGGCGTGGTGCCGGTCGGGACCACGGTCGCCTTCCACGACGCCGGCGTACCCGGCGTGCAGGCGACCTGCGCCGAGTAGGTGCCGCGGATGATGACGTTGTTCTTGACCTGCGTCGCCGCCCCGCTCAGGGTGACCTTGGCCGCGCCGGTGCACTCGACGGTGCCGTGCAGGTAGGCGTTGCCGTTGAGCGTGCTCGCAGTGCCGTCCGTGGCCACCTTGAGCCCGATCGCCAGCTCCGCGGGGGCCGGCGGGTTCGTGATGTGCACCTCACCGCGAAGGGCGGGCGCGCCGCCTTCGCAGTGCTGCTCGTAGGCGGCGTCGAGCGCCTGGACGTACCCGTGCGGCCCGAAGACGACGTTCTGCACGGTGAACGTCCCGGTCAGGGCGTTGCACCCACGGCCGTTTCCGCTCAGGTTCAGCCCGGGCGCGTTGGCACCCTGGAACGGGTACCGGGTCGCCCCGTCGTAGGTGCCGGCGGCCAGGCTCGCGCCGCTGGGTGCGGCCAGGTCCAGCGTCCACCAGTCGCTGTTGAAGCCGCTGACGCTCACGGCGATGTGGTTGCGGTTCTCCGACGCGGTGACCGTGAGCCGGTCCTTCGCCTCGGTGGAGTAGGCGTAGGAACTGCCCCCGCTGATGTAGTCGCCCTCGTCCCCGCTGAACGACAGCGATCCGGAGGCGACCGGCTGCGCCTGCGCCGGCCCGGCCCCCACGAGCACGGCGAGCACGGGCACCGCGACGACGGCGGCGGCTCGCTTCAAAAACCCTGAAACCTTCACAGGTTCCCCCTCAGGTGAGTTGGTCACTTGCCAACTCGGCTGTCGACCGGAGCCGACCACCCGTTACGGGTCCGCGGGGATTTCTGCTTTTCGCGCAACAAGACCGGGGTTCCGCGTGCGGATCTTGACAAAGGTGCCGGTCAGCGGGGCACGACGGTCCGGCCGGTCGCGTCGCCTTCGACGAGTTCGCGGTAGGCCTCGGCGACGACCGCCACCGGCGTCCCGCGGCGGCCGTCCTCCCCCATCGCTTCGAGTGTTTCCCGGATCCAGCCGGGGCTGACGACGTTGATCCGCGGCCCGCGCGGCAGCTCGGCCGCGGCCGACCGGGCGAAGCCCTCGAGCCCGGCGTTGACGAGCGCGCCGAGCCCGCTGCCCGGGATCGGCTCGGTGAACGTCCCGCCGGTGAGCGTGACCGAGCCCCCGGCGGGCAGGCGCTCCGCCGCGCGCCGGGCGAGCGCGATCTGGCCGAGCAGCTTGGCGCGCAGGTCGTCGAGCACCTGGTCGTCGGCGAGCTCGGCGAGCGGGCGCAGCGGCACGTTGGCGGCGCAGCACACGACGGCGTCCGGGGCGGTCTCGAACAGCGCGTCGAGCGACGCGGGTTCGTTCAGGTCCGCGGCGAGCGGGGAGGCCCGCGAGACGGGCACGACTTCGTGGCGGGGTCCGAGGGCGGCGGCGACGGCTCGCCCGACGAGCCCGGTCGCCCCGAGCAGGAGGATCTTCACGCCTTCGACGCTATCCACCCCGCCCGCCGAAAGTCGCGGAAAAAATCTTCGCCGCCCGTGTCCGGTCCCCCGCCACGGCTCCGACCCCAGGGCAAACGCACCACGGAGAAGGAGCCCGAAATGGAGAAGACGGCCGGACGGCGGGAGTGGCTGGGACTGGCGGTGCTCGTGCTGCCCACCCTGCTCGTCGCGATGGACATGACCTCGCTGTTCCTCGCGTTGCCGCAGCTCAGCGCCGATCTCGGGGCGAGCAGCACCGAGCAGCTGTGGATCACCGACAGCTACGGCTTCGTCGTCGCCGGGTTCGTCATCACCATGGGCACGCTCGGCGACCGGGTCGGGCGACGGCGGCTGCTGCTCGCCGGCGGCGGGGCCTTCGGGCTCCTCTCGATCGTCGCCGCGTTCTCGACCGGGCCGGTGATGCTCATCGTCGTGCGCGGGGCGCTCGGGGTGGCCGGGGCGACGCTGATGCCGTCGACGCTCGCCCTGATCACGAACATGTTCCGCGACGAGAAGCAGCGCGGGCGGGCCATCTCGATCTGGGCCACCTGCCAGTTCGCGGGCGGCGCGGCCGGCCCGGTGTTCGCCGGCTTCCTGCTCCAGCACTTCTCCTGGGGCTCGGTCTTCCTGGTCGCCGTCCCGGCCGTCGCCGTCCTGCTCGTCGCGGGGCCGTTCCTGCTGCCGGAGTTCCGCGCACCGGCGTCCGGGCGGCTGGACCTGCCCGGGGTGGCGCTCTCGCTGGCCGCGGTCCTGCTGATCGTGTTCGGTCTCAAGCAGCTGGCCGGCGGCGGCTCGCTCGTCCTGCCGGTCGCGGCGATCGCCGCCGGGACGCTGCTGGGCACCGTCTTCGCCCGCCGTCAGCTGACGACGGCGTCACCGCTGCTGGACCTGCGGCTGTTCCGGAACCGCCCGTTCACCGCCGTGCTGGTCGCGCTGGTGTTCGCCGGCGTCGCGATGGCCGGCGTCGGCCTGCTCGTCACGCAGTACCTGCAGAGTGTCCTCGGTCACTCCCCGCTCGCCTCGGCGCTGCTGTTCGCCCCGATGGGCCTGGGCGTGGCGGTGGGCACGATGACGGCCCCGGCGTTGACCCGGTTCGTCACCCCGGCGACGGCGATCGCGGGCGGCCTGGCGGTCTCCGCGGCGGGCAGCCTCCTGCTGGCCGTCACCGACGGCCTGGTGCCGGTCGTGGCGGGCATCACGATCCTGACGCTGGGCACGGGACCGCTGTTCGCGCTGGGCATCGGCCTGGTGGTCGGCTCGGTCCCGCCGGAGCGCGCGGGCTCGGCGGCGTCGATGGCGGACACCGGCAACTACCTGGGCGGTTCCTTGGGAATGGCTCTGATCGGCCTGACCGCGGCGGCGGTGTACCACGGCGTGTTCCCGGCGGGCACGACCCTCGCCGTCGACGTCACCCGGCCGGAGCTGGCCGAGCAGGCGAAGGCGGCGTTCACGACGGCGCTGAACGTGACGGGCGTGATCGCGGCGGTGCTGTTCGCCGGGCTGGCGCTGCTGGTGACGACGATGCGCCGCACCGAGGTGGCCGACCCCGAACCGG
>Ga0207678_10001240_pt1 | contig 23521 bp, 28 predicted proteins | sample KBSC63metaG_FD_184319 | JGI IMG/M metagenome (GOLD analysis project Ga0207678, IMG submission 184319) | Corn rhizosphere microbial communities from Kellogg Biological Station, Michigan, USA - KBS C6-3 metaG (SPAdes) (version 2) | ecosystem: Host-associated > Plants > Roots > Rhizosphere > Soil ... | reverse complement strand
GCACGCCGACCACCGAGCGTCAGACCGCCAAGGCGACCGGGATCGTCCTCGACGAGGTCCGCGACTACCTCGCCGGGCAGCGCAGTGCCGAGGTGACGCCGACGGTGACCGCGCTGCGCCGCCGCGCGGCCGAGGTCGTCGACGCCGAGCTGCTCCGGCTGGACAACCGCCTGCCCGAACTGGACGGCGCCGTCCGCGAAGAGGTCGGCCGCACGGTCCGCCGGGTGGTCGACAAGCTGCTGCACGCGCCGACGGTGCGGGTCAAGCAGCTGGCCGCCGAGACGGCCGAAACCGACTACGCGAACGCGTTGCGTGAACTGTTCTGCCTCGACCCGCAGGCGCCCGCCGCGGTGGCGAGCCCGAAGCCCCCCTCAGAGAAGAAGTAGTAGTGACCAGAGTCATTCGCATGGGTACGCGCGGTTCGAAGCTCGCGCTCGCCCAGACCGGGACCGTCGCCGACGCCCTGCGCGCCACCGGCGCCGAGGTCGAGATCGTCAAGGTGACCACGCCCGGTGACCAGTCCTCCGCGCCGATTCCCACGATCGGGGTCGGCGTCTTCACGTCGGCGCTGCGGGAAGCGTTGCAGCGCAACGAGGTCGACGTCATCGTCCACTCGTACAAGGACCTGCCGACCGCTCCCGAACCGGGCATCACGCTGGCCGCCGTGCCGCCGCGAGAGGACCCGCGGGACGCGCTGGTCGCGCGCGACGGGCTGACCCTCGGCGAGCTGCTGCCGGGCGCGAAGGTGGGCACGGGCTCCCCGCGGCGCACCGCGCAGCTGCGCGCGCTGGGTCTCGGTTTGGAAATCGTGCCGATCCGCGGCAATATCGACACCCGCATGCGCAAGGTGTCCGACGGCGAGCTCGATGCCGTGGTGCTCGCGCGTGCCGGACTGGCCAGGATCGGCCGGGCCGAGGCGATCACCGAGACCCTCGACCCGATCCAGATGCTGCCCGCGCCCGCGCAGGGTGCGCTGGCGGTGGAGTGCCGGGCCGCCGACGTGGACCTCGAGCAGCTGCTCCGGTCCACTTTGGACGACGAGGGCACGCGGGCCGCGGTGACGGCCGAGCGTGCGTTGCTGGCCGCGCTCGAGGCGGGGTGCAGCGCGCCGGTGGGCGCGCTCGCCGAGATCGTCGAAGATCTCGACGCCGAGGGCAAGGTCGTGGAACGGATCTCGCTGCGCGGCACCGCCGCGGCCGAGGGCGAGAACGGTGCGGTGGACATGGTCCGGGCCATCGCACTGGCTGACAAGGACCAGGCCGCCCAGCTGGGCAAGGACCTGGCCGCCGAGCTGCTGGACCTCGGAGCCGGAGCCCTCTCCGGTCCCGCTCAGTAGCGCTCTCGCGAGCGCTTTTCGAAGACGTAGGAGACCTGCGGCCATGCCATCGTGCACGGCCGCCGCAAGAGGAGAAACGCACAGATGACCCCCGCGCGAAAGACCACCGGGCGCGTAGCGTTCGTGGGCTCCGGCCCCGGCGACGCCGGCCTGCTCACGGTCCGTGCCCAGGAGCTGCTGACCAAGGCCGAAGTGGTGGTGACCGACCCCGACGTCCCGCAGGCCGTGCTGGCCATGGCCGCCGAAGGCGCCGAGGTCCGGCCCGCCGTCGGCGAGGCCGCCGAGGTCGCCAAGGACCTGACCACCGAGGCCAAGGCAGGCCGGCTGGTGCTGCGGCTGGTCGCCGGCGACCCGCTGACCACCCCGGCCGTGGTGGCCGAGGTCCAGGCGGTCGCGCGCACGAGCGCCGTGTTCGACGTCATCCCGGGTGTCTCCCCGGCCGCGGCCGTCCCGGCGTACGCCGGCGTCGCGCTGGGCGGCACGCACACCGAGGTCGACGTCCGTGGCGACGTCGACTGGGCGGCACTGGCCGCCGCGCCCGGCCCGCTGGTGCTGCACGCGACGTCGGCGCACCTGGCCGAGGCCGCTTCGGCGCTCACCGGCAACGGCGTCCCGGCGTCGACCCCGGTCGCGGTCACCGCGAACGGCACCATCAACACCCAGCGCACCCTCGACACCACGCTCGAGAAGGTCGCCAACGACGCCGGCGAGCTCGTCGGGCCGCTGATCGTCACGATCGGCCAGGCTGCCGGGCACCGCTCGAAGCTGTCGTGGTGGGAGTCGCGCGCGCTGTACGGCTGGCAGGTCCTGGTGCCGCGCACCAAGGAGCAGGCCGGCGAGATGGCCGAGCGCCTGCGCGGCCACGGCGCGACGTCGCACGAGGTGCCGACCATCTCGGTCGAACCGCCCCGCAGCCCGGCGCAGATGGAGCGCTCGGTCAAGGGCCTGGTCGACGGCCGCTACCAGTGGATCGTCTTCACCTCCACCAACGCGGTGCGCGCGGTGTGGGAGAAGTTCGAGGAGTTCGGGCTCGATGCTCGTGCGTTCTCCGGCGTGAAGATCGCCTGCGTCGGCGAATCGACCGCGGCGAAGGTCCGCTCGTTCGGCATCATCCCGGAGCTGGTCCCGTCGGGTGAGCAGTCGTCCGAGGGCCTGCTGGCCGAGTTCCCGCCGTACGACGACGTCCTCGACCCGGTCGACCGTGTGCTGCTGCCGCGGGCCGACATCGCCACCGAGACGCTGTCGGCCGGCCTGCGCGAGCGCGGCTGGGAGATCGACGACGTGACGGCCTACCGGACCGTCCGGGCCGCCCCGCCGCCCGCCGAGACCCGCGAGATGATCAAGACCGGCGGCTTCGACGCGGTCTGCTTCACCTCGTCCTCGACCGTGCGGAACCTGGTCGGCATCGCCGGCAAGCCGCACACCCGCACGCTGGTCGCGTGCATCGGCCCGAAGACCGCCGAGACCGCGGTGGAGTTCGGGCTCCGGGTCGACGTCCAGCCGGAGAAGGCGGACGTCCCGCACCTGGTGGACGCGCTCGCCGAGCACGCCGCGCGGCTCCGCGCGGAGGGCGCGCTGCCGCCGCCGCGCAAGGCGAAGCGGGCCCGCCGCTCCTGAGGTTGTGCGTGACGAAGGCCGTCCCGGTTCGCCGGGGCGGCCTTCGCTCGTTTCAGCGGGCGTTGTCTTCGCGCCACTTCAGGTAGTCGGCCACCGAAGCCGCGACGTCGAACTGCGGTTTGAAGCCCGTGTCCGCCGTCAGGCGGGAGATGTCCAGGTACGGGCCGATCGCGCCGCCCGGCTGGAGGGTTACGCTCAGCGCCGACGCGAACTCGCCGTATGTGAACGGGCTGCCGCTCGACACGTTGTAGACCTCGTGGCGCAGCTCCGGGGCCGTCGTGAGCAGGGCGATCGCGCGGCCCGCGTCCGGTGCGTAGCAGACGTCGCCGCCGTCGTCGGCGTGCACGCCCGGGGGTGGCGTGGCCGTGTTGACCAGCGAGGGGATCGGGCAGAACGGCGACTGCGGGTCGACCAGCGGGCCCCAGATCGTGCCGATCCGCAGCACCACCGGCTGGACGCCGCTCCCGGCGAGGCTGTGCGTTGTCAGCGGTTCGACCGCCTTCTTGTACGCGATGATCAAGTGCGGCAGGTCGACGCTCGGGAGTGAGAGGTCCTCGGTCCAGGGGATCTCGGGCCGGCCGATGTACACGCCGAGGCTGCTCGCGACCGCGAACCGGCGGACACCCCACACGCGGGCCGCGGCCAGGGCGTTGAGCAGGCCCGCTGTGTCCGTGCGGAAGAACTCGACCGGATCGTCGCCAGGGATGCTGCCGGCCAGGTGGACGATGTCGGTGATCTCGTGACGCTCGCCGAGGGCCAGGAAGGCCTCGCGGTCGGTCACGTCGAGTTGTTCGACCGTGACCCGGCCCTCGAGGAACGAGGGGACTTCGCCGCGTCGGTGGGACGTGACGACCACGTCGTGGCCGAGGTCGAGGAGCGCGCGGGCGGTGTGGGCGCCGATCATGCCGAGCCCGCCGGTGACGAGGATCATCGCGCCAGGCTAGGGACGCCGGACGGCGAGTTCTTGAACGAATCGCGCAGGAACGGCAGGTAGGACGCCGAGTGGTCGTGACCGCAGGCGCACTCCTCGACGCTCCCGCCGAGCAGCGCGCGCGGGGTGAGCCCGGTCAGGCGGAGGCACTCCCGGCTCAGGTGGGCCTGGTCGGCGTACCCGGTGTCGGCGGCGAGGCCGGCCGGGCTGCCGGCACCCGCCTGGGCGAGCGCCAGGAAGCCCTGGAACCGCAGCGTCCGCTGGAGGGCCTTCGGCGCGACGCCGACCGCCTGCAGGCAGCGGCGGCGCAGCTGGCTGGGGGACAGCGCGAGGTGCCCGGCGAGGCTGTCGATGTCGACCGGACGCCACGGCATCAGCAGTCGCACGGCCTCGTTCACCCATGGATCCGCCGCCGTCACCGGCAGCCGGGCCTGGACGACCTCGAGCGCGCGCTCCGGGGAGCCGGCCGTGGCCACGGCTTCGGCCAAGCGGCCGTCCGCCAGGTCGACGTGCTGGTCGACCAGCTCATCGAGGGGTACCGGGAGCGGGGGCGCGGCACCCGGCCGGAACCGTACGCCGACGAGGGTCGTGCGAGGCGGGATGATCTCGAGCCGCGCCGCGGTCAGCGGGCCGAGCAGCCGGGGACGGCCGCCGACCGGGAAGTGGAGCTCGACGCCGCCGGTGGGCAGGTGCCGCTGGACGTACGGCGTGTCGCCGGTGCGCTGGACCCAGACCGTCCGCACGACCCCGGCCAGCTCGGGCACGGGCAGGCGTTCGACGTACTCGGTCACCTCCGTACCGAAGCGGCTCCGGGAGAGCGGCGTCAAGCGCACCCTTGCGGAACTCGGGCAAAAGGAGCGGGAGTACCTTGGGAAGGGTGTTCCCTGAGCATCGTCCCCGCAGGCTTCGCACCACCCCGGCCATGCGCAGGCTGGTGGGCGAAACGACGCTGCGGCCACGCCAGCTGATCCTCCCGATGTTCGTCGCCGAAGGGATCGACGCGCCGCGGCCGATCGCGAGCATGCCCGGCGTCGTCCAGCACACCCGCGACACGCTGCGGAAGGCCGCCGTCGACGCGGTCAACGCCGGTGTCGGCGGGCTGATGCTGTTCGGCATCCCGGCCACGCGGGACGCCGAGGGCTCCGGGGCCGTCGACGAAAAGGGCATCCTCAACGTCGCCCTGCGCGACCTGCGCCAAGAGCTGGGCGACGCCACCGTGTTGATGGCCGACACCTGCCTCGACGAGTTCACCGACCACGGCCACTGCGGTGTCCTGGACGCCGACGGCGGGGTCGACAACGACGCCACCTTGCGGATCTACGCCCAGATGGCCATCGCGCAGGTCGAAGCCGGGGCGCATGTGCTCGGGCCGAGCGGGATGATGGACGGACAGATCGGCGTCATCCGCCGCGCGCTCGACGAGGTCGGGCACAAGGACGCGGCGATCCTCGCCTACTCCGCGAAGTACGCCAGCGCGTTCTACGGCCCCTTCCGCGAGGCCGTCGACTCGCAGCTCAAGGGCGACCGCAAGACCTACCAGCAGGACCCGGGCAACGGCCGCGAGGCGCTGCGCGAGATCGAGCTGGACCTCGCCGAAGGCGCGGACATGGTGATGGTCAAGCCCGCGCTGGCCTACCTGGACGTCATCAAGGCGGCGGCGGACATCTCGCCGGTCCCGGTGGCGGCGTACAACATCTCGGGCGAGTACGCGATGGTCGAGGCCGCCGCGGCGAACGGCTGGCTCGACCGCGAACGGACCGTCCTCGAGGTGCTGACGTCGATCCGCCGCGCGGGTGCCGACCTGATCCTGAGCTACTGGGCCGCCGAGGCCGCTGCCTGGCTGGACTGACCCGTTAGAGTCCACGCGTGGAAGACAAAGAGGACCTCTCGGGTCTGACCGACGACGAACGGCGCAAGCTCGGCCGTTCGCCCGATCCGGTGCTCCCCGGCGAGCGGGCGCCGAAGGCGGCCCCGCCGAAGCCGGTGGCGGTTTCGTTCTGGCTGTGGCTGGCCGGTGGTGTCGTGCTGATCCTCGGGTACGTCCAGCTGATGGCCGGCAAGTCCGCGGTCATCGCCCGGTACGTCGAGGGCACCAAGGACCCGAAGATCACGCCGCAGATGATCGCGGACGGTGTCACGGCGATGCTGTGGTTCCTCCTGGCCGGGTCGATCGTGTTCGTCCTGCTGTTCCTGCTGTTCGCGTACAAGGCCCGCGAAGGCACCCGCTCGGCCCGGACGGTGCTCACCGTGCTGCCGATCGTGATGCTGCTGCTGATCCTGACCTTCGCGCCGGTGCTGACGTACCTGACGCTGGTCGCGGTGCTGCTGTTCGTGATCGCGCTGGTGCTGCTGTACCTGCCCTCGGTGAGCGGCTACTTCCCCAAGGTCGGCAAGAAGCTGTGAGGCTCTACGCCGAGCCGGGTGTGAGCTGGGCCGCCATCGGGTGGGGCCCGCTGTTCGCACTGGCCGGCGCACTGGCGGAGCTCGCCACGGGCGGCCCGGTGCACGTGGTGGGCTGGCTGATGGTCGCGTTCGGGCTGTGCGTGATCACGATGCCGTGGGTGTACGCCCGCCGCCGCTTCCTTTCGCTGGAAGTGACGACGGAGCAGCTGCGCCAAGGCCGCGAGAAGGTACCGGCCGCGGACATCGCTTCGGTGACGGACGTCGGCACGCCGGCCGGCGCGCGCGTGCTCGGAGGCGGCTGGTCGGTGCCGCGGAAGTACGACTCGCTGCCGGTGAAGCTGGCCGACGGCACGGTGGTGCTGGCGTGGGCGAAGGACGTCGAGGCCCTGCAGGACGCGCTGGACCGGCTCGTCCGGGCGGCGCCGCGGGAAGCATGAGAAAATCGGCGGCGTGATCGACCTTCCGCAGCCCACCGGGGCCGAGCTCTGGCCGCCGGAAGAACCCGGCCCGCAGGCGAGGCTGCACAAGCCCTGGCGGACGCTGGTCGCCGTCGTGGAGGTCCTGCTGGCCGTGCTCGCCGGCTGGGTGGCCTACCTGTGCTGGCACGACAGCGTCGCCACCGTCGTCACCCGGACCGACGACGGTGCCGTGCTCGAGTCGCACCGGTACTTCGGCGGGCTGCTCGCCGCCGCCATCGGGCTCGGCACCGTGGCCGCGCTGCTGCTCGTCGACGCGGTGCGTCAGCTGTCGCTCGCCATCCGTGCGCGGAGTCCCCAGCCCAAGGCCTGATACACAGCTCGCGCACAGGCAACCAACAGTCAATTACTAAGCACCCGCACCAAAGTTTGCCGCATGACGCGCGTGCGTGCCTCGAAGGCATGGGTGATCAACGGAGCTCTGGTCGTACTGCTGGCCGGGGCGGGATTCGGGATATACCAGGCATTCAGCCCCGAACCGAGCTCGGCGCAGGCGCAGTCGCGCAGCACCCCGGTCCGCCGGGCGACGGTCACCGAGACCGTCTCCGCCGCCGGGACGCTCGCCAGCAGCTACACCGGCGCGGCGAACTTCGCGACGGCCGGCAAGGTCACCTCGATCGACGTCAAGGTCGGTGACGTCGTCAGCGCGGGGCAGAAGCTCGCCACCGTCGACAGCACCCAGGCGTCGAAGCAGCTTCAAGTCGCGAAGGCGAACCTCGCCGTCGCGCAGGACGGCCTCGACACCGCCGAGACCGCCGAAGCGACGCCGGCCACCGGGCAGAACAACCAGAACAGCCAGAACGCCCAGACCAACGCGGCCAACAACGTCACCTCGGCGCAGGCGAAGCTCGACCAGGCCCAGCTCGACGTCCAGACCGCGCAGCAGGCGCTCGACAACACCGTGCTGTACGCGCCGGGCGCCGGCACGGTCACCGCGATCAACGGTGCCGTCGGCCAGCAGTCCTCCAGCGGCTCTTCGGCAACGTCGCAGTCGTCGAGCAGCAGCAGCGGCAGCGGCCAGGGCGGCCAAGGCTCGCAGAATTCCAGTGCCGCCGCGTCGAGCAGCAGCAGTAGCTCCGGGTTCATCACCATCACGAACCTGACCGGCCTGGTCGTGAACACCTCGGTCGCGGAGATCGACGTCAGCAAGGTCAAGGCGGGCCAGAAGGCCACGGTGACGCTGAACGCGCTGCCGGACAAGCCGGTCCAGGCCACCGTGTCGAGCGTCAACCTGACCCCGACCACCAGCGGCAGCGTCGTCTCCTACGGCGCGCAGCTGGCGCTGACCAGCCCGCCGGACGGGCTGCGGCCCGGCCAGTCGGCGAGCGTCGTGATCACCGTCGCCGAGGCGGACGACGCGCTGAGCGTGCCGGCCGCGGCGGTGCAGACCGTCGGCAGCACCAACCTCGTCACGGTGCAGGAGAACGGGCAGAACGTCACGCGCCAGGTGCAGGTCGGGCTGCGCGGCGAGTCGACGGTCCAGATCACCTCCGGGCTGACCGAGGGCGAGAACGTCGTGCTCACCGCGACCGCCTCGACTCCGACCACCGGCGGCACCGGGCGCACGGGCGGCACCGGCGGGCTCGGCGGGACCGGCGGCTTCCCGGGTGGTGGCCAGCGCGGCACCGGCGGCGGCGGCTTCGGCGGCCGCGGATGAACCCGGTGATCGCGGTCTCCGCACTGCGCAAGACCTACGGGGCCGGCGAGACGGCGGTGCACGCGCTGCGCGGCGTCGACCTCACCGTGTGGCCCGGCGAGTACGTCGCGATCATGGGCGCCTCCGGCTCGGGGAAGTCGACGCTGCTGAACATGCTCGGCTGCTTGGACGTGCCGACCTCCGGCCGCTACCTGCTGGACGGGTTCGGTGTCGGAAAGCTGAACGAACGGCAACTGGCCTTGCTGCGCAACCGGAAGATCGGCTTCATCTTCCAGTCGTTCAACCTCGTGCCCCGGACGTCGGCGTTGTCCAATGTGGAACTCCCGCTGGTCTACAGTGGACTCCGTCGGTCCGAGCGACGGCGGCGCGCGCTCGCGGCGCTGGAGATGGTCGGGCTTTCCGAACGGGCCAAGCACCTCCCGAGCGAACTCTCCGGCGGCCAGATCCAGCGCGTCGCCGTGGCGCGGGCCCTGGTCACCGGCCCGGCGATGCTGCTGGCCGACGAGCCGACCGGCAACCTCGACCGGCGCAGCACCGAGGACGTCCTCGGCGTGTTCGACCGGCTGAACCGGCTCGGGCGCACCATCGTCGTCATCACGCACGAGGACGAGGTCGCCGAGCACGCGCACCGCGTCGTCCGGGTCGACGACGGGCTGATCGTGTCGGACGAGATCACGCGCGCGGTGGGGGCGGTCTCGTGAACTTCCTCGAAATCCTGCGCTTCGCCGTGCGCGGGCTCACCGCGAACAAGCTGCGCTCGGCCCTCACCACGCTCGGCATCACCATCGGCGTCGCCGCGGTGATCCTGCTGGTCGCGGTGGGCAACGGCGCGTCGGCGGCCATCGCGGCCAGCATCCAGGGCCTCGGCACCAACGTCGTCAACGTCTCCCCGGCCCGCGGCGGCGGCCAGGGCGCGGCCGCGCGGCCACTGACCGTGCAGGACGCGCACGCCCTCGTCGACCCGGTCGGCGCGCCGGACGTCAAGGCCGCCTCGCCGGTGGTGAACACGACGGCGACCGCCACCTACGGGCAGACGTCCTACGACATCTCCAGCGTCGCCGGCACCGAACCCGCGTACTTCACCACGACCAACCGCGAACTCGCCCAGGGCCAGCTGTTCACCAGCGAGGACGTCACGGCCGCGCGGAAGGTCGTCGTGCTCGGCCCGACCACGGCGGAGTCGATCTTCGGCGCCACCGACGCGGTCGGCAAGAACGTGCTGCTCAACAGCATCCAGTTCACCGTGATCGGCGTGCTGCAGGCCAAGGGCAGCACCGGTCTCCAGAACGCCGACGACGTCGCCATCGCGCCGATCTCGGCGGTCCAGAACTCCCTGGCCGGGTACGGCAGCCTCAGCCAGATCGCCGTCCAGGCCACCAGCGCCGACTCCGTCTCGCTGGCCCAGTCCGAGATCACCGCCATCCTCAACGCCCGGCACGGCGTCCGGCTCGGCGGCACCCCGGACTACCAGATCCAGAACTCCGAGCAACTGCTCGCGACCCGGACGTCGGCGACCGAGACGTTCACCGTGCTGCTGGGGGCGGTCGCGGCGATCTCGCTGCTGGTCGGCGGCATCGGCGTCACCAACATCATGCTCGTCACGGTGACCGAGCGGATCCGCGAGATCGGCATCCGCAAGGCCATCGGCGCCCCGCGCTCGGCCATCCTCGGCCAGTTCCTCGCCGAAGCGACCATGCTCAGCCTGTTCGGCGGGCTGCTCGGCGTCGCCATCGGGCTGATCGGCAGCGAGTTCACCATTTCCGGGATCAAACCCGTCGTGGTGCCCTCGTCGATCCTGCTCGCCTTCGCGGTGTCCGCCCTGATCGGGCTGTTCTTCGGCAGTTTCCCGGCGAACCGGGCCGCCAAGCTGAGGCCCATCGACGCGTTGCGTCACGAATAAGGAGTCTTCGATGTCTTCGTCCACCACGACCCCGCAGGATGCGGAGGACATCATCGCCAGCCCGGCGGTCGACGGCGACCTCAATGCCGAAATGCGCCGGGCCGCGAAGCCGTTCTCCCGCACCACGCTGGTGCTCGCCGGCCTCGTCGTGTTCGCGATCGCGTTCGGCGGCGGTGCCTGGACGCACGCGGCGTTCGGTTCGTCCACCCCGGCTCGACAGACCGGCGGCACGCAGGCTCGGGCCCAGGGCGGGACCGGCCAGCAAGCCGGCGCCGGCCAGCAGGGCGGCGGGTTCCGCGGCGGCCGCGGCACCACGGGCACCGTCGACCGCGTCGACGGCACCACCGTCTACGTCAAGACCGCGCAGGGCGCCGACGTCAAGGTGTCCACATCGGACTCGACCACGGTCGGGGTGACCCAGCAGGGCAAGCTGGCGGACCTCAAGCCGGGTGCGACGGTCGTCGTCCAGGGGCAGGCGGGCGAAGACGGCACGGTGGCCGCGCAGGCCATCACCCAGGAGGCCGCGCGCTAGTTGAGGACGACGACCGCGGTGTTGAGCGCCGTCGCGTAGAGGATCCAGGCGAGGTACGGCACCAGGAGCGCGGCGGCGGCCTTCGACCGGCGGCCGAACAGGACGATCGTCACCACCACGACGACGTCCAGCAGCACGATGTCGGCCAGCGCGAGCCCGGCCGCGCCGCCCTCGAAGAACAGCGGCGTCCAGAGCAGGTTGAACAGCAGGCCGATGCCGTACGCGGCGAACCCGCGGGTCTCGCCGTCCGTCCGCCAGTACAGCCAGCCGGCCACCGCGATGGTGACGTAGAGCACTGTCCACACCGGACCGAACAGCGACGCGGCCGGCGCCCACGACGGCTGCTCGAGCCGCGCGTAGATCTCCCGCGCCGACGACGCGGCCAGGCCGCCGACCACGGCCACCACGGCGACGACGCCCAGGAAGCCGGCCAGCATGAGCCACTGGTTGCGGTGTGGGACGCGTTCGGTCACCGGCTGTTCCCCTCCCGGGCGGCTGCCCGCCATCTTATGGGGGTTTGCGAGACTGGGAGGGTGAGCACTGGAACCGAGCAGTCCAAGGCATGGTTCGACCGCGCGAAGACGGCCATCCCGGGCGGGGTGAATTCGCCGGTCCGGGCCTTCAACTCGGTGGGCGGCACGCCCCGGTTCATGGTCCGCGGCGAGGGCCCGCACCTGTGGGACGCCGACGGCAACCGGTACGTCGACCTGGTGTCGTCCTGGGGCCCGATGATCCTGGGTCACGCGCACCCGGCGGTCGTCGAGGCGGCGCGCACGGCGGCGACGTCCGGGCTGTCCTTCGGCACGCCGACGATCGGGGAGGTCGAGCTGGCCGAGGAGATCATCGGCCGGGTCGGGCCGGTCGAGCGGGTCCGGCTGGTCAACTCCGGCACCGAGGCCACGATGAGCGCGATCCGGCTGGCCAGGGGTTTCACCGGCCGGTCGAAGATCGTGAAGTTCGCCGGGTGTTACCACGGTCACGTCGACGCGCTGCTCGCCCAGGCCGGCTCCGGCGTCGCGACGCTCGGGCTGCCGACGTCGCCGGGCGTCACCGGTGCGCAGGCCGCGGACACGCTGGTGCTGCCCTACAACGACCTCGACGCCGTCCGGAAATCCTTTGTGGACAACCCGGGGGAGATCGCCGCGGTGATCACCGAGGCGGCGGCCGGGAACATGGGCGCGGTCGCCCCGGACGACGGCTTCAACGCGGGGCTGCGCGAGATCGCGCACGAGCACGGTGCGCTGCTGATCATGGACGAGGTGATGACCGGCTTCCGCGTCTCGCACGCGGGCTGGTTCGGCCTCGAAGGCGTGGCAGGCGACCTCTACACGTTCGGCAAGGTGATGTCCGGCGGGCTGCCGGCGGCGGCCTTCGGCGGCCGCGCCGACGTGATGGCCAAGCTCGCCCCGGGCGGGCCGGTCTACCAGGCCGGGACGCTCTCCGGGAACCCCGTCGCGGTGGCCACGGGCCTGGCGACACTGCGCGCGGCCGACCACGCCGTGTACGCGGCTCTCGACGCCAACGCGAAGCGCCTCGGCAACCTCTTCCACGCCGCTCTGAGCGAAGCCGGGGTTGCGCACAACGTCCAGTACGCGGGCAACCTGGTGAGCGTGTTCTTCGGCGAGGCGCCGGTCCGCGACTACGTCGGCGCGCAGGCGTCCGAAACGTGGCGCTTCCCGCCCTTCTTCCACGCGTTGCTCGACGGAGGCGTGTACGCGCCCCCGAGCGCGTACGAGGCTTGGTTCGTCAACGCGGCGATGGACGACGAAGCGTTCTCGGTGATCGAAGCGGCTCTGCCCGCGGCGGCGCGTGCGGCGGCTGGGGCCGTCCAGTGACCACCGTCGTCCACATGCTGCGTCATGGCGAAGTGCACAACCCCGAGAAGATCCTGTACGGCCGTCTGGAGGGCTACCGGCTGTCCGAGCGCGGGCAGCGGCAGGCGCTGACGGTCGCCGAGGCCGTCGCCGGCCACGACCTCGTGCACGTCGTCGCGTCGCCGCTGCAGCGGGCGCAGGAGACGGCGGCCCCGATCGCCGCCGCGCACCGGCTCGACATCGCGACCGACGAAGGCCTGATCGAGGCGGGCAACCAGTTCGAGGGCCTGCAGGTGGCGGTCGGCGACGGCGCACTGCGGGAGCCGAAGCACTGGCCGAAGCTGGTCAACCCGTTCAAGCCGTCCTGGGGGGAGCCGTACCTGGAGATCGCGCACCGGATGCTCGGCGCGGTCCACCGGGCGCGGGAGGCGGCCGACGGGCACGAGGCGCTGTGCGTGTCGCACCAGCTGCCGATCTGGACGCTGCGGCGGTTCCTCGAGGGCAAGCGCCTCTGGCACGACCCCCGGCGCCGCCAGTGCTCGCTGGCCTCGCTGACCAGCCTGGTCTTCGACGGCGACGAGTTGCGCGAGATCGTCTACAGCGAGCCCGCCGGCACCACCGACCCGAAGGTGACCGGCGCATGAAGCGGCTCGCGCTCGGCCTGGTCGCGGTGCTGGCACTCGCCGGGTGCAGTGCCGGCAAGGACGCCGTGGTGCAGGGGAGCAGCTTCAGCTTCGTCTCCCCGGGCGGCAAGGTCGACATCACCTACGACGTTGCCCAGCGCCAGACGGCCCCGGTCCTCGCGGGCGAGGACCTGATGAACGAGGGCAAGCAGCTGTCGCTGGCCGACTTCGCCGGCAAGGTCGTGGTGCTCAACCTGTGGGGCCAGTGGTGCGGGCCGTGCCGCACGGAGGCGCCGGAGATGGAGTCGCTGGCCAAGCAGGGCGTCCAGGTGGTGGGCATCGACGTCCGCGACCCGGCCCGCGAGGTGGCCCAGGACTTCGTGCGCGACCGCAAGCTGACGTTCCCGTCGATCTACGACCCGGACGGCCGGGTGCTGCTGAAGCTGAGCGGCTACCCGCGCAACATCATCCCGTCGACGATCGTGCTGGACGAGCAGCACCGGGTGGCGGCGGTGTTCCTGCGGCCGGTGCTGGCCCAGGACCTGCTGCCGGTCGTGCAGCGGTTGTCCGCGGAAGCCTGACCGCGTTTGGCGGAAAAAACCTCACAGCCGGCGAAGGTCCGATACGGTCCTCATGATCATTTTGTCCGGACTGAGGGGATTTCCGATGTTCAAGAAGTTTGCGGCCGCCGCGGCGGTGGCCTGCGCCGCCACCGCACTCGTGCCGACGGCCGCGTTCGCCTCGGCGAGCGGGTGCAACGAGGGGACCTGCATCGGGGTCGAGGGCAAGAGCCTGCGCGTCGAGTCGATCACCGCCGACTCGCTGTCGGGCCGGGGCTTCTACGGCCACTACCACATCTACGGCGGCGGCATCGACTTCAACACCTCGACGGGCAACTGGGAACCCGGCCTCGGCTGGACCATCTACCCGCGGCGTGACCTGCCGAACGGCTCGGTGCTCTGCGTCGAAGCCTGGATCAAGAACCCCGCCGACGGCGGCCACTCCCTGCGCGGCCGTCCGTGCGTCGAGGTGCGCTTCTGATCTTCGGTGACCGGCATGCCCGCGATCGGGGGAAACAACCCCACCATCGCCATGGCCCGGGCTACGGTAACCAAGATCATTTGGCCTGACCAAGGGGAGGACTCATGCTCAAGAAGATCGCGGCCGCCGCGCTGGTCGCGGCCGCCGCCATGACGGCGGTGGCGACCCCCGCCCTCGCGTCCGCGGGCGGCTGCAACGACCGGACCTGCATCGAGGTGGACGGGAGCGGGCTGCGGGTCGACAAGATCCTGGCCCGCACCACGCACGGCGACAGCTTCTACGGCCACTTCCACATCTACGGCGGCGGCATCGACGTCAACAGCTGGACGGGGAACTGGACCTTCTCGGGGTACAGCATCTCTCCGCGGCGCGACCTGCCGAACGGGTCGGTGCTCTGCGTCGAAGGCTGGGAGAAGACGGACAGCGGCCACAACCTGATCGGCCGTCCGTGCGTCGAGGTGCACTTCTGATCCGCTGAGTGACCGCGGTGCCACGGCCGGCCGTGGCACCGCGGGCCGGGACGAAGGTCCTGAACTGCTGTGACCGAGGTCCTGTGAAGCGGCCCCGGCGTTCTCACCGGGACCTCACTGCCTACCCTCAACGGGGTGAACTCCGTGACCGAGCTGGCGATCTCCGGACCGCTGCTGCTCGCCGCGGGCGTCGCGCTGCTGGCCGGGGCCGTCTCCTTCGCCTCGCCGTGCGTGGTGCCGCTCGTGCCGGGGTACCTCGCCTACCTCGCCGCGCTCGTCGGGGCCGATGCGCCTGCCGTCAGTGCCGATGAGGAGCGGAAAAACGGCCGCTGGGCGGTTGTCGGGGCCGCCCTGCTGTTCGTGCTCGGGTTCACCGTCGTGTTCGTCGCCACCCTGGGCACGCTCGTCTGGCTGACCGCGACCCTCACGCTCAACCAGGACCTCATCCAGCGCCTCGGCGGGGTCCTCACCATCGCGATGGCCTTCGTCTTCATCGGCTGGTTCCCCGGTATGCAGCGCGAGGTGCGCTCGCACCACGTCCCGCGCGGCGGCATCTGGAGTGCCCCGCTGCTCGGCGCGGTCTTCGGGCTCGGCTGGACGCCGTGCATCGGCCCGACCCTGTCCGCGGTCATGACGCTGGCCAGCGCCACCGGCGGCGCCGAGGCCCGCGGCTACCTGCTGATCGCCGTCTACTGCCTCGGCCTCGGGCTTCCGTTCCTGCTCATTGCGCTCGGCGCCCGGTGGGCCGTGCGCGCCACCGACTGGGTGCGACGGCACGGCCGCCAGGTGCAGATCTTCGGTGGCGTGCTGCTGCTGATCGTCGGCCTCCTGCTGGTCACCGGCGTCTGGGGAGATCTGATGGGCTGGCTCCGCAACGAGTTCGCGCTCAACCTGGAGCTGCCGCTGTGACGACCACGGAAGCACCCCCGGTCGCCCCCCAAGGCCCTACTCCCGCCAAGCGCACCCTCGCCTTCGTGCGCAACACCTGGCGCGGCCTGACGTCGATGCGCACCGCGCTGGTCCTGCTGTTCCTCCTCGCGCTGGCCGCTCTGCCCGGCGCGCTGCTGCCGCAGCGGAAGCTCAACGCGCCCAAGGTCGACGAGTACATCACCGCCCACGGCTGGTGGGGGACGCTGCTCGACAAGCTCGAGTTCTACGACGTCTACTCCAGCATCTGGTTCTCGGCGATCTACCTGCTGCTGATGATCTCGCTCGTCGGCTGCCTGACCCCGCGCAGCTTCGAGTACGTCAAGGCGATGCGCGCCAAGCCGGTGCTGACGCCGCGCAACCTGGCCCGGATGCCGCACTACCGGCTCGGCCGGGGCGAAGCCGATACCACCGCCGAGATCGCCGCCGCCCACAAGCAGCTCTCCGGCTGGCGGCGCGTCGAGCGCGAAGAAGCCGACGGCGCCCGCACGATCTCGGCCGAACGCGGGTTCCTCCGCGAGACCGGCAACCTCGTCTTCCACTTCAGCATGCTCGGCCTGATCGTGTTCTTCGCCCTCGGCAAGCTCTTCGGCTACGAGGGCCAGGTCATCGTCCAGGCCGACGGCAGCACGTTCTGCAACTCCGGGATCTACAACTACGACTCGTTCAACGCGGGCCTGCGCGTCGACGGCACCGACCTGAACCCGTTCTGCGTGAAGGTGAACGACTTCACCGCCCGCTACACCGAGTCGGGCCAGCCGGACTACTACCACTCGAACATCCGGTACCAGTCCGGTGCCGACCTGGAGACGAACACCTGGCGCCCGTACGGGCTCGAGGTCAACTCACCGCTGCGCACCGCCGGCGACCGCGTCTACCTGCTCGGCCACGGCTACTCGCCGAAGTTCACGGTCACCTTCCCGGACGGCACGCAGCGCACCCAGAACACCCAGTGGCGCACGGTCGACCCGACCACGATGCTCGCCGAAGGCGCGACGAAGTTCGACCAGCCCGGCGTCACCGACGAGGTGCAGCGGCGGACCCGCCAGCTGGCCATCACCGGCCTGTTCGCCCCGACGGCGTTCCTGCACGGCAACGTCCTGACGTCGTCGGCACCCGAGGCGAACGACCCGGCCGTCGCCGTCGACGTCCTGCGCGGCGACCTCGGCCTGGACTCCGGACGCGGCCAGTCGGTCTTCGAGGTCGACCAGACGCGGGTGGACGACGGCAGGCTGAAGAAGGTCGCTCGGGAGAACCTGAAGGTCGGCCAGGAGATCAAGCTCGACGACGGCACGAAGATCCGCTTCGACGGCGTCGGCCAGTGGGTCTCGCTGCAGGTTTCGCACGACCCGACGCAGGGTTTCGTGCTCGGCTTCGCCATCGCGATGTTCCTCGGCCTCGGCGCGTCCCTGCTGGTCAAGCGCCGTCGGCTGTGGGTGCGGGTGAAGCCGGGGACCGACGACGACCCGAGTACCGTGATCGAGGTCGCCGGGCTGGCCCGCACCGACCAGGCCGGGTACGGCGAAGAGTTCCACCGGGTCAGTGACCGCCTGATCAGTGGGCAGAAGGGCTGAGGCATGCCGATCAACGAGACGTTGTCGCGCTACAGCGACTGGCTGTACACCACGGCCGCGGCGATCTACGTCGTCGCGCTGATGATGACGCTGGTCGAGCAGGGCTTCGGCGCCAAGGGCCGGCTCGCCATGGAACGGGCCCAGCGGCGTTCGCGCGAGCTCGTCGGCGCCGGCGGGCCGCCGGCCGAGGAGGTCCCGGCCGCCCAGCGCGAGGTCGGCCGCCCCGAGCGGATCGGCCGGATGGGCGCGTCGCTGCTCGTCCTCGGCGCGCTGCTGCAGCTGTCGGCGATCGTGCTGCGCGGCCTCGCCGTGCACCGCGCGCCGTGGGGCAACATGTACGAGTACGGCATGGCCGTCACCTTCATCACGGTGGTGACCTGGCTGGTCGTGATGTGGAAGTTCCCGGTCCGGCACCTCACCGGCTTCCTGCTGCTGCCCGTCGTGATCCTGATGTTCGTCAACGGCACGATGCTGTACACGATCGCGGCGCCGGTCCAGCCCGCGCTGCAGTCGTACTGGCTGGTCATCCACGTCTCGGCGGCCATCATCGGCTCCGGCGTCTTCCTGGTCCCCGGCGTCGCGAGCGTGCTCTACCTGTTCCGGGCCGCGTACGACAAGGACAACACCAAGTTCGCGCGGTTCGCGCCGAAGCTGCCCGCGGCCGACGTCCTGGACCGGATCGCCTACCGGACCACCATCTTCGCCTTCCCGGTGTTCACCTTCGGCGTCCTCTGCGGCGCCGTCTGGGCGGAGTCGGCCTGGGGCCGGTTCTGGGGCTGGGACCCCAAGGAGACCGTCGCGTTCATCGCCTGGGTGGTCTACGCGGCCTACCTGCACTCGCGGGCGACCGCGGGCTGGCGTGGGGCCCGGGCCGCGGCCATCAACATCGTCGGGTTCGCCGCGATTGTCTTCAACCTGTTCTTCGTGAACCTCGTCACGGCGGGCTTGCACTCCTACGCCGGGGTGGGCTGAGCATCCCGCGCGTCCGCCGACTACCGTCGACACCGGGGGACTGATGTGTCAGGCGGAGTGCGCGGAGGTTTTCACCGGTGACCGGACCCAGCGAAGAATCGGCTCCTGGCCACCCCGAACAGGCCGCGGCGCCGCCGCAGCCGGGCTTGTTCGCCGACGACCGGACGGACTCGCACCCGCACCCCGAGACGTCGGGGGCGTTCGACGTGCAGCCGACGCAGGCCGTGGCGCCGCCCAACCCGGCGGTTTCGGGCCCGCACCAGGTGCCCAACCCCGCCGTGTCGGGGCCGCACCAGGTGCCCTACGGCTACGACCAGAACCTCCCGCCGCTGCAGCCGCAGTACGCCGACCCGGCGCAGCAGTACCAGGCCAACGCCCAGTACCCGCCGCAGCAGCCGTCCGGGCTGCCGCAGCCCCAGGGCGGCAGGCACGCGGCGCCGCAGCAGCCGGGCCACGGCCACGACCTGTCGACCGCGCACCTGGTCAAGCAGACCCGGCGGCCCCCGCAGTCAGGCTGGCGCAAGGCGCTCTACGTCGGCTCCGGGAAGCTGGTCAACCCGGGGGAGAGCCCGGCGGACACCCGCCGCCGCGAGCTCATCGCCCGCGTCAACCAGCCGCTGCGCGGGTGCTACAAGATCGCGATGTTGTCGCTCAAGGGCGGCGTCGGCAAGACCACGGTGACGACGACGCTGGGCTCGACGTTCGCGTCCCTGCGCGGTGACCGGGTCGTCGCCGTGGACGCCAACCCGGACCGCGGCACGCTGTCGCAGAAGATCCCCCTGGAGACGACCGCGACAGTCCGTCACCTGCTGCGTGACGCGGCCCGCATCACGCGCTACAGCGACGTCCGGTCCTACACGTCCCAGGGCTCGAGCCGGCTGGAGATCCTCGCCAGCGAGCAGGACCCGGCCGTGTCGGAGGCCTTCTCCGAGGGCGACTACCGGCGCACGATCAACCTGCTGGAGCACTTCTACAACATCGTGCTCACCGACTGCGGGACCGGCCTGATGCACTCGGCGATGAAGGGCGTCCTGGACGTCGCGGACGCGCTGGTCGTCGTGTCGTCCGGCTCGGTCGACGGCGCCCGCAGCGCCTCGGCGACGCTGGACTGGCTCGAGGCCCACGGCTACGGCGAGCTGGTCAAACGCTCGGTGGCGGTGATCAACTCGGTCCGCCCCAAGGGCGGCTCGGTCGACCTCGACAAGCTGTCGGCGCACTTCGGCGCGAAGGTCCGGGCGGTCTGCAAGGTCCCGTTCGACCCGCACCTGGAGGAAGGCGCCGAGATCGAGCTCGACCGCCTCTCCGGCGAAACCCGCCTGGCCCTGCTGGAGCTGGCGGCCACCGTCGCCGACGGCTTCGCCACCCCGCTCTCGCAGGGCTACCGCTGACCGCAACTCGCGTGATCAGACCCGGAACTCGCGTGATCGAACCCGGAACTCGCGTGATTGGAGCCGGAACTCGCGAGTTCCGGCTCCAATCACGCGAATGACGGGCCGGATCACGCCGGTTCCGGCCTGGATCACGCGGGTTACGGGATCCGGCGAAGGTAAAGGGCTTCCTAAAGGTCTTCGTCCCGGCGTTTGCGTTGCTGTTCGGCCAGCTGGCGCAGGAAGTCGGGGTCGTCGTCGGGGGCGAGGGGGGCGCGGCGCGGAGCCGAGGGCACCCCGACCCGCTGGCCGGCGAACGACCGCCACAGGAGCAGGGCGACGACCAGCGCGCCGACCGCCGCGAGCAGAGCGAGCATGCCGGATCCTTCCGTATGGCTGCCTGTCCCCCGAGGTTAACCGTTCCGGCCGTGTGATGGGCCTGAAGCCGGGCCGGTAAAGCACGAGGGCCGTGTGGGACGGGATGGTTCCCGTACCCACACGGCCCTGGCGTCCGGATGGTTCAGGCGGTGCGCGCCGGTTCGCTGGCGTCGGTGGTCAGCTCGGCGAGGAGCTCGTTCACCTCGGACTCCCGGAACCGCCGGTGCCCGCCCGGAGTCCGGATCGAGCCGATCCGGCCCGCGGTCGCCCACCGCGTCACGGTCTTCGGGTCCACTCGGAACAGCGCTGCCACCTCGCCAGGGGTGAGCAGGCGTCCGCCCATCGTCGCGGTCATTTTCCGCCTCCTTAACGAACTCACTGCTATACCGGGAGGCGTCCGAGCCCTTCTGCTCGTCGCGCCGGGGTAGCCAACAAGGCAATCGTTGCACTTCACCCGTCGGGTACTCGAACGGTTGTCTGCGAGTAAAGAGCCCTTAAAGGTCAAAACGGACAGGTTGCTTACCCAAGGCAACCACTCTCCGGTGACCTGACGTGCGGAGATGTCCCCCTCACGGCCACCGGCGGCGAGGCGTGGTGCCAATGGGGGATTGTCCAACCGCATAGAGTGATCCCGTGGATCAGTTGGACCGGAAGATCATCGCAGCGTTGCGCATCAACGGACGGGCCACTTACGCCGACCTCGGGCGGGCCGTCGGGCTGTCCGCGTCGTCGGTACACGAGCGGGTGGGCAAGCTGGAGGCCGCCGGCGTGATCACCGGCTACCACGCGGTCGTCGACCCCAGCTCGGTCGGCCTCGGCGTCACCGCCCTCGTCGGCATCCATCCGACCGACACCGCGACGGAAGACGACGTCGCCGCCGCGCTCGGCGAGCTCGACGAGGTCGAGAGCTGCTACGCCGTGGCCGGTGACGAGGCCTTCGTCGTCAAGGTGCGCGTGCCGACCGTGGACGAGCTGGAACGCACGCTCGGCCGGCTGCGCCGCATCCCGGGCGTCGGGCGCACGAACACCACCGTGGTGCTCTCGACACGGTTCGAGGGCCGCCCGAACAACGCGGGCCTGCAGAAGGACCGGGCGGGCGGGGCGTAGCCTGCGTTGATGTGAGCGACGAGAAGGCCCCGCAGCTGGCCCGTGACCTGACGCTGTACCTGCTGGCGCGGTTCGTGCTGGTCGCGGTGATCGCGTGGGTGCTGTCCCTGGTCGGGGTGCCGCTGCTGGTCGCCCTGCTCGTCGGCCTGGTCGTCGGGCTGCCGCTGGGCCTGCTGCTGTTCCGCTCGCTCAACGCCCGCGTGACGGCCGGGCTGGCGAAGCGCAACGAGAAGCGGGCCCGCGCCCGCGCCGAGCTGCGCGCGCAGCTGCGCGGCGACGGTGCCGGGCAGCCCGAATGAGCCGCCTGCACAGCCGCAGCTGGGTCCGCGAGGCCGTCCGGATCATCGAGGCCGACGCCAACCGCAGCGCCGACACGCACCTGCACGTCTTCCCGCTGCCCCCGGAGTGGGGCATCGACCTCTACCTCAAGGACGAGTCGGTCCACCCGACCGGCTCGCTGAAGCACCGGCTGGCCCGCTCGCTGTTCCTCTACGGCCTGGTCAACGGCCAGATCGGGCCGGACACCGTGCTCGTCGAGGCCTCCAGCGGGTCGACCGCGGTGTCCGAGGCCTACTTCGCGCGGATGCTCGGGCTGCGGTTCATCACCGTCGTGCCGCGGCGCACGTCGAAGGAGAAGGTCGCGCTCATCGAGTTCTACGGCGGCGAGTGCCACTTCGTCGACCAGGCCCCGGCGATGTACCCCGAGGCGGAGCGGCTCGCGGCCGAGTGCGGCGGGCACTACCTCGACCAGTTCACCTACGCCGAGCGCGCGACGGACTGGCGCGGCAACAACAACATCGCCGAGTCGGTGTTCGCCCAGATGCGCTCGGAGCGCCACCCGATCCCGAAGTGGATCGTCGTCGGCGCGGGCACCGGCGGTACGAGCGCGACCTTCGGCCGGTACGTCCGCTACAAGCGCCACACGACGAAGATCTGCGTGGTCGACCCGGAGAACTCGTCGTTCTACGGCGCCTGGGAGACCGGGGCCCTGGACTACGGGACCGGCATGCCGTCGCGGATCGAGGGCATCGGGCGGCCGCGCTGCGAGCCGTCGTTCGTCCCCGGCGTCATCGACGAGATGTTCCAGATCCCCGATGCGGGCTCGCTGGCGGCGATCCGGCTGCTGCGCGAGCGCACCGGGCACTGGGCGGGCGGCTCGACCGGTACCAACCTGTACGGCGCGTTCCGGCTCATCTCGCGGATGGTCGAGGACGGCCAGGCGGGCAGCATCGTGACCCTGCTGTGCGACGGCGGCGAGCGGTACGCGCACACCTACTACAACGACGAGTGGCTGGCCGAGCAGAACCTGGACCTGGCGCCGCACACGGCGTTGTTCGAGGAGTTCCTGGCGACGGGGAAGTTCGTCCCGGAGAGCTAGATGTTCAGGCCAACCGCGGCCAGCACCGCCCACGCGAGCATCGCGAGGCCGGTGTCGCGCAGCGCCGGGATGAGGTCGCGGCCGGTCGCGTCCCGGAGGATCGCCTTGACGGACTGGGGCAGCAGGGCGGCGCTCAGCACCGTGAGCGCGGCGAGCGAGTGCGTGGTGAACTGCAGGATGCCGCTGAGCACGTACGGCACGGCGATCAGCGCCAGGTAGAGCCGTCGCGTGCCCGTGTCACCCAGGCGGGTGGCCAGGGTGCGCTTGCCGGCCTCGATGTCGGTCGGGATGTCACGCAGGTTGTTGGCCGTCAGGACCGCCGTGGAGAAGCAGCCGACCGCGACCGCGCAGGCCAGCGCCGCCCAGCTCACCCGGCCCGCCTGGACGTACACCGTGCCCAGGACGCCGGCCAGGCCGAAGAACACGAAGACGGCGATCTCGCCGAAGCCGTAGTAGCCGTAGGGCTTCTTGCCGCCGGTGTAGAACCACGCGCCGAGGATGCACACGGCGCCCATCGCGAGCAGCCACCAGTGCCCGCTGACCGCCACCAGGACCAGCCCCAGCACCCCGGCCAGGCCGAGCGAGACCAGCGCCGCCGTCAGCACGGCCTTCGGGGCGGCGACCTTCGAACCGACCAGCCGGAGCGGGCCGACGCGGTTTTCGTCCGTGCCGCGGATGCCGTCGGAGTAGTCGTTGGCGTAGTTGACGCCGATGATCAGCGAGAGGGAGACCAGCAGCGCCAGCACCGAACGCCACCAGGAGAACGCGTCCAGCGCGATCGCCGCGCCGACGCCCGCCACCACCGGCGCCACCGCATTGGGCAGCGTCCGCGGCCGGGCCCCTTCGATCCACTCGCTCAAGCTCGCCATGGCGCCATTCAACGCCATGGTGATCAGTGCGCCGAGGGGAGCCCGAGGGGCAGCGGTCTGGACCGTGTCGCCGAGGGCGGCACGGTCCCGGTTCGCCCGGACGGGATCAGTCGGTGGACGGCACCTGCAGGACGAGCGAGCCGCTGTTC
>Ga0207678_10001236_pt1 | contig 23536 bp, 18 predicted proteins | sample KBSC63metaG_FD_184319 | JGI IMG/M metagenome (GOLD analysis project Ga0207678, IMG submission 184319) | Corn rhizosphere microbial communities from Kellogg Biological Station, Michigan, USA - KBS C6-3 metaG (SPAdes) (version 2) | ecosystem: Host-associated > Plants > Roots > Rhizosphere > Soil ... | reverse complement strand
GCCAGATCGCGCGGGAAGCGTCCGCGGCCATCAGGAACGCGAAGTTCGGCGCGCACTGGGGCGTCGGAAGCCGCAGCCGGACGGCCACGGCCCCGCCGACCACGACGACGGAGCCGACGAACCCAAGGGTGGTGACGGGTTCGTCAGTAAGGACACCGTCGCCGGCGGTTACGGGTCCCGGCTGCGCCCGTTCTCGAAGACGACGTCGGTCATCGCCGGTGTGAAGCGCCGGTTTCACGACCTGCCGAGCGTCCATCTCGGCTACGCCGCGGCGCTCGCCGCCCGCGCCGGCCATGTCGTGACGTCTTCCTCAGGCGAACTGGTCGACGGCGACGTCGCCATCGTCCTGTCCTCGCTGGTCGACCACCGCCGTGAAACCGAGTGGGGACGCGCGATGCGGGAGCGGGGCGTGCGCGGCCGGACGGTGTCGATCAAGGTGCGGTTCGCGGACTTCCGGACGATCACCCGGGCCCGCACGCTGGTCTCGGCGACGGACGTGGCGCGCGAGATCCACGCGGTGGCCGTGGCGTTGCTCACGGAGCACGCGCCGACGGGAGCGGTCCGGCTGATCGGGGTGCGGGTCGAGGGGCTCGACACGGGGGAGGAAGGGGAGCAGCTGGTGTTCGACTCGCCGGCGCCGCGCTGGCGCGACGCGGAGGTGGCGGCCGACGTCGCGCGGTCGAAGTTCGGCTCCGCGGCGGTGCGGCCGGCGTCACTGCTGGGGCCACGAGAGGGGTGAGGGGTACGGGCGGTGGTCGTCGGCTTTGCGGCGTTCCCCCACAATGGCGAGTGAGCGGCAAAATGGTCACGATCTGTGACGGTGACCGTCCGCAACGCCCGCCCGGCTCGAATTAGCCCAATTCGATCCCTTCTGGATGCGGGATCGGGTAGTCGTGCGGGCGCGGGCCTCGTATCCTGGACAGTGCCACCCCGCCTGGGGTTGGCTGTTGGGTCCAGGACGTTGCGCGGCCCGGCGCCCGCGACAGCTGTGCCGGAGGAGGAAAGATGCCACTCTCCGAGCATGAGCAGCGGCTGCTCGATCAGATCGAGCGCGAGCTCTATGCCGAGGACCCCAAGTTCGCATCCACGGTGCGTGGCACCCGGTTGCGTCGCCCCGCTCGCCGACGGCGTATTCAGGGCATCGCCCTGTTCGTAGTGGGCGTCGCCCTGCTGGTGCTGGGCGTGGTGGTGCCGCAGTTCCGGGTGGCCGACATCCCGCTGATCAGCGTGCTCGGGTTCCTCGTGATGTTCTTCGGAGTCATGATGGCCGTCACATCGATTCGGCACGGCGCCGACGGAGACGGCAAGGGCGGTGGACCAGCTACCGGCGGCGGCAAGCAGTCCGGTCGCCGGAGTTCCTTCACCCAGAGGATGGAGGAGCGCTTCCGCCAGCGTTTCGAGGAGCAGTAGCGCCGCAAGACCACGAGATCCGCGTCCCCCCGAACGGAGGGACGCGGATCTTCTTGTGTGCTCAACCACCTCGCCGCCGCTTCCTCACCTGCGGTGACAGTGGGTGACCCCCACACGGGTGACCCGCGTCCCGCAAGTCCCCACCTCCGGTGAGCAGCCCCGCAACTGGCGTGATCAGGCCCGAGACTCGCGTGGTCGAGGCCGGAACTCACGTGATTGGGGCCGGAACTCGCGTGATTGGAGGGGCATCTCGCGTGACTGAAGGGGCATCTCGTGTGACTGGAGGGGCATCTCGCGTGATTGGGGAGGCATCACGTGTGATTGGAGGGGCATCACGATGATGCCCGGCTCCACACTCGCGATGCCTCTCCCGTCACGCGTGATGCCCGCGCAATCACGGGTGATGCCTTCCTGATCACGGGTGATGCCTGTTTCCGCACAAGCGTGCGGTGCGTCCGAGCGGGTGGTCAGGTTCGGTTGCGGAAGACCGAGCGCGGGAACAGCCGGCCCTTCCACGAGAGCGGCGCGTTGCGGCGAAGGCTCCGCCGCAGTCCGTCGAAAGCCGGCGGCAGCGTCGGCTGAGGTGCGTCGTCGGCGCCGTACCAGGAGCGCTCCAGCGCGCCGATGACCGTCCGGAGGTCTTCGCGGCCTTCGTCGTCCAAATGGTGCTTCGCCGCCAGTTTCTGGCCCGCCACGCGGACCGTGTCGCTGCTCGGGATGGGCAGACCCCGGTCCGCGCACTCCGCGCGCAGCTCCGCCCAGGCCGCGTCGGCCGCGCCCGGTTGCTGCTGGACTATCCGCTGCAGCCGCCGCCGGCGGACCGCCTCGCGGACCATCGCCGGACCCGCCACCGCGAGCAGCAGCAGCGCCACCAGCACGCCGAGCCACCAGGCCACCGTCGCCGCCAGCAGGCCGAGCGCGGTGATCCAGAGGCCCACCGCCACCAGCGGCAGCCAGCCGACGAGGGCCCGGGCTCGTGCGGGCGCCGCCACCGGCGCCGGTGCCGGCGCTCGCACGAGCAGCGCGCCCTCGCTCCGATCACCCTCCGCCGGGCCGCTCTCGGGTGGCGGAACGCTGTCCCGCGACGCGGACTTCCGCGAGTCGGCGCGCCGCCGGTCGAGCTGCCGCCGCAGCAGCGCCGCGACGAGCAGCGCGCCCGCACCCAGTGCCGCCAGCACCAGGGCGATGTTGAACAGCCAGTCGTCGCTGCCCGTGGCGTCCTTGGCCTGCTGCGCCGGGAGGTTCTTCTCGTTCTCGCGCGGGACGCCGGTCGGCGCCGCGCTCGACTGGACCGTGCTCGGCGCCACCTGGGTGTCGTCCGGTTGGTTGCCGTTCTGCGGGCCGGCCTGCAGGTACGACGGGGTGATGCCGCGGCCGTCGGACAGCGGCGTCGGGTCGAACGTCACCCAGCCCTTGTCGCCGAAGTACGCCTCGACCCACGCGTGCGCGTCCTGCGTGGTGATCGACATGTAGTCGTTGACCGGCACGCCCGGCGTGAAGCCGATCGCCACCCGCGAGGGGATGCCCGCCACCCGCAGCATCACGGCCATCGCCGACGCGAACTGCTCGCAGAAGCCGCGCTTGCCGTTGAGGATGAAGTCGGCGAGCGCGTCACCGCCGTCCGACGGCGCGGTCTTCGTGTCGTAGACGAACCCGTTCTGCGCCGTGAAGTACCGCCAGATCGCCGAGGCCCGGTCGAAGTCGTTGGACGCGCTGGTGATCAGCTGCTGGGTCTTCGTGCGGACGCGCTCGTCGACCTGGTCGATCTGCAGGTAGCGCGGCGGCAGCTGGTCGGCCCGCGGCGTCACGCGCAGCTCCGCGGCCGTCGGTTCCCGCAGCGACGCGTATTCGGTGTACGACGGCGGCGCTTCGCTGCGGGTGGTGAACACGGTGCCGCTGACCTGGTCGTAGAGGTAGCCGTTGGCGGCGCCGTCGATCACGCGCGGCGCGCCGTACACCGGCAGCCAGTTGTCCCGCCAGCTGGTCGGCTCGACGTCGATCCGGCGGGCGGTGCCGGTGCCGTCGTCGCCCGGGGCGGGCGGCAGCTGCGGCCCGACCGGGACGCCCTGCTGCGAACGGCCTTCGTCGTGCAGGCCCCAGCCCTTGTTGGGGTAGTAGGTGTCGAGCGTCATCGCGCGCATCAGCCGCCGGTCGGTGCCGAGGCCGCGGACCTTGAACAGCTCGCGGTTCGTCCCCTGGTCGAGCATGCCGCGCAGTTCGGTGAACGGCTGGATGCCGAAGCCGCCGGAGCCCGCGCCGGGGCCGTTTCCGCCCTCGCCGAACGGCATCCGGCCGACCGTGCCGACCCACGTGATCGCGCCGCCCAGCAGGCCGAGCACGATCGCCGCGCAGACGACCGCGACCGGCGCGGACAGCACGCCCGGCTTGCCGCTGCGTCCCGGGGCTTCCCGGGTGCGCCAGCGCCGGTGCCGGTGGTTGCCGTCGACGGCCAGCAGGCCCGCGAACGCCGCCCCGCCGAGCAGGAACGTCCACCACGGCAGCATTTCCTCGCTCAACGCGGCCGGCACGGCGTAGACGCAGAGCAGCACGAGCCCGGTGGCCGCAGGCGCCGCGGCGGCCACCGTCAGCGTGTCGACGAGGACGGCGACCAGCCCGATCAGGATGGTGACGAGGCACAGGATCGGCTGGCTGCCCTCGACCGGCGGCAGCCCGACGCGGATCTGCTCGGCGGCGGCCGACAGCGTGGTCCCGATCTCGGAAAACGCTTCCGGGCCGGGGATGATCTGCAGGATGCCGTGCGTGGTGAAGGCGCCGGTGATGAGGAAGAGCAGGACGAGCAGCTGCCCGAGACCGACCAGGATGGTCGGCACCTGCAGCGACCGAAGCGCCAGGCCGGCGGCCCCGATGAGCAGGACGGCGACGAAGAGGTAGCCGAACCAGGCCAGCCCGGCGACGACGCTGGTGACCGAGGTGGCGGCACAGAGGGTGGCCACGCCGGCGGCGACGGGGGCGAGAACGCTGCTGCGCCAGGCGGAAAGGGGACGTTCCGGCCGGGGTGCGGGCCGGTCGAACTTCCGCGGCGGTGCGGCGGTGCTCATGACCGGCCCCCGATCAGGGTGCGGCGGCGGGATGCGGCCCGGCCGGGTGTGCGGAGGCGGTTTGACCGAGCGTGTGTGGCGGTGCTCATCGCGGCCCCCCGATCAGGGTGCCGCGGCGGGCGCCGCTGCGGCACAGCTCGGCCCACACCTGTGGCATCGGCGAACCGGGTCCGGCCACGATCACTCCCCACCCGGCCGCGCGCAGCAGCGCCGCCGAGTCCTCCGTTGCCGCCGCTCGCTGCTCCGGCGCCGTCACGCCCGCCGACCACGTCGGCGTGTCCAGCAGGACCGCCAGGCTCCTGATCCCTCGCGGGCGGTACTGGGTCAGCTCGTGCACCGCCTCCGTGCTCACCGTGCCGAGCACCGCGATCAGCTCCTGCCCCTCCGCCGGGTCGCCGGCCAGGGTGATGTCGCGCTGGTGGGCCGGCTGCATGGCCGCCAGGGCGTCGAGCACGACGTGGTCGTAGTGGTCGCCGCCCTCGCCGGGGGTGTCGGCCAGCGTGACCCCGTGCTCGGTGACCAGGCGGACGCGGTGGCCGGCGCGGCGCAGGTGCAGCGCCGCCGATGCCGCGAACGACACCGCCCACTCCAGGCTCGCCGCCGGGCCGCTGCCGTGGTGGGCGGCCGCCCGGTGATCGAGCAGCACCGTCGTGCCGCCGCGCCACGGGCGTTCCTCGACGCGGACCATGATCTCGTCGCGGCGGGCCGTCGAGCGCCAGTGCACCTTGCGCAGGTCGTCGCCCTGGCGGTACTGGCGGACGATCACGTCGGCCTCGCCCTGTCCCGCGTGCAGCCGGACCGTGCCGTCGTCGCCGACGCCGATGCCCGCGCCGCTCGGCAGGCCCCACAGCGGGACCACCCGCGGCACCACGACCAGCCGCGAGTGCGCGATCAGCTCGCGCTCGAACTCGCACAGCCCGAACGGATCGGTGATCGTCGCGCGCAGCGGGCCGACCTGCTGGATCCCGCGCAGCACCGGCTGCAGCGGATAACGCAGGGCGACGCGCCGGTCGTGCGGGAGCCGCTCGACGACGAACCGCGGCCGCGAGCCCAGCGCGTACGGCACGCCGTCTTCGAGGAGGATCTCGCCGGCGGGCAGCCGCCCGCTGCGCCACAGCTCCAGCTGCACCTCGCCGTTGCCGCCGACCGCGACCCGTTGCGGGCGCAGCGTGCGGGTGGCGCCGATGCGCAGGCGCGTCGCCGAGATGAACGCGGCGACCAGCAGCGGCAGCGCCACCACGAACACCGCGACCCGCAGCAGGTCGCGTTCGTTGAGCACGAACGAGCACACCGCGGCCGCGATCCCCGCGGCCAGGAGGCAGCGGCCGCGGGTGGTCAGGCCGGACAGGGCACGCAGCATGCCGTTCTCTTCCCTTTCGGCGGAAAGCTAGGGCCGGGTGCCCTGCGGCACCGGCACCCGGTGCAGCACCGCGCGCACGACGTCGGTCGCCGACCGGCGGGCCGCGTGGGCCTCGGTGGTCAGCACCAGCCGGTGCGCCAGGACCGGGACCGCCACCGTGTGCAGGTCGTCCGGCACGACGTAGTCGCGGCCCGAAAGCGCGGCCTGCGCCCGCGCCGCGCGGACGAGGTGCAGCGTGGCCCGCGGCGACGCGCCGAGCCGGATTTCCGGGACGCCCCGGGTGGCCGCAACGACGTCGACGGCGTACCGGCGGACCTCCGGCGCGATGTGCACGCCGCGGACCGTCTCGATCAGCCGGTGCACGGTCTCGCCGTCGGACACCGGCTGCAGGTCCTCGAGGGGGTTGTGGCCGGCGTGCTCGTCGACCATGGCCAGCTCGGCCTGCTGGTCGGGGTAGCCGATGGAGACGCGCGCGGTGAACCGGTCGCGCTGGGCTTCCGGCAGCGCGTAGGTGCCTTCCATCTCGATCGGGTTCTGGGTCGCGATGACCATGAACGGCTGCTCGAGGCGGTAGGTGGAGGTGTCGACGGTGACCTGGTGCTCTTCCATGCACTCCAGCAGCGCCGACTGCGTCTTCGGCGAGGCGCGGTTGATCTCGTCGCCCACCACGATGTTCGCGAACACCGGGCCGGGGCGGAAGTCGAAATCGCCGGACTGGCGGTTGTAGATGGAGACGCCGGTGACGTCGCTGGGCAGCAGGTCGGGGGTGAACTGGATGCGGCTGACCGTGCAGTCGATCGAGCGGGCCAGCGCCTTGGCCAGCGACGTCTTCCCGACGCCGGGCACGTCTTCGACCAGGAGGTGGCCTTCGGCGAGCAGGGTGACCAGCGCGATCCGGATGACGTCGGGTTTGCCGACCAGCACGCGCTCCACGTTGGCGGCGATCCGCCGGGCGGTGTCGTGCAGTTCGTCCAGCGACACTCTGCCGGGGTGACCGTGGACCCGGCCGTTGCCCGAGGGCTCCGCCGGATAAGGCGGCCGCCCGGATGCCTGCTCGCCCGATCCGGGCGCGGCAGACTGGATTCTCGACGTCACTCGACCTCCTGGTGGCGCATGGCCGCGCGCATTGTGCGCCCGGCCGGGCCGAACGGCCCCCCGCTGCTGTCCGCGCGCAGCGACCAGCCTTCCACCCAGTGTGTCAAACCCGGGCGAACCAGGGGGCGGAACCCCGCGATGACGCTGCGCAAGCAGCGACGATACCCCGAACGGGTGCGTATTCACCCGATTCTGGGTGCTCCCGCTGACGCCCTGCTCTGTCGTATGCTGCGGTTCGAGGTCGCCCGGCTACGGAGAGGCGTAACCGCTTATGAGCGAAGTGCGAACGCAGCTGCCCTTCGACCTGCGCGGCTTCGCGGTCGCGCCGGAGCTGGCCACCGACGCCTACACGAAGCTCGGCCGGCTGCAGGACGTCGTGGGAGAAATGGTCCGCGAGGCCAAGGTGCTCGGCCGGAGCGTGCCCCTCGGCGGTGGGTACGCCGGCGAGATCGGCGAGTTCATGGCCGAGTACGGCATCGGCGGCGAGGGCTCGGCGGTCCAGCAGCTGACGGCGTTCGGCAAGGAGCTGGAGACGCTCAAGCACCGGATCGGCGAGGCGCTGGCGAAGTACCAGCACGCGGACGAACAGGCGGCCGAAGGCGTGGACTGCACGGGTGGCTGAGGAGCCGAGGGTGCGGCGGCCGCGGAAGGCCCGGTGGCTCGCGCCCGTCCTTCTCCTGCTGCTCACCGCCTGCGGGCAGCACCCTTCCGCCGAGCCTGCCGGAGTGGGGCACAGCTCCGCGTCCGCCACGGCCGGACCGCCGCCGGTCGCCTGGACCGGCCTCGCCGCGCTCGACCCCTGCACGCTGCTCACCCCGCAGGACCGGTCGACCGCCGGGATCAGCGTCCTCGGCAAGCCCAAGGACATCGCCGGCGCCCGTGCGTGCGACTGGAGCGTGCCCGGCACCTTCGGCGTGACCGTGACCCTCAGCGACACCGACGGCCTTGGCGACCTCGAGGTCGCCAAGAAGAACGTCACGAAGACCACGGTCGGCAGCCATCCCGCGCTGAAGGTCGCCGACAAGAAGGCCGCCGACGGCACCTGCGCCGTCCTGCTCGGGGTCGGAGACGGGGCCAGCGTCCAGATCGACGTCAGCAACACCGGCTTCTCGGACACCCCGCTCGCGTGCCGCCGCGCGGGCACGGTGGCCGGGCTCGTCGAACCCAAACTGCCCTGACCAGGAGGTGCGCCGTGCCCGAACCCCCCGTTGCCACCGCGCGGTACGAGGCCTACAGCCACGAGGCGATGGCCGCGGAGGTCGAGCGCGGCAACGACCCGGTCGCCGCGGGCGAGGCGGGCGCGCGCTGGGACGGGCTCGCGAAACGGCTGCAGGAATCCACCGCCGACGTCGCCGCGCTGGTCGCGTCCTCGGACGAACACTGGCAGGGCCGGGCGGGGGACGCGGCGCGGGCGGCGCTGGGCCGGGCCGCGCGGTGGCTTGCGCACTCCGCCGCCGTCTCGGCGTCGGTCGGCCAGGCCGTCGGCGCGCAGGCCGAGGTGGCCGCGCGGGCCCGGGCCGACATGCCGCCGCCGGTGACCTACGACCCGGCGTCGATGATCCGCGACGCCGCGTCCAGCGGGAACGTGCTCGTCCTGGCCGGGCTGGCGGGGGAGATGGCGGCCCGCCGCGCCGAAGCCGAAGCCGCGCGGCAGAAGGCCATCGACGTGCTCCGGACGCGGGACACCGCGCTGAGGGGACACGTGCCCGCCGAGACGTTCGCCGCCCCGCCGGCGCTGGGGCGGGCTTGATCCGGGTTTCGGCGTCGGCGTTCGACATCCTCTGGACCGACCTCGGCCACGACCGCCCGCCGGAACCGCTGAGCGTCCGCAGCGTCGGTGCGACCGACGCCGAACGGGCCGAGGTGCGGAAGGCCGTCTACGAGAACCTGGCTTCGCGGGGCCTCTATGACGGGTCCCGGCTGGAGCCGGCGCTGGCCTCGCGCCTGGACCTGCTCGCGGACGCGGACGTGTTCGTGGCGTGCGAGGCACTGGCGGACATGACTTCTGCGACGCCGTTCCGCGCGGTGACGGCGGCCCGCGGCCGCCGCGGCGTCCTGGCGACGCAGCCCGAGCAGACGATCGGCCTGGACACCATCCGCGACGGCGAGCTCTGCACGGCGATCGTCGACGTCCTGCCGGAGCTGTCGGCCGGGCCCGGGTACGGCATCAGCCTCCCGGCGTCGACGCTCGCTTCGGACGTCGCTTCGGGGACGGCGTCGGCGCAGCTCGAGGAGGTCCGGGCGATCCAGGCGCGGCCGGTGTACGCGGCGGGGCAGTTCAGCGTCCGCCGTCGATCGGGGGCGGGCCGGGTGGAGCGGTTGGGCGGCTTGACGTGGTTCGACACCGACGTCGGCGCGTACTGCGCGACGAAGACCCCGGGGCGCGGTGGGGCGGAGTGGGTGACGGTCAGCCCGGTCGACAGCACCCGCCTCGCGGCCCGCGTCGCTGCCCTCCTGACCCCGGAAGACTGAGCCCCGAGGGGCATCACACGTGTCCGGAGGGGCATCACACGTGATTGAGGGGGCATCACGCGTGATTGGAGGGGTGATGCCGGCCGGATTCCCCACCTTGACCCACCGGGATGCCCCACGGAGCCCCACTCCGGGGGCTGGTGGGTTCTTTCGCGGCCGTTATGCGGACGTTTGGGGAACAGCTGAGGTTGCTCCGGCCCCCGGCGCGGGGGATCTTGGCCACCGTCCCCCACCACCGCCCCCACCAGGCCCCACCCGGCTGACCTGCGCAAACGGAACACACGACGGAGTGGTCTGCCCGTTTGTCGCGTTGACTGTGGTGAAAAGTGGGGTACGGTGGTGGCCAGTGGGGCGGAAGGGAGGCCCCGTGGCCGTCCGAGGTGGTTCGCCACCGGAGACGGTAGGGAGGTGGAGGCCGTGTTCCTCGGCACCCACACCCCGAAACTGGACGACAAGGGGCGGCTCGCGCTGCCCGCGAAGTTCCGTGACGCCTTGGCGGGTGGGCTGATGGTCACCAAGGGGCAGGACCACTGCCTCTTCATCTTCCCCCGCGCCGAATTCGAGCAGATGGCGCGCAAGGTCGCCGAGGCCCCGTTCACGAACGAGGCGGTTCGGGCCTACCAGCGCTACCTGTTCGCCGGCACGGACGAGCAACGTCCTGACGGCCAGGGGCGCATCACCATCGCGCCCGAGCTCCGCCGCTACGCGGGGCTCAGCAAGGAGTGCGTGGTGATCGGGGCGATCACCAGGCTGGAGATCTGGGACGCCCAAGCGTGGCAGGCGTACCTGGAGGAACACGAAGACAGCTACGCGAAGGCTCGAGAGGAAGTACTGCCGGGCGTCTTCTAGACGTGCGGTCGCGGTGCACCTTCGTCGTCGGGGGACGAAGAGGTTCGCCGCCCGCGCGAGGAGGGGAAGCCCACCCGGATGCCGTGAGGCCTCTGTCCGCTCAACAGCCCTGGTGCACCTTCCCCGGTACCAGGTCCGCAGCGGGCGGACAGGGACCTGACGGCATCCGCCATATTTCCCCCGGGCCGCCCAGGCGGAGAAAGGGGGAGGGAACGATGACCGAGCACGTCCCGGTACTGCTCGACCGGATCGTCGAGCTGTTCACTCCCGTGTTCAGTGACCGCGACGGCGTCCTCGTGGACGCGACGGTCGGCCTCGGCGGGCATTCCGACGCCCTCCTCGAAGCCTTCCCGCGCCTGCGCCTGGTCGCGCTGGACCGCGACCCCGCCGCGCTCGAGAAGTCCGGGGAGCGCCTGGCCCGCCACGGCGACCGCGTCCACCTGGTGCACACGGTCTACGACGGCCTCCCGGAAGCCCTCGAAGGGCTGAAGATCGCGAAGGCCGACGGCATCCTGTTCGACCTCGGCGTCTCGTCGATGCAGCTGGACCGGGCCGAGCGCGGGTTCGCCTACGCCAAGGACTCGCCGCTGGACATGCGGATGGACCCGACCACCGGGTTCACCGCCGCCGACGTCCTCAACACCTACGCGCCCGGCGAGCTCGTCCGCATCCTGCGGGAGTACGGCGAGGAACGCTTCGCGCAGCGGATCGTCAAGGCGGTCGTGGCCGCGCGCGAGAAGGAGCCCTTCACGAACAGCGGGCGCCTGGTCGAGCTGCTCTACGACGCCGTCCCGGCGGCGACCCGCCGCACCGGCGGGCACCCGGCCAAGCGCACGTTCCAGGCGCTGCGGATCGAGGTCAACGGCGAACTCGAGGTGCTCCGCCGCGCCGTGCCGGCCGCGCTGGGCGCGCTCGCAATGCACGGGCGGATCGTCGTCGAGTCGTACCAGTCCCTGGAGGACCGGCTGGTCAAGCAGGCGCTGGCCGAGCTCGCGAAGTCCCGCACCCCGGAAGGGCTCCCGGTGGAGCTGCCGGGACACGGACCGGAGCTGAAGCTCCTGACGCGCGGCGCCGAGAAGGCCGGCGAAGAGGAGATCGAACGGAACCCGCGCGCCGCTTCGGTGCGGCTGCGGGCCGCAGAGAGGATCGGAGAGCCGCGATGACCGCTCCCGCGAAGTCCTCACGCCGCCGGGCCGCGCCGGCGACGCGGGGCCGCACCGAGGCCGCCCGCACCTCGACGGAGACCGTCGAGCCGGACCAGCAGCCGACGCAGGCCCCGTCGCGGCGGGGTTCGCGCGGCCGTACGTCCGCGGCCGAGCGCGCCTACGCGCGCCGGGCCCAGCGTGCCGACCTGCTCAAGGAGCGCGAGGCGCGCCCGGAGCCGAAGGCCCGGCCCGTCGAGCCGGAGAAGCCGAAGTTCAAGCTGAAGCTGCTGCTGCCGAAGTCGCGCGCGTCGTTCGTGCTGATGATGATGGCGCTGCTGGCCGCCGGCGTGGCGACCACGCTGTGGCTGACCACGCAGGCGATCGCCGACTCCTACCGGCTCGAGCAGCTGCGCACCACCAACGCGAACCTGGCCGAGCAGAAGGAACAGCTGCAGCGCGACGTCGCCAAGGCCGAGTCGCCGGCTTCGCTGGCCCCTGCGGCCCAGCAGCTGGGCATGGTGCCCGGCGGTGACCCGGCGCGGATCGTCGTCGGCCCGGACGGGAAGACGTCGCTCGTCGGCGAGCCCAAGAAGGCCAAGGCGGACGCCCCCGTGGTGCCGGCCGCGCCGCCCGCCGCGCCCGCCGCGGGCACGCAGTCGCAGCAGGGTGCGCCCATCGAGGGCGACCAGCCCGCCGTGCCCGCCGAAGAGCAGCAGCCGCCGGCCCAGCCGGGAGGCGGCCAGTGATGGCTTCGGGCCGCCGCCAGGTCCGCGCCCGCGCCGCGGGCAGTGCCCGGCGGACGTACGCCGCCGGCACCCGCAGCGCGGCCGCGCGCCGCGGCAACGGCGGGCACCGCAGCCGGTTCTCCGCCGTGCGGCTGCTGCTGGTCGCCGTGCTGCTCGTGGCCGGCGTGAAACTGGTGCAGGTGCAGTGGTTCGACGCCGCGGCGCTGTCGGCCGCGGCCGAACGCCAGCGCACCCAGACCATCGACATCCCCGCCCAGCGCGGGTCCATTGTGGACCGCAACGGCGCCAAGCTGGCGTTCAGCGTCGAGGTGCGCACGCTCTCGGTGAACCTCAAGGCACTGCACAAGAGCATGGACGACTTCGCCACGAAGAACCCCGGCACCAAGAAGACGTTCGACTCCGAGACCGCCGCGGCCGCGAAGTACATCGCGGCCAAGGTGCCGAACCAGCTGAACGAGCAGCAGCTGCTGGACCTGTTCCACAAGCCGGCGTCCTTCACCTACCTGGTGAACAACGTCGAGCCGTCCGTCGCCGCCGACATCGTGAAGCACTTCGCGTGGATCGGCGTCGAGAAGCGCGCGCTGCGGGAGTACCCGGGCGGCGGCCTGGCGGCCAACATCGTCGGTGCCGCCAATTGGCGTTCCGAAGACAAGGACGTGTCGAAGCACAACCTCCACGGCCTCGTCGGGCTCGAGCTGCTGCGCGACAACGACCTGGCGGGGACGCCGGGCCGGATGATGGTCAACACCAAGAACGGCAGCGACAACGTCGTCATCCCGGGCACCGAGCACGACCTGCAGGCCGCCGTCCCGGGCTCGGACCTCGAGCTGACCATCGACTCCGACCTGCAGTACGAGGTGCAGCGGCAGCTGGCGGACTACGTCCAGCAGACGCACGCCAAGGGCGGGCAGGCCGTCGTCATGGACGCCAAGACCGGCGAGGTCTACGCGCTGGCCAACAACACGACGTTCGACCCCAACGACCAGAGCACCTGGACCACCGACGACCTGGCCAACCCGGCGGTCACCACGCCGTTCGAACCCGGTTCGGTCAACAAGATCGTCACCGCCACCGGGGCGATCGACGCCGGAATCGCGACGCCGGAGTCGACGCTTCAGGTGCCCGGGTCGCTGCAGGTCGCCGACAAGACCGTGCACGACGCCTGGACCCACGGCACCCAGACGTTCACCACCACCGGCGTGTTCGCGAAGTCGTCCAACATCGGCACCCTGCTGCTGGCGCAGAAGATCGGCGAGGAGCGGTACGCGGAGCTGCTCAAGAAGTTCGGGCTCGGCCAGCGCACCGGCGTCGGCCTGCCCGGCGAGAGCGCGGGCGTGGTGCCCGCGCGCAGCCAGTGGTCGGCGACGACCTTCGGCAACCTGCCCATCGGGCAGGGCCTGATGATGACCGTCCTGCAGATGGCCGGGATGTACCAGGCGATCGCGAACGACGGCCTGCGCGTCGAACCCCGCGTCGTCAAGGCGAAGGTCAACCCCGACGGGACGACGGTGCCCGAACCCGCGCCGAAGACCGTCCAGGTGGTCAGCCCGCAGACGGCGAAGACGGTGCGCGACATGATGCGTGCGGTCGCGCAGAAGGGCAAGGGCCAGCAGGGCGGCACCGCGCCGACCGCGGCCGTCGAGGGCTACCAGATCTCCGGCAAGACCGGCACCGGCCAGCAGGTCGACCCGCGGACGAAGGCCTACAGCGACCACCTCTACAACATCACCTTCGCCGGCATCCTGCCCGCCGACCACCCGCGGTTCGTGGTGGGGATCCGGCTGGACGCGCCCGACACGTCGCTGCCGGTGGGCCACTCCGCGGGCCCGCTGTTCCACAGCATCGCCTCGTACCTGACGCAGCGGTACCAGATTCCGCTGTCGGACGGCCCCTCGCCGCAGGTTCCGCTCGTCATCCAGTAGGCACGGACGGTCAAGCTCCCCTCACGCGGTGCGGGGAGCAACGTCTACATCGGCCGGTGCGCGGGAAATCCTTGCGGCGCAACGAGGTGTGTGTCGCCGCATATCACATGTGCCCGGCTCGCACGCAATCGCCGTACCGCGTGCGGGCGCCCGAACCGGCCGCCGGTAGCCTCTTGGCCGTGTCCGTGTCCTCGTCCAGTTCCCAGGTGCCGGAAAGCCCGGTGAAAGCGGTCCCCGCGCCGCCCCGCCCGGCGCGCATCGACCCGGTCCCGCTGGCGACGCTGCTCGCCAGGGCGGACGCGCGTCTCATCGCCGACAGCCCCGACGCCGCCGACCTCACCGTCACCGGCACCACGCTGCGCGCTCAGCACGTGCTGCCCGGCGACCTCTTCGCCGCGCTCCCGGGCGCCCGCGCCCACGGCGCCGACTTCAGCGACCAGGCGGTCGCCGCCGGGGCCGTCGCCGTGCTCACCGACGCCGCCGGCGCCGAGCGGCCCGCCCTGCGCGACGCCGGCGTCCCGATCCTGGTCCACGCCGACCCGCGCGCCGCCCTCGGCGAGATCGCCGCCTGGATCTACGGCGAGCCTTCGCTGAAGCTGGCCGTCCTCGGCGTCACCGGCACCTCCGGCAAGACCACGACGTCGTACCTGGTCGACGCCGGCCTGCAGGCCGCCGGTCTGACCACCGGCCTGATCGGCACGGTGGAGACCCGCATCGCCGGTGAGCGCCTGGTCAGTGGCTTCACCACGCCCGAGGCACCGGACCTGCAGGCGCTGCTCGCGGTGATGCTCGAGCGCGGCGTGACGCACGTGCCGATGGAGGTGTCCAGCCACGCGCTCGCGCTGGGCCGCGTCAACGGCACCCGGTTCTCCGTCGGCGCCTTCACCAACCTCTCCCAGGACCACCTGGACTTCCACAAGGACATGCAGGAGTACTTCGCCGCGAAGTCGCTGCTGTTCGACGGCCGCTCGACGCACGAGGTCGTCGTGGTCGACAGCGCGTGGGGCCAGGCCCTGCTCACGCCGCAGACGATCACCGTCACCACGGATCCGGGTACCGAAGCCGCGTGGAAGGCCACCGACCTGGAGGCCACCCCGCAGGGCGAGCAGACGTTCACCCTGCACGGCCCGGGTGGCGTCCGCGCCGCGGCCCGGATCCCGCTGCCCGGCGAGTTCAACGTCGCCAACGCCGTGCTGGCGGCCGCGATCCTGAGCACCGCGGGCGTGTCGCTGGAGCACATCGTCACCGGGCTCGCCCAGGTGCAGGTCCCGGGCCGGATGGAGCGCGTCTACGTCGGCCAGGAGTTCACCGCCGTCGTCGACTACGCCCACAAGCCCGCCGCGGTCGCCCAGGGCCTCGACGCGCTGCGCGCCCGCACCGAGGGGCGGATCATCACCGTGCTCGGCTGCGGAGGCGACCGGGACACCGCCAAGCGTCCGATGATGGGCGAGGCCGCGGCCCGCCGCAGCGAGGTCCTGATCGTCACCGACGACAACCCGCGCTCCGAGGACCCGGCGGCAATCCGCGCCGCCATGCTGGCCGGTGCCCGCGCGGTCGGGCCCGCCGAGGGCGGCGAGGTCGTCGAGATCGGTGACCGCCGCGAGGCCATCGCGCACGCCGTCTCGCTCGCCGGGCCGGGCGACATCGTCTTCCTCGCCGGCAAGGGGCACGAGTCCGGCCAGGAGGCCGGCGGCGTCGTGCACCCGTTCTCCGACCGCGACGAGCTGGCCGCGGCCATCCGCAACAAACTCGAGGTGAGTGTGTGATCGTGCTCAGCCTGGCCGAGATCGCCGACGTCGTCGGCGGCCGGCTGCACCGCGCCGACCCGGGCGCGCAGGTGACCGGCACCGTGGAGTTCGACACCCGGAAGCTCACCCCCGGCGGCCTGTTCGTCGCCCTGCCGGGGGAGAAGGTCGACGGCCACGACTTCGCCGCGCAGGCCGTCGAGACCGGCGCGGTGGCCGTGCTGGCCGCCCGCGAGGTCGACGCGCCCGCGATCGTCGTCCCGCCGCTCGCCGCGGGCGAGGCCCACGAGCGGTCGGTCGCGCTGACCGGCGACAAGGACGGCTCCGGGGCCGCCGTGCTGGCCGCGCTGGCCAAGCTCGCCCGGTACGTCGTGCAGCGCCTCGCCGAGGGCGAGCTGACCGTCGTCGGCGTCACCGGCTCGTCCGGCAAGACCTCGACCAAGGACGTCATCGCGCAGCTGCTCGAGCCGCTCGGCCCGACGATCGCGCCGCCCGGGTCGTTCAACAACGAGCTCGGCCACCCCTGGACGGCGCTGCGGGCCGATGCGGAGACGAAGCACCTGGTGCTGGAGCTGTCCGCGCGGGGCCCGGGCCACATCGCCCACCTCGCCGAGATCGCGCCGCCGAAGATCGGTGTCGTGCTCAACGTCGGCAGCGCGCACGTCGGCGAGTTCGGCTCGCGCGAAGGCATCGCGAAGACCAAGGGCGAGCTCGTCGAGGCCCTGCCCGAGGACGGCGTCGCGGTGCTCAACCTCGACGATCCGCTGGTCGCGGCCATGGCGAGCCGTACGAAGGCCCGGGTGGTGTTCGTCGGCGAGAGCCCGTCCGCCCAGGTCCGCGCGGAGAACATCACCCTCGACGACGAGGCCCGCGCGTCCTTCCGGCTGATCACCCCGGCCGGCGAGGCCGACGTCAAGCTGCCGCTGCACGGCGAGCACCACGTCGGCAACGCCCTGTCCGCCGCCGCCGTCGCCCTGGAACTGGGCGCGACGCCGGACGAAATCGCCACGCGGCTCTCGTCGCTGGAACGGCGGTCCGCGCGGCGCATGGAGGTCGTCACCCGGCCCGACGGCGTCACGATCCTCAACGACTCCTTCAACGCCAACCCGGAGTCGATGCGGGCCGGCCTGAAGGCCCTCGCGGCGATGACGCGGGAGACCGGCCGCCGCTCCTGGGCCGTGCTCGGCGTGATGGGCGAGCTCGGCGCGGACTCGGTCAACGCCCACGACGAAATCGGCCGGCTCGTCGTCCGGCTCAACATCGCCAAGCTCGTCGTCATCGGCCCCGAGGCGGCGGCCATGCACCAGGGCGCGCACCAGGAAGGCTCCTGGGGCGAGGAATCCACTTTGGTACCCGACGTCGAGGCCGCCGCCGCCTTGCTGCATGATCAGCTCCGCCCCGGGGACGTGGTGCTGGTCAAGGCCTCCAAGGCCGCCGGCCTCTGGCGGGTCGCCGAGGCCCTGCTCGAACCCCGGGAAACCGACAACTCCGAGAATCGCTCGAACGGTGGTGACGCGTGATCAGCATCCTGATCGCGGCCGCGGCGGGCCTGCTGATCTCCATCCTGCTCACGCCCTACCTGATCCGGGTCTTCTCCCGGCAGGGCTTCGGCCAGGAGATCCGCGAGGAAGGCCCCCAGGGACACAAGTCCAAGCGCGGTACCCCGACCATGGGCGGTGTCGCGATCATCATCGCGATGGTCGTCGGGTACTTCGCCGCGCACCTGATCAACTGGATGTTCAACTCCCGCAGCGGCGCGCCGACGGCCTCCGGGCTGCTCGTCCTGATGCTCGCGGTGGGCCTGGGGATCGTCGGGTTCCTCGACGACTTCATCAAGATCCGCAAGCAGCGGAACCTCGGGCTGAACAAGACCGCGAAGCTGGTCGGGCAGCTCGTGGTCACCATCGCGTTCGCGGTGCTGGCGCTGAACTTCCCGAACCAGCACGGCATCACGCCGGCGTCGGAGAGCCTCTCCTACGTCCGTGACCTCGCGCTGATCACCTTCCCGTCGGTGATCTTCGTGATCTTCTGCTACGTCGTGATCTCCGGCTGGTCGAACGCGGTCAACTTCACCGACGGCCTCGACGGCCTGGCCGGTGGCGCGGCGGCGATGGTGCTGGCCACCTACGTCGTGATCTCGTTCTGGCAGGAGCGGCTGTCCTGCGCCAACGCGCCGGCCGCCGCCTGCTACGACGTCCGCGACCCGCTGGACCTGGCCGTGGTGGCCGCCGCGGCGACCGGCGCCTGCGTCGGGTTCCTCTGGTGGAACGCGGCCCCGGCGAAGATCTTCATGGGCGACACCGGTTCGCTGGCCCTCGGCGGCCTGGTCGCGGGGCTCTCGATGACCACCCGCACCGAGCTGCTCGCCATCGTCATCGGCGGCCTGTTCATGGTCGAGATGATCTCGGTGGTCGCGCAGATCGCGGTGTTCCGGACGACCCGGCGCCGGCTGTTCCGGATGGCGCCGTTCCACCACCACTTCGAGCTCGCGGGCTGGGCCGAAACCACGGTGATCATCCGGTTCTGGCTGCTTTCGGCGATCTGCTGCATGTTCGGGCTCGGCCTGTTCTACAGCGAGCAGCTGGGCCTCGGCGGCTGACATGGAGATTGCCGGTCGTCACGTCCTGGTTGCCGGTGCCGGCGTCACGGGCAAGTCCGTGGTGCCGGTGCTGGTCGAGCTGGGTGCGCGCGTCACCGTCACCGACGGCAACGCCGAGCGCCTGGCCGAGCTCGAGGGCCTCGGCGCCGAGCTGGTGCCGGGTCTGACCGAGCCGCCGGAAGGAACGGCGCTCGTCGTCACCAGCCCCGGCTGGCGGCCGACGTCGCCGCTGCTCGTGGCGGCCGCCGAAGCCGGTGTCGAGGTGATCGGCGACGTCGAGCTGGCGTGGCGGGTCGGGCAGCTGCGTGAGCACCCGCCGTCCTGGCTGGTGGTGACCGGCACGAACGGCAAGACGACCACCGCCGGCATGCTCGAATCGATCCTCAAGGCGGCCGGCGCGAACGCCGTGGCCTGCGGAAATATCGGGTATGCGGCGCTCGACGCGGTCCGCGCCGGCTACGACGTGCTGGCCGTGGAGCTGTCGAGCTTCCAGCTGCACTGGTCCTCGACGCTGGCCCCGGACGCGGCCGTGGTGCTGAACCTGGCCGAGGACCACATCGACTGGCACGGCTCGATGGACGAGTACGCGGCCGCCAAGGGCCGGGTCTACGCCCGCGCCAAGGTCGCGGTGCACAACGCCGACGACGACTGGTCCACCCGGATCGCCGCCGAGCACGCGCCCGAGAGCGCCCGCCGCGTCGGCTTCCAGCTGGACACCCCGCGCGCCGGCGAGCTGGGCGTGGTCGAAGACCTGCTGGTCGACCGCGCCTTCGTCGCCGACCCGGCGAACAGCGCCGAGGAGCTCGCCACTCTGTCGGACGTCCGCCCGGCGGGCCCGCACAACGTCGCGAACGCCCTCGCCGCGGCCGCGCTGGCCCGCGCCCACGGCGTCTCCCCGGAGGCCGTGCTGAAGGGCCTGCGGGAGTACCAGCCGGCGCCGCACCGGGCCGTCGAGGTCGCCGAGGTGGCCGGGGTGCGGTACGTCAACGACTCGAAGGCGACCAACCCGCACGCGGCCGCCGGGTCCCTGCGCGCCCACGCGAGCATCGTCTGGATCGCCGGCGGCCAGCTCAAGGGCGCCTCCGTCGACGAGCTGGTGAGCAGCATCGCAGGCCGCCTGCGCGGAGTTGTGCTACTCGGTGTCGATTCACCCGTGATCGCCGCCGCGGTTGCGCGACACGCGCCGGATGTCCCGGTGAACAGCCTCCGTCCGGGTGACGATGAACCCATGACTGCGGCGGTGAGTGCGGCCAGCGCGATGGCCCGACCCGGTGACGTGGTGCTGCTGGCACCCGCCGCGGCGTCGTTGGACATGTTCTCGAGCTACGGCGAACGCGGCGACGCGTTCGCCGCGGCCGTGCACGTCCTCCGCGACGACGCAGCGGGGGAGCCGAGTGGCGACAGCTGAACCGAAGCCTTCACCGCCGCCGAAGCGGCCGCGCCGCGAGCGCAAGGAGAGCGGCTTCGTCGCCTTCCGGACCGCGCTGACCGCGTGGCTTTCGCGGCCGCTGGCGTCGTTCCACCTCGTGCTCGCCCTCACCGGCGTGCTCACCGTCATCGGCATCGTCATGGTGCTCTCGGCGTCCTCGGTCGCCTCCTACAACCCGAAAACCGGCAGCGGGGTGTACTCGCTGTTCGTCAAGCACCTGGTGTTCGTCGCCCTCGGCTCGTTCGTGTTCTGGCTGGGCCTGCGGGTCAAGCTGGAGCGGATCCGGCGGATGTCGGCCACCGCGACGGTGATCTGCCTCGCCCTGCTGTTGCTCGTGCTCACCCCGCTCGGCTCGACGGTCAACGGCTCGCAGGGCTGGTTCAAGATCGGCGAGTTCACCTTCCAGCCGGTCGAAGCCGCGAAGGTCGCGCTCGCCTTCTGGGGCGCGCACATCCTGGTGATCAAGTACAACGTGATCCACCAGTGGCGGCACCTGCTGGTGCCGGTGGTGCCGATCGCGCTGCTGATGTTCGCCCTGGTCATGCTGCAGCCCGACCTCGGCGGCACGGTCACCCTCGCCGTCGTCCTGCTGGCCCTGCTGTGGTTCGCCGGCGCCCCGAAACGGCTCTTCGGCGTGATCCTCGCCGGCGGTCTGGCCGGCGTGCTCGTGCTCGCGCTCATCGCGCCCTACCGGCTCGCCCGGGTCATGTCGTTCCTCTCGCCGGACGCCGACGTCAGCGCCGAGGGCTTCCAGGCCAACCAGGCCAAGCTGGCGCTGGCCGACGGCGGCGTCCTCGGCAAGGGCCTCGGCCAGGGCGCGGCCAGCTGGAACTACCTGCCGAACGTGCAGAACGACTTCATCTTCGCCCTGATCGGCGAGGAGCTCGGGCTGATCGGCTGCGTCGTCGTGCTCGCCCTGTTCGGCGGGGTCGCCGTCGTGGGCCTGCGGATCGCCACCCGCAACATCGACCCGTGGATCCGGATCGTCTCCGGCACGCTGACGGTGTTCCTCGTGGCGCAGGCCGGCATCAACATCGGCTACGTCGTCGGCCTGCTGCCGGTCACCGGCGTCACGCTGCCGCTCATCTCCTACGGCGGCACCTCGCTGGTGATCACCATGCTCATCATGGGCGTGCTCGCGAACGCCGCCCGGCACGAACCGGAGGCGGTGGCCGCGCTGCGCACACAGGGGCCGGGTAAATTCGGGCGTCTGCTGCGGCTGCCCGCGCCCGACCCGTACCGCCCGCCTGCCACGCGCAAGGCGGGGCGAAGTGGGGCGAAGGCGGCCAGGCCGGCGCCCCGTGCGGCCCGGCCCGCCCCGGCACAGGAACGACGCAGGTCGGTCCGCGAACCGGTGCGCCGCAGCGCGGCACGGACGAGCACGGCCACGTCTCGCGGCGGGGCCGCGCGGACAACAGCGAGCCGTGGTACCCGGAGTACCGCGAACCGGAGAGGTCATAGGTGAGTAAGCCCGTCAAGGGAACCGAGCGAGCCGCTGCGGGCAAGGGGCCCGTGGTCGTGGTCGCCGGAGGTGGCACCGCAGGACACATCGAACCCGCCCTCGCCCTGGCCGACGCCGTCATGCGGCTGCGACCGGACGCGACGGTCGTCGCGCTCGGCACCGAGCGCGGCCTGGAGAACAAGCTCGTCCCGGCCCGCGGCTACCCCCTGGAGCTGATCCCGCCGGTGCCGCTGCCGCGCAAGCCGACACCGGAGCTGATCCGGCTGCCGCTGAAGGTCCGCGACTCGGTGCGCAAGACCCGTGAAGTGCTGGAGCGCGTCGGCGCGGACGTCGTCGTCGGTTTCGGCGGCTATGTCGCCCTGCCCGCCTACCTGGCCGCGCGCGGGCGCGTCCCGATCGTCGTGCACGAGGCCAACAAGTCGGCCGGCCTGGCGAACAAGGTCGGCGCCCGGTTCGCCGCGCGCGTCGCGGTCGCCGTCCCGGGGACGCCGCTGCCCAAGGCCGAGGTCGTCGGGATCCCGCTGCGGCGGTCGATCACGGCGCTGGACCGGGCCGCGCTGCGGGCCGAGGCGCGCGAGTTCTTCGGCCTGGACCCGGACGCCCCGACGCTGCTGGTCTTCGGCGGTTCGCAGGGCGCGCAGTCGATCAACGCCGCCGTCTCCGGCGCGGCGAAGGAGCTCGCGGACGCCGGCGTCGGCGTCCTGCACGCGCACGGGCCGAAGAACACGCTGGTCGTGCAGGAGTTCCCGGGCAGGCCGGCGTACGTGCCGGTGCCGTACCTGGAGCGGATGGACCTGGCCTACGCCGCCGCCGACGTCGCGATCTGCCGCTCGGGCGCGATGACCGTCGCCGAGGTGACGTCGGTCGGGCTGCCCGCGGTGTTCGTGCCGTTGCCGATCGGCAACGGCGAACAGGCCTCCAACGCCCGGCCCGCCGTCGACGCCGGGGCCGCGCTGATGGTCGACGACGCCGACCTCAGCCCGGCCAAGGTCGCCGAACTCGTCGTCCCGCTGGTCACCGACGCCGACCGCGTCGCGAAGATGGGCGCGGCGGCGGGCGGCATGGGCCACCGCGAGGCCGACGAGACCCTCGCCCGCATCGTCTTGGAGGCTGCTGGTGCCTGAGTTGCCAGAGGAACTGCGCCGGGCGCACCTGATCGGGATCGGCGGGGCCGGCATGTCCGGCATCGCGCGGATCCTGCTGGCCCGCGGCGCTTTCGTGTCGGGTTCGGACGCCAAGGAGTCGCGCGCGCTGCTGTCGCTGCGCGCCCAGGGTGCCGAGCTGTTCGTCGGCCAGGCGGCCGCGAACATTTCCGCGCTTTCCGAGCCGCCGTCCGCCGTGGTCGTTTCGACGGCGATCAAGGAGACCAACCCGGAGCTGGTCGCGGCGCGGGAAGCCGGGATCCCGGTGCTGCACCGGGCGCAGGCGCTGGCGGGGCTGATGGAAGGTCACCGCGTCGCCTGCATCGCGGGCACGCACGGCAAGACGTCGACGACGTCGATGCTCACGGTGGCGCTGCAGCACTGCCGGCTCGACCCGTCGTTCGCCATCGGCGGCGACCTCAACGAGTCCGGTGCCAACGCCCACCACGGCGAAGGCGGGATCTTCGTCGCCGAGGCCGACGAGAGCGACGGCTCGTTCCTGACCTACTCGCCGTCGGTCGCGGTCGTGACGAACGTCGAGCCGGACCACCTGGACCACCACGGCACGGCCGAGGCCTACACGAAGGTGTTCACCGAGTTCGTGAGCCGGATCGTGCCGGGCGGGCTGCTCATCGTCTGCGGCGACGACGCCGGGGCGGACGAACTGGGCAGGCAGGCCGAGGACCTGGGGGTCCGGGTGCGCCGCTACGGCCGGACGGCCACCGACGCGCAGGTCCTGGACTACGCCCCGGCACCGGACGGCGGGGTCGTGCGGCTTCTCCTCGACGGCTCGGAGCTCTCGGTGCGCGTGGCCGTGCCGGGCGAGCACATGGCGCTGAACGCGGTCGCGGCCCTGCTGGCCGGGATCGAGCTCGGGGCGCCGGTCGAGGGCATGGTCGAGGGCCTCGCGGCGTTCGGCGGGGTGCGGCGGCGGTTCGAGTTCAAGGGCCGGGCCGGCGACGTCCGCGTCTACGACGACTACGCCCACCACCCGACCGAGGTGGCCGCGCAGTTGCGCGCGGTGCGCACGGCGGCCGGGTCCGGCCGGGTGATCGTGGCGTTCCAGCCGCACCTGTACTCGCGGACCAAGACGTTCTCGGT
>Ga0207678_10001235_pt1 | contig 23541 bp, 18 predicted proteins | sample KBSC63metaG_FD_184319 | JGI IMG/M metagenome (GOLD analysis project Ga0207678, IMG submission 184319) | Corn rhizosphere microbial communities from Kellogg Biological Station, Michigan, USA - KBS C6-3 metaG (SPAdes) (version 2) | ecosystem: Host-associated > Plants > Roots > Rhizosphere > Soil ... | reverse complement strand
AATGCTCGCCATAGCCCGAGCTATGGCTGCGCTTTGCGCCTAGATCAGGCGCCTTTTGACGCGCTGCTCGGGCACGCTCGAAAAACTCTCAGCCTCTGAGGCCGCAGCGCGTACGCAAGCTCGTCAACCTCGAAGGCTTCGGAATGCCCGAAACCCGGCCGCAGCATGCCCCGAAACGCTATGCCCAGTGGCTGGACGAGCTCAAGAAGCCGATGGAGCTTCGGACGTACGCCAGCGTGCAGGCAGTGGCTGAGCGGCTGCGCAAGACGAATCCCCTCCTGAGCGAGCAGCGTGCGAACTGGTTGGCCGGGCACTGGTCCCGCAAGCGGGATGACGGTCATTGGGAAATCCTGGGCGACCCTGCGCACAAACGCACGAATCCAGTGCTGTATCAAGAGCCTGAGGTTCTGGAATGCTGGCAGCGAATCACCGCACCCGTGATGTGGGTGGAGGGCGACCAGACGGACGTGAGCAAGTGGTGGGGCAACCGGTATCCGCGAACGGATTTTGACGCGCGGCTTGCCCTCGTGGCCAAGCTGGAGAAACACCTGCTGTCGCCCGCGGGTCACATGCTGCACCATGATCAGCCGGAGGAATTGGCAAGACGGATGGAGGCGTTCCTGGGTTGACGGGAATCGGATTGGTGAACTGCACCTTGATACGCCGCAGGCGTACCTTGTCCCGAGGTAGATGTGAATACCCGCTCGGGCTGCGGTATCGAAACTCCTGATCCCACACCCCGTGCCAAAATCGCAGGCTCATCAATGAAAGCCCCGCACCATGGACGTCGAACACATCAATTCCATCGGCAACCGCATTGCCGACCTCGCTCGCCGCACGCAAGACCTCCGGGGGTATCTTTGACTACGACCGCAAATCTCTGCGATTGAACGAAGTCAACGCGGCGCTCGAAAATCCCAACGTCTGGAACGAGCCCAAGCGCGCCCAGGAGCTCGGTCGCGAAAAGCGCACCCTGGACACCGTGGTCGAGACGATCGACCACCTGACGAGCAACCTGTCCGACAACGGCGAGCTCTATGAAATGTCGAAGGCCGATCAGGACTTCGATGGGCTTCTTGCGATCGAGGCCGAAGCCGACAAGCTTGAGCAGATCGTCAAGGACCTTGAATTCCGCCGGATGTTCAACAACCCGGCCGATCCTTCCAACTGCTTCCTCGACATTCAGGCCGGCGCTGGCGGGACCGAAGCCTGCGACTGGGCAAGCATGCTGCTGCGCCAGTACCTGAAGTATTGCGAACGCAAGGGCTTCAAGGCCGAGGTGATGGAAGAGTCGGAAGGCGACGTTGCCGGCATTCGCAGCGCCACGATCAAGGTCGAGGGCGACTACGCCTTCGGCCTGATGCGCACCGAAACGGGCGTGCACCGCCTGGTGCGCAAAAGCCCTTTCGATTCGTCGGGTGGGCGGCACACATCCTTCGCGTCCGTGTTTGTGTACCCCGAGGTCGACGACTCCATCGAAATCGAGATCAACCCCGCCGACGTGCGCACGGACACCTTCCGCGCATCGGGCGCGGGTGGTCAGCACATCAACAAGACGGACTCGGCCGTGCGGCTTACGCACATCCCGACTGGCATCGTCGTGCAGTGTCAGAACGACCGCTCGCAGCACCGCAACCGCGACGAGGCATGGCAAATGCTTCGCTCTCGCCTGTACGAGCACGAGATGCGCAAGCAGATGGCCGAGCAGCAAAAGCTCGAAGACAGCAAGACCGATGTGGGCTGGGGCCACCAGATCCGCTCATACGTTCTGGACCAAAGCCGTATCAAGGACCTGCGCACGAACGTTGAAATCTCCAACACGCAGAAGGTACTCGACGGAGATCTCGATCAGTTCATCGAGGCGAGCTTGAAACAGGGCGTCTGATGACCACACCCGCGAGCCCCAGCGCCCGGCCGTCCGAAGCGGGGCTCGATCCCCTTGGGGGATCGGCCGCGGTATTCCGCGGACGAGGGGCTGTTTCTTCCTCCAGCGCCCGGCCGTCCGAAGCGGGGCTCTATCCATTTGCGGGATCGGCCGCGGTATCCCGCGCACGAGTGGCCCAAGACTTCCAAGCCTTCGACAATGTCTTAGGCATCGTTCCCGATCTCAACGCGATCGACGTCGACGCACGTGTGCGCGACGCCCACCAGAAGGAGAAATCTGATGCGTGAAGGCACCGCCCCTCTCATCCGCCGCGAGGACTACAGCGCACCCGCGTTCTGGATCAAGACCGTTGACCTCACTTTCGACCTCGACTCGGGCAAGACGCTGGTCATCAATCGCATGCAGTTGGAGCGCAACACCAATGTACCGGCTCAGGCCCTGAAGCTGCATGGCGAAGATTTGAATCTCACTCGCGTGCTCGTGAATGGCGAGTCAGTGTCCTTCCGCCATGAAGACAGCATGCTTGTCATCGACTCGCTGCAAGGGGTGCCGCCTGGGCCTTTCACGCTCGAGATCCGCAACACCTGCGCGCCGGACAAGAACACGCATCTGTCGGGGCTGTACACCTCGGGCGGCGGCCTCTTCACGCAGTGTGAGGCGGAGGGCTTTCGCCGCATCACCTACTTCCTGGACCGGCCCGATGTGATGGCCATCTATACCGTGACGATGCTTGCGAACAAGCATGCGTATCCGGTGCTGCTATCGAACGGCAACCTCGTCGAGCAAGGCGAGCTCCCGAACGGCCGCCATTTTGCGAAATGGCACGACCCGTTCCCGAAGCCGAGCTACCTCTTCGCATTGGTCGCCGCTGACCTCGTCGCACGCGAGCAGTGGGTAACCACGCGTTCGGGCAAGAACCACCTGCTGCAGGTCTATGTGCGCCGCGGCGACCTCGACAAGACCGAGCACGCAATGAACTCGCTGATCGCGAGCGTGGTATGGGACGAAGCGCGTTTCAAACTACCACTGGACCTCGACCGCTTCATGATCGTCGCGGTGGGCGACTTCAACATGGGCGCGATGGAGAACAAAGGCCTCAACATCTTCAACACAAGGTTCGTCCTGGCCAACTCGGCCACTGCCACCGACGCCGACTACCTCGGCGTCGAAAGCGTGGTGGGCCACGAGTACTTTCACAACTGGACAGGCAACCGCATCACCTGCCGCGATTGGTTCCAGTTGAGCCTGAAAGAAGGCCTCACGGTCTTCCGCGACCAGGAATTCAGCATGGACATGGCGGGGTCGGCTTCGGCGCGTGCCGTCAAGCGCATCGACGACGTGCGTGCGCTTCGCGTCTCGCAGTTTCCCGAAGACGCGGGCCCGATGGCGCACCCCGTGCGCCCCGACAGCTATGTCGAGATCAACAACTTCTACACGGCCACCGTCTACGAAAAAGGCGCCGAAGTTGTGCGCATGATGCAGATGCTCGTGGGCCGTGAAGGTTTCGCGCTCGGCATGACGCTGTACTTCGAGCGTCATGACGGCAGCGCCGTCACCTGCGACGATTTTGCGCAAGCCATAGCCGACGCCAACCCGCAAAGCGAGCTCGCTCGGCAACTGCCACAGTTCAAGCGTTGGTACAGCCAGGCCGGTACGCCGAGGGTGACGGCACACGGTCGATACGATGCGCCGACGCGCACCTATACCCTGGTGCTGGAGCAAAGCTGCGCGCCAACCCATGGACAAGTGGAGAAGCAGCCCTATGTCATCCCGATTTCCATGGGCTTGCTCGGGCGCGACGGCAAGGCACTGTCGCTGCAACTCGCAGACGAAGACCTGCCGGCATCTGGAAGCTTCCCGCAGGAGCGGGTGCTGGTGCTGTCCGAAGCACGCGAATCCTTCACCTTCGTGAACGTCGATGAAGAGCCGGTGCCTTCACTGCTGCGCGGCTTCTCGGCGCCGGTAGCGCTTGTCGACGGCCTCGCTGACACGGACCTGCTTCTCTTGCTGCAGCAGGACACCGACGCATTCAACCGCTGGGAGGCCGGGCAGCGACTGGCCCTGTCACGTTTGCTTGCCGCCGTGCGCGGCAATGGTGATCTAACGTTGGACGAACCCTTTGTCGAAGCCATGCGTTCAGTGCTGCGCCATCCCACGCTCGACGCTGCATTCAAGGAGCTTGTGCTCATCCCGCCGAGCGAAATCTTCGTCGCCGAGCAGCTCGACGTCGTCGACCCGCAACGCGTTCATGCGGTGCGCGAATCCATGCTCAGGCAGCTCGCGCAGGCCTTGCGCGACGACTGGGCTGCCGCCTACGAGGCCAACCAGGTGCACGGCGGCTACTCGCCAGACCCGGTATCTTGCGGCAAACGCTCCCTCGCAAACCTCGCGCTGAGCATGCTTTGCCTCGATGGAGTCGCGCGCGGCGATGGCGTGTGGGCGGGCCGTGCGTACCAGCGTTTCAAGGACGCAGCGAACATGACCAATCGACAGGGCGCGTTGTGGGCGCTCCTGAGTTCGCATTCGGAATTGGCCGAACCGGCCTTGACGCGTTTCTATGAGCTCTTCAAGGGCGAGCCTCTCGTCGTCGACAAATGGTTCGCCTTGCAAGCGAGCGCGCCTGAGACCAATGGGCGTGTGCTATCGCGCGTGAAGGCCTTGATGTCGCACCCGGATTTCACGCTCAAGAACCCCAATCGCGCACGAAGCCTGATTGCCTCGCTGTGCATGCAGAACCCCGCTGCTTTCCACCGTCCCGACGCGGCGGGCTATGTTTTCTGGGCCGACCGCGTGCTCGAACTCGACGCCTTGAACCCGCAACTCGCGGCGCGCATCGCCCGCGTCATGGACCGCTGGAGCCGCCTGGCCGAGCCATACCGTAGCGCCGCTCGCGAGGCGGTGAGCCGTGTCGCAGCCAAACATGACTTGTCGAGCGACGTCCGAGAAATAGTGACCCGCGCCCTCGCCGACGTCTGATCCCCCTGCCCAAAAAAAATCGAAATCACCTGTCAACCATGCCTCGTCCCATCAGTCTCACCCAGTACCTCATCGAACAGCAGCGCCAGCACGGCAGCATCCCCGCCGAATTGAGGTTGTTGATAGAAGTCGTCTCGCGCGCATGCAAGAGCATCAGCATCAGCGTCAACAAGGGCGCGCTTGGCGACGTGATGGGCAGCGCCGACAGCGAGAACGTTCAGGGCGAAATTCAGAAGAAGCTGGACATCATCGCCAACGAGGTGCTGATCGAGGCCAACGAATGGGGCGGCCATCTGGCGGCGATGGCGTCTGAAGAAATGGAAGGCATTTACGTCGTGCCCAATCGCTTTCCGCAAGGCGAATACCTGCTGCTGTTTGATCCGCTCGACGGCTCGAGCAACATCGACGTCAACGTGAGCATTGGCACCATCTTTTCGGTGCTGAAGAAGAGCAGCAGCGATGAAGGCGTGAGCGAGCGGGACTTCCTGCAGCCCGGCTCGCAACAGGCGGCGGCCGGCTATTGCATCTACGGACCGCAGACCATGCTCGTGCTGACCGTCGGCGACGGAGTGGCCATGTTCACGCTCGACCGCGAGCAAGGCGCGTGGATGCTGACGCAAGAAGGTATACAGATTCCGCAGGACACCAAAGAGTTTGCAATCAACATGAGCAACACGCGCCACTGGGCACCGCCCGTGTCGCGCTATGTCAACGAATGCCTGGCCGGCAAGACAGGTCCCCGCGCCAAGGACTTCAACATGCGCTGGGTGGCGAGCATGGTGGCCGACGTGCACCGCATTTTGACCCGCGGTGGTGTGTTCATGTACCCGTGGGACAAGCGCGAGCCCGAGAAGGCCGGCAAGCTCAGGCTTTTGTACGAGGCGAACCCGATGAGCTTCATCGTCGAACAGGCGGGCGGCGCAGCAAGCAACGGCAAGGCCCGCATCCTCGACCTGCAACCCGGAAAACTGCACGAACGTGTGGCGGTTTTCCTTGGTTCGAAGAATGAGGTAGAGCGCGTGACCGACTACCATCGCGAATCCGTCTAAAAGGCCCGCTATAATCGCGGGCTACGCCGGTGTAGCTCAGTTGGTAGAGCAGCGCATTCGTAATGCGAAGGTCGGGAGTTCGACTCTTCTCACCGGCACCATAAAAGCCCAAGGGCCTGACGAAAGTCAGGCCCTTGGGCTTTGTAGGTCTTCAATTGCAAAAGACAGAACGCGTGCTCTTGGACCGCTTCGGCAAAATGCTCATCGCCCGACATCTCTCACAGCAGCGTCCTTCATGAACTTGTTGATGTTCTCGATGTACTTCGCGGCCCAGCTGGACGAAGGATCGGGACTACCCGAAACATAGTAGGCAAGGCCTTGTTTCAGCCCGCCATGATCGGCAATGCGCTGGGCCAGATTGGATGCTGCCATGCGCAGCTGGATCGTCGGGCTGTTCATGTACTGGTCCGTCGTGACGACCTGAGAACCCACTCGCCGATTGCCCGGGCCATCCTTCGCCCACTCACGGCCATCGAGGAACTTGCGCGAGATTTGCCCCAAGCCGATGGACGTGTTGTTCTCGCCGACGCGATCGAGGTCGCCCTCATGTTTCATCGCCTGCTGGTAGCCGTTGGTGAAGGCGCTGCTTTCAGTCTGCAGCTGCGCGCGGAATGCATTGGGATCGAGACCGTACTCGCGAGCGACTTCGTCTGCAGCATGACCAAAATCCGCCTGTGACTTGATCTTTGCATCCTTTGCCTTCTCGTCACCGCGCAACACGGGAAGGAAGGTCGGGTGCGTGCGATTCGCCGCTTCGTCGACGCTGTGTGCCGACGAACCAGAGAAGCCGGATGCACTGTTCGATGCCGCAGCGGACTCAGGCTCGTCCGGCTCCGAATGCTTGTGTGATTTCCTGCAATGCGAACTTTTTGCCGAAGTATGCGAATGATGCGAATCATCGCTTTGCTTCGGCGGCTGATCGAATGGATTCTGAGGCGAGAACTTCATCGGCATGCCCTTCAACAACGGCATCAACATCGTGAAGATCGCCTGCAACCTCTCCATCATGCTTCCTCTCGGACCCCCGTGATGGTGATGATGATGTTTCGATTCATCCGAATCGTTGGAAATTTCAATCCGAATGGATAGCGTCGTCGAGCGTATGGATGGATCCGACATGGGCAGCTCCTGAAAGAGAGTGGTCGCGCCCCTGACTATGGGGACGAGACTCATGTCCGTTGCGTGACGATGCGTAGCCGCGTCATCAAAAACGAAGACGTCGGCGGCCCTTCGCCCGGCGCTTCAAGCAATTTCGCATTTGCGAGTTTGCGCAGAAGCCAATCAGTGTTTCCGCACGCTCTGGGTCAGATCATCTGACGACAGGTAGTCTGCATTTCGCTTGAATGTTCTTCGTTGCGCATCCCAACACCGCGATTCGATGCGAGCCGCCACTATGACACGATGCCCAATTTACGTACTCGACGGCTTTCGAATACGGATGCCACTTCAGCGGATACACCTCGCCATAAGGAACAGGTGCCATCTCCGCGGAGTCCGCGTGCATTCGCCTCTCTGCAGGGAAACTTGAGCCCGCGCCGCGCCGCGAGCGGATTGGAATCTCACGAGATTCCGACTCCGGACCTGCGTCGGATGCACGCGACGCCGCCATCACTTCAGCACGAAATTGTGGAAGGCAGTCGTCCAAGCCTCGCGCGACGTTCTACATCACTCCGGGACAAGGAGCCTTCGCTGACGCAAGCCCCTATCAAGGGCGGGCGGTCACTTGTTCGACAAGCTGGCCGAAAGTTCACGAAAGTTGCTTCTGTGTTTTGCTTTGGTCCATCGCGCCAGAAGGCCGGCGCGTCCACTGGCCATGCCGAGCCGGCCGACGAGCGAACAATTGAATTGATCGCGCACGAGACCACCGCACTGACCAGACCGCGGCGCCCGACCCTGGCAGAGCTTTTCCTGCAGGAGCCAAGTAGTGCCGAGCCGTCCGACGAGCAAATAGTTGAATTCATCGCACAGGAGACCGCTGCACCGCTTGGACCCCGGCCCCTGGCAGAGCCCCTCCTGCAGCAGTCAAGCGACGATGTTTCGACCGACGAAAGTAGGCGCCGGCCATTGCGGGAGCCGGAACAGCATGGCACGAACACTGGGCCGAGACCCGCTTTGCCATTCAGCAGCCATGACCATGAAGCAGAACCAGAGGCGCAGTTGCCCCACCGCGGAGACTCCACCTCAGGCGCAATGAGCACCATCCCCCATGGCGCCGTTGGCTTGCATGAAAGCGATGACGACTTGTTCGAAATTGACTTGGACATGCCAAGCGCTCCGGCTCCTGCAGACGACAACTTGTTTGATCTCGACCTGCAGAGATTTGAGGCTCCAAAAGCAGGAGCAGTGCCGGGGATGAACGCCGCGTCAACATCCGCGCCGAACGGGTCGTTCGTCAGCCCAAATCGTGAAGCAGAGGTCGAATCGCCGCTTTATGACCCCAGCCATGGCTTGCATGAAAGCCATGGCAACAAGAAGTCCAAAGACAGCAAAAGGAAGCTGGCATCGGGCCTGCAATTCGGTCTTTACATCGGCGTCGGTGGGTCCTACGACAAGACACGACCCCATATGCGCGACGGCTCGCTGAAGCCGCCCACTGCGCTCAACAAATTAAAGAAGGAGGAGATTGAGGACGGTGCCACACCGCATGCCATTGCCGCGTCATTGCAAAACACAGTGGCTGCGCCACCGGTCGCTCGCAAAATGAGGCCCCGGCTCCTCAAGCGGGGAGCCGCAGCGCTGGGCTGGACCCTCGGAAAGGTCGAGGATGGGCACTATGGCTGGAATAAGGGTCCACAGTTCACTCCCGCGAAGGGCACCGGCAGGACGGGTGGCACCGAAGGGACCGCCGCGGCGCTGGCGAGAAAGGTCCAACACCTCAATGACCTGAGCCAATTGATCAGCAGCAGCCTGGAAGAGTTGAACGCCAGACTGCAGGCTGCAGAGGAAGTCTGCGGCGTCGTCCTGCGTGCCTACAAGGACGCGAAAACCGCCACAGAGAAAGCGCAAAACGATCAGACGGATCTGCACGAGCAACAAGAGAGTTTGAAAGCCACAGAACAGAGCCTGCGCGAGGAGCTGGGCCAGCTGACAGCCCAACACGCTCAGTTGTCCATCGATCTGGCCAATCTGCCCGAACTGCCGGCGATCCCGATGGGCGATTCGGCCGTGGCAGCTTTTCAACACCAGATGGCCGAGGCATTGCTGATGCAGGCGAAAGCGGCACGCAACAGCGTGCAGTATCAGGTGGAAAGGAGTGGCGCAGCGTTGCGTGCAACCCGTGAAGAGCTCGAATTGCTCCCCAGCTTTTCCCTGGAGCGAATCAACGCTGCTGCCTTGATCAAGGAACTCCAGGCCACCCATCAGCACAACCTTGATTCACTCTCCGAGGCCGAGTTGGATGTCCTCACCAGTGAGACTCGCTGCGAGCAGCATGTGCGAGAGCTGACTGAGGTGGACACGAAAATTCGTGCATATCAGGAAGCGCTGATCCAGCGCGCACCCCTCGAGGAAGAACTCAGCGCCTGCCACGACATGCTGAATGCCTCCCAGCAGCAACTCGAGGCAGTGCAGCAAGCGCTGGTGATAAACGAAGTTGAGGTCGAATCGGCAGCGCAAGCCCACGCTGCCGGCCAAAGCGCCGAAAGAGAGCTCAAGTTCCAATTCGACTCCGCGCGGGCTGCTGTCCAACAACTGCACAGGCAAATCGCAAGCTTCGGTGAACAGGTACAGCCCGTCCAGGATCAAGCTGTCGTCATGCAAGCGCGGGCGGCTGAAGCTGAGGCAGCGCAAGCCGCGCTCCAAGTCGAGGAGACCAGGGGCCGCGAGGAGTCGATAAGGACGCTGATCGAGAAGCCACCTGGGTTTGGCCCGATGCCCGAATTGAGTGCCGCGCTGACCGACCTTCGAAACCGACTGGAGGCAACTCTCGACAAGGTCCCGGCGGCGGCGCAACTGCCGGTGGCAGAGACGCTGGAGCTCGTCACTCGTTCCCTGGCGCTCGAAACTGGGGGCCATGCCGCCGAGGCGGCCCGCCTGTTGAATAACCTGATGCGCCTCCCGTTCAAGGCGCTGGTCCCGCCCCCCGGGCAACCGATCGTCGATTGGCCTCCTGCAAATCTGGTCCGGCGTCTCGCCGGAATGTCCTGCGGGGCGCAGACGCTGCTGCGCATGACGAGCAATGAGGACGACCCGCCTGAACCCGTACAAATGAGTGCCCTGCAGGTGTACTACAAGGCTGACAGTGCCGCCATGGAGCATCTGCGACTGCCTCAGTGCGAGCAAGACCCGGCCACGCTCGTGTGGCTCACGACCGCCGCCCAGGCTGCGAAGAAGCTGATTCACGCGAAGGAAGACAGCCGGCCGCTGAGCACGTTGGAGCTTACGGCGTTCAATGGCGTACGAAACGGCTTCACCTCGGTCACGAAAGGCAGTGACTATGACTCTACGAACCAGTGGCTCAAGAAAGCCGCTGTATGGCTTGATCGCGCCAAACAATCACGGACGCTAAAACATTCGCCGCTGAGTGCCAGGCAAGTGATGCAATCGGTCGGGTTCGATGTCGGCCTCCCGACGGTGGAGCGTGCGCTGTCGAGCACCCTTCAGGCGGCCTGCGAGGCGCTGCTACAGAGGACGACCGCCATGATCATCGAGGCACGCCCCAAGCCGAGCGACGCCATGATTCAGGCTGCAACACTGTTGAATTGCGCGGTCAAGCGCGGGCAAAAGCACCAACGTTGGGACACGCTGACGATCGGTCGGGGCGACTGGCGGCGAATCAACAGAGACAGCATGTCCTGGGCCCGTCGCGAGCGTGCATTCGGCAAGGTGCCGCGGAAACTTCAAGATGCCGCGACAGCACTGCCGCAGGCACAACCTGACAGGGCTGATCCGAACACGCACCGCCGGGACGCATCATCAGCTGTGAATTCAGATGCTCTGGGCGCTGCCCTGCAGGGGCTTGCCACTGAACGGAATGTCTCGCTGCTCGTGGTACTCCAGACTCTTCACCCGCTGCTGCGTGTATTGCCCCCCGCCGAGTCGCCACCCGTGGAATTCAATGTACCGGCACCAAATTTCAGCTTCCTGGGCCCTCTACCGCCGATCGACGAAGAAGATGAGGAGGCTGGCGAGTGGGTGCTAGATGAAGCCGCCGGTGATCGCACGGCCCAAGCGCACACCTCGGCCAGCCAATCGGAGCACGAAGATCAACTGGATGCCGAACTGGCTAACATCCGTCGGCGACTCAATGCACTGAGGACGATGGAGCCCATCCTTGAGCCACCGCCCCCGCCGGACGAGGTCGAGACGCTTCTCGCCAAGGCCGTGCAATTGCAAAAGCAATCCGCTGATTTCACAGAAAGAAGTCGGCTCAGTTCGAACGCCCTCCAGGCATGGCTTGCCCCGGTTGTCAGTGCAACCAGCGGCTCCGTATCTGCGAGTCAAGGCACGACCTTCGGCTTGAGCACCGGGGGGTTGTCGTGGTCCGTCAACAAAATCGGTCCGATGCTCGTGAGCATGTCAATCACGACAGATGCAGAAGTCACTCGCCGCAGGCAACATGAACTGGGCGTGAAACGCGACTCGAAGGGATTGAATCTGTTGATGGGGGAGAGCACCCGGTGGATGGGCAAGTTGGGCGGAATGTTCAGTGTGGGAATTCCTCCCCTTCTCAAACGTGCAAGCGACAAGTTCACGCTGGGTTTCAGATCTGGACACAAGCGCAGCGCAAGTTCAACTCGGGCGCAAGGCGTCGCCGTTCGTGAACCAAAGTCCGACAACATGGTGCAGAACTTCGAAGACATCCTGCATACCTTGCTGAACTGGGAACGGATTGAAGGCGAGGATGGGAAACCGCAATTCAGCGATCCGCTGGCCGCCCTGCTGGCCAGGCATCCCACGGTTTCCGTCGGCGCAACCTCAGGCAACACGAAGGCCTACAGCGCAGAGACAGTGGTTGGATTTGGCCTGTCGCTCAGCGGGAATACCGACATCAACCACGAGCCGGGCGCCATCGGTATCGGACCGGAATGGCGTGTCACGGCCGACAACGTGACGACGGGCGAAACGATCACAGGTGCCCAAGGCATCAATTCGCATTTGCGAAGCAGAACCCTCATCAATTCGGTGCGGCTTGCCCTGTCCGCCGCATTCTCGCCCTCAGTCAGCCAACCTCACCTCGATGCCCGACCCAGGACGCTGTCGATGTTCCTGGAGAAAACATTGCGGATTTCGTCCGAACAGGAAGGGTTCAAATGGGTCAGCATGCCCGATGGGACGCTCGTGGCCGATCGCGCGGCAGAGTTCAGCAGCTTTACGAAATTCAAGCAGCGAATCGACAGCCGCCGTGAAGAGTGGATCGAACACATGATCCGCTCGACCAAGTGGCCCGAAGGGCTTTCACCGGCTGCGATTCGACTGTGCGTGGAAGACGACCTGAACCGCTTCATGCTGCGAGCCGAGAAGCATGTTCGCAACGGGGGCACTGTGAGGCTGAACGAAACGATGGACGTGAAGCCGCAGGTCTGTGCGCGGCTGACTGCCATCGCAAATGCGGGAGCGCTGGCCGCCGAACAGGGATTTGAAGACGATGCCGACAGGCACTTGCAAAAGCTCAAGGAGCTGCTGGGCGACGATGCGTCCTACAAGCCTTACAAGGCAAAGTTGATCGTCAGAAGTGACATCGCGCTGAGTTGGGGCACCGACTGGGGCATCGTGGCCAAGTCCGAAACACGGGCGAGAGGCATGAATGAGACTGAGACTTGGCCACGATGAACGTCATCCCTTAATGACTGTTTCAAATCCCCCTCGCCTTCCATCAAGAACCGTCTATCAGCGCCTATGCACACAGTGTGCCGCCAAGCTTTTTGGTTTCAGAAGCTACCGACGGGACACGGTCGCGCCGAGGGGACTCAGCGTTGCCCGAGCGGCCGCGAGGCGGCAGACAGAAGCAGGCGAATCGCGCTGACAACTTCGCATCAGTGCGCATTCATTCGGGAAACAGGATGCAGACACTGTGATTCGATCTCAAGATGCTTTGTCGCGATGAACGAACCAGTCAGTCCGGCTCGCAACAGTCTAGTAATCGAAAGTGAATCATGACATTACCCATCAACGTCAATAGATCGCAAAGCGCTCCGTATTCGACGGGGCCATCAACTGCACCCGCCACTGGCTCGCCGACAAGCAGGCGCACGGCACCAACAACCTCGCATCCCCTGCACACGCGTGGCGGCGGATTGCCTGAAGGGAACATGGCGCCCCGCGCATCGGCGCCATCGTTCAATCGCGGGCAGGCAACCTTTCGCGGGTTCGCAAGGGACTCGTTCGCAAATGCATTGCACCACGCCGGTGAGGCGATAAATGCTTGGGAGCAGGGCCACCATCATCGGGTGCACCAATACGCGAACCATTTCGCGGCTCATCAATCGCAAGCCTATGCCCCGTGGAGTCTGAACCCCGGAGCCCATTACACGGCTGCGAACAATTACTACGCCCATCAAAATTATCACGAGCATGCCGCGAACCATGCTTTTGCCGGTGCAGCGAATCATGCACACGCATTCTTTGGCCACGCGAGGCAGGGAATCCAACATGGCATTCATGAGGCTGCGCATGCAACGTCGTCCCTGATCAATCAGTTTGATCCGTACCGAATGGCCGCTCGGGCCGAGCACTACGGCCGCAAAGCACTGCACAAGGCCGGAAGGTTGGCACAGGCCAGCATCGGCGGGTTGATGCTTGGTGGAGCTGCGGCCGCCGCGACTGCGGGTCACGTCGCGTATCACGCGCTGAACCACGCATCGGAGTTTCTCCACGACGTGGCGCAATTCGACCCCTATTACCTGCGGGATGCGTACCGGCCATTTCGTTAACTCTTACTCTGTCAGCTAGGCGGCATCATGAGCATCGAATCGAGCACCAACTCTCCCGGGGCACCTGCAGTCCCTCTATTCAAGGGTGGTCAGCCACCGCCATTTGACGAGCGCGCACTGCTGGCTCAGTACGTGCTGCGCGACATCGAAAGCGCAGTGGACGGGGTCGAGCAAGAACTGCGCGCAGCGGAGAACCCTGAGCAGTCGAACAAGAAGAGCGCCGAAAACGATGCCGTGGTGAAGAGTCGCCGGGATCTAGCCCGCCAGATCGTGATCGGCGCCTGGCTCAATCGCAACAACCCGGAGTGGGATCCGGGAAGGCCGGAAACCCACCGGCCTGACCCGAAAGATCCGCTGCTGGAAATCCTCAAGGGGCTTGAGCCATCTCCTGCAGCTTGACCCCGCTTGCACGCTTGCAAGGCAGTGCTTGACGAAAGAAGATGCTGGCATCGCTGCTCCAGGCCCTTTGCTGGACGAGTCCAAAGCGAACCGATGCCCCCGGTCTTCTCGTGGAGAAGTGCCGGATGGCGCAGTCCATTGCCTTTCCTCTCCTCTTTGCCTCGCCGCTGTGCCGCTCTTCGGTCGTCCTATCCTCATCCTCGGCTCACAGGGAGATGCCCTGGCTTGCGGCGACGCAACCGAAGAGCATCGTCGACACCCGGCGTCGCAAAAGGACTGCCGCAGTCCACCTCGACTTCACGCCCCTTGCGCACCGCCCAGCGCTCGGAAGCTTGAGTGCAACGAAGCCAGCCCCAGCCGCTATCCCGGCTCTTTTACACGATAGGGCTTGATCAATCCCAAGCTGATCGCCTGCGCAATCGCTTCCCGCTTTCGCTTGAGACCGAACTTCCGCTTGGCCTTTTCGATGTGATAGACCACTGTCCACTCGGACAAGCCGAGGATGCCGCCGACTTCCCAGGCCGTCTTGCCGGCCGAGCTCCATGAAAGGCATTCGCGTTCGCGATCGCTGAGGTGAATGCACGCCACGGATTGCCGGGCTTTTAACGCCGCCAACTGCCCGCGGCTGGCGTAGTCAGTTCGACGGCGATGGATCTCGAAGAAGCGCCTGTGTCTCGCATGTGCCAGTTCGGCCTGAGGTTCGGCCATATGGCACTCCGACAACACAGCTCCAAGGTCGACATGAGCGTTCATTGGCGCAGTGAATGGCAGGTCTTGTTCGTAGCAGACGATGGCTTGTTCAAACATGTCGATCGCGCGAACGCTGTCGCCCTGCGCGTGTGCGAGTAAGCCTGCCGCTTGATGACACAGACCCAGGGGCGCCGATCTCTGCAGCTTTCTGGCCGCGGCGCGGGCCTGCTGGGCGCTTCGATTTGCTTCTTCGTGCAGCCCGCGCTGAATGCAGATGCCCATCAGGCTCGAATGCACCTGGAAGGCAAAGCTGCGTGACAGTTCGGGTACGCCATCGTGCACAAGCGCCAGAAAGTCGTTATGCGCATCGATGACTCGCCCCTGAGCGTACTTCGCGATGGCCGCCTGGATTCGCATGTGCCCCAGCAGCAAGGGGTTGTGCCAGCGCGCACTTGCCTTCTTCAGCTTATCCTCGATGAGCTCCAGCGCCTCGGACGCGCGACCGATGGAAATGAGTGCCGAGGCCAGGTCGGCCGCAACCACCGCATGCCGAACGGGTGGCCCGGTTCGCTCAGTCAGCCGCAGGTTTCTATAGAGGGCGTCGAATAGCGGTTCGAGGTGGTGAAGCCTCGCGGCGCACTGCGACATGCCATACAGAATGAAGTAGTCGTCGGGGTCGTCGTCGCCTGGCTCACTCGCCAAGGGCATGGCCGCGAAGCGGTCGAACGCGCGCTGGTGCAAGCCGTCGCGAAGCCAGAGCAAGACTTCGCAAATCTGAAGCAGGCGCTGCGCTCTCGGCTCGCGTACCTGCGTCGCACACATGCTTGCCATTGCTAGATCTTCGCGGCTTTGCTCCAAAGGTTGGTACCGCTGCGCCAATAAGGCGCGGGACAGATGGGCCCAGAAGATACAAGAGCTGTCATTGCCGCGGTTGGCCCGTTGCACGGCCTGATGGCAAAGCCTGATGAGACGCTCGTTGTCGGCACACTGCAATGCCCATATCTGTTCAAGCAGAGCTGCCAACTCGGCATCGACGCCATGAAGGCCATTGATTCGGCGATCTTCGACTGCCACAACTTCACGTCACTGCAGCCGTCCGCTTGACGCCCGGCTACTGCGTACTTCCTGTCGTTTCCCACGGACGTGAGTGTTGCAGTTAAGCCTTGGACTGTCGCCTACAAACTTTTGTAGGGGTCGCGATCGCGTTGGATTATCTGGAGATGTAGTTCCGCCAACTCTTCTGCATCTCGCGTGATTGCTCAAATTCTGTGGGACGGAGCAACCGCATTAAGCCTCAAGTCTCGGCTGCTCGCTTGCTCTCGAGACGCATTGCGGCGTTGCGCCTCCTCGCCATAAGCGCGGCTATGACTCGTCGGCGCACCTTGCACTGCGCTCCGACAGCGGCGCGATCAACCGACACTTGTGGCTTGACGCGACACTAGCCGCTTGGCTGCGTGGCCCGCGCCTGCTCTTCGAGCGCTTCGACAATCGTTTCAGGATCAGAAGGCCTCACGAGCCGCGCCACTTCCCGTCCGTCGTTCATGAAGATGAGCGTCGGCCAAAGCTTGATCTTGAACGAACGCCCGAGCGGACGACGCGGGCCATCCTCTATCTTGATGTGTCGCAGGTGTGGGTACTCGGCCAATACAGCGGCAAATAGTGGTTGCGCTCCGCGGCAATAACCGCACCACGGTGCACCGAACTCGATGACTGTGGGCCCTTCGAGCGCATCGATTTCAGCGCGCGAGGGATCGATAGCGGCGTAGACGGTATTCATGACCATCGGTTGTGCGAGCAATCAATGTTCCCATTTCAAACCAACAAGCCCTGCTTGCGCCGCTCTCGTCCCAAAAACCACGCCGCGATTGGGCCGAAGCTTGCAAACACCAGCGGCAGTGGCGCGTAGATCGGCGCCGACACCAGGCACCAAGCCACGCCAGCCCATCCCATGCCACACAAGCCTTCGAGAAAACCCATGACCTTGCCCGACTCCACGCGTTTCTTCATGTTCTTGCGGTCGCCCTGACGCGGATACCAGATCTGCGTCAGCCCCGCCGACATCGTCGAGCCTGCCAGACACAAGACGAACACAGCCGCCAACGGCAGACTTTTCACAAGCAGGTAAATGAGGAGGGGCGAGACCAGCAGCAATACTGGCAGCACCGCCGCCACCACCTTCATCAAGCGAATTCGCGCAAGCGAAATTGGCGCCACCCCGATGAGCTCGGGCGCGTCCTCCGCCGACACGGTGATCCACGCGAGCGTGCCGCTCAAGGTACCCGCCAGCAGCACGGCGCTGGGCACGGCCAGCGTGAGCATCTCCTCGCGGCGGAACACGACGAACACCAATGGAATGAGGTAGAGCGTTTGCAACAAGGTTTGCGCAATGAGGTTCGGGTCGCGAAGAATGAGTTTCCATTCCTTCATGAGCACCACTCGCCAGATGCCCGAGCGGAATCGCATGGGCCCGGCGCTCACGGCGGCCGCTCGCTTCGCGCTGCCGGCCACGGCTTCCTGAGTGCCTGAGAGGAATCGTCGGTACGCAAGGTTCATCACCAGCCAGAAGCTGGCCGCACCGAGCAAGATCACCGCGACCAGCGACAGTGGCTCGCCGATGGCTGCGCGAAATGGAAACCATAAGGCGCCGTCGGGACCGAGCAACTCGCCTTCATGCATCCATTGCCCCAACAACCCGGCCACGCGCACACGCATGGCGGGGCTGACCATGTTCTGCGCCTGCGTCACGAGAAAGATCGAGGCGCCTGCCAGAGCCCCAATGATTTGCGCCACCGTGCGCGCTCGACGCGCACCGAGCGCGCGCACAAGAGTCAGCGTGAGCAGCATGCCAAGCGATGTGGCGAGGAGCGCGAGCGAGGCAAGCGTCGGGTAGATCGCAAGCAGCCGGGCTCGGCCAGTGAGGAGGCCCACGTTCGCGAAAGGCAGCAGCAAGAAGGCGTAGAGCGCTGCGCAACTGAGTGCAATGCCCAGGCCCCGCACGATGAACACCGTTCGCGCCGACAACGGCGATGACAAGAGCAGGTCAAGGTCGCCGCGGTCGAAGAGCGCCGACACGGACATCATGATGGCGTGGGACAGCATCAGCATGATGGCAAACCACAGCGCACTGCCTGCCGCCGGGGCAACCCAAGACGGCAGGTGCGTGAGATTGAGGCGGCTCACAGCAAAGTAGGCAAGGAGATGCATGCACATCCACAGCGTGCCACCGCCCAACACGATGATCCATAGCCGCTTGCCTCCCACGCCGCGCCATGCAAGACGCATTTCGTGGCGCAGCAGCCAGCGTGCGCTACCGACAGCCGCACTCATGCACGACCCGACGTCAACTCGAGAAAGATATCTTCGAGCGTCGCACCCTGGCCTTCGCTCGCGACTGCTTCTTCACGCAGCTGATCGAGGCTGCCCTGCGCGATGATGCGGCCTCGCTGAATGATGCTGATGCGCTGCGCGAGGCGCTCCGCCATCTCAAGGATGTGCGTCGTGAGCACGACGGTGTGGCCACGCTTCACGCGATGGAGCAGCAGGTCTTTCACCTGTCGCGCCGCTCCGGCGTCGAGGCCGGTAAGCGGCTCGTCAAGGATCATGACCTTCGGGTCATGGATGAGCGCGCCCGCAAGGGCCAGCTTCTGCCGCATGCCGCGCGAGAAGCCTTCGATCAACTCGTGCTTCTTGTCCCACAGCTCGAGCCAGCGAAGCAGCTCTTCGGCGCGCGTTTCCGCATCCGCAGGCTCGATGTTCCACAAGCCGGCCACGAACTCGAGGTACTCCGGCGGTCTGAGCTTGCCGTAGAGCAGCGGATCGTCGGGCAGAAAGGAAAGCAGGCGCTTGGCGGCAGTAGGGTCTCGTGCAATGTCGTGGCCGAGGATACGTGCGCTCCCGCTATCGGCTTTCAACAGGCCCGCAACGATGCGAAGCGTGGTCGTCTTGCCTGCGCCGTTGGGGCCGAGCAGCGCATGGAACTCGCCTTGAGGAATGCTCAGGCTCAAGCCGTCGACGGCGCACTTGTCGCCGAAGACCTTGACGAGGCGATCGATATGTAGCGCGGGCGTCGTCACTGCAAGCTCAACGTTCAGGGCAGGATCAGACACGAGCAATAAACTCAGAGGCTGAGAGTATTTCGAGCGTGTCCAAGCAGCACGTAAAAAGGCGCTAGGCTCAAAGCGCAGCCATAGCTCGTGCTCAGTCGAGCTCTTGCAACGACGAGCAAACACCTTTTGGCGTGATGCGCGGGCATGATAGAAATCTCTCAGCCTCTTCAGGCTTGCGCGGACGGCTTGGCAGCATTGCCAGTCGGTGCTTGCGACCCAATGCGCCTTGCTTTGCGTTCCATCAGATCTTGCATGTTGCTCATCGAGATGAGATGAGCGGTCAACAGCATCAGAACTCCATTGCGATGCAACTCCAGCACCACGGCGTCGGGCAGCGCATTGAGCTTGTTTTCGTCGACGGTGAGGAAACCTTCGACCTTGACGTTTTCACCATTGGGCATGGTGGCGTCGGCTGTCATTTCCTTCAAGATGTCGAGCTGGATCAGATGTTCGCAGAAGGTGCGAGTGCGCAACTGTTCGTTGTCGAAGCGATGCAGAAAATCGCTAACCCGCCTTAAGGTATCTGTCGGCTGGCCTTCGTCGTCGAAGAGGCGCTCGCCTTCGGTGTCGTTGAAGCCCTCCCAAGCGACATCGACGAACACGCCGGGCTCATCGACTCCGTCGATTCGCGCAGTAAGGAACGGAAAGCGACGTATGAAAGCCGGCACGTACCGCGCGTTCCAATGTCTGCCATCAAGGCGAAGATTTTCGTTGGGGACCAGACTCAGCAAGGCCACCGGCGACACCATCGCCCTTCCGTTCGGCAAGCGCTCTCCGGTATTGACGAAGATGATTGGAAACTCGACCGCCGCTTGCGGGAATTCGGTGGCCGTCAGGAATACCGCGTGCATGCTCTTCGTGGCCGAAAGGTCCGACAGGCTCTTCAGCTTCTTTGTGCGGTGCCGTTTCGAATCCAGCATTTGCGGATCGCGATAAAGAGCTGAATTGATCACCATGGACTCCAAAGAAAAATGCTGCGCTACTTGGCGGGCCCATCAAGGAGCAGGTTCGATCTCGACCGCCTGCGCCAGAACCTTGTCGACCCGCTTGCCGTCGAGGTCGACGACCTCGAATCTCCACCCTTGCCATTCGACCGAGTCCGTCGTGCGCGGAAGCCGGCCGAGCAGCAGCATGATCATGCCGGCCAGCGTGTTGTAGCGACCTCTGTCCTCCTCGGGCAGTTCTTTCAGTTCGAGCCGATCCTTGAGTTCCGGTACCGGAATGAGGCCATCGAAGAGCCAGGTTCCATCTTCTCGCTGAATGGCCCACGCATCTTCTGACTTCGCTGTAGTGAACTCGCCCGTGATGGCCTCGAGCACGTCGCGCACGGTGATCACGCCCTGCACTTCGCCGTATTCGTCCACGACGAATACGAGCTGCGCACCCGAGGCGCGAAAGTGATCGAGCAACTCCATGCCCGACAGCGTCTCGGGCACGAACACCGGCGGCTGCAGACGCTCGGTAAGCGACAGCGGGCGGCCTTCCATCGACTGCTGCAAAAGGCTCTGAGCCGTCACCACACCCACCACATCATGGAGCCCGCCGCGGCACACGGGGTAGCGCGAATGCTCTTCGTTGCCGATAACTTCGAGCACCTCCTTTGGCGTCGCACTCGCGTCGAGCCAGACAATTTCGACGCGCGGGATCATCATCGAGCCGACCTGACGATCGTCGAGGCGAAACACGTTGCGCACCATCTGGTGCTCCTGCTCTTCAATGACGCCAGCGTCCACGCCCTCCTCCAGGCTGGCCGCTATTTCTTCTTCGGTCACGGCACGATTCGGCCCACCGCGGATGCCCATGATCCGCAACGTGCCCTCAGTGGAGACCGATAGGACTTTCACGAAGGGCCGGCCGATCAACGACAAGAGTTCCATGGGCCGCGATACGAGCCGCGCGACGTTCTCGGGGTACATCTGCCCGAGCCGCTTAGGAACGAGTTCGCCGAAGATGATTGTGAGAAAGGTGATGGACACCACCACCATCGCCGTGGCGGCGATGTCGGCCAACTTGTCGCTGACGGGGAAGGTCTGGTGGATCCACTTTGCAAAGGGCCCTGAAAAGGCCGCATCGCCAACGATGCCATTGAGAATGCCGATGGAAGTAATGCCGATCTGCACCACCGACAGGAACTTGGTCGGGTTGTCGTGCAGGTCCATCGCCGCCTGGGCGCCCGCGTCCCCCGACTCCACCATCACTTGCAAGCGCGCCTTGCGGCTGGCCGTAAGGGCCATTTCCGACATGGCGAACAGGGCGTTCAGGAGGATAAGAAAAACCAGTAGGGCAACGTCCATGCGGGGCGCGCAGCGGGGAGAGACCGGGGAGCGTAGCAGAATCGCAAGACGGCTCACGGCGGTTTCGGGTCGCAAAAAGTGTTTTCCCACTCAAAGGCTTATGCACTACATCGTTGGCGACATCCAGGGCTGCTGCGACCCGCTAGACGCCCTGCTCGCAAAAATCGACTTTTCTCCGTCCCGCGACCATTTGTGCGTCGTGGGCGACCTCGTCAACCGGGGTCCGCTAAGCCTGCGCACCCTGAAACGCCTGCGCAGTCTGGGCGATTCGGCCACGTGCCTGCTGGGCAACCACGATCTGCACCTGCTGGCCGTGGCCCATGGGGTGCGGCGGGCACACAAGAACGACACGTTGGATGAGATCCTCCAATCGCCCGAGCGCGATGAGTGGATCGCTTGGTTGCGCACCCGTCGGTTGGCGGTGTATGCGCAGGGCTGGCTGATGGTTCATGCGGGCGTGGTGCCGCAGTGGGATCTCCAAACAACCCTGCGGTTGGCAGGCGAAGTCGAATCACACTTACGCAGCGACGACATGCGGGACTTCCTGCAGGTGATGTACGGCAACGAACCATCGCGCTGGGATGAATCACTCAATGGCAACGACAGGCTGCGCTTCACGGTCAACGTGCTCACCCGCACCCGATTCGTCGGTGTGGATGGGTCGCTGGAGCTGAAGACCAAGGACGGCAGCAAGCAGGCGCCGGATGGGCACTACCCGTGGTTCGAGGCGCCTGGGCGAAAGACGCAGGGGGTACCGATTGCGTTCGGACACTGGTCTACGCTCGGGCTGATGAGCCGGCCGGATTTGCTGTCGCTCGACACGGGCTGCGTGTGGGGCGGCAAGCTGACCGCAGCACGGGTCGATAGCGGCCAACGGGAGATCATTCAAGTTGAATGCGCGCAAGCGCAGGAGCACGGCATTCCGTAGGCCGTAGAACCAGGTGAGGGCCGGCAAGTCTCGATCGCACTCGCGATGCCTGTGGGCGTCGACGGCTCCAAGGGCTAACGCGGGGCCGGCGAGCCAGCCACGAGACCACTTCTGCACCCGGAATTGCCGCATACTGAACCGCTTGTCCGCTATTCGCACAACTGCACTGGATACCAGCTGCGCATCATCCTCCAGCACGCGATTACAATTCGCCCTCTCGATTGACGAGGAAGCGTGGCCGAGCGGTTTAAGGCACTGGTCTTGAAAACCAGCGATGGGGGAACCCATCCGTGAGTTCGAATCTCACCGCTTCCGCCAGAACGCTAGGAAACACGGGCCTTCGCGGCCCGTTTTCTTTTAAACCCATCAACAGACCCACCTTGCGCACTGCAATGGGTTCTGCCATCAAGCTAGTCCCGTTGCCGACATTCAGGCCCACCCACTCGGCTGACCAACGCCCAGCCCTTGCCGAGTTGCCGGCGGGGCCTTCAAGACAAGTCAGGTTCGTCCGTGCGTACAGTCATGGCGCTGTACGGAGAACAGGCAGGGGAAGAAACATGTCATCACAAAGTTGGGCGGGCTTTGTTCATCGCTGAAGTCCAAGTGCGATCGCTTCCGCAAAGTGAATCGTGACCAAGCGCGCTCACGAGTACTGCTATTGGTGCGATGCGCGGGCGACGACAAGAGAACACGTCCCGCCGAAATGCCTGTTTCCGAAGTCCTCCAAAGGCGTCGATAACCGTCGCCAACTGCTCGTTGTGCCTTCTTGCCCTACACACAACACGGCGAAGTCACACGACGACGAGTATTTGCTTTGCATACTGGCCTTGAGCATCTTGAACAACGCTACCGGTCAGACCCATGCGAACACCACGGTACTTCGTGCGCTCGAACGCTCCGGTGGCCTACGCAGAAGTGTGTTTGACCGTAGCTTGCTAGCGCAGGTTCAGGACATGCGAACCGGCGCCATCTACGACACGCAGGCGATTCGCGTAGATGTGGAACGTGTGAGCAGCGTTCTCGAACACATTGCTCGTGCGATTCATTTCAAGCACTTCAACCTAAGGTGGCTCGGCAAGGTTGTGATTCATGCGGAGTTCCTGCTGAACGTGGGTGGTCAGCATGCCGAAGATTGGAATGCGCGCTTGGAAGCGTGGCGCGAAAAAGCCGATGATCTTTTTTCATCAGCGCCGTTGCATGGTGCGAACAAGAACGTTTTTTCATATCAGGTGATCGACGATCCAAATGATTTGGCGCGGCGGGCCATGAGGTTCACCTTCTACGAAGGGACGAAAGCTGTTGCCGTGTTTTTACCAGGAGCTACCGAGGACAGCCTCGACACG
>Ga0207678_10001233_pt1 | contig 23561 bp, 10 predicted proteins | sample KBSC63metaG_FD_184319 | JGI IMG/M metagenome (GOLD analysis project Ga0207678, IMG submission 184319) | Corn rhizosphere microbial communities from Kellogg Biological Station, Michigan, USA - KBS C6-3 metaG (SPAdes) (version 2) | ecosystem: Host-associated > Plants > Roots > Rhizosphere > Soil ... | reverse complement strand
TGATCTCTGGGCACGCCCCAGATGGGCTCGACCGGGGCCACCTTACTCTCGAATATCAACCTCTACCACTCGTCGGTCTGAGGCGAAGCCTCGTTAGCTCTTGCGCGAGCTGCGGTGACGCCCAAGCCTTCGCTTGAGTAGCGGACAGCCAACGGCATGGCCTGCTGCTGCCGATGCGAGCGGCAGGCCAACAGGGGCTATGTGAGCTACACCGTGCATGCGAGTGCCGAGCCTGCCACCAGGTGAGCGGCCAGCCCGCAGGCGCGAGCTTCGACCCCGACACGCTGGAGCTGGCCTGGACGCCGGGCCACGCTCAGGCCGGCACCTACCACCTCACAGCCACCGATGCCGATGCCGATGCCGAGGACGGCGGCGGCGGTGCCTATCAGCGCCGAGTCGTCGTTGGCCGGTGCAACGCACAAGCTTCCAGCCCATCAACTGCAATTCGCTCAGGTGTGCTTGCAGCGAGGTGGCCTCGGCCACCGCGATGGGTGCGGTGTCCGGGTCTGCTGACTTTCACATGCTTGGAACCTTCCTCGTCCTGGGTTGTGGCCTTCATCGACAAATTGCCCTGCCTGGCGCGGAATGAGACGCCATTGGCGCAGTTTGAGAAGTCAGCGAAGTGAAGTGCATCTTTAATGCACACACCCGCGCCGGGCTTGAGGGAAATCCAAGTAGTTGACCCCCAGTCACCCCGGCCCCTCGCTTGTCTTCCGCCGAAGCGCAGTTGAGCCAAGGGATCGCAGGTGGGTCAACCTCAATGAGTGTCAGAGCAGTGTCACTCATCCTTTTTCACATGAAAGCCGACATGTCGTTTAGCACCAATCGTCCCATCGCGATCATTGGCATTGGTTGCCGTTTCCCGGGCGGCATTGAGGATGCCCGCAGCTTCTGGGATCTGGTCGCCGCCGGCACTGATGCGATCGGTGACATTCCCGCGGACCGCTGGGAGTCCGCGGCTTATTTCGAGGCCGACCCCGAGACACCCAGCCGCATGTTCGTCCGACAGGGTGGCTTCCTTCGCGGACGCCTGGATGCCTTTGACGCCGGCTTCTTCGGCATGACGCCGAGGGAGGCTGCCGCGCTGGATCCGCAGCAGCGGCTGCTGCTCGAGGTCACCTGGGAAGCGCTGGAGGACGCAGGGCAGATCCCTGCTTCCCTGAAGGGCGCCAGCGTCGGCGCCTATATCGGCGGCTTCACCTTCGATGCTGCCGTGCTGCAACTGGCGGAAGTCAACCGTCACCTGGTGAGCGCTGCCACTCCCACCGGCGTCAGCATGACCATGCTGTCGGCTCGCCTGGCCTACACCTTCGACTGGCGAGGGCCCACGCTCACCATGGACACGGCGTGCTCGTCGTCACTGGTGGCCTTTCACCACGCCTGCGTCGCGTTGTCGCGAGGAGAGTGCGATCTGGCCGTTGCTGGCGGTGTGAACGTGATGTTGAACCCGGTCACGAGCATCCTGATGTCCAAGGGCCAGTTCCTGTCGCCGGATGCACGTTGCAAGTCCTTCGACCACCGGGCCAACGGCTATGCACGCGCAGAAGGCGCCGGCATTTTGCTGCTCAAGCCCTTGGACGCGGCGCAGCGCGATGGCGACCGCATCTACGCCGTGGCGCGGGGCACCGCGGTGAACCAGGACGGGCGCACGCCCGGCATCACGGTACCTAGCGCGCAGGCGCAGTGCAAGTTGATCCGACAGGCCTGCCGCTCGGGTGAGATTGACCCGTGGTCCATTGGCTATTTCGAGGCGCACGGCACCGGCACGGCCGCGGGTGATCCGATCGAGGCATCGGCGATCGGTGAAGTGCTCACCGGCTCGTCGGGCACCCATTGGATTGGATCGGTCAAGTCCAACTTCGGCCACAGCGAGGCCGCTGCCGGGGTGGCCGGGTTGATCAAAGCCAGCCTTTGTCTGGAACGAGGCGAGATCCCGGCCAACTTGCATTTCGAACGGCCCAATCCGGCCATCCCTTTCGACCGCCTCCCGCTGCGCGTGCCGACTACGACGGTCCCCTTCGAAAGTTCGGCGCAGCCGCGCCGTGCGGGCGTGAATTCGTTCGGCTTCGGCGGGACGAACGCCCACGCTGTGCTCGAACAGGCGCCTGCCCTCGCGGCGCCTGAGCTTGAATCGATGCCCGACGACGGCCGGCCGTGTCTGCTGCCGCTGTCGGCTCGCAGCACTGGCGCCTTGCGGGAATTTGCCTTGCGCTATGCAAGCCTGCTGGACACCCAGGCCGCTCCCGCGTTCCGGCAGGTATGTCAGGCCGCGGCGCGGCATCGCGAGCACCATGCCCTGCGTAGCTTCGTGGTCGCCATCGATGCGGCCGACGCGGTGAACCAGTTGCGCGCGCTCGAACCTTCGCCTCGCAACGCGAAAGTCACCGGCCCGGTGGCCTTCGTCTACACAGGCATGGGACCGCAGTGGTTCGGCATGGCAGCTGAGCTGCTCGAGATACCGCGCTTCGCCGAAGTGGTCGCGGCCTGCGATGAGGTGCTCGCGCGCTTCGACATCTGCATGAAGGACGAGTTCAGCCGCCCCGAAGACAGATCGCGGCTGGGCCGCACGTTGTACGCCCAGGTCGGCAACTTTGTGCTGCAAGCCGGCCTGACCGCCTTGTGGAAGGACTGGGGCATCGAGCCGGCAGCCATCGTCGGGCACAGCGTCGGTGAAGTGGCTGCGGCCTACGCGGCGGGTGTCTATTCGCTCGAAGACGCGCTGACCATCAGCTTTCACCGCGCCCGGCTGCAAGCCACCACCGCCGGCCGCGGCACGATGGCCTCTGTGGCCGCTTCGGTCGATACCGTGCAGTCCTTCCTGTGGGATGGCGTCGACGTGGCGGCAGTCAACAGCCCCACGTCGACCACGCTCGCAGGCGACCATGCGGCCATGACAACGACCACCGCGCGGCTGCGTGAAGCGGGCATGGCCGTCAAGGAATTGCGCGTCGAGGTGGCGTACCACAGCCACCACATGGACGAGATTCGCGAACCGCTGGCCAAAGCCCTGCGCCACATGCGCCCGCAAGCGCCGCGCGTGACCCTCTATTCCAGCGCTACCGGCAAGCGGGTGGAAGGTGCCACCATGGACGCCAGCTACTGGTGGGACAACGTCCGCAAGCCGGTCCTGTTCGCCGAGGCCTTCGCCGGACTGCAGGCGCACCTGCAGAGCTTGGGCCAAGCCCCCGGCATCGTGCTGGAAGTCGGGCCGCATCCGGTGCTCGCCACCGCCATCGATGAGATCCTCTCCGGGCGGCCCGGCAAGACCGTTGTGCTTTCGTCTCAGCGCAGGGCATCGCCGCAGTGGCGTGGAATGCTCGAGACCCTGGGCGCGATGTATGCGGCGGGCGTCGAGGTTGACTGGCAGCGCGTTTATCCCGGCCCGCGCCGGCACATCGAACTTCCGCGCTACCCATGGCAGCGCGAGGTGCATTGGAGCGAGTCGGCGGCCTCCCTTTCCCGGCGGCTCGGTACCGGCGGGCCGCCCCTCGGTGGGCAACCGGTCGGCGCGCCGATGCCCACGCGGGACGTCGAGCTGGGCCCGTCGCGGTTTTCTTACCTGTCTGACCATCGCATCGGTCAGACCATCATCTTTCCGGGCGCCGGCTATCTCGAGGTCGCGCTCTCGATGTTCTCGGACGAAACGCCCTGCGTGCTCGAGAACATCGTCTTCGCCCGCCCGTTGGCACTGCAGGCACACGGCATCACCACCCTGCGCTGCGCCTTCGACCCGCAGCAGCACCTGGTGACGCTGCACAGCCGCGCGCAGGCCGGCGATGAAAACTGGACTTCGCACGTGCGGATGCGGCATTTCCGTTTCTCGGTGCCGCAGACGCGGCCGACCAGCGCGGCCTCTCTGGAGGCATTGACCGCGTCGCTTCCCTCGCAGGACCACGAGGCGGTGTACGAGCGCCTCAGCCGCGGCGGCTTCAGCTATGGCCCGGCGTTCCGCTCAGTGAACCGGGTCTGGCATGCGCCGTCTGGCGAGGTGTTTGCGGAGATCCGGCTCGACACGGTGGATGTGGACGGCTACCGCCTGCATCCGGCCCTGCTCGACGCTGCCCTGCAGGCGATGGTCGCCTCCGCGCCTCAGCTTGGCGACGGCGTGCTGCCGACCTTCGTGCCTGCTCGCATCGCTGAGCTGCGCTATTACCGCTCGCCCGGCCGGACGCTGTGGATGCGCGGCCGACCCCGCAGCTTCAAGTCGGCGGACTATCTCGAGTGCGACCTCACGCTGTTCACCGACAACAACGAGGTGGTGGCCGATATGGTCGGGTTGCGCGCTCAGCGGCTGGTCACCGCCGATTCGGAGTCGACTCGCCCGAGCCAGCTCTACTACCAGACGGCCTGGCGGCCGCAGGCGCTGGAGCGCACCGGCCGCGCCGATGGCAGCTGGCTGGTGGTCGGTGCGTCGTCGGCGGCGCAGGCACTGGCCCAGGCGCTTCAAGAGCGCGGCGCCAAGACGCAGCAGGTGACGCCGCAGGGCGAATGGGTCGAGCGCATCAAAGTCGCCCTCGCGGGCGAGGACCAGGTGCGTGTCGTCTACCTCGCAGACCCTCTCGCAGACCCGGTGAATGCAGAGCGTGCCCCCCGCGCGACCGCGCCGGTGTGCAGTGTGATTGATGCACCGCTCACCTTGTCGAGAGCGCTTCATGGCACGGCGGCGCGCCTGTTCCTGGTGACGATGGCGACACAGGGCGTGACCCGCGACAACCCCACGCTGGATCCATTCACGGCATCGCTGTGGGGCCTGGGGCGCGTCATCAATGCCGAGCGGCCGGAGTTGCGTTCGCGCTTGATCGATGTGGACCTCGACATCGCGTCGCGCACCGGCGCCATCGATGCACTCGTCGACGAGCTGTCGCATGACGATGCAGAGGATGTGGCGCTCGTCGCCGGCACGCGCTTCGTGTGCCGCATGGCGCGAGCGCCAGAGCGTTCACCGTTGCATCACGTGGACGTTTGCTGCGACACGACGGCGGTTCGGCTTCATGCCGACAAGTCCGGTCTGGATGGCATCGGCTTCGTCGCAAGCGAGCGCAAGGCGCCGGGACCCAAGGAGGTGGAGATCAAGGTCGCGCATGTCGGCATCAACTTCAAGGACTTGCTGAAGGTTTCCGGGGTTCTGGCGCGGGAGGCGATGGAGGACACCTATTCGCAGACGACGCTCGGGCTGGAATGCGCAGGGACGGTGCTGCGGGTGGGTGCCGAGGTGACCGACCTGCAAGTGGGCGACGAGGTGTTCGCCCACAGCCGCGATCTGTTCGGCTCCCACGTGACGCTGGCGGCCCAGCGGGTGGCGAAGAAGCCGGCTGCGATGTCCTTGGCGCAAGCGGCTTCGCTGCTGCCGGTGGCCACCGCGTACTTGTCGCTGGTGGACTTGGCCCGGGTTCGGCCGGGCGAAAGGGTGCTGATCCATTCGGCGGCAGGTGGTGTCGGCCTGGCTGCGGTGCGCATTGCCAGATGGCTGGGTGCGGAGGTCTATGCCACCGCAGGCAGCGAAGCGCGGCGCGAGTTCCTGCGCCGCGAAGGCGTGACCCTGGCTTCGGATTCGCACGGCATTGGCTTCGTCGAGGACATCCTGGCGCACACACAGGGTGAGGGCATCGACGTCGTGCTGAACTCCCAGCCCGGCGAGGTCATGCACAAGAGCCTGGAGCTGCTCCGGCCGTTCGGTCGCTTCATCGAGATTGGCAAGGGTGACATCGTTGCCGATACGCCGCTGGGGATGGCACCGTTCCACCGCTCCCTGTCATTCCATGCGTTGGACTATGACCGGATGATGTTGGTCGCGCCGCAGCGCGTGCTCGACTGCATGTGCAAGGTGGCCGACTTGTACGATCAAGAGGCGTTCGCTCCACTGCCGGTCACCGAGCTGCCGGCCCGCGAGGTGGGCGAGGCCTTCCGGACCATGATGCGGCGAGAGCAGGTGGGCAAGATCGTGGTCCGCATGAGCGGCGAAGTGGTCGACGTTCCTGCCTCGACTCTGCCGGAATCGCCAGTGCGTGGCGATGCCACTTACGTCATCACCGGCGGGCTCGGCGGCCTCGGACTCGAAGTGGCACGCCGTCTGGCCGAGTGCGGCGCCACCAGCCTGGTGCTGGTCGGCCGGCGGGGTGTCGCCTCGGCCGATGCCGAGAAGGCGGTGACTACGCTGCGCGAGCGCGGGGTTCGGGTGCAGATCGAGAAGGTGGACGTGGGGCAGCGAGCACAGGTGGCTGCGATGCTGACACGCTTGCGCCAGGATGGTCCGCCGCTGCGTGGCATCGTCCACGCGGCGGCCGATTTCGACGACGTGGTGCTGTCCGCGACCACCACCGAGCGGCTCGTGACTGCCACACGGCCGAAGGCCGACGGCGCCTGGTTCCTGCATTTGGAAACCCAGCGCGATCAGCTCGACTTCTTCGTGCTGTTCTCCTCAGTCGCGGCACACATCGGCGCGGCGGCGGCTGGCGCCTACGCGACCGGCAATGAGTTCCTCAACGGCTTGGCGCGCTGGCGTCAGGCGCGTGGCATGACTTGCACGGCCATTGGCTGGGGAATGATTGGCGAGGTTGGCGTGACGGTCCGCCGCAATGGCATGGTCGGCACGGTGTTGCGCCGCAACGGTCACAACCCGATGTCGCCTGCACGGCTGGTCGCGGAGCTGGAAACACTACTTCGAACCCGGCCGGCGCAGGCTTCGGTGGCTGACATCCGCTGGGAGCAATGGGCCCGGGCGAATCCGCAGCTGGCCGCGCTGCCGCGCTATGCGGAGGTGGCGCCCGCTGGCGCGACAGCCTCAGGCCAAGAGGGCTCGCTGGCCGCACGACTGCACAGTCTGGACCACGGCGAGCGCATCGTCGTGCTGACCGAACTGGTCAAACCGATGCTGGAGAGCATCACCGGCCTGAAGCGCGAGCAGCTCGACGAGCAGAACGCCGTCGACATCGACTCACTGGCGGCAGTGGAACTCGGCATGCAGGTGGAGGACGCCTTCGGCGTGCGCATCGCGGCAATCCAGCTGCAGCGCAATCTGACTGCAGGCAGCCTCGCCGAACTGCTGGCGCCGAAGTTCGATGCGGCGTCGGCCGGAGCGTCTGCTGCAGGGGTGGACATCGTCGCGCACGAACTGCTGTCATCGGACGGACTGCTGATTCACGGCCATCTCAGCCTGCCAGCTGGGCCGGGGCCACATCCGGCAGTGGTGGTCTGTGGTCCGGGCGCTGGCGGCGCGCTGGACGACCAGGGACGGTATGCGCGTGTGAGCGAGCATGCACCGCTGCATCAGGCTGGCTTCGCGGTCTTCACGGTCGACCAGCGAGGTGCGCCCGGACACGGGCCGGCGTACACGGCGCTGGCGGACATGGGCGGACGGGAAATCGACGATGTCGTGTCCGCTGCCCGCTATCTCGCAGCCCGACAAGACATTGATGCCTCGCGCATCAGCATCCTCGGCACCAGCCGCGGCGGCTACAGCGCGCTGCTAGCGCTCGCCCGTGAGCCGGCGCTGTGGCGGCGTGCTGTGCTGATCATGGGGCTGTACGACCCGGACCACCTTGTCGCCTCCGAGCGAGAGCGGCCGGGCACGCTGCTGCCGCATGACGCGGTCATCGGCTGGCAAGAGCTGGAGACGCACTTCGCCGATTCGCAGCGCCGGCCACTGGCCAGCCTGGCCCAAGTCGCCGCCCCGATGCTGGTGCTGCACGGCGAGGCGGACGAGTTGGTCCCCTTCGAGCAGGCGACCCGGCTGGTGGCGCAAGCCACGCGCTTGGGACTTGCGGCCAAGCTGACGGCGGTGCCGTACTTGGCGCATGACACCGAGCATGCGAGCGAGGTGTGGGAACGGCTGTGGCCTGAGATCGTGGATTTCCTTAACGACGCATGAAGAGGCTTGAGCGGTACGCGTTCAAAGTCTGCATTGCCCCCCTGGTCCGCTCTGGGTAGAGGTTGGATGAGGGGTAGCGTTATGGCGACCCATGGCCTTATTTACCGCCCACGTCCCCACCCCAGCTCTCTCCCAAAGACTCCCAGGTAGAGGCAGCGAAGACCTTGAAAAGGGTGCCTCTGAGCGAACGGGCACGGTCCGGCCCTGGCTGGCACCGCTCTCCAACTTCCATCGAAAGACCAATATGAACGACGGTCAGGCCAGTAGAACGGCACTGCTCGCGGCCAAGGCCAGGGCATGCCACCAGTTGCTGGATCATCCGAAGGTGTTTGACGATCCTTTGGCGGTGAAGATCATTGGCGAGGCGTTCATGCGGGACTACATCAGCCTGCCGCCCCGTCAGCGGGACATCCTCTGCAGGGCTGGCCGGGGCGCCCTGGTGGCGCGCAGTCGCGTGGCCGAGGACGCGCTGGGCGAAGCCATGGCGCGTGGGGTGATGCAGTGCGTGGTCCTGGGGGCGGGGCTGGACACCCTGGCCTGTCGAAACCCGTATGGCAAGACGGCCTTGCGGATGTTCGAGGTCGATCACCCAGCCACCCAGGCCTGGAAGCGCGGGAAGTTGCGGGAAGCTCAGATTGCCGAGCCCGACAACTTGACGTTCGTGCCCATCGACTTCGCGACTCAGAACCTGTCCGAAGCGCTGCGCCTTGCGGGTTTTCGCGCCGACCAGCCGGCCTTTTTCTGCTGGCTCGGTGTCACGATGTACCTGACGCCGGCGATGGTGAAAGCGACCCTGGGCTATATCGCCTCGCTGCCTGGGGGCAGCGGCGTGGTCTTCGACTTCATGTACCGCCAAGCCCGCTGGGACCTGCCAATGCGTCTCATGCTGTGGGTGCTGACCCGCCGCTATGCGCGCATGGGCGAACCCTGGATCGGCTTTTTCGAGCCGCGGCAATTGGTATCCGACATGGTGGCACTCGGGTTTTCTGCTGCGCGCCACCTGACGGGGGCAGAACTCAACAGCACCCTCTTCGCAAGCCGCAGTGACGACCTGCGCATCCGCCTTGAGCGTATGGGTGGGGTGATGGTCGCCACTGTGTAGTTGCTCCCCAAACCGAGCTTTATCCACGGAAGACGATACATGACCACCCTCGGCACTTCTTCGACCCATGGCCGCGTGTTCGTCATCGGTGCCAGCATCGCTGGCCTGCTGGCTGCGCGCGTTCTGAGCGAGTTCTTCGCCGAAGTGATACTGCTCGAACGCGACCAGCTGCCAGACCGCGCCGCCCCGCGCAAGGGCACGCCCCAAGCGGTTCACCCGCACGGCTTGCTGGCGCGCGGCAGCCAGATCCTGAACGGGTTGTTCCCGGGCCTCACCGAAGCGCTGGTCGCGCAGGGCGGCTTGAGCGGCGATGTCGGCACCGAGGTCGGCATGGACGCGAACGGCAGGCGTTTTGCCCGCGCCCCGGTAGGCGTGCACGGGCTTGCAGTGAGTCGGCTGGCGATCGAGGCTGAAATCCGCCGCCGCGTGCGTGCCTTGCCAAGCGTGCAGATTCTCACCGGGGTCGACGTGCTGTCACCAGTGCACGAGGACGGCCGTGTCGTCGGCCTGTATTGGCAGTACCGCGACGGCAGCACCGCCGAGATGAAATCCGCCGCCCTGGTGGTGGACTGCAGCGGCCGCGGCTCGCACAGCCCGGGTTGGTTGCGCGATTGGGGCTACGAGCCGCCGGCCGAGGACCGTGTGCAGATCGGCCTCGCCTACACCAGCGCTTACTTTGAGCGCGCAACGGACAAGCCGCCGCTGAGCGCTGTGGTCGGCGCCGCCACAGCTGCCATGCCGCGGCCGTCGATCCTGCTGGCACAGGAGCCGGCCGGGGACGGGCCGCCCCGCTGGGTGGCCGGCGTGGGCGGCTATGCCGGGGACCACGTTGGCCTCACTCGCCAAGCGATGGCCGAGCGGGCCCGCCAGATCCATAACCCAGAGATCACCGCATTGGCTGAACACGGCAAGATGATCGGGGAGCCGATGCGCTACACCTTCACGCACAGCCAGCGGCGGCGCTATGAGAAGCTGCGCCGCTTTCCGATCGGGTATCTGGTGATGGGAGACGCCCTGGCCAGCTTCAACCCGATCTACGGCCAGGGCATGACGGTGGCCGCCTGCGAGGCGCTGGCGCTGCGCGCGGCACTCGAGCAGGGGAATCCGGAAGGGCTGGCAACGCGATTCTTCCAGGCAGCGGCACGGGTGATCGATGCGCCCTGGCAGCTCGCGGTCGGTGGTGACCTGGCGCTTCCGCAGGTGCCCGGACAGCGGCGCTTCCCGGTGAAGTGGATCAACGAGTACGTCGCGCGCGTGCATCGGGCGGCGGTGCATGACGCTGTAGTCGCAGCGGCCTTTCTCAAAGTCATTCACATGCTCGCACCGCCGCACAGCCTGTTCGCACCCGGCGTGCTATGGCGCGTATGGCGTGGCGGGCGGCAGGCGGCGACACCGGCGGCCGCCGAGGCTACGGCATGAGGGGGGACCTGTCGCGAATACCAGGACCGTCTCAAGTAAAGCCTCCGAAATTTGTTTGACGGGATCACGCCAGACCGTTTCTACGTGACTCCCTCTCAACTCCCTCTCCCTCCGGGAGGGGGTTGGGGTGAGGAAGACGGCGGTCGAGAAAGCAAGGCCTCGAATAGCAACGGCCGCTGCCCTCACCCCAGCCCTCTCCAAAAGGGAGAGGGAGCAATACCTGCCAGCAATTCTGCCGGAGGATGAGGTATTACTTTAAGGACGCCGGGCACAACGTGAGGGTGCGGTGTGCGGTTCCAGCGGTCAATTCGTCCGCAGTTTCAAATGCTGGGTAACCCTTCCACAAAACCGGGTCGGGAAGGCATAGCGGGAACAATATGGCTCAACCTTGTCGCCGAGCGCCCGCCGAGCGCCCGCCGAGCGCTTCCGGACCCAGCGCGACCCATTTAATTGTCAGATTTATCGATGATCAGCCGCGCTGCCGCTCGCCGCCATCCGCTATTGCAACAGATTCCCGGTGGATTGCTCTGTAGTCCAGTGGAGTGCATAGAGACCGGTGACGAAACACGCGATAAAACGTGGCCAGGCTTTCAAAGCCGCAGTCGAACGCGATGGTTGAGACGTTTTGATAACGACGATCAGGACTTCGAAGCAAGGTTTTCGCAAGTTCCAGTCTGCGATCCCTTATGTATTGCGATACTGTGATACCAGAGCCCTCAAAGAGGCGGTGAAGATTGCGAATCGATATTCCAGCCTTGTCAGCAATTGCAGCAGAATCAAGATGGGGCATTGAAAGTGACTTATCTATTAGATTTTTTATGGCGGCCAGCTGTGCCGCCAGCCTGGCAGCTTTCACGTCGACACTGGACGAGAGTCGACCATAAGCCGATGCAGTCAACGTGGCTAACACCTGCAGTGCCGTGTTTTGTGCCTCCTCCAAATGCAAGGCATTGCCGGTAAGCGAGTCAAAATAGTCAGAGAGTAGAGATCCCACACCCATATCCCGAGGGATTACCTTTATTAGTGCGTTATCAAGATTCAGTTCCATTCCGCAGAAGAGCTCCTTTGGAAGGAATAAAACGCTTTTATTAAGTGCGACATGAGGCTTGCAGAGCACGTTATATGGCCTGTTTGTGTTGCCTATTACAAGATCGCCATGCTTTGCAGGAAGACTCATGTGATATCTGCCCCTCGAAAAATCGAACTCGAATATTGTTTTGCCGCGCTCTCGGTATAGAGCGATATATTCTCCTCTTCCGTTTTCTATGTCGCGCGGGGTGCGTCCCGTGTTGTGCGCGGTCGCGTTTATATTCAGAAATATTGCTGCCCCCAACTGGGTTGCCTCCAATTGGCCGCGAAAACTCCCAATTTCGCTCTTCTCTATCTGGGGTGACATTGGATTAAAGCACGTCCTAATGGATTCGCGCCAATAATCAAATCGTTCATTTTGAGAAACGTTATCTGTTGACCAAATCGATGATTGCCTCACAGGCATATTGAATATCCTATTATTTGTTCTTGGCAGTGGATTTTAATCAACCGAAACTCTATTCGAATCAGTCGCTTCCGCCTGCTCCTTGTTGGGACGGTGCTTGGCGGCCATGTCATGGGTCATCGGCGAGCTGGTCAGAGCCATCGCTGGGCGCCAATCTGGACAGCTACATCACTCAAAACGTCGATTTCGACACATGAGAATGCGGGGACGGTCTGCACCATTCATGTAGATTGCCGTGATTCAGCAGTGACGGCCATTTGTCCACCGCGCATGGAGGCACGGCGTCATCCGCGCCTTGTGGATCAAGCCCCTCGTGACCGTATTCGATCGTTCATTTCCTGTCTGCGCAGCCTGGCTGTTGACGGCTTCCTGCGCCGCTTTGATACACACCGGCGAAGCTCAAGCGCAATCGCTGCTGGATCTCTACCGCTGGGCCGATGCGGCTGACCCGTCCCTGGCCAGCGCGCGGGCACAGCATCAGGCCACCCGCGAGCGCGAGGACCAGGCTCGCGCTGCTTTTGGGGTGACGGCCAATCTCACGGTCAACAGCAGCCGCTCGCAGTACTACGAGCCCACTAGCCTCACCACGCCAGATCCTCGGGCGTTCAATACCCGCCAGGCAGCACTGCAGTTCAATCAGCCGATCTACAAGCCTGCCTTGACGGCACAGTTGCAGCAGGCCAAGGCGCAAAGCGAGCAGGCCCGCTTGCAGGCAGAGCAGGTACGCATCGAATCTCTGCAGCGCTTCGTTGAAGCAAGCTTCGAGTTGCTCAAGGCTCGCGACACGCTGCGTTATCTTCAGGGCGAGCAAGAATCCACCGCTGCACAGTTGGCCCAGGCCAAGCGCAGTTTCACGGTGGGGACGGTGGCGATCACTGACGTGCGTGACGCACAGGCCAAGGCCGACATGGTGGCGGCACAGGTCACGGCGGCGCGGGCTGATTTGTCGCTGAGGCATGAGCTGTTTCTTGATCTAGTGGGGCGGGAAGCGCCAGAACTCCTGGGCCGCGAACTCAAAAGCGATGCCCTGCCCAGTCTTGACCCGGCCGGCTTGCCGGAATGGATAGCGGATGCCCACAGCGCCAGTCCGGCGCTGAGGCAGGCGCAATGGGCTCTTGAGGCGGCTCGGCAAGAGACGCGCAAGGCTGACATGGCTCATGCGCCCACGCTGGATGCCTCCTATGGCTACACCAAGACTTCGGAAACTGGTTCGGTCACCAGCACGCAGAAGCGCACTGCCGAACAGATCCAAATGGGTGTCACGCTGACCGTACCGCTCTACGCTTCCGGCGCCTTGCACAGCAAGCAGCGCGAATCGCTGGCCTTGCAGCAAAAGGCTCAGGCCGATCTGGAAAGCGCTCGCCGTACCCTGGCGGTGAACGTCCGGCAGAACTTCTCGGCCGCGCTGAGCGCGATCAGCCAGAGCAGGGGTTTGACCACCGCCGTGAACTCGCAGGCGGTCGCCCTGCGCGCCAACCAGCGCGGCTATGAGGTGGGCATGAAGGTCAGTTCCGAAGTGCTGGCCGCTCAGTCCAAGTTGTTCGAGGCACAGCGTGATCTGTCCAAGGCCCGCTATGACGCTTGGTTGGCCTTTTTCAAGCTCAAGGGGGCGGCAGGGCAGTTGGACGAACTCGAACTGGAGCGCCTGGATGCCTTGCTCACGCCCTTGGACAAACCCATGGAGTTGCCCGGCGAGATCCTGCACCCGAGGCAGCTGCCGCTCTTGAAGCTACAGCCCATAGGTGCCACGCGGCCCGAGAACCGCGAAGACGCCGATGTGCCGGTGGGTTCGCCGTGAGCGCGCTACCAGACGACCCGCAGGTCGGGGAATTCGCTGCACCGGTGCCAGACGAAACGCTGGCGCCCATGCTGCAAGCTTGGCGCCAAAGGCTTGAGGCGGCAGGGACGCGATGCACAGCGGTCGCTTTGCAGGGTGAGGCGGGCCAGGCCACGCTTCCATTTCCTCCGGCGTTGGGCGAAGCCCTCGCGGCGTTGTGGCCCGCCTTGCAGGCAAGAGTCAGCGCCGAGCAACCCGTGGCGCTTGAGCGATGCCAACTTGCCATGGATGCAAAGGGTGTTGCCGGCCACCTGGTGATGGCGGTTCGCATCCAGTACAGCCAGGGGCAGTCAGCCATCGTCGGCTTGTGCTTGCCGCCCCCACACAGCGAGCGCATCGTGCAGGCGGTCTTGCTGGCCCTGGCGAGCTTGCAGTGGTCGCTGACAGAGCACCATCACACGGCGCTGTTGCGCACCGCACGCTTGCTTGAGGTGCTGGGTCACGTGTCCTCGCAAGACGGTGCGCATGCGGCGGCGCAGGAGTGGGTCAATCGAACTGCCGCTTGGGCGCGTGAACTGGCAACCGCTGGCGGCGCCAACACGGTGGGCGTGAGCCTGGCGCTGTTCGAGGTGCGGGGCACCACGCCTCGGTGGTGGGTGGGATCTGACACGGCCTGGGCACAGAAGTCTGCGCCTGCCGTGTTGGAGGCCGCCGAACAAGCCAGCCGTGCCCTGGTTGCACTGTCCGAGGTGCAAGGCTTGGGATGGCGAGCACTGCCGGTTCTGGCCCGAGGGCGAGCCACGGCCGTGTTGGTGGTGCATGGAGAGGCGACGGCCTTGAGCGAAGAACTGCTGCGTGTGCTGCGCGGCAGCCTCTCACTGGCGGAGCCATTGCTGCGCCAATGGCGCTTGGCCGAGCGTGCGCTTTGGCAGCATGGCTGGGATGCATTGGTTCATGCGGTGCGCCAGCTTGGCCGCGATGGTGAGCAAGGGCACCTGCGCTGGAAGCTCGCAGCCGTGGGCGGCCTGTTGGCGGCCGTGATAGTGCTGGGTGTTCCCTTTGACGAGCGCGTCACGGCACCGCTGGTCATCGAGGGGCAAACGCGTCAGCTGGTGACTGCACCTTTCGAAGGTTTTGTGGCCCAGGTTCGGGCGCGCCCTGGCGAGCGCGTTCACAAGGGCCAGCACTTGCTGGACATGGAGACGCGCGAGCTCAAGGTTGAGCAAGCGAAGTTCCTGAGCGACCGCGAGCAGGCCAGCGGCAAGCTGCGACAGGCGATGGCTGAGCACGACGCCCCCGCGGTGGCGCAGGCAGCGGCACAGGTTCAGCAGGCTCAGGCCCAGCTGGGCCTGGTTGAAAACAAGCTGGCCCGGGCAGCGGTTCTTTCGCCGCTTGACGGGCTGGTGGTCAGCGGCGACTGGGATCAGCATCTCGGCGCGCCCTTGGAGGTTGGCAAGCAGCTGTTCGAGATCGCTGCGGTTGACCAGTACCGCGTTGTGCTGCACGTGGCCGACCATGACATCGCGCGCATTCGCGCCGGACTGGGTGGTGAATTGCGCTTGGCTGGCGCACCCCAGCAAACCTATCCGTTCCGAGTCAGCTTGGTGACGGCCACGGCCACTGTGCAAGAGGGCAGCAATGGCTTCCGGGTGGAGGCCGACTGGCTGGGGCCCGTGCCGACGCTCAGCCCCGGCATGCAAGGGGTCGGCAAGATCACGGTCGGCCGGGCCAATTTGCTGACCATCTGGACGCGCAGCTCCATCGACTGGTTGCGCATGAAGTGGTGGACGTGGTGGTGAACCTTGGCAACGCTGTTCTCTGAGCATTGGCATGCCGTCCGCTATCTGCGCCCGCGTCTGCGCGAGGGCGTCAAGCCGCTGTTTCGCCGGCTTCGCGGCCAGACATGGGTGCTGCTGCAGGATGCGCTGACCGGGCGTTTCCACCGCCTTTCCTTGCCCGTATGGGAGGTGGTTTCATTGCTGGACGGCAAGCGCACCCTCGACGAGGTCTGGGCCGAGGCGGTGAGCTTGGGCGCGACCGATGAACACCATGCCGCCATCACGCAGCATGAACTGGTGCAGCTTTTGGGCGCGCTGCACAGCAATGATCTGCTGCAGTCGCAGGTCTCGCCCGATGCTCAAGAGGTGTTCGAGCGGCATCGCCGTCAGCGCAGCGCGGAGTTGCGCCAGAGCTGGCTCAACCCCATGAGCATCAAGCTGCCGCTGTTGTTCCCCGACGCCTGGTTCGAGCGCCATGTGCACTTGGCTCGCCGGATCTTCTCGTGGCCAGCCTTTGCCCTCTGGCTGGCATTGGTCACCCCGGCGGTGGCCTTGGCTTGGCAGCACTGGGGTGATTTGACCCAGAACCTGTCCGACCGCGTGCTCTCGGCCAGCAACTTGGCCGTGCTGTGGCTGGTGTATCCAGTGGCCAAGGCGGTGCACGAGTGCGCCCACGGCCTGGCGGTCAAGGTTTGGGGCGGTACGGTGCGCGAGATTGGCGTGATGTTCATCATGTTCACGCCGGTGCCTTACGTGGACGCCACTTCGTCTTACCGCTTCGAATCCAAATGGCAGCGTGCGGGGGTGGCGGCAGCGGGCATCATGGCTGAGATGGTGCTTGGCGCATTGGCGCTTTATGTCTGGCTGAACGCTCAGGCGGGCGTGGTCACGGCGGTGGCCTACAACGTGGTGCTCATTGCCGGTTTCTCCACCTTGGTGGTCAACGGCAATCCGCTGATGCGGTATGACGCCTATTACGCGCTCAGCGACATCATCGAGATTCCCAATTTGACGCAGCGCTGCACGCAGTACTGGACCTATCTGGTTGACCGCTACCTGTTGGGTTCGCCCGAGGCTCACGAGCCCGTGGGGGCGCATGCAGAGCGCTGGTGGCTGCTGATTTATGGCGGCATCGCGCCGCTGTATCGGCTCAGTGTGTCGATCAGTCTGATCTGGTTCATTGCCGGGCAGTACTTCTGGGTGGGTGCGCTGCTGGCCATAGCAGGTGCATGGAGCAGTCTGGCGACACCGATGAGGCGGGCTTGGAAGCACGTCCGCGAGAGTGCAGCCCTGGCCAGCCGACGCGACTGGGTGCAACGTCGCTTGCTCCTGCTGCTTGCGCTCGTGAGCGTGCTGCTGTTCGCGGTGCCAATGCCTTTCTATGCCGTGCACCAGGGTGTGCTGTGGATGCCGGACGAGGCGCTGGTGCGGGCACCGGTGAGTGCCCATGTGGCAGGCTCAGCGGAAGAGGGTGAAGCCTGGTCGACCCCTTCTGCAGGCCAGGCAGTGCGGCGCGGCCAGCCCCTCTTGCGGCTCGACAGCATGTCCATTGCATCTGACCTGGCTGCGGCTGCTGCCGACATGGCGCTGGTCGAAGCCCAGTTGCGCCAGGCTGAGGTGGACGATCCGGCCAAGGCGCAGAACCTTCGCGCCGAGCTCGAGGGGCGGCGTGCCAAGTGGCAGGAGCAGTGGCGGCGCTACCAGGAATTGCGTCCCGCCGCAGCGGCAGATGGCGCCTGGCTGCCGCAGGGGCCCCCCGCACTCGAAGGCCGCTATGTCAAGCGCGGTGAGGTGCTGGGCTATGTGCTGGACCGGCCCAGCGATCGGGTACGCGTGGCGGTGACGCAAGACGACATGGACCTGATCGCTCGGCGTGCGCGAGCCGACGGCATTCGTGCCGAGGTGCGCTTGCCATACCAGGCGCCCATTGCCGCACACCTGCACCGAGCCTTGAGCGGCGGGGAGCAGCAATTGGTTTCTCCGGCGCTGGGAACATCTGGTGGTGGTGAGATCGCGGTCGATCCGCAGGATTCGCAAGGCACCAAGCCACTGCACCGGGTTTTCGATCTGGAACTGCTGCTGGAACACACGCCGCAAAGCCAGGGCCTGGTTTTCGGCAACCGGTGCCAAGTGCGCTTCGACCTGGGCCCAACGCCACTGGGATGGCAGTGGCTGTTGCGGCTGCGCCAGCTGTTCCTTGCGCAGATGGGACTGTGAATGGCAGCTGAGGCTTTGCGCTTCGATGGCACTTTGCCGCGTCGTCTGGCTGGGGTGGGATTCCGGCGCTCAGACACACTGCGCGACGAGCGCGCCCAGGGCGGCGATGAGTGGATAGACCGTCTGGCCGACAGCGCCGCTGCCTACTTCTCTGTGCGGCGTGTGGCGGTATCTTCCACGCAGCGCATGGGTGCCGTGGTGGCGCAAGCAGGCCTGTCTCTGCAGTCTTTGGGCGATGCTGATTTGCGGCAGCAGTTCACCGAAGCCGTGCAGGCCATGGCTGCGCTGAATCGTCTCAGCGTGCAGGCCGATTCCCCGCTCGCGAGGGTCATGGCCTGCATCGGCGAGGCTTGCATGCGCTGCTTTGGCTTCAGGCCGCATGCAGTGCAGATCGCTGGTGCCGAGGTGCTGCTCAGCGGTCGGCTCGCAGAGATGAACACTGGCGAGGGCAAGACCTTGGTGGCGGCGATGGCGGCCACCGCCATGTCCGCAACCGGAGCCGCCGTGCATGTTGTCAGCACCAATGACTATCTGGCCAGACGCGACTGTGAAGAGATGCAGCCCCTGTTCAACTACTTCGGCCTGTCGGCGGGCTCCGTGATCGGCGGCATGGAAGATGATGAGCGGCGATCGGCGTATCGCCATCCCATTTGCTATGTGGCGGGCAAGGAGTTGGTCTTCGACTATCTCAAAGATCGTTTGGACGGCCACGGGCTCTTGCCGGCAAGTGTCAGCCATTTGCAGCAGCTCGGCCTTGAGCAGGGCGAAGGGGGAGGGCGGCTGCCTCTGTTGCCTGCCCTGCATTTCGCGATCGTCGACGAGGCCGACAGCGTGCTGATTGATGAGGCCAGCACGCCGATGATTCTTTCGCGCGAGTCACCCGGCTTGCATGAAAACGAGCTGCTGCGTTGGGCCATCTCCCAGGCACGTACCCTGGAGATCGGCACGCACTTTCGCATCACCGCACAGCGTCAGGTGGACCTGATGCCGGCTGCCTTGGCAGCGTGCGCACCACTTCCCGAGGGTGTAGCCAAAGTCTGGTCATCACGCTCATGGCGCGAAATGATCTTGCGACAGGCGCTCTCGGCGCTGCATCTGTTTCAGCTTGATCAGCACTACATCATTGCCGAAGGCAAGGTGCAGATCGTCGATGAATCTACTGGTCGTGTGATGGCCGACCGAGCCTGGGAACAAGGCCTGCACCAGCTCATTGAAGTGAAAGAAGGCCTGGAGACCACTCAAGGCCGCGACACACTGGCGCGCATGACCTTTCAGCGCTTCTTTCGCCGCTACTACCTGTTGTCAGGTCTCACGGGAACGGCCGCCGAGTCAGCCCGCGAGATGCGTCGGGTTTATGGACTCGGTGTCAGCCGCATCCCACCGAACCGGCCTTCGCGCCGAAAACGCCTGCCCGATCAGCTGTGGTCCAACAATGATGCGCGCTGGCAGGCCGTGGCGCGCGACGCGCACGCAGCTGCACTGCGCGGCCAGCCTGTGTTGGTGGGCACGCGCAGCGTCGAGGCTTCGGAGCGCGTGGCGCGAGAGTTCGAGCGCCTGGGCTTGGCCCATGTGGTGCTCAATGCGCGACAGGACGCTGAGGAGGCAAGCATCGTGGCCGAGGCCGGGCAGCCGGGTCGCATCACCATCGCCACCAACATGGCCGGGCGAGGTACCGATATCAAACTGACCCCTGCGGCCCGCGAGTCTGGCGGATTGCACGTCATCCTGACCGAGTTCCATGAATCGCCCCGCGTGGATAGGCAGCTCTTCGGGCGGGCGGGTCGTCAAGGTGACATGGGGACGGCAAGGGCCATTGTCTGCAGTGTGGATGGCCTCTTCAAGCCCCTGCCAGCTTGGCAGCGTCGCCTGCTGTCGGGCGGGTGCGGCCTGCCGCAGCGCTGGCTGTTGCGATGGTTGGTGGCCCGCGCTCAATCGCGCGCCGAGGCCCAGGCTCTGCGCGCGCGCATGCATACGCTCAAGCAGGACAGAGAACTCCACCGCACCTTGGGATTTGCTGGAAAGCTGACATGAATACGATGAAACGATTTATGGCGAATGCGGGCTTGCGCCGCTGCCTGGCCATTGGGGTGCTTGGGGTCTGGTGGGCGGCCGCAGGGGCAGCCGACTTCGACTGCATGATCGAGCCAGTGCAGACGGTGGAGATACGCAGCCCGGTGGTGGGCCTGCTGGAGAAGGTGCACGTGACGCGCGGCCAGACCGTGCGCAGAGGTGACCGGCTGGTCACGATCGAGTCCAGCGTTGAAAGCAGCGCAGCCGCCACCGCTCAGTACAAGGCGCAGGCCACCGGCACCCTGGCCCAGGCGGAGGCCAAGGTGGCAGCCAGCCAGGCCAAGGCCCGGCGCATGGAGGAGCTTTTCAAGGAGGAGTTCGTCTCCGCTCAGGCGCGTGACGATGCAGCAGCTGAACACAAACAGGCCCAGACCGAGTTGCTCGCTGCCAGGGAAAACGCAGAACTGTCCAGGCTGGAGGCAAGGCAGGCGTATGACCAACTGCACCGGCGCACCATCCTCAGCCCCTTTGACGGCGTGGTGATGGACCAGTTTCTGTATCCAGGTGCCTTGGTGGACAGTGGTGAAGGCAAGAAGCCCATTCTGAAAGTCGCCCAGACGAATCCCTTGGCGGTGCGCTCCATCGTGCCCTACCGTTATTTCCCGCAGGTGCATGTTGGCAGCGCTGCATTGGTCTTGCCAGAGGCACCATTCAATATCGGTGCTCAGGCGCAGATCGCCTCTCACATCAAGACCGTGGATCGCGTCATCGACTCGGCTGCGGGGACCTTCGGCGTTCACCTTGAATTGCCCAATGGACGGCAGGCCCTGCCTGGAGGCATACGCTGCAAGCTGCGCATCACTGGTGTGAGCGGCTGAGCGGTTGAGCGGCTGATTTTTCGTGCCGGAAGTCTCACCGCGGCCCGAGGGATCGACTCTGCATGGCGGGTCTGGCTCAGACTCATGAGTTGCCCGATAGTCTTTGCCAGGCGCTTGTCATGAATTCTTCGTATTCCCTGCGGCTCGTCCAGTTCGGGCAGGCGCAACAGCCTCATACCTTGCGAGCCGGGGCAGGGCACGATGGCAAGCCACTGGTGCTGCATGCGCAGTCGGGCATGCGTTTCCAACTGTTGGAGACACAGACTCTGCAGGCGCCCGTCAAGCTGCGCATCGAACGCCAAGGACAGGATTTGCTGCTTACCTTGCCTGAAGGCGATCCAGGCGCTCCAGACGTGGTGATCAAAGGCTACTTCGACGCGCAGGACGTGGCCGTCATGGGGCGCAGCAACGCAGGAGATTGGCGGGTCTACGACAACGGCAGCCCGCTGTCGCCTGGCCAGGACAACGGTATCAGCATCGCATCGCTGCATGAGGGACAGGCGGGCGTGGCGTCTTTGGCAACTCCGCCGGGCGAGGGGTGGTTCGAAGGCGAGAAGGGCTGGGTGCTGGCCGGCATCGGAGCGGTGGCGCTGGTGGCCGGCACGGCGTCGCTGGGAGGCAAGAGCTCGGGTACGGATGCGTCGGCCGACACCGACAAAATAAAAGCCTATGCCGGGCACTCGCAAACTGCCACGGCGCCTTCCGTGACTGATTACGAGAAGGCCGGCATCAAGAATGTCGACGTCAACAATGTTGCTGCGATCAACTCGGCGGTAGCCATCACGCCGCTGGACATGGCGGTGAGCGACAACGTCCAGAAGGTGGTCGACTCCTACATGAAAGTTCTGAGCGAGGCCAATGGTGTGAGCCCAGACGCCTCGCCCGACGCCGATCCCAGCGTGGCCGACTACCAGAATCTGGGCGTACTTTTGGGAGCGCAACAAGGCAACGCGAATGCACTTGCTTTGTTGAACGATGTGATCAAAGGCATCAGCACCGATGGCTGCGACTCGGCGACCGAACTCAAGGCCATCGTGGCGGTGGTGCAAAAGGTGATGAATGTCGCTGCGGGGTTGGCTCCGGCATCGCCGCTCACCACCGATGATTTGCTGCTGCTCGGCCTGAACCAGAGCCAGCTTGATGCGGTTCACGCCAAGGACAACCTGAGCGCCATCATCTCTGCCATCGGTGCAAGCGCCGACGATGGTTCGGCTGTCTCCAGCGTGTCAAAGCTGCAGACCCTGATGGCGGCCTACGACAAGGTTTTCACCGAGGCCAACGGCAGCACCTTGGATGCGGATGTCTTGAGCAATCCAACGGCGGCCGATTTTTCGGCCATCGGCGCCACCATCGGACGGGGCGCCACCTCCCCAACTGCTCTTGCGATGCTCGATCAGGTGATTGGGGGCTTGCAGCATGCGGATGTGGATACGGTGGGCGAGATCAACGCCATTGCTGCCACCCTGGACAAGGTGTCAGCCATTGCGGCTGCGTCGACTGGAGACACTTCAGCGCCCACGCTGAGCGCCACTGAACTGAGCAAGCTGGGCTTGAGCGGGTTCTCTTCGACCGGCGCAAACAATCAAGCTGTGGCCGATTTGCTGAGTGCCGCCGTGCGCGACCTTGAGCCTTCCGACGTGGATACTTTGCCCAAACTGCAGTCGGTGGTGAGCCTGGAAGTTCTGCGGGTCTGGGCCAAAGATTCGGCGGTGACGAAGACGGCGCTGACGCCAAGCGCTGACGATTACATCAACATTGGCGCGCAACGAACGAACGTCAACGGCGAGGCCATTGCCATATCCGCTTCAGACGTGACTGCGCTCAACAGTTTCGCCGACAACCTGACAGACACCCAACTGGACTCCGCAGCGCATGTGCAGCAACTGGCGGCCTCGTTGTTCAAGCTGCTCAATGAAGCCAACGGGACCAGTGCGGACGGCAATGCCGCCATCAACCCCTCGGCAGCGGACTACGCGACGCTGGGCGTGGCAGGACATGCGGGTGGCGCGAACGAAGACTTGCATGCCCCTGCAGCGCAGCTGCTGACCGATGTGGTGTCCACCAAGACAAGTGACCAAGTGGACACGCCCACGGAACTCAATCTATTGTCCTCAGCGGTGGATCATGTACTCGACGTGGCCGCAGGCACTGCCTCGCCGTCGACACTGAAGCTGGAGCAGTTTTCTGCGCTCGGTGTCACAGGGGTCACGGCAAGCAACCTGGCCACAGTCGGCAGCCTTGTCCAGGCCACGGCCGATGACGGCAGTGGCGTGGATACTTTGGCGCAGCTGCAGTCGGTGATCAGTCTGGCGCGGGTAGAGCACTTCGCCGACGATGCCAACGTGAGCGCTGGCGGCTCGAACGAGAACGGTCTGCCGACCCTGGCTGACTACGCTGCTGTGGGGGCCTCGCTGGGCTCCATCGGAACAGTACCCGCGTCCAATTTGCTGGTACTGATGAACGAAGCTGTTGGCGCCAAGAGCAGTGCCAATGTCGACACGGCGGCCAAGGTAGAGGCCATCGAGGAGGCCGTCACGAAGGTGATGGGATTGGCGGCCATTGACAAAACCAGTGGCGCCTCGGATGCCGCCTCGGCGGCGGTAGGCGGCTTCACTGTGAGTGATCTGAGCGAGCTTGGTCTCGATGTATCGCTGCTCACCACATCGAGTGTTTCCGACACGGTTCTCGCGCATCGGCTGGCCGACGTCCGCAATCACATCGTCTACAGCGATAACACGGGATTGGGTGTCGAACACTTGACCCAGTTGCAAGCCTTCATCAATGCGGCAGCAGTCATCGTGTCCTGAAGAGGCTGATTCGGAGGCGATCACGCGTGCGACTGATGCGAAGCCTTCGGCGTGGGATGATGGCTGGGCTCGGGGGGCTTATCCTCGCGGCGCAGTTGGCCATTGCCGCGCCCCAGAGCGGCAACCCGTGTGAATCGCTTCCCTTGGAACAGGGCACCAGCCAGGCACCCCCTTTGGGCTTGGACGCCTTGGCCAGGCGGGCCGTCGAAAC
>Ga0207678_10001226_pt1 | contig 23602 bp, 21 predicted proteins | sample KBSC63metaG_FD_184319 | JGI IMG/M metagenome (GOLD analysis project Ga0207678, IMG submission 184319) | Corn rhizosphere microbial communities from Kellogg Biological Station, Michigan, USA - KBS C6-3 metaG (SPAdes) (version 2) | ecosystem: Host-associated > Plants > Roots > Rhizosphere > Soil ... | reverse complement strand
CCGGGCGAGCGCAAGAACGCTCATCGTCGCGATCCGCCGGCCGACCTCGGTGCCGGTCTGCGCGAGCGTGCGATCGAGCAGGAGGTCGAAGAGTTGCGTGGGCGCCGGGAGGCTGGAATCCGCGGCATGCTGGCTTTCGAGCCGGTTGAGGCGCTGGGCAGCGAGCAAAGTGTCGAGCGTCTGAACCGCCCCCACTTCCGTCGCCTTGAGCGGGTCGAACACGGGCCCGCCAGCCGTCGGGATGATCTCGATTTCCATCTGGCGGTCGCTGTCGCCGCCGAAGCCGCTCGACAGAAGCGAGTTGAGGCGCGCCGGAACCGTCAGCTCAGAAGGCGCGAGCGTATCGAGCAAGGCATAGAGCGCGGCCCACTGCGCATTGCCCGGAACGACCTCGGCAACCGCATTTTCTCCGTTGACCGCGTAGGGGAAATTGACGCCGCCGAGGGACTTCGCCGCCGCCTCGACCTGGTAGCGGTCGATCAGCCAGATCGGCACGAAGGCGCGTCTCAAGTCGGCGAGCGACTGACCGGCGGGCAAAGCACCGCTTCCGAACCGCGCGACCGCAGCCCGTCGCACCGCCATCATCCGCCTCAGCTCCGCGATCGGATCGGGCCCCTCGTCCCACAGCGAGCCGAGCGGGTGCGCCGCGCTGATTGGCCGGGCGTCATTGTCGGCGACGAAGCGCAGGCCTTCCGCGCGGGCCTGCGCTTCGAGCGCGCGCGCCTCGGCGTCGGTCTTCGCGGCATATAGCCATTTGATCATGAACCGGTCCCAAGGTCCGACGCCCGCGCCATAGGCATCGACGAGCGAGGGCGCGCCATTCGCATCGAGCGTCACGCGCGGTCCGGGATAGTCCATCACCGAATAGCGCCCTTGAGTGCTCGACGCGAAATTGTGCGAGAGGCCGAGCGCGTGCCCGACTTCGTGCGCGCCGAGCTGGCGGATGCGCGCGAGCGCCGCTGTGATCGGGTCGTTCGGATCACCGGTGCCGGTCAGCCCTGCCCCGACCAAGGCCTGGAAGATGATCAGGTCCTGCCGCGTGCGAAGCGACCCGAGCAGCACCGAGCCCTTGATGATCTCGCCGGTCCTCGGGTCGGCGATCGGCTGGCCGTACGACCAGCCCCGCGTCGCCCGGTCGACCCAGTTGACGACATTGTAGCGGACGTCGAGCGGATCGGCACCTTGGGGAAGCACGCCGACCTGGAATGCGTTTTCGAACCCGGCGGCGTCGAAGGCGGCGTTCCACCAACCCACGCCTTCCTTGAGCGCCGTGCGCACCGGTTCCGGCGCGCTTCGGTCGATGTAGAAGACGATCGGCTTCTTCACTGGCGATCTGGCTGCCGCCGGATCCACTTTCTCGAGCCGAAAGCGCCGCGCGAGGTCGGTCACGATCGGCTGCCCGAGCGGGGCCGAGAAGTCGACCTTCTGCAGGCCGAGCGAATAGCCATAGGGGTCGGTCCGCTGAACGAAGCCCGGATCGGGAAGCGCGATCAGCGAGTGGCGCAGCACCAGGGTCAACGTATTGCCGCTGACGATGTTGCTCACTTCCGCCGTCGGCTCGTCCGAACGGAAGGTCAGCTTCGCGGCGAACTCGGCGTTCTTGGGAAACACCTTCACGAAATTGGGATCGGCGGCGCTGAGCTCGGGCGCAAACTTGAAGTCGCCGCCGCCTCCGCGCTTGATTGCCTGCGGAATGCCGAGGTCGTCGCGTGCCAGGAACCCGGAAAGATCGACGGTGAACGATCCGTCCTTCGCAGTGCTGATGACATCGCCCATCCAGAGCGTGGATGTGGCGAAGGACGTATCGACCGCGCGCTGCTCATCGGGGTCGCCGCTCGACGCGACGAACTTGCTGTTCTCGACCTCGGCCGCGACCTTCTTGCCGATCCGCCGGAAGTCCAGGATGCGCGTGTCGCTCGCCGTGGCACGGTCGAGCCCGATGGGCGCAGAGCCGAGCCCAGTGCCGAGCTGCGTCAAGTAGATGTAGCGGGCTGAAACGCCGTCGGCGCCCGGCTTTGGAAAAGTCGCGACGATCTTGCCCGTGAGCGGGTCCGCGTGGACGTCGAGCAGCGGCTTCTCCGCCGAGGCCACGGCTTCCGCGCTCGGTGCGGCCTGCGCGGGCGTTGCCACTACGGCAAGCAGCGCAAGCGAAACCGAGGACGCAAACAAGTGGCGGCGCATGATCGACCCTCCCGGAGAGGCGGTGACGCTAAAGGCGGTCTCCGGCGCTGTCCACGCCCTTGCGCCGCGCCCTGCGCAGCCGCAGAGCTACGCCATGACGCTGCGCTCGCTGTTCGAAACGAAGCTGTACGAAGCGGACATCACGGACGAACGCCTGCTCGCCGATCTCGCTTATTCGATCCGGTCGCTTGCCGAGGACGACGAGGCGGGCCGCCGCTGGTCGCGCGAGCATCGTTACGCCGGCTACACCAGCTATGCGTCCCTCGACGACCTTCCGAAGCGCGATCCGGCCTTCGCCGAGCTCGCGAAGGCGCTCGGACGGCACGCGGCGCAATTCGCGGTCGAATGCGCGTTCGATCTGCGGCGCAAGCCGCGGCTCGACAGCCTCTGGGTCAATTTGCTGAAGGGCGGCGGACATCACTCGGGCCACATCCACCCGCACAGCATCATTTCCGGCACGCTCTACGTCGAAGTGCCGCGCGGCTCGGGCACGATCCGCTTCGAGGACCCGCGTCTCCCGCTGATGATGGCCTCTCCCCCGCGCCGCAAGGATGCGCCGGAGCCGCTGCAACCGTTCGTTGCCGTTCAGCCGCGCGCCGGGCTCATCCTGCTATGGGAAAGCTGGCTCCGCCACGAGGTGCTCCCAGGCGCCGGCCGCGCCGAGCGCCTCAGCATCTCCTTCAATTTCAGCTGACTATCTCGCCTCGCCGAGGCGGGGACCCCACAGGACGGGACGATAGACGATCAGGAACAGCAGCAGCGCTGCTCCCCAGAACGCACCCGCGATGACGACCATGAGCCCATAGGGGCCGATCCCCAGGGATGCAGAGACGCGCAGCAAGGCGCCGATTGTGACGCACGCATATGCGGCCACGGTCATTGGCGATGCGCTCAGATCGCGTCCGGTATGGCCGAGGCTCGCGCGGCTCATCACCGCAAGGATCATCGTCGTCATCGCGCCGGCGGTCAGGGCATGTACGCCGGCGCTTTGCGGAAGATCGTAACCGGCGACCGAAAGTCCGAGCAGCGCGAGCCCGATCGGGACCCACGCATATCCCGCATGGAGGATGGCGACCAGCGGATCGGCAAAGGTGCGGTGCCCGCCCCAGCGCGACAGCCGCAGCGCCTGAGCCGCCGCGGCGAGCAAGAGCATGCCACCGGCCAGCTCCTGTGCGGGGAATGCAAGCCAGAAGAGCAAGGCGAGCGCCGTCGATGCGATCACGAGCAGGTCGAGGCTCTGCGGCTGCGTCGGGAGCCCGCTCTTCACGCCTCGTTTCACCATCCAGTTGCGCGTGAAGGACGGAATGATCCGGCCGCCGATCACCGAGATCATGATGATCACCAGCGCCATTGCGCTCCGCCACCCGAGATCCGCGTCCAGCGTGCCCGCCTGGCCCAGGTAATCGGCGGCGTCCGCCAGCCCGAACAGAAGCACGAGCCCGACGATCGGGACGTTGCGGTTCTTGCTCGCGATCACTTCTCTGGCGGCGAGCAGCGCCAGCGCGACGTACAATCCGACGTCGAGGATCGCCGCGGGCCATAGCCCGATTCGCGAGGAAAAGAGCACCGCGAGCCGGGCGGCAACCCAGATTCCGAACAGGGACAGCAGCGGCCTGCCCGCAATCGGGAGCCGTCCCGTCCAGTTCGGTATTGCAGTCAGCAGGAAGCCGGAGATTGCTGCGCCGACGAAGCCGAACAGCATCTCGTGCCGATGCCAGGCCACGTTCGCGAAGCCGCTCGGGAGTGCGATCCGGCCCGAGAACTCGCACAGCCACAGCGCGATGGCGACGATCGCCCAGGTCGCGGCGCCGAAGAAGAACGGCCTGAACCCGCCGCGCAGGAACGGATGCGACGCCGCCATCCGCCGCTTGCGGAGCGCCAGCATCTGCTCCCCGCGAGTCACCGGCTTCGTTGGCGCCGAACTCTTCGCTGGTGCGCTCACTCGAACAGGATCGTCAGCAGCAGTGAACTATGCTCGAGGGCTGTGAGCGAATGCTGTTCGCCCCGGTCGAGATAGACCCAGTCGCCAGCCCCGAGCGGGATGTCCTCGGCCGCCCGGAGAACCAATGAGCCCTCGAGGCAATGGACGATTGCATATCCGGCCACCGAATGGCCTGCGATCCTTTCGCCCGCGCGAAGGAACAATTGTGCCACTTCGAACGCGTCCGTCTTCACGAGCGCCGCAGTTCTCGCAACGGTGACGTCGTTCACCGAGCCGAGATGGACCGTTTCGCCAGGATCAGCATGATGGAGCGCCATTGCCGCTATTCCGCCGGCGCGGCCGCTGCGTCCGGCAGCCGCTCTCCGCCGAAGCCGCGCGGTTGGCGAAGCTTCATCAGGAAGTCCCAGGACATGACCACGCCGCCGATCGAAAAGACGACGTCGCCGGGCAGCCGCATCCATTGCCAGAAGAGATATTGGTCATAGAAGGCCTGGCTGCGCGCCCAGGCGAAGCCGTGCTCGTAGACGGCGTTCAGCTGCGGCCATCCAATCGGGAAGAAGTGAAGGAAGACCCACATCAGCAGCCCGACGTTGTAGCACCAGAAGGCGATCCTGCCGGGACGCTCGTCAAACACTGCGTCCGGCCCGGCGCGATAGCGCAGGCAGAAGTAGATCAGGCCAAGCGCCAGCAGGCCGAACGCGCCGAACAGAGACGTGTGGGCGTGATTGAGCGTCAGGAACGTGCCGTGCTCGTAGTAATTGACGAGCGGTGCGTTGAGCGTCCCACCGCCGAACACTCCGGCGCCGACGAAATTCCAGAACGCCGAGCCGAGGATGTAGAGGTACGCGAGGCCGTAATCGAACGCCGCCGCGCCCTTGATCAGCCGGTGCTGCGTGATGGCCTCCAGAATGAGGAGCACGAGCGGGAGCACCTCGATGAACGAGAACATCGAGCCCAGCGGCACCCACATGCTCGGTCCGCCACCCCAGTAGAGGTGGTGCCCCGTCCCGAGCACGCCCCCCAGGAAGATCAGGATCAGCTCGAGATAGACGGAGCGCTCGGCGAGCTTTCGGGACACCAGGCCGAGCGACATCAGCAAATAGGCGCTCATCGCCACGGCGAAGAACTCGAAGGATTGCTCGACCCACAGGTGGACGACCCACCACCGCCAGAAGTCGGTAATGGTGAAGCTCTTCTCGATTCCGGTCAGCGGAATCATGCCGAAGATGTAGAGAACGGCGACGTTAATGGTCGCCGCCCAGATCAGATGCTCGAGGCGGATGCGGCCGCTCCAGAACTGCTTCGTCGCCTCGACCAACGTGTCCCGGCTCGGCCAGAGCGCGCGGAACATCAGCCCGCTCCAGCTTAGGAGCGCCACGAAGAAGAGGATCTGCCAGAAGCGTCCGAGCTGGATGTAGGACAGGCCCTGGTTGCCGAACCAGAACCAGCCTTTGTCGATCACGCCCTGGATGCCGAGATAATTGCCGAGCAGCGCCGCGCCGACGACGAACAATGACACCCAGAAAAGGATGTCGACGAGCAATCCCTGGCCCTTCGCTTCGCGCCCCCCCGCGATTGCCGGAGCGATGAACAGCCCGCTCGCGATCCAGCCGAGCCCGATCCAGATGATCGGCGCCTGGAGGTGGAAGCTCCTCAGGAAATTGAACGGCAGGATGTAGTTGAGCTGGACCCCGTAGAAGGTTTCCCGCTCATAATATGAGTGTGCCATGATTGCGCCGGCGCCCTGCGAAGCGAGGAACACGAGCGCAACGACGATGAAATATTTGCCGGTCTTGATCTGACTGGGGGTCAGGGCCCGGTATTGGGCAAGGCCACGCTCCATCGGCGCGTCGTCGGGATGATCGAGATAGGCCCGGTAGAGCCACAGCACGAACCCCATCGCGAAAAAGGTGAAGCAGAAGCTGATCCACGTCCACTGGAAGGTATTGGTCGTCGGCACGTTGCCGACAGTGGGCTCGTACGGCCAGTTCTCGGTCCATGACGTGTTGGGGTGATCCGGCCGCCGTGCGACGGTCGTGATAGCGGAATAGATGATGAAATCCGCAGTCTTCAGCCGCAACGTCGGATCGAGGCTCTTCGCAGGCACCCAGCCGGCCGACAGATTGACAGTGTCGAGCTTGGTCGTGAGCTCGTTCTGCAAGGTCCGGATGGCTTGGGCGACCGAGTCCGGCAGGACGACCGTCGATTGAGTCAGGTCGATCCCCTGAAGCTGCTTTTGCATCGTCGCGGTGACTGCGGCATCGGAAAGCGCTTCCGCCGGCGAGGCAGCTGCCGGGGTGGTTGGCTCCGGCGGAGTTCCCGCGGGGCCGGTGGTCGCAAGCGACTTGTTGGCGGGCGATTTGGTAGCCGGCGGGGTAGCACCGGAGCCCGCGAGGGCCTGCTTGGTCAGCACCCCGAGCCGTACCAGCGTCGAGGCGGTGTAATCCTCCCCGAAATAGGACCCCATTCCGTAGATGCTGCCGTAATCCATCAGGTCGGCTTTCTGGAAGCCTCCCTTGCCGGCCGCGATGTCCTCGGCGGACATGATCACGTTTCCCGCGCGATCTGTGAAGGCTTGCGGGTGCGGAGGCGCTTTCTCGTAGGTCAGCACGGTCGCCCAGCCGAGCAGCGCGAAGCAGACGAGCGCGGTGACCAGCAACACCCATTTGAGGATGTTGCTGATCGGATCGACGGACGGAGTAATAAGGTCCTGCTGTGTCATCTGCGGCTCCCCCTGTTTCAGTTCCCCGCCGGGCGATACTGAATATTACGAACAGCGTTGGCCGACCGGTTCGATGACGATCGACTCGGCGTGTCCGAGTCCTTTGCTGTAATCGAGGACGGACAAATAACGGCACCTCGCGACCATCGTCGCCACTTCGGATTTCTGAGGCGGCGCGAGGTCCGTCAGATTGGGATGCCGCTTTGCGAGCAGCAGCCATGCGCCATTCCGCTCGGCAGGCTCAGTCACCTCGGCAACGTCGCAACCGGCGTAGACGGCCTTGATCTCGCGAAGCGAGTGCGGCTCCTGTCCGACCGCAATCGCAATTCGGCCATCCGCCGCGATATTCTCGAACTTCTGGCTGTCCCGATAAATCAGGAAGTAGAGCGCGAGGCCATCGTTGGCATATCCGACAATCGTCGCTTGGGGCCAACCGTCCGGACGGACGGTCGCGATGGTCATGATCCGGTGCCTATCCAGGATTGCGACAGCTTCGTTGTCCATGTCGTGCCTCTTTCGCTCAGGCGGCGATTTTTACTTCGCCCTGGTGGTACGGAGAAGGCGCGATCCTCGAATGCTCGACCGGAAGGCCGCCGAGCTCGTTGGCGAAGCCGTGATTGACGTCCCGGTGGTGGGCTTCGTCGGCGCGTACCACGAGGACGACATCGCGCAGCGTCGCATCGTCCGACAGGCGCCAGTAGCGCTTCGCGATGTCCGGCGCCGGCACGTTCGGGCTGCGGCCTTCGTCGATCTCCTTGAGGTAGAGCGTGTAGCTCAGCACCGCTTCCTCCTCGAAATAGCCGACGATCCGATGCGCCGTCTTAGACGAGATCAGGTAAAGCGCGAAGAACCCGAGGTAGAAGACCCACTGCACGCCGAGGATCACGAGCCGCTCGAACAAGGTGGGCTTGGCGATCTCGATGAATGTCATCAGGTGCATCCGCTCGTTCTCGGCTTCGTCCATGAGGGTGCGTATCCAGCCCTTGTCGTCGCACATCCGGCGAAGGCACTTCAGGTGATTGATGGTCGCGCCGACCATTCCCGGGACCGCCGCGACCGTCTCCAGGACAATCGCGCGGTGACCGTAGCGCTTGGCGAAGAAGGTATCGGCGCACAGGCGCAGCGCCTTGGTGAATCCGTAGGCGACGCTGTCGGAAACGCCCCTGGGCGCGTGGTGGACGCTAAGATCGACAATCGGAGCAGACATTTCATTCTCCATCACACTGAAAATCAACGCGCCGCCCGGACCCGGGCAAAGGGGATGGCAAAGTCCCGGCGGCGCGAAGCCGTTCAAACCAGCAAATAAGTGATGCCCATCGCCAGGACGCCGAGGGCAAGAAGGATGGGCACGATCAGCATCTGCACGAGCGCTCCGCCTCCGCTGATCCGGCCGGTCGCGGTGTCGATGCCCCGATCGAGGAACTGCACCAGGTCGGGACGGCGCGTCCGGTCGTTCTCGGCGCCTAGGAAGATCGCCGGGACCGCGAAGAACATCATGAGGTAGAAGGCCGCGATGACGATCGCGAAGTCTGCGCGTGCGCCGTGGATGGTGACAACGAACGCGCCCATCAGCGCGGCATAGGACCCGATCATCATGACACCCGCCGCTTTCGGCATGTCCGGGACCGCCGCGGCGGGCTGCGGCATGGCCTCCGCGGCCGGTTTCACATGCGGCGCCTCGACGATATCGAACGCCTCGCGCTTCCTGATTTCCTGCTGTCTCATGGCCGATGCCTCCCCGACTCGCTAAATCATGTAGACAAGATGCATCTATTCACATCGGCTAAATCATGCAATGCTGATACATGTATCGCGTGAAATATTTTTTCGAACGGCGAGAATGCGGCTAAAAAGCTACACTGACTATGCGCTGAGGGTGCTGATGCATCTCGCCGCCAAGCCCGACCGCCTGGCGTCGATCGGCGAAATGGCGCGCACCTACCGGATCTCGCACAACCATTTGATGAAGGTCGTCCACGATCTTAGGAAGCAAGGTTTCCTCGAGGCGGTCCGCGGGCGTTCGGGCGGCGTTCGCCTCGGCCGCCCGGCAACGGAGATCAGCGTCGGCGACGTGGTTCGGCATACCGAAGGCTCGTTCGACCTGGTCGACTGCGGCTCGTGCGTGATCGCGCCCGCTTGCGCCCTCACCGCAGCCCTGCACGAGGCGCGCCGGGCGTTCATGGCGGTGCTCGATGGCTATTCACTGGCCGACCTGGTGGAGGAGCGAAAGACCGGCCTTCGCGAATTGCTGGCCTCCCTGGAAAAGGCGACACCGCCGGCCGAAGCTGCATAGCAGTTGAGCATCGGCGCCAAGTTCGCCTAAAGGGCCGCAAATTCCGTCATCTCGAGCGCAGCGAAGCGATCCAGCTGCATTGCCGCGTCCCCCGGATCGGGTCCGGGGTCCTCGCAATGACGATCAGGTTATGGAGAATCCATGGGCTTCCGCTGTGGCATCGTCGGCCTGCCGAACGTCGGCAAATCGACGCTTTTCAATGCCTTGACCGAAACTGCCGCCGCGCAGGCGGCGAATTATCCCTTCTGCACGATCGAGCCCAACGTCGGGCGCGTTGCGGTTCCCGATCAGCGCCTCGACAAGATCGCGGCGATCGCCAAGTCGGCGAGCGAGATCGAGACCCAGATCGAGTTCGTCGACATCGCCGGACTGGTGCGCGGCGCGAGCAAGGGCGAGGGCCTCGGCAACCAGTTCCTCGCGAACATCCGCGAAGTGGACGCGATCGTCCACGTGCTGCGCTGCTTCGAAGGCGGGGACGTCACCCATGTCGAAGGCAAGGTCGATCCGATCGCCGACGCCGATACGGTCGAGACCGAGCTAATGCTTGCGGACCTCGAGAGCCTCGAGCGGCGGGTGCCGAACCTGGTCAAGAAGGCGCAGCAGGGCGACAAGGAAGCGAAGATCGAAGCATCGGTGTTGGGCCAGGCCCTCGACCTGCTGCGCGAATCGAAGCCGGCGCGCCTCACCCAGCCGAAGGACGCGGAGGAAGCCAAGGCGCTACAGCGCGCGCAGCTGCTGACCGGCAAGCCCGTCCTCTACGTCTGCAACGTGGATGAGGGCGATGCTGCGTCGGGCAATGCCCTATCGGCGAAGGTTTTCGAGAAGGCGGCGGCCGAGGGCGCCCAAGCGGTGGTGATCTCGGCCGCGATCGAGGCCGAGATCGCAACTTTGCCCGCCGATGAGCGCGAGGGCTTCCTTGCGGATCTCGGGCTTCACGAGACCGGGCTGAACCGGATGATCCACGCCGCTTATGCGCTGCTCGGGCTCATCACCTTCTACACCGCCGGCCCCAAGGAATCGCGCGCGTGGACCGTGCACAAGGGCGCTCGGGCGCCCGAAGCCGCGGGCGAGATCCATACCGATTTCGAGCGCGGTTTCATCCGCGCCGAGACGATCGCCTACGACGATTACATCAGTTGCGGCGGCGAGAACGGTGCGAAGGACGCCGGCAAGATGCGTTCGGAAGGCAAGGACTATGTCGTCCAGGACGGCGACGTCCTGCTGTTCCGCTTCAACGTGTAGAACGCGCTACGGCTGGTCGGGCGCTGCCCCCCTCGCTTCGCGGCACAGCATCCAGCTGAGGAACGCAGCCACGACGATGGCGACATAGCTCACCCACATCGGAATCTCGTGCGAGCCCAAAATGACCTGGAAATGCGTGACCGCGCGAACGACGTGCACGAGCGCCATCAATGCGAACAGCGCCGCCGCGATCCATGTGAAAGGCTTCGATCGAGTCATTGTCCCCTCCCCCGTTGCCGGCCTGCGTTATAGCCGTTTCGGAAGCGTTCGGGAATCGCCCCCGAAGAGCCGCTCTGCCGCGGGAAGCGTCAGCAGCACCCAGAGCAACCCGAACGACCAGCCGCCAATCACGTCGCTCGGCCAGTGCACGCCGAGCATGACGCGGCTGAGGCCGGTCAGGAAGACGATCAGCAGCGCGGCCGCGGCGGCAACGCTGCGCCAGCGCGTCCGGCCCGCAAGCGCGAGCGCCAGGACCAGGTAGAAGATCATCGAGCTGGCCGAATGGCCGCTGGGAAAGGACGAGGTCCTGACGAGGACGAGATGCGGCTCGACGTCTGGCCTTGCCCGCGCAATCCAATATTTCTGCGCCTCGGTCAGCGCGCGGCCGATCAGGATCACGAGGAGAAGGCCGACCGCGAGCCTTCCGCGGCCGATCCACCAGAGCGCCGCCGCGACGAGGAAGCCGGCGGCGACGAGCACCGTCGGCTCGCCAAGCGCGGTGAAGATACGCGCCGCAGTGACGAGCGTGGGGTTGGAACCCGCGTACACAGCCTCGGCGATCCGCCTGTCGAGCGTTCCCCCGCCGAGCAGGAGCATGGCGAGCCAGACGCAGGCGAGCGCGACGCTGCCGAGCGCAGTCCGAACCCTCGTCGTACCCTGGTGCGCCGGAAGGATCATCCCGGCTGAACGCTCGAAATCGCAACGCGGCGCGCGCGAAATCCGCTAGAATTTCGCCCCTGCGCGAAGGCCGATTGTTCGCGGACGGCCCGGCACCACGAGCGCGCGGGTGCAGCTTCCGCACGCCGTCTGGCGGCTGATGTCGATGCGTTTGTCGAACAGGTTCGTGGCGAACAGCTCGACGCTCCATCGCGGCCAGTCGAGGCCGGCGAAGAGATCGACCAGCGTGGCGGAGTGCAACCGGCCCTGGAAGACGTTCGGATTGACGTGCTCGCCCGTGCCGACGAGCGCGATGTCCGTCCTCAAGGACGAGGGTGCCGAGCCGCGATACGTGACTCCGCCCTGGACATGCGCCTTGACGTCCGCCCATGCGGGCCAACTGTAGCGCGCCGTGGTCGTCGCCTTGAACTTGGGCGTGATCGGCAATTGCGTCCCGCTCGGCGCCGCGACGAAGTCCTGGTTACCGTCAACGACGCCCTGACAGTCTGGATCGGGGTCCGCGGCAAACGTGCAGATGTTTCCGACCGTTTTGGCATCCGTGTAGGCAGCGGCCGCATTGAGGGTCAGTCCGCCCCGCACATAGCTGACATCTGTTTCAAGCCCGTTGATCCGGGCGTTGCGGGCATTGTGGATCTCGGTGAAGCTGTTCGCGCCGAGGAAGGCGAACTGGAACTTGCTCCATTTCTCGTGGAAGATGTCGCCGTTCCAGCGCAGCGGTCCGAACGTCGTCTTCCAGCCGATTTCGTAATTGGTGAGGAAGTCCGCGTCGTAGGGCGGGACATCGACGCGCCGGTTGACTCCGCCGGGCCGGAAGCCCCGCGACCAGGTCGCGTAGAACATCAGATTTTCCTGCGGCTTCCATTGTGCGTTCAAGCGGTGCGTGAACCCGTGGTCCTTGGCTCGAACCGGCTTCACCTGCCCGTCTTCGAACACGCCGAGATTGTTGCACGGGCTCCCCGGCACGATCGGGTCGATCAGTGTGATATCGTCGCCGTTGGCAAGAGCTTCGCTCAATCTCTCTCCGCCAACCGTGAAGCACTGGATCACGCCCGTCTTCGAGCTTCCACCGGCGTTGAACGGCTTCTCCGTGAAATCCCCCGCCGGGTTCCGGCCGAAGCCGAAGAAGCCGATCAGTGTGTTGTCATATTTGAACAGCCGCCCGCCGGCGGTCAGGGTGACCTGCGGAGTGACGTCGAAGCTCGCTTCGCCGAAGAGCGCATAATCCTTGTCCTCGCGCTTCTGCTGGGTCAGCCACAAGGTTCCGGGATGACCGTTCACCGACAGCTCCGGCGCCAGGCCGAACACCTTGTAATCCTGGTGGATGAAGTTCTTCTGCTCCTGATAGAAGGCCCCGGCGATCACCCTCAGCGGTCTGTCGGCAGGCGATGCGACGCGAATCTCGTGGCTCAGCTTCTTGAAATGGTTGGTGCCGACGATGAACTGCTGCGGCGAAATGGTGTTGCCGGCCGCGTCGTGGAAGTAAAAATAATAGGCGAGGCCACCGACATGCTCGTAAAGCTGGTCGTAAGCATCTGAATAATCGGTGTAATCGGCGGTCGAGTAGGTCGGCCGATCCATGTACGCGCCGGCATAGGTGACGTCGAAATTGGCGATCCTGCCCTGGATGGTGAGCGCCGCCTGCCAGAACCGATCCTTGTTCTTCTCCTGGAAGAAGCGGTCGATCTTCAGGTCGCCGATGTTCGGGTCGTAGAAGAAGACGCCGTTGGATCGCATCTTCTGGTACATGAAGGTCGGCGTCGCGGTCCAATTGTCGTTGAGGTCCACCTTCAGGGCGGCGCGGCCCCCGTACACGTCCTGGTCGTTGAAATCCTTCTTGACGAGATTGGCGTTGTTGAACGCGATCCCGTCGTGGACGCACCCCACCGCCTCATCATTCTCGTAGAGGGTGGTCCCGCAATATTGCCGCGAACCCAGCACATTATCGATATAGCCCGCGTCATGCTCGTAGAATGCGACTCCGCGGAAGGCGATTCGCGGAGCGATCGGCAGGTTGATCATGCCTTCGAGCTTCCCGCCCACGCCGCCGTGCGCGACCGTGTTGACCTCGCCGTCCACGCGGCCAGTCGTGACTCCAAGCTCTGGCTTGTTGGTGATGATGCGGATCGTGCCCGCCTCGCTCGAGGCGCCGTAGAGGGTGCCCTGGGGGCCTGACAGGCTCTCGATCCGCGCGATGTCGTAGATGTGGATGTCGAGAGTTCCGCCGATCGTCGTGACCGGCTGCTCGTCGAGATAGGTGCCGACCTGCGGCAGGGGGCCCGAATGGTTGCCCTCTGCATTGGTGCCGCCGGCGGCCGATACGCCGCGCATGTACACGGTCGTGACGCCCGGCGAGGTGGTCAGGAACGAGACGGACGGAAGCTGCTTGGTATAATCCTCGAAGTTCGAAATGTTCAGCTGGTCGAGCCGGCGCGTGCCGATCGCGATGACGTTGATCGGAACGTTCTGGACGTTCTCCTCGCGCTTGGTCGCGGTGATGATGATCTCGCTCTGGTCGGCGACCTGGCCTTCCTGCGCGACCTGGACCGACTTGGGCGGCGCAGTCACGTCGGTGGCGTTTGTGCCAGGCGCGGGCGACTGTCCTGTCGTCTGCGGCTGCGCATCCTGCGCCCATGCGGGCGAAGCCAAAGCGGACGAAGCGAGTAATCCGAGGGTGAGCGTACGGAGCGTGCGGTCGGTCATGCGAGCCCCCATTTCGTATGCGCCGACATTGCGACAGAGGCCTTGACCAAAGTCAACAGGGGCTGCGTGCCTGTTGACATAATTGTTACGGCAGCGTTGCTTTCAGGTCGCGTGCGAGGCGGGAGATTCTTGCAGCGCGTCGCCGAGGGCCGACTTCAGCGGCTCGAGGTAAGCCTCATAGGCGCGCCATTCCTCGGCCGCGTCGCGGTAGATCGGCCGTCGCACCTGCTCGGAGCTCGCGGTCCGCACCGGGCGGTTCGTCTTGTAGAATTCGAGCAGCTGCGGCTCGAACTCCAGGCCGCAATAGCCGAGAAGCCGACGTACCTCCGCTTCCGTGTCGTCGATCATCCGCTCGTAGATCACACGGTGCACGCGGCCGGGCAGCACCGTATCGATATGCGCCATCAGCCGCACGTAATCGGCATAATAATGCCCGATGTCCCTCAGGTCGTATGTGAACGGCTGCCCGCGCGCGAAATGCTGGCGGAAATTGGAGAAGCAGCACGCCAGCGGATGCCGGCGCGCGTCGATGATCTTCGCGCGCGGAAGAACCAGCTGGATGAAGGGGACGTAGAGCCAGTTGTTGGGCAACTTGTCGATGAATAGAGGGCGCTCGGTCCGCCGCTGCACCCCCGCCCTTTTCAAATATTCGCGGCCCAGCCCCTTCCTCTCAGTCGGACCAAGCGCCAGCACAGCCGCCGGATAGGGACCCAGCTTGTTCACCAGCGCCGGAATATCGGGGAGCTCGGCCGTTCCCTCCACCTGGCTGTGCGAGGACAGGATCTGCTCGATCAAGGTCGATCCGGCGCGCGGGAGCCCGACGATGAAGATCGGATCAGGAGCCTCGCAACCGCCTCCCCCCTCCGCGAAAGCCTCGGCGGTGAACGTCTGGATGCAGCGATCGACGGTGCGCGCCAGCTTCGCGGCATCGTACGGCTGCATTTTCAGGCGGAGCGCGTTCGCCTTCGAATAATGAGCGAATGCCTCGTCGGCATTTCCCGCATCGTGCATCGCCTTGCCAAGCGCGAAACCGAGGTGGAGGCGATCCTGGTCGGGCAGGTGGGGCGACTTCAGCGCCTGCTCCATCGCCGCGATGTCGGCTTCATCGAACTTGACGGTCTTCAGATTTGCAAGGCTCCACCAGGCCTCGCCGAGCTTGGGGTCGATTTCCAATGCCTTGCGATACGCGGCGACGCCTTCCGCCTGCCGCCCCACCGTCTTGAGCATATGGCCGTAGCTCAGCCACACCCGCGGCTGCTTCGGAGTCTTCCGAAGCACGGCTTCATAGAGCTGGATCGCCTCGCCGAAGTCGCCGAGCTTGCCGAGCGTCGCCGCCCTCAAGTTCAGGACGCCGAGGTCGTCCTGGTCGACCGCGAAAATGTCGTCGAGCAGCTCGAGCGCCTCGGCCGCGCGTCCGGTCCGGCCGAGGACGAGCGCAAGGTTTGCCCGCGCCGCGTTGAAGCCCGGAGCGATCTCGATCGCCCTCCGCAGCAAATTCTCGGCGTCGGTCCAGCGGCCGATCCGGCCGGCAAGCTCCGCGAGCATCCGAATCGCGGCCGCGTCGAACGGGTCCTCCTTGAGGTGTGGCTTGAGCAGCCGCTCGGCGACATCGAGCCGGTTCTCGTTCAGCGCGATCGCCGCATCGATCAGGCGCGGGTGAAAGTGTGTGCCGGCGGGAGGCTGGGTCGCCATGCCCGCAGCCTAGGCAGGGACCGGGCTCGCGCCAAGCTGTGGCGGACGCTATGCGGCGGCGGATGATTTATTTCGAAGACCTGGTGGTCGGCGCCGAGACCTATTTCGGATCATACGAGGTGACTCGCGAGGAAGTCATCGAGTTCGCGCGCAAGTACGATCCCCAGCCCTTCCACCTCTCCGACGAGGAGGCCGCCAAGACGCATTTCGGAAGGCTGGCAGCGAGCGGCTGGCACACGGCGGCGATGGTCATGGCGGTGATCGCGCGCCACGTCGTCGACGAGGAGCAGGCCGGACTCGGTTCCCCGGGCATCGATGAGCTTCGCTGGATGAAGCCCGTCTATCCCGGGGACACGCTCCACGTCCGCGGCAGAATCATCGACAAGACGCCCTCGCGCAGCAAGCCGTGGATGGGCTCATTCCAGTCGCAAACGACGGTCACCAACCAGGAGGATGTCCCGGTGATGCGCTTCAAGCCGATCGTCCTGATCCGGCGCAGGCCGGGCGGCGAAGCGGCCGTTTAGTCGTCGTCGCGTCTGCTCCGCCGAGTGTCTCGGCGCTGCTCACGGACCTGCTGGCGCTCGGCGCGCGTCGTCCGCCGGTCGAAGCTGCTCCAATTGGGCTGGACGGTCCTGGTCCTGGTGGACGTCGTCGTCCGAAGGGCCGGCGAACGGCTGGACCAGTAGTTCCGCTGCGTCGTGCTCATCCGATGCGGCCGGCGGTACGTGTCGTAGACGTAGTAGCCCGTGCCCGGATAATAATAATTGTCGTACCAGCCGTAATAAGGCGAGCCGTAGCCGCCGTAGCCGTAGCCGCCGTAGGGATCATAATAGCCGCTCGAATAGCCGATGCTGACCGACGAGCCGCCGTAGCCGTAGCCGCCATAGGGGCCATATCCGCCATATCCGCCGTAACCGCCGCCGTAGCCGAGATCGCCGTAAGCGCAGCCGCCGAGCGCGAGCGCGCCGGCTGCGAGCAATGAAATGAATGGAATACGCATGTTACACCTGCAGGACTGAGTAGGCAGGTAGAACGAACGGCGAAATCCGCCGTTCCTCCGTGAACCCCAGGTGAACTGAAAGCCGCTATTTCGGATCCGGATAATCGTACTTGAACGGATCGGACGGAAGCGGCTGCGTCGGCAGCGGCGGCCGCGGAAGCTCCTTGTCGCTGTTCGCGGCAGCCAGGAGGACGCCGGCAAGAACCACCGCCGCCTGCCGCAAATCGTCCGCTCTCAGATGGTCGAGCGTGTCGAGGTCCGAATGGTGCACCCGGCTTTCATAATCGAGCGGGTCCTGGATGAACTGGAAGCCCGGAATGGCAACCGACTGGAAGAACTCATGGTCGGTGCCGCCGGTCGGCCCTGCAACGACTGTCCCCGCGCCCATGCTCTCGAACGGCGACAGCCAGTCGCGAAGAAGCGGCTCGGCCGCCGCATTCCCCTCCGCGTAAATGCCGCGCAGCTTTCCCGAGCCGTTGTCCATGTTGAAATAGGCCTTGAGGTCGCCGTAGCCGGGCAACTGCGTGACGGGATAGGAATCGCGCCACTGCATATAATTGACGATGCCGTTCTCGGTCACGTCGAACGGCCGCCGGGCAAGGTGCTGGGTCACGTAGTTGAGCGAGCCGAACAGGCCCTGCTCCTCCCCGGTCCACAGTGCGAAACGGATCGTGCGCTTCGGCCGTGCGCCGATCTGGCGAAGAATGCGCGCTGCTTCCATGACCACCACGCTTCCCGCGCCATTGTCGGCGGCGCCGTCGCCGGCGACCCAGCTGTCGAAGTGCGCGCCGGCCATGACATAACCGGCCTTTGGATCCATCCCGCGAATGTCCGCGATGATGTTGTAGGCCTGCGTGTCGTCGTCGAGATAGCGAACGCCGCTGTCGATCTCGAGCACCGGATTGTCGCCCATCTTCGCCATCCGCGCGATGCGGCGATAGTCTTCCTGCGCGATCTGGACGATCGGGAGCTTGGGCGAGCCGCCGACCTGGTTCTGGTAGCCTTCGCCGGAGATGAGCCTGCCGGTGCGCCCGGACATCGTCGCCTGCGCGACCGCGCCTTCGCTGGCGAGGAAGGCGTCCAGGTCGCGGCCGAACTCGACGCGCTTGATGAAGCTCTTCTGCGCTTCCGGGTCGAAGTGGGGGACGGGATATTCGTCGAGCTTTGCGATCTCCCCGCTGTCGAGACGTTTGAACGCCGGCTCCTTCGGCTCATCGCTGGCGCCGGGGAGCGTCGTCATCACGATCTTTCCGGCGAGCTTTCCGCGATAGGCGTCGAACTGCTCCTTGCGGTTCATCGGGGCGACCACGACCGGCGCACGGAGCGGTCCGTTGGTCGGCGGGCTCCAGGCGACCGGGATCGCGATCATGTCGATCGGCCGCGGCGACACCAGCCGGACGCTCGAATGGAGAATGTCCCAACCCCGACCGAAGTCATAACCCTCGCGATGGACGTTCGAAAGGCCGTAGCTTTCGAGCTTCTTCACCGCCCAATCCTGCGCCTTGCGCATGTTGGTCGAGTTGGTGAGCCGCGGGCCGATGTCGTCCATCAGCTCATGCGCGGTGACCATTACCTCGCTCCGGTTCATCCCTTCGTCGATGATCCGCGCCGTGTCGTTCGTCGCCGCCGGCGCCGCGCTTGCAACCAGTGCGCTCGACGCGAGCAGAACCCAGCTTAGTCCACGCATGCTGTCCCCTCCCCATTCAACGGTGCAAAGAAGCCGCCGGCGCGCCAATCAGCACGCCGGCGGCCAAAGCTCAACGCCAGTGACGGTTCTCAGCCTGCGACGCCTGCCTTCGCCTTGGCTCGGCGACTTTTCGCCTGATTCTCGGGCTTGAGGGGGCCCGTGGGTCGAACCGCGCGCTTAGCCTCGTCCCAGATCTGGTGATAGGCGAGATAGCCGAGGATCGTTGCGATCAGCAGGAAGATCACGACCGCGAAGCCGGCCGCGCGGCGCGACGCGAGGTTGGGCTCGCCCGTCCACACCAGGAAGGCCGCAATGTCCTTCGCCATCTGGTCCACCGTGGGCTTGGTCCCGTCGGCATAGGTCACCTGGCCGTCGGAGGTCAGCGGCGGCGGCATCGCGATGTTGAGGTTCGCGAACCAGGGGTTGAAGTGCAGGTTCGCGCCCGGCTTCGCGTCTGCCGGAAGCGGCTTGCCATGCTCGTCGCGGTAGGTGTTGGCGTCCCTGTACCCGGTCAGAAGCGAATAGACATAGGCCGCGCCGCCGTGCCGCGCCTTGGTGATCAGCGACAGGTCGGGCGGAAGCGCATTGTTGTTCGCAGCACGGGCCGCGACTTCGTTCGGGAAGGGCGACGGGAAAGTGTCGGACGGAAGCGCCTTGCGGGTCGCGGGCTCGCCGGTGTCCGGATTGATCGACGGAACCTGCGTCTTCCAGTCGGACGCGATCTTCTTCACCTCGGCTTCGCTGTAGCCGATGTGGCGCAGGTCGCGGAACGACACGAGGCTGAGGCTGTGGCACGCCGAGCAGACCTCCGAATAGACCTGGAAGCCGCGCTGCAGCTGCTGGTTGTCGAACTTGCCGAAAGGCCCGTCGCTGGCGAGCGCCAGGTGCCTCGGCTGCAAGTGGAATTCCTCAGCGGCGAGCGGCGCCGGCGGATTGCTGAAATAAGTCGCGAGACCAGTGATCAGGGAGATCAGAAGGACTCCCGCGAAGACGGCGCCGATGAAGCCGAGAATGAAACGCATCTGTCGCCTGTCCCCTATTCGACTACGGCCGTTGCGGCACTACCCGGCCGCGGCTTCGCTCCGATCGGCGCGGCCTCCGCCGCCTCCCCGTGAAGCACGGATTCGCTGATCGATCGCGGCAGCGGGAGCGGAGTCTCGAAGGCCGAGACCAGCGGCAGGATCACGAGGAAATGGAGGAAGTAGTAAGCCGCCGAAATCTGCCCCACCGCATTGCGGAACGGCGTCGGCGCTCCGCCGCCTGCCCAGCCGAGAACGATGACGTCGATGACGAGCAACCAGAAGAAGCGCTTGAACACCGGCCGGTAGGAGCCCGAACGTACCGGCGACTTGTCGATCCACGGCAGGAAGAAGAGCAGCAGGATCGAGCTGAACATCGCCAGCACGCCCCACAGCTTCGCCTCCAGGATGAAGTCGAAGGTGAAGGAACGAAGGATCGCGTAGAACGGCCAGAAATACCATTCGGGAACGATCTCCGCGGGCGTCGCCAGCGGGTTTGCCGGAATGTAATTATCCGGATGTCCCAGATAGTTGGGCGCGAAATAGGTGACGATCGCGTAGATCAGCAGCAGCAGCCCGACGAACCAGCCGTCCTTCGCCGTGTAGAAGGGATGGAAGGGCAGAGTGTCGCGCTCGTCCTTCACGTCCACGCCGGTCGGATTGCCCGAACCGGGGATATGGAGCGCCCAGATGTGGAGGATCACCACCGCGGCGATCACGAACGGCAGCAGATAGTGGAGCGAGAAGAAGCGGGTCAGCGCTGCCTGGTCCGGCGCATAGCCGCCGAGCAGCCAGATCCGGATCGGCTCGCCCACCAGCGGGAAGGCCGAGAAGAAGCCCGTGATGACCTGCGCGCCCCAATAGCTCATCTGCCCCCACGGGAGCACATAGCCCATGAAGGCGGTCGCCATCATCAAGAGGTAGATGACCAGGCCGAGCATCCATACCAGCTCGCGCGGGGCCTTGTACGAGCCGTAGTAAAGCCCTCGGAAGATGTGGATATAGACCGCGATGAAGAAGAAGCTCGCCCCGTTCATGTGCGCGTAGCGGAGCAGCCAGCCGGCGTTGACGTCGCGCATGATCAGCTGGTTGACCGAGTTGAACGCGCCCTCGGTCGAGGCGGTGTAGTGCATCGCGAGGACAATTCCGGTGACGATCTGGATCGCCAGGAACAGCGCCGCGGTGAAACCAAAATTCCACCAGTAATTGAGGTTGCGCGGGACCGGATAGCCGCCGCCGACGGCGCCGTAGACGATGCGCGGCAGCGGGAGCCGCTCGTCGATCCAGCGCATCAGCGGGTGCTTGGGTTCGTAGGGCTTGGCCCAGGAAAAGCTCATCTTACGCTCTATTCCTTCCCGCCGATGAGGACCGTCGTCGCGGATGTGAACTTGTAGTCGGGAACGACCAGATTCTTGGGCGCTGGCCCCTGCCGGATGCGCGCCGCGGTGTCATATTCCGAGCCGTGGCACGGGCAGAAATAGCCGCCGAAAGGCCCGCGGTTCTCGCCCTCGCCAATGCCGAGGGGAACGCAGCCGAGGTGCGTGCAGACGCCGAGCGTGATGAGCCAGTTCATCTTGCCCGGCTTGGTCCGCTCGGCGAGCGTCTGCGGGTCGCGCAGCGCGGAAAGCGGCACCGCGTTCGCCTCCGCGATCTCCTTGGGCGTCAGGTTGCGGACGAACACCGGCTGCTTGCGCCAGCTGACCTTGATCCCCTGCCCGGGCTGGACCTTGGAGATATCGACTTCGGTCGTCGCCTGCGCGAGCACGTCGGCCGACGGCGACATCTGGACGAGCAGTGGCGCGATCGCGACGACCGCGCCGACGCCTGCGAAACTTACCGCAGCGACGTTCAGGAAGTCGCGGCGGCGAACTCCATCGTCGGTCGGCCCTGCGCTTGTCGGAACCTCAGCGGACGCTGCCTTGCTGGCCATCATTCCCCTATGTGACGCGATGTGACTGCAGATGCCGGATGGCACATGAGCAGGCTCGCCCCGGAACGGATGCCGGTGCGATGGCGGGCCTGATAGCGAGCACTTTGGGGACTGCCAAGGCCCCGAACGCGCTACTTAATGCGGCTCAAGGACTTCCAGCAGGATCAGGCTGACGATGTGCGCCGCCATGAGGCCGCCGAGCACCAGTGCGAACGTCTTGCTGACGCCGACGAATGGCGCGGAGAGGCCGACGAGGAGCGCCAGGACGATGGTCGCGCGCGCCACCCACATCATCGGCGGCGCGGGGTTGAGAAGCCAGAACCACAGCATCCCGTCGCGATAGCGGAAACGGAAATCGACATAGCTGAAATGGATCAGGGCCAGAGCGACCACGATGGCGAGGGTAATCAGGACCGAATGCATTCGCCCGGAACTGGCATGGCGGACAATCGGGCGCAACTATCGCAAGTGAGTTGCGGCGGCTTTAGCCCGAGCGCCCGCTCAACCGGCCGCGACCGCCTCTTCGGGGGTGAGCGGCTCCTGACGGCGGCCGCTCAGCGCGGCACGAAGCATGATCGCCGCAGCATAGAGGACGACGACGATCACCAGCCAGCGGAGCAGCTCGAGCGGCATGGTCTTGACGATGAATGCGGCGACGAGGACCGCCGGAATCCCGCCGATCGCGAGGCCGACCACCACCTTCAGGTCCATCCGCCTCATCTGGATGTGGCGAACGCAGGCCCCCGCTCCCATGACCGCCGCTCCGGCGGCCATGATCGGGAATACGAGCCGCGGATCCATGCCCATCAGGCTCAGCGTGACGAGCGTCGGGGCGTAATTTCCGACACCGAAATTGAGCAGGATGCCGAAAGCGAAATTGGCCGCGATCGCGGCGATCGTCAGCCCCAGCGGGAGGCTCGCCGCAGTGCCGCCTCCCGGGAACAGGTGCAGGTTGGTCATCGCATAAGCGATCGCCGCGAGGACCAGCGCGAACGCGACCACCAGCTGAACGACCCACACGCGCGCCTGAGCGACCAATGGTGCTCCAATCAAACCTCCAAGCAGCACCGCGATCGCGCAGCCGAACAACAGCACCGGATCGACCTTCACTCCAAGAAGGATGAGGAAGATGACGCTTTCTGTCATCGCCGGCGGCGTAAGGCCAACGAGCATCGTCGGCGGGATCAACCGGTCCGGCACCATTCGCCGGAACTTCAGCCATGCCGTGGTGGGCGCAAAAGAGCCGATTCCGAGCGTATCGAAGAAGCTGACGACGGCGCCGAGCAGGACTGCTTCGGGCTTCGGCCCCGCGCGCTCCGCGATTGCCGCCCGCGCAAGGAAAAAGGTGAAGAAAAGGATCGCGAGGCCGAGCGGAACGAGAAGTGCGATGAGCATGGCCCCTCCTGCAGGTGAGGAGGCTAGCTGATCCAGCCGGGCGCACAACTCCACCGGTGAAATATTCGCTGGCCTCCTGACTCTCGCGCTCGCTTCAGGAATCTGAGGCCTCAAGCTCGAATCGTCTCGCTCTCGACCGGCCCACAGCCGGCGCGGGATCTGTTCGGGCCGTAGACACAAGCAAAGAGCGAGAAACTCACATGGCGAACGACGCGGGCACCATCCTTTCGCGAATCAAGGACGAGGAGATCGACTGGGTCGACCTCCGCTTCACCGACCCCAAGGGAAAGTGGCAGCATCTCACCATGGCCTCCGGCGTGGTGGACGAAGACAATCTCACCGACGGCTTCATGTTCGACGGAAGCTCGATCGGCGGCTGGAAGGCGATCAACGAGAGCGACATGATCCTGAAGCCGGATCTCGACGCGGCCTATGTCGACCCGTTCAGTGCGACCCCGATGATGGTCCTGTTCTGCAACGTGGTCGAGCCGTCGACCGGCGAGCTCTACGGCCGCGATCCGCGCTCGACCGCGACCCGCGCCGAAGCCTATCTCAAGCAAACCGGAGTCGGCGATACGGTCTTCGTGGGCCCCGAAGCCGAATTCTTCATGTTCGACGACGTCCGCTTCGAGGACGGCTACAACGTCAGCTACTATCGCATCGACGACATCGAGCTGCCGACCAACACCGGCCGCGAATATGAGGGCGGGAACCAGGCGCACCGGCCCCGCGCCAAGGGCGGCTACTTCCCCGTCGCCCCGGTCGACAGCGCGATGGACATCCGCGGCGAGATGGTCGCGACCATGCTCGAGATGGGGCTGCCGATGGACAAGCACCATCACGAGGTCGCCGCTTCGCAGCACGAGCTCGGCCTAACCTACGGCGGGCTGGTCGAGACGGCC
>Ga0207678_10001225_pt1 | contig 23605 bp, 16 predicted proteins | sample KBSC63metaG_FD_184319 | JGI IMG/M metagenome (GOLD analysis project Ga0207678, IMG submission 184319) | Corn rhizosphere microbial communities from Kellogg Biological Station, Michigan, USA - KBS C6-3 metaG (SPAdes) (version 2) | ecosystem: Host-associated > Plants > Roots > Rhizosphere > Soil ... | reverse complement strand
CAGGCCTGCCTGACGCGTGCCGGCCACGAGTGCCTTTGCCGCCGCGACGACCTTCGCGGCATCGTCCTGCTTCGGACCGTACGCGCTCGCGACGACGTCGTGACCGGGCAGCGCGGCCGCGATGCTGGCCGCATCGAACAGGTCGGCCGCCTTCGCGACGATGCCGTCGGCGGACGCGCCCGGGTGGCGCGACAGCGCGGTCACGCGATGGCCGCGGCGCGCGGCTTCCGCGGCGATGCGCGAACCGATCATCCCGGTGGCGCCAAAAAGTGCGATGTTCAGGGTACGTTGCGTCATGTCGATTCTCCAGAAAGAAAAAGTAACTAAAGTGATTACATATAAGACCGAAAAAAAACGGAGCGAAACTCCGTCGTGCCGGCCGCCGCGCGTGCGCGCCGTCCGGCCTCCTACCCTGCGTCATCCCTCGCCCAAGCTCACCCGCCGGCGCTTCCCGCGGGCCGGCTGCGGTGCTCCGATTCGAGCACGTCGGCCGTGACATCCGCGAGCGTGCGCGTGGCAAGCGATGCTTCCATCGCGCGCTGCGCGTCGCCGATGTAGTCGATCAGCACGCCCTGGATGTGCCGCCCGACGAGACACGCGGGATTCGGCGCCTCGCGATGCAGTGCGAACAACTGCGCATCGTCGACCGCGCGATACACGTCGAGCAGCGTGATCTCGCCCGGCTCGCGCGCCAGCAGCGCGCCGCCGCCTGCGCCGAGCTGCGACGTGGTCAGCCCGGCGGCCGCCAGCATCGACAGCAGACGGCGAATCAGCGCCGGATTCGTGTTCACGCTGCCCGCGATGATGTCGGACGACAGCGGCGCGCCTTCCTGCATCGACAGCAAGGCAAGCACGTGAACGGCAAACGCGAACCGGCTGCTGGTATTCATTCCTCACTCACCTGGCGACGCCGGCCCGAACGGCAGCCGGCGACAATGTGTAACCACTATAATTACATTTCTCGGATTGCGCAAGTGCCGGCTTACTCGCCGCTGGCGGGCTTCGCGCCGGACGCACTCTGCTGGCTCCACTGCTGCAGCTTCTTGCCGGCTTCCGCCATTTTCGCGCCTGCTTCGGACGCCGCATGCGCGACGACCGCGGAAGCGGCCGCATCGAGCTGCGCCTGCGCGGCCGACGCGAGACCGCTCGCGGACAGCGGCGGCACGGCCGAGGCCGCGCTGGCGATGCCGGCCTTCGCGGCATTGAGCTGCTGGTTGACGGTGCTCGCCACCTGATCGAGCGCCTTGGCCGCGCTGTTGGCGGCGTCGGTGGCCGCGCTCGCGGCCGTATCGGCTTGCTGGGCCGGCGTGCCGGACTTCTCGCAGCCTGCGAGCAACAGCACCGTACCGACGGCCGCGGCCGCCAGCATGAACCCGGGCGCGCGACGCGCCCGCGAAGTCTTCATCTTCATCAGCAATCTCCGGCCGTGCACTGCACGGCCTGAATGGTTGGACCGATGCCGATGATACCGCTTGTGGAACAGGGCCACTTACCACTCCCGCTTAAAAATGCCTTTCAATTTCGGACTCGTCTGATTCAATCGCACGCGCGCCGACACTAAAGTGGGCAGCCTTCCATCCGCTCCGTCCGCTTCCCGCTTCTCCATGGCTTTCCTCATCGACTGGTTCATCGCGCTGGCCGCCGTGCTCGCCGCCACCCTGTTCCTGTGTCTTCGCTCGCCGTCCGCGACGCGCCTGCGTGCCGTCGGGCGTCCGCGCCGCGTCGCGTGCGCGCGCCTGCTCGTTCAAGCGGTGATCGGCTTCTGGACGGCCGCGCTGATCGTCGCGCAAGGCATCCTCGGCCCCGACGGCGACGGCCAGTCGCACGCGGGCGTCGCCGCGCTCGCGTTCGCGGCACTTGGGCTCGCGGCCGTCGCCGCCTACTGGTGCGCGTGCGCGCTGCGGCTGCGGCGGCCGCGCACGCTGTTCGCGCGCCGCTGACGCGCCAGACCGGTGCATCGCGGCGCACCACGCGGCACCGCGCCGAGCGTCACACGCACCAGTTGCGCACGCTTCGCACCACGTGCGTGCACAAGGTGCGCTCCTCTCGCCGCATCCAGCCCGCCCCGCGACTGTGCATGCTTCACCGGAATGCCGCACCGCGCGGCCTTTCGCACCATTTACACGCAGCGATTCACCAAGTTGGCTCGATACTTGCATTCCTCGCGCATTTTTTGCGCAAGGAAGCCACGGCATGGATGGTCTGAAATCCGGCGTCGATACACTGTTCCTGTTGATCGGCGCCGTCATGGTGCTCGCGATGCACGCGGGCTTTGCATTCCTCGAGCTCGGCACGGTCCGCAAGAAGAACCAGGTCAACGCGCTCGTGAAGATACTGGTCGACTTCTCGGTGTCGACGCTCGCGTACTTCTTCATCGGCTACACGATCGCGTACGGCGTCGAGTTCTTCGACGACATCGGCACGCTGTCGCAGCACAACGGCTACGCGCTCGTGCGCTTCTTCTTCCTGCTGACGTTCGCGGCGGCCATCCCCGCGATCGTGTCCGGCGGCATCGCGGAGCGCGCGAAATTCAATCCGCAGCTCGTCGCGACGCTGATCATCGTCGGCTTCATCTATCCGTTCTTCGAAGGGATCGCATGGAACGACCGCTTCGGCGTGCAGGACTGGCTTACGCATGCGTTCGGCGCGCCGTTCCACGATTTCGCGGGCTCGGTCGTCGTGCACGCATTCGGCGGCTGGGTCGCGCTGCCGGCCGTGCTGCTGCTCGGCGCACGCCACGGCCGCTATGCGAAGGACGGCCGGATCGCCGCGCATCCGCCGTCGAACATTCCGTTCCTCGCGCTCGGCGCGTGGGTGCTCGCGGTCGGCTGGTTCGGCTTCAACGTGATGAGCGCGCAGACGCTCGACAAGATCAGCGGCCTCGTCGCCGTGAACTCGCTGATGGCGATGGTCGGCGGCACGCTCGCCGCGTGGATGGCCGGCCGCAACGATCCGGGCTTCACGTACAACGGCCCGCTCGCGGGCCTCGTCGCGGTGTGCGCGGGCTCCGACGTGATGCATCCGATCGGTGCGCTCGTCACGGGTGCCGCGGCCGGCGCGGTATTCGTCGCGATGTTCACCTGCGTGCAGAACAAGTGGCGCATCGACGACGTGCTCGGCGTGTGGCCGCTGCACGGGTTGTGCGGCGCGCTCGGCGGCGTCGCGGCCGGCGTGTTCGGGCAGCCCGTGTTCGGCGGCCTCGGCGGCGTGTCGTTCGTGTCGCAGCTCATCGGCACGCTCGGCGGCATCGCGATCGCCACCGCGGGCGGCACGCTCGTGTATGGCGCGCTGAAGGCGACGGTCGGGCTGCGCCTCGATCGCGAAGCCGAATTCGACGGCGCCGACCTGTCGATCCACCGCATCTCGGCGACGCCCGAGCGCGATTGAACACCATCAAGCACGAAACCGGCGTCCGCCAGCACACCTGACGGACGTCATTACGTTTTCGATTCAAAAAACTTTCATCTAGCGTCCCTACACTTCGGTCCAGTTTTCAACTTGCCTTCGCCTTGCTTGCCGAGAGCCTGCTTCGCGACGGCCATTCTTCCAACATCTGAAACTGGACTCCACATGCCCGCGTTGCCCAATGCTTCCCGTCGTCAGGCCCTGAAGATCCTCGCCGGCGCGCCCATGCTGCCCCTCTCCGGCCTCGCGCTGCCGGCTCTCCTGACCGGTTGCGGTGGCGACGACAATCCGACGGCGACGCCGGCCGCCGCCGCGTACACGTCGGCGGCGTTCTCGGCGATGGCCGCGCCCTCGCTCGACAACGCGGCCGCGATGGCCACGACGACGGTCGGCTCAACGCTGTCGGTGTCGTTCTCGGACGGCTCGTCGCGCAACTTCAAGCTGGCGTACCGGCCATTCTTCGTGACGGGCGACATGGTGCCGGACGGCAAGGGCGGCACGACGCTCGCGGGCGGCTACTACGACATCAACAACCAGCCGATCATCGACCGCTCGGTGGCCGGCAAGGAGCGCCAGTTCTATTCGGACTGCCCGGACGGCAGCTCGCTGCTGACGCTGAAGAACGCGAACGTCGCCGGCGTGAAGGGCAACACGGTGTTCGCGGTCGTGCAGTTCGAATACACGACGCGCGACCAGGCGAGCGCATCGCAGTACGGCCAGCTGCCGTCGCCGATCGCGGTGATCACGCTCGATCAGGATCCATCCAGCGGCGCGCTGAAGGTCGTCAAGTACCACAACGTCGACACGTCGAGCGCGCACGGCCTGTGGATCACCTGCGGCGCGAGCCTGTCGCCGTGGGGCACGCACCTGTCGAGCGAGGAATACGAGCCGGACGCGACGAAGGCCGCGACCGACGCGCAGTTCAAGGCATTCAGCAAGAACACGTTCGGCGACGAGACCAAGGCGAACCCCTATCACTACGGCCACCTGCCCGAGATCACGGTGAACCCGGACGGCACCGGCACGGTGAAGAAGCACTACTGCCTCGGCCGCATCTCGCACGAGCTGATCCAGGTGATGCCGGACCAGCGCACCGTGATGATGGGTGACGACGCCACCAACGGCGGCCTGTTCATGTTCGTCGCCGACAAGGCGGCCGACCTGTCCGCCGGCACGCTGTACGTCGCGAAGTGGACGCAGACGTCGTCGGCCGGCGCAGGCAGCGCAACGCTGACGTGGATCAGGATCGGCCACGCGACGAGCAGCGAGATCGAGACGCTCGCGAACACGCTGAAGGCGTCGGACATCATGGACCTGACGACGACCGACCCGAACGACGCGAGCTACACGAAGATCCACTTCGGCGGCAAGTTCAACTGGATGCGCGTGAAGCCGGGGATGGAAAAGGCGGCCGCATTCCTCGAGACGCACCGCTATGCGGCGCTGATCGGCGGCAGCATGGCGTTCACGAAGCTCGAAGGCACGACGGTGAACGCGAAGGACAAGATCGTCTACACGGCGATGTCGCGGATCGAGACGTCGATGGTCAAGGGCAACGCGGTGTCGCGCGACGTCGCGGTGGACAAGAAGATCGCCGCGGGCGCCGTCTATGCGCTGAACCTGAAGGCCGGCCAGCGCGACACGTCGGGCGGCGCGATCGACAGCGAATGGGTGCCGGTCGACATGGCTGCGCCGGCCGCGCTCGTCGGCGAGGACCTCGCCGCGGCCGACGCGCTCGGCAACCTCGCGAACCCGGACAAGATCGCGAACCCCGACAACCTGAAGTTCTCCGAAAAGCTGCGCACGCTCTTCATCGGCGAAGACTCGGGCATGCACGTCAACAACTTCCTGTGGGCGTACAACGTCGACACGAAGTCGCTCGCACGCGTGCTGTCGTGCCCGGCCGGCGCCGAATCGACGGGCCTGCACGCGGTCGACGAGATCAACGGCTGGACCTACGTCATGAGCAACTTCCAGCACGTGGGCGACTGGGAGACGCCGCTGCACGACAAGGTCAAGTCGACGCTCGACCCGCTCGTACGCGCGAACTACAAGGACCGCTTCGGCGCCTGCGTCGGCTACCTGACGGCCGAGCCGACCAGCATCAAGCTCGCGAAGGCCTGAGCGGCCGGGGGTACTGACCAGCCCCCTTTCTCTTCATCACGTTTCATTCGTCGGCGCTCCACGCCGGTTCATGCGCGATGCCCATTGCGGGCGTCGCGCTTTTTTTGCGCGCACGCCGCACCGACGCCACCCGCCGCACTGCTCACATCGGGCATTGGAGGTCGCCCTCCTCCGAGGAACAACTTAATCGTCATTCAGAACAATTCATGCGACTGGCCATGTCGCTTCGCCTATGCTCGGACAGCACTCGCGCGCACGTCGCTCCGATGGCGCGTCGTCCGAACCGAAATGGGAACCGACACATGTCCACCACCACGCCTTCGATCGTTCACCACACCGTCACTGCGAACGGAATTCGACAACATTTCATCGACGCGGGCAGCGGACCTGTCGTGGTCCTGCTGCACGGTTTCCCGGAAACCAGCTTCGCGTGGCGCTTCCAGATTCCCGTCCTGGCGCAACGCTACCGCGTCATCGTGCCCGACCTGCGCGGCTACGGCGAAACCGACAAGCCGGCCGCCGGCTACGACAAACGCAACATGGCCCGCGATCTCGTCGCATTGCTCGACACGCTTGGCATCGGCCGAATCGCGCTGGTCGGGCACGATCGCGGCGCACGCGTCGCGACACGCTTCGCGAAGGACTTCCCCGAGCGCCTCGAGCGCCTGGTCGTGATGGACAACGTGCCGACCCGCATCGTCGCGCAGAACATGACCGCCCAGACGGCACGCGCGTACTGGTTCTTCCTGTTTCATCAGGTAGCGGACCTGCCCGAAGCACTGATCGCCGGCAAGGAAGCCGAGTGGCTCGGCCACTTCTTCTCCGACTGGTGCTACAACCCGCACGCCATTTCCGGCGAGGCGTTCGACACGTATGTCCGGGCCTATCGTCGTCCCGGCGCCGTACGTGGCGCACTCGCCGACTATCGCGCGAACGCGGAAGACGTCAAACAGGATCTCGCCGACGCCGATGTGAAGATCGCATGCCCGACCATGGCGATCTGGGGTGAGGATTTTTACGCGGTCGGCAAGATGTTCGACATGAAATCCGTCTGGGAAAGCATGGCGACACATCTTCGGGCCGAGCCCATCGCGCAATGCGGCCACCTTCCGCAGGAAGAACAGCCGGAACGCGTCAACGCGCTGCTGCTCGATTTCCTGAAGAGCTGGGAAGGTTGAATCCGTGGCGTACCGGCATCGAGGCAGCAGGAAATTGGACGCGCGGTCGCGCAATCCACGGCTGATAGGAGCACTTCATGAATGATGTATCGACGCCGTGGGCAGCACGATGCGCCCCAGCCTCGCGCCATCATTCGTTTCAGACAGCCCGAGGCAGTCGAACCGCCGGACCTCACGTGGATGAGGAAATAGCGCTCCAGATCGGGCGCCGAACAACAACCTTCGGCAATGCGGCATACTTTGACGTTTTTGAAACCGCTCTTGCTAGCTGCTGCAAACTTCGTTGCGCGCCGATAACGGGCAAAAAAAAGCGCCACGGAGACCGTGGCGCTAAAAAAGTTCTAGCCATTCCGAGGGCCGTGCTAGAACCTGAGAGACTGCGCGAAACACCGTTGCCGGTTAAACTCCTGAAACGATGTTTCGAAAACGTGAGACATTCTTTCCGTTTCCGCCCGACAAGTCAAGCGGTATTTGCACCGGCTCCTGCACTTTCCGGCAATGGTCATTTGAGGACTTTCCTAATAAACCAAGGGTGAACCCGTAAAATCCCATACGATGAACGATTCACCCACGGAACATGCATCTTTTGACAATCATCTTACGATACCAACAAAATTGAAATCGAGTTTCGGAAATAGAGAGAATTCCCCGTGTCGACATCTGTAACGCCTCCCGCACCCCGGGACCGTGAATCGGCGCCGGACGAGATCACCGCGCTCGCGCGCGGCCTCGCCGTGCTGCGCCGCATCGCGGCCGCCGACGCCCCCGTCAGCAACCGCGAGCTGACCGAATTGACGGGCATCCCGAAGCCCACCGTGTCGCGCATCACGGCGACGCTCGTCAGCGCCGGCTTCCTGTTCCAGCTGCCCGACAGCGAGCGCTTCGTGCTGACCGCGTCGGTGCTGGAGCTGAGCCACGGGTTCCTGCGCAACTTCGATATCCGCGCGCGCTCTCGGCCGTTCATGATCGAACTCGCCGAACGCACGTCGCTGTCGGTGCACCTGGCGGTGCGCGACCGGCTCGACATGGTCGCGATCGACGTGATCCGGCCGCGCTCGGCCGTGCTCGTCACGCGCCTCGAGATCGGCTCGCGGATGGACATCGCGCGCACCGCGGTCGGCCGCGCGTATCTCGCGGCGCTGGAGGACGACGAGCGTCGCACGCTGCTCGACGCGCTGCGCGCGACGGCCGGCGACGACTGGCCGCACGTGTCGGCGCGCCTGAACCCCGGGCTCGAGGACGCGATGCGCGCAGGCCACGCGATCGCGATCGGCGAATGGCGCGAAGGGCTGAACGCGGTCGCGGCCGGCTTCGTCGGCCCGTCGGGCCAGCGCTACTCGGTGAACTGCGGCGGCGCATCGAGCCAGTGTTCGGCCGAATGGCTGCAGGAACACGTGGTGCCGGCGCTGCACGAATGCATCGCGAAAATCACCCGCGAAATCGGCGGCGCGCCGGCCCGGCGCAGCGCCGTGTAATCGATCCGTCACCGTCCCGTCGCGTTATGTAACGACCGTAACCCGTTGAAAGATAGACCGCTGGACTGTAACGGGGACGGGACGTAGCATCATGCCCATCGTCGTGCCGCATTCGCGGTGCGCACCGCTCTTTCCCGCGCGGACCGCCAGGGCCGTACCGAGCCGGCCCTCGCGGCATCGCATGCCCACGCGCCGCTCCACCCCCGTTTTCCGGCACGCCGCGCCGTCTTCCTGACAGAACACGATGGACAACCAACAAAAGCCCACGCCCCCTTCGAAGGATCCCGCCTCCCCTGCCGCCCGTCGCCCGCGCCGCACGCTGGTGATCGGGACGCTCGCAGTCGTCATCGGCGGCCTGCTGTGGTGGCACCCGTGGAGCCGCACGCCGGCCGGCACGCAGGCCGCAGGCAGCGCGGCCTCCGGTGCGAGCGCCGGCGGCGGCCATCGCGGCCGCGGCGGCCCGGCCGCGATGGCGAACATTCCGCAGCCCGTGTCGGTCGCGACCGCGACGCAAGGCGAGATGCCGATCGTGCTGTCCGCGCTCGGCACCGTGACGCCGCTCGCGAACGTGACGGTCAAGACGCAGCTGTCGGGCTATCTGCAGTCCGTCGCGTTCCAGGAAGGCCAGCTCGTCAAGAAGGGCGACCTGCTCGCGCAGATCGACCCGCGTCCGTACCAGGTCGCGCTCGAAAACGCCGAAGGCACGCACGCCCGCGACGCGGCATTGCTCGCGACGGCCCGCCTCGACCTGAAGCGCTACCAGACACTGCTGTCGCAGGACTCGATCGCATCGCAGACGGTCGACACGCAGGCGTCGCTCGTCAAGCAATACGAAGGAACGGTGAAGACCGACCAGGCGGCGATCGATTCCGCGAAGCTGAACCTCACGTACGCACGCATCACGGCGCCGGTGTCGGGCCGCGTCGGCCTGCGCCAGGTCGACCCCGGCAACTACGTGACGGCGGGCGACACGAACGGCATCGTCGTGATCACGCAGATGCAGCCGATGAGCGTGATCTTCACGACGTCGGAAGACAACCTGTCACAGATCCTCAAGCAGGTGAACGCGGGCAAGAAGCTGTCGGTCACCGCGTACAACCGCAACAACACGGTGCCGCTCGAGACGGGCTCGCTCGAAACGCTCGACAACCAGATCGACACGAGCACCGGCACGGTCAAGCTGCGCGCGACGTTCGATAACAAGGAAGGCCTGCTGTTCCCGAATCAGTTCGTGAACACGCGCCTGCTCGTCGACGTGTTGCGCAATGCGACGATCGTGCCGACGGCCGCGGTGCTGACGGGCTCGATCGGCCAGTTCGTGTACATCGTGAAACCCGACAACACCGTGACGGTGCGCAAGGTCACGATCGGCCCGGTCGACGGCGAACGCACGAGCATCGTCAGCGGCGTCGCGCTCGGCGAGCGCGTGGTCACCGACGGCTCCGACCGGCTGCGCGAAGGCGCGAAGATCACGATCCCGGCCGACAAACCCAAAGGCGCGTCGGGCGCGCACGGCGCCGGCGCGGCATCGGGTGCATCGGGTGCATCGGGTGCATCGGGTACATCGGGTACGGCCGGCCACCGCGGCGGACACAAGCACGGCGCGTCGCAGGCCGCGGCCCCCGCGGTCCAGTAACGCGCGGGCCGCTCGATGAATCCATCCCGCCTCTTCATTCTCCGGCCGGTCGGCACCGCCCTCCTGATGGCGGCGATCATGCTGGCCGGTCTCGTCGCGCTGCGCTTCCTGCCGCTCGCGGCGCTGCCCGAAGTCGACTACCCGACGATCCAGGTTCAGACCTTCTACCCGGGCGCGAGCCCGGAGGTGATGACGTCGTCGGTCACGGCGCCGCTCGAGCGGCAATTCGGGCAGATGCCGTCGCTGAACCAGATGTCGTCGCAAAGCTCGGCCGGCGCGTCGGTGATCACGCTGCAGTTCTCGCTCGACCTGCCGCTCGACATCGCCGAGCAGGAAGTCCAGGCCGCGATCAACGCGGCCGGCAACCTGCTGCCGTCCGACCTCCCGGCCCCGCCGATCTACGCGAAGGTCAATCCGGCCGACGCGCCGGTGCTGACGCTCGCCATCACGTCGAAGACCTTGCCGCTCACGCAGGTGCAGGACCTGACCGATACGCGCCTCGCGATGAAGATCTCGCAGATCGCCGGCGTCGGCCTCGTCAGCCTGTCGGGCGGCAACCGGCCGGCCGTGCGGATCCAGGCAAACCCGACCGCGCTCGCGCAGTACGGGATGAACCTCGACGACCTGCGCACGACGATCTCGAACCTGAACGTGAACACGCCGAAGGGGAACTTCGATGGCCCGACGCGCGCGTACACGATCAACGCCAACGACCAGCTCACCAGCGCCGACCAGTACAACTCCGCGGTCGTCGCATACAAGAGCGGCCGCCCGGTGATGCTGACCGACGTCGCGAAGGTGGTCGCCGGCTCGGAGAACACCAAGCTCGGCGCGTGGGTGAACGCGGAGCCCGCGATCATCCTGAACGTGCAGCGCCAGCCGGGCGCGAACGTGATCGCGACCGTCGACGCGATCAAGGCGCAGTTGCCGAAGCTGCAGGAGACGCTGCCCGCGGCGCTCGACGTGCAGATCGTCACCGACCGCACTACGATGATCCGCGCCGCCGTGCGCGACGTGCAGTTCGAGCTGCTGCTCGCGGTCGCGCTGGTCGTGCTGGTGATGTACCTGTTTCTCGCGAACGTCTACGCGACGATCATCCCGAGCCTGTCGGTGCCGCTGTCGCTGATCGGCACGCTCGCGGTGATGTACCTGGCAGGCTTCTCGCTGAACAACCTGTCGCTGATGGCGCTCACCATCGCGACCGGCTTCGTCGTCGACGACGCGATCGTGATGATCGAGAACATCGCACGCTACGTCGAGGAAGGCCACACGGGCCTCGAGGCGGCGCTGAAGGGCTCGAGGCAGATCGGCTTCACGATCATCTCGCTGACGGTGTCGCTGATCGCGGTGCTGATCCCGCTGCTGTTCATGGGCGACGTGGTCGGCCGCCTGTTCCACGAATTCGCGATCACGCTCGCGGTGACGATCGTGATCTCGGCGATCGTTTCGCTCACGCTCGTGCCGATGATGTGCGCGAAGCTGCTGCGCCATTCGCCGCCGCCGGAAAGCCACCGCTTCGAGGCGCGCGTGCACCGCGTGATCGACCGGGTGATCGCGCGCTACGGGGTCGCGCTCGAATGGGTGCTGAACCGCCAGGGCTCGACGCTCGTCGTCGCGCTGCTGACGCTCGCGCTGACCGCCCTGCTCTACGTGTACATACCGAAGGGCTTCTTCCCCGCGCAGGATACCGGCGTGATCCAGGCGATCACGCAGGCGCCGCAGTCGATCTCGTACGGCGCGATGGCCGAACGCCAGCAGGCGCTCGCGGCCGAGATCCTGAAGGATCCGAACGTCGAAAGCCTCACGTCGTTCATCGGCGTCGACGGCAGCAACATCACGCTGAACAGCGGCCGGATGCTGATCAACCTGAAGGCGCGCGACCACCGCTCCGAGTCGTCCGCGCAGATCATCCGCGACCTGCAGCAGCGCGTCGCGAACGTGACCGGCATCACGCTGTTCATGCAGTCGGTGCAGGATCTGACGATCGACTCCACCGTGAGCCCGACGCAGTACCAGTTCATGCTGACGAGCCCGAACCCCGACGAGTTCGCGACCTGGGTGCCGAAGCTCGTCACGCGGCTGCAGAAGGAGCCGTCGCTCGCCGACGTCGCGACCGACCTGCAGAGCAACGGCCAGTCGGTGTACATCGAGATCGACCGCGCCAGCGCCGCGCGCTTCGGCATCACGCCGGCGACCGTCGACAACGCGCTGTACGACGCGTTCGGCCAGCGCATCGTGTCGACGATCTTCACGCAGTCGAACCAGTACCGCGTGATTCTCGAGTCGGAGCCGAAGGAGCAGCATTACGCCGAATCGCTGAACGACATCTACCTGCCGTCCGCCGGCGGCGGCCAGGTGCCGCTGTCGTCGATCGCGTCGTTCCACGAACGGCCGTCGCCGCTGCTGATCGCGCACCTGTCGCAGTTTCCGTCGACGACGATCTCGTTCAACCTCGCGCCGGGCGCGTCGCTCGGCGAGGCCGTGAAGGCGATCGGCGCCGCCGAGAAGGACATCGGCCTGCCCGGCTCGTTCCAGACGCGCTTCCAGGGCGCGGCGCTCGCGTTCCAGGCGTCGCTGTCGAACCAGCTGTTCCTGATCCTCGCGGCGGTCGTCACGATGTACATCGTGCTCGGCGTGCTGTACGAGAGCTACATCCACCCGATCACGATCCTGTCGACGCTGCCGTCGGCCGGCGTCGGCGCGCTGCTCGCGCTGATGATCACCGGGCACGACCTCGACATCATCGGGATCATCGGGATCGTGCTGCTGATCGGCATCGTGAAGAAGAACGCGATCATGATGATCGACTTCGCGCTCGAGGCCGAACGGGTCGAAGGCAAGCCGCCGCGCGAGGCGATCTACCAGGCGTGCCTGCTGCGCTTCCGGCCGATCCTGATGACGACGCTCGCCGCGCTGCTCGGCGCGGTGCCGCTGATCGTCGGCGCGGGCGCGGGCTCCGAGCTGCGCCAGCCGCTCGGGATCGCGATCGCCGGCGGCCTGATCGTGTCGCAGGTGCTGACGCTGTTCACGACGCCGGTGATCTATCTCGGCTTCGACAGCCTCGCGCGCCGCGCGCGCGGCTGGTTCGAGCGGTACGGCCCCGGCGCCGACGCCGGCAAGCGCACGGATGTGTAAGCAATGAACCTGTCGCGCCCCTTCATCACCCGCCCCGTCGCGACCACGCTGCTCGCGCTCGGCGTCGCGCTCGCCGGCCTGTTCGCGTTCATCAAGCTGCCGGTGTCGCCGCTGCCGCAGGTCGACTTCCCGACCATCTCGGTGCAGGCGTCGCTGCCCGGCGCGAGCCCCGAGACCGTCGCGACCAGCGTGACGAGCCCGCTCGAGCGGCACTTGGGCTCGATCGCCGACGTCAGCGAAATGACGTCGACCAGCACGGTCGGCAACGCGCGGATCATCCTGCAGTTCGGTCTGAACCGCGACATCGACGGCGCCGCGCGCGACGTGCAGGCCGCGATCAACGCGGCGCGCGCCGACCTGCCCGCCTCGCTCAAAAGCAACCCGACGTACCGCAAGGTCAACCCGGCCGACTCGCCGATCATGATCGTGTCGCTCACGTCGGAAACGTCGTCGCCGGCGAAGCTGTACGACGCCGCGTCGACGGTGCTGCAGCAGTCGCTGTCGCAGATCGACGGGATCGGCCAGGTGTCGGTGAGCGGTTCCGCGAACCCGGCCGTGCGCGTCGAGCTCGAACCACATGCGCTGTTCCACTACGGGATCGGCCTCGAGGACGTGCGGGCCGCGCTCGCGTCCGCGAACGCGAACAGCCCGAAGGGCGCGATCGAATTCGGCCAGAAGCACTACCAGCTCTATACGAACGACCAGGCGTCGCATGCGTCGCAGTACAGCGACCTGGTCGTCGCGTACCGCAACGGCGCGGCCGTGCGGCTGTCCGACCTTTCGGAGGTCGTCGACTCGGTCGAGGACCTGCGCAACCTCGGCCTGTCGAACGGCAAGCGCGCGGTGCTCGTGATCCTCTACCGCTCGCCCGGCGCGAACATCATCGAGACGATCGACCGCGTGCGCACGGCGCTGCCGCAGCTCACCGCGTCGCTGCCGGCCGACATCACGGTGACGCCGGTGCTCGACCGTTCGACGACGATCCGGGCGTCGCTGAAGGACACCGAGCACACGCTGCTGATCGCGATCAGCCTCGTCGTGATGGTCGTGTTCCTGTTCCTGCGCAACTGGCGCGCGACGCTGATTCCGAGCGTCGCGGTGCCGATCTCGATCATCGGCACGTTCGGCGCGATGTACCTGCTCGGCTTCTCGATCGACAATCTGTCGCTGATGGCGCTGATCGTCGCGACCGGCTTCGTCGTCGACGATGCGATCGTCGTGCTCGAGAACATCACGCGTCACATCGAGAACGGCAAGCCGCGGCTGCAGGCCGCGTTCGACGGCGCGCGCGAGGTCGGCTTCACGGTGCTGTCGATGAGCATCTCGCTCGTCGCGGTGTTCCTGCCGATCCTGCTGATGGGCGGCATCGTCGGGCGCCTGTTCCGCGAATTCGCGCTGACGCTGTCGCTCGCGATCGCGGTATCGCTCGCGGTCTCGCTGACGGTCACGCCGATGATGTGCGCGCGGCTGCTGCGCGAGCCGCACGACGCGCACGAGGAAGGCCGCCTCGGCCGCTTCCTGGAACGCTTCTTCGCGCGGATGCAGCGCGGCTACGAGCACTCGCTGTCGTGGGCGCTGCGCCGCCCGCTGCTGGTCCTGCTGATCCTGTTCGCGACGATCGGGCTGAACGTCTATCTTTACATCATCGTGCCGAAGGGCTTCTTTCCGCAGCAGGACACCGGGCTGATGATCGGCGGCATTCGGGCCGACCAGTCCACGTCGTTCCAGGCCATGAAGCAGAAGTTCACCGAGATGATGCGGATCGTGCAGAGCAACCCGAACGTGCAGAGCGCCGCGGGCTTTACCGGCGGCACGCAGACCAATTCGGGCTTCATGTTCGTCACGCTGAAGGACCGCACCGAGCGCAAGCTGTCGGCCGACCAGGTGATCCAGCAGCTGCGCAAGCCGCTGGCGGATGTCGCCGGCGCGAGCACGTTCCTGCAGGCGGCGCAGGACATCCGCGTCGGCGGCCGGCAGAGCAACGCGCAATACCAGTTCACGCTGCTCGGCGATTCGAGCGCCGACCTGTACAAGTGGGGGCCGCTGCTGACCGAGGCGCTGCAGAAGCGCGCCGAGCTGACCGACGTCAACTCGGACCAGCAGCAAGGCGGGCTGGAGGCGATGGTGACGATCGACCGCGCGACCGCCGCGCGGCTCGGCATCAAGCCCGCGCAGATCGACAACACGCTGTACGACGCGTTCGGCCAGCGCCAGGTCTCGACGATCTACAACCCGCTGAACCAGTACCACGTGGTAATGGAAGTCGCGCCGAAATACTGGCAGAGCCCGCAAATGCTGAACGAAGTGTGGATCAGCACGTCGGGCGGCAGCGCGAACGGCTCGCAGTCGACCAACGCGGCGGCCGGCACCTTCGTCGCGACCTCGGCCGGCACGTCGAGCGCCGGCACGGCCGCCACCAGCGCCGCGGCGATCGCGTCCGATTCCGCGCGCAACCAGGCGTTGAACTCGATCGCGTCGAGCGGCAAGTCGAGCGCGTCGTCGGGCGCGGCGGTGTCGACGTCGAAGTCGACGATGATCCCGCTGTCCGCGATCGCGACCTTCGGCCCGAGCACGACACCGCTGTCGGTCAACCACCAGGGCCTCTTCGTCGCGACGACGATCTCGTTCAACCTGCCGCCGGGTGTGTCGCTGTCGCAGGCGACCCAGGCGATCTACCAGACGATGGCGCAGATCGGCGTGCCGCCGACGATCGTCGGCAGCTTCCAGGGCACCGCGCAGGCGTTCCAGCAATCGCTGAACAACCAGCCGATCCTGATCCTCGCGGCGCTGCTGGCCGTCTACATCGTGCTCGGGATCCTGTACGAGAGCTACATCCATCCGATCACGATCCTGTCGACGCTGCCGTCGGCCGGCGTCGGCGCACTGCTCGCGCTGCTGCTGTTCAAGACGGAATTCAGCATCATCGCGCTGATCGGCGTGATCCTGCTGATCGGCATCGTGAAGAAGAACGCGATCATGATGGTCGACTTCGCGATCGACCAGACGCGCCACGGCAACAAGTCGTCGTTCGATGCGATCCACGAAGCGTGCCTGCTGCGCTTCCGGCCGATCATGATGACGACGATGGCGGCGCTCCTCGGCGCGCTGCCGCTCGCGTTCGGCCATGGCGACGGCGCCGAGCTGCGCGCGCCGCTCGGGATCGCGATCGCCGGCGGCCTGATCATGTCGCAGGTGCTGACGCTCTATACGACGCCGGTCGTCTATCTGTACATGGACCGGCTGCGCGTGTGGGGCGAGAAGCGCCGCAACCGCCGCGGCAATTCGGGCGGGCCGGCGGTGGCCGGGGAGTAACGTGTAGCGGCACGCGGCGGGACGCGGGGCGACGGGGCGTGGAGCACCCACTGCCCCGCTCCGCGGCGCCCGCGTACGACAAACCGCTTCGGGAATCGCGATCCCGCGGGCAAGTGCCGGCCCGATAGCGCGACGCGCCGTCATCCATGTCGTGCGAGGTCGTACAGATCCTGCGCGTTGCGCGCATAGCGGCGCGGCGCCATTCCCGACCAGCGATGGAATGCGCGCGCGAACGCCTTTTCCGACGTGTAGCCGACCCGCTCGGCGATCTCGATCAGCCGCAGCTTGCCGTGCGCGAGCTCGCCGCTCGCCAGGTACATCCGGTAAGCGGTCAGGTGACCGATCGGCGTCTCGCCGACCAGTTCGGCGAAACGCGCGCAAAAGCGCGAGCGCGACATGCCGGCCTCGGCCGCGAGACTCGCGAGCTGCCAGTCACGGCACGGGTCGCGGTGCATCAGCGCCATCGCGCGGCCGATCTGCGCATCGGTCAGGCCGCGCAGCCAGCCCGTGTGATTCGCCGACGACTGCAGGTGTGCGCGCAACAGCTGCACGAACAGCACGTCGGCCAGACGCGTCGCGGCCACGGCCCAGCCGGGCTGGCACGCCATCGACTCCTCGATGAAGCTCTGCAGCGTGCTCGCGAGCCACGGCGCGACGGCCGCGTCGTTCGCGCGGACGTGAATCAGCGGCGGCAGCACGGAGAACAGCGGGCTGCGCACGATGTCGCGATAAATGACGATCCCGGTATAGAGGTCGCTCGTCGCGCCGCCGCCGCCCGCGACGAATTCGAGCGGCGTGTCGAAGCGCGGCCGGATGCCCTTGTCCGCCATCAGCGTATCGAACGGCACCGGCGGCTCGTCGAGCGACGATGCCATCACGTGTTCGTCGCCGTGCGGCAGCAGCACGAAGTCGCCCGGCTCGACGTGCACGGGTGCGGCTCCCGCGACCACCAGGAAGAACGGGCTGCCGGCACAGGTGCGAAACGGTGCGCCCGCGACGGCCGGCTTGCGGATCGCCCACGGCGCGCTCAGCGTGAAGCGCCCGGTGACGACCGCATCGGCCCGCAGGTCGGTCAGCACGTCGCTGAGAAGATCGGTCGTCATCGTCGGAGTCTCCGTAGTGCGGGCCGCCCGCTCAGAAGCGCTGCTGGATGCCCGCCATCACGCCGACCTGGTTCTGGCCGGCGCCGACGGTGCCGCCGGCCGCCACCGCCGACGTGCCGAGCGCGCTGTTCGTCATGTAGCCGACGGACGTATAGACCATCGTACGCTTCGACAGGCTGTAGTTCGCCCGCGCGACGAACAGGTTCGAGTCGAAGCGGCCGCGCAGCAGGTAGCGCAGCGCCTGTGCGTCGAATGATAGCGCCGGCGTTGCCTGGACCGTGCCGCCCGCGAAGAAGATGTCCGACTGGCTGTGCGCCGCGGCCGCCGTGTTGCGGCGGATCCAGCCCGCGCCGAGTTTCGCGATGCCGAATTTCACGTACGCGTCGACGATCGTGCGCGTGTCCGTATAGCCGGGGCTCGACAGCGGCGCCGACGCGCCCGCGCCGCCGTGCATTACGTCATACGAAGCGGCCGCGCCGAACTGCGGCGCGTCGTACGCCACCATCATCGTGTACTGGCGGCAGGCGACCGGGTCGCCCGCCACGTTGCCCGCACAATGGGTCGCCGACGGGCCGGCCGGGCCCGCGTCGTCGCGCCCGGTGCTGTAGGTGCCGCCGAGCGTCACGCCGCCGAAGCGGCCGAGATATCCGAGCGCGTTGTCGCTGCGCGCGTTCGGCAGGTAGCTGTCGAAGCTCGCCATCGAATGGATCGACGGACCGATCACGTCGGCGTTGAGCAGCACCCGCATCGACATGTTCATCTGCCGCCCCAGCGTGAGCGCGCCGTACGGCGACTCGATGCCGACGTTCGCCTGCCTGCCGAACAGGCGCCCGCCGTAGTTCAGCGCCCCCGAGTTCGGCGCGAAGCCGTTCTCGAGCACGAAGAACGCGCGATAGCCGCCGCCGAGATCCTCGACGCCGCGCAACCCGAAGCGCGACGGCACTTCACCGGTCAGCGACGGCATGCCCGCGACCGCGCCGCCCCCCGCCGCGTTGTTGTAGTACTGGATGCCGGTATCGACGATGCCGTACAGCGTCACGCTGCTCTGCGCGTGCGCGCCCGGCGACGCGGCGGCGGCCGCGAGCGAAACGGCCGTCGCGGCCGTGCGGAAGGTTTTCATGGAAGTCTCCAGACCAGTCGTGTAGTTGTGCTTGATATCGACCGGCGCGCACCGGGCGCGGCAGGTCTCGTGGGGAACGCTGGGATCGCTCAGGTCGCGAGCGGCGTGGCGAACGGCATCGAACGCGGCCGCTCGCCGGTCGCGCGCCAGATCGCATCGGCGACGGCCGGCGCGACGGGCGGCAGGGCGACTTCGCCGCAGCCTTGCGGATCACGATCGCTGTCGACGATCACGACGTCGATCGTCGGCATCGCGGCCAGACCGAGCAGCGGATAGTCGGCGAAATTGCGCTGCACGACCGCGCCGTGCTCGAACGTGATCTCGCTCCTGAACGTATTGGTCAGCGCGAAACCGACACCGCCTTCGACCATCTCGCGAATCAGCAGCGGATTGATCGCGCGGCCGCAGTCGATCCCGCACACGATCCGCTCGAGCTTCACCTGGCCGCCCGTCACCCGCACGTCGGCGATCGCCGCGACGTAGGTGCGGAACGCGCCACCGCGCCCCGTGTACAGCGAATACGCGACGCCGCGCGACACGCCGGCCGGCGCGCGGCCGAACCAGTTCGCGCGCGCGGCCGTCGCGTCGAGCACCCGCAGCGCGAGCGCGTCGTGCTTCAGCAATGCACGCCTGTATCGCACGGGGTCGGCACGTACGGTGTGCGCGAGCTCGTTCACGAAACTCTCGAGGAAAAACACCGTCGACGTGCTGCCGACGCTGCGCATGAAGCTGACCGGAATCGGCTGCATCACCGTGACCGAATCGACCAGCAGGTTCGGCACGTCGTAGCAAAGGTCGTACAGGCCGTCGAGCATCGTCTCGTCCCAGCCGCCGGCCTGCTCGTAACGGTCGCGCTTGATCGCCGCATACAGCGAATGGCCGGCGATGCGCGCATGCAGCGCGACGGGCATCCCGTCGCTGCCGAGCGCCGCGCGCAATCGCGCGGACGCGCACGGCCGATAGAAGCCGTGACGGATGTCGTCCTCGCGCGAGCGGATCACCTTCACGGGCCGCCCGACCGCCTTCGACGCGACGGCCGCATGCACGACGAAATCGGGCACGTACTTGCGGCCGAAGCTGCCGCCGAGAAACGTCGTGTTGACGATCACGCGCTCGGCCGGCACATCGAACAGCGCCGACAGCGTCCAGCGCACCTTGTCCTGCCCCTGGATCGGCCCCCACACCTCGATCTCGCCCGCCCGCACATGCACGGTCGCGTTGACGGGTTCCATCGTCGCGTGAACGATGTACGGCGTGTGGTAGTCGGCTTCGACGATCGTGCCGGCCTCGGCGAGCCGGCGCGCGGGCTCGCCGATCGTCGTCGCGACCACCGCGTGCTCGGCCTGCAGCGCGCCCTTGCGCTGCGCGAGGATCGTCGCGCTGTCGAACGCCGGTGTCGTGCCCGCGTCCCACGCGATGTCCGCCGCGTCGCACGCCTTCTTCGCCTGCCAGTAGGTGTGCGCGACGACGATCACCGCGTCCTTCGCCAGCACGACGTCGACGACGCCCGGCATCGCGCGCAGCACGTCGCGGTTCTTCACGGCCGTCGGCCGGCCGTTCAGCGTCGGCGCCATCGTCAGCGCGCCGACCAGCATGTCTGGCACCTGCACGTCGATGCCGAAGATCGCGCTGCCGTCGACCTTTGCGGGCACGTCGAGCTTGTGCAGCCCACGCCCGATCAACGTGTGCGCGGATGGCGGCTTCAGGCGCGGCTGCGGATCGGGCGGCAGCTTCGCGGCGGCGTCGACGAGCGCGCCATACGACAGCGACCGGCCGCTCGGCGCATGGATCACGCGGCCGTCGCGCGTCACGCACTGCGTGTCGCGCACGCCGAGCCGCGCAGCGCCGGCCCGCAGGAATGCCGAGCGCGCCTGCGCGCCCGCGATGCGCAGCCGCGTGTAGAACATCGTCGCCGACATCGACGCGCCGACGAACTGCTGTGGCGCCTCGTTCGCGGCGTCGATCCGGTACGCATCGCGCCCCGTGACGAATTCGATCGTCACGCTGCGCCAGTCGGCATCCATCTCGTCGGCGAGCACCTGCGGCAGCCCCGTGTAGACGCCCTGCCCGACTTCCGCCTGCGACAGGCCGATGACCGTCCTGCCGTCGGCGTCGATGCGCACCCAGTCGTTGATCTCGCGAAAGCGCGCGCCGTCGCCGGCCGCATGCACGACGTCGCCGATCGCGAGCGGCAGCAGCAGGCTGCCCGCCAGCGCGACGCCGCCTTTCACGAACACGCGCCGGGACGCGTTCGGCGCATGCCGCGCCCGCCCCGCGTCAGCCGGCCGCGACATGGATCGCCTCGCGAATGCGTTGATAGGTCGCGCAGCGGCACAGGTTCGTGACGGCCTGGTCGATCTGCGCGTCGGTCGATTTGCGATGCCGCGCGAGCAGCGCGGCGGTGGCCATCACCATCCCGGACTGGCAGTAGCCGCACTGCGGCACGTCCTTCTCGATCCACGCGCGCTGCACCGGGTGCGAGCGATCGTGCGACAGCCCTTCGATCGTCGTCACCGAGCGGCCCGCGACGCTCGCGACCGGCAGCACGCATGAGCGCGCGGCTTCGCCGTCGAGATGGACGGTGCAGGCGCCGCAGGCACCGATGCCGCAGCCGTATTTGGTGCCGGCGAGGCGGGCCGAGTCGCGAATGACCCACAGCAGCGGCGTATCGGGATCGCCGTCGAAATCGAACGGCTGGCCGTTCAGCGTGAAGCGCATCGTCTGTCTCCCTGTCGCGCATCGCCGGTTCGTCATCCGGCGGATGGCGGCGATGCTTGACAGAGATTCTTGGCGGCGCAAAAAGCCGCGCCAATGACCTTGGCTCCCGAAAAAGTAGCCGATCGTCCAGATCGTTTCAGCCGACGATTCACGTGCGGCCGCCGGGGCCGCCGACGCAGAGGCTGCCGCGTTCGCCCCGGGGTCGAGGCTTGCGCGCCGGCGGCGATCGACTATCGTGTGTCCATGCCCACCCTCGCGCCCGTTCCCGGGAGCCCGCCATGAACGTCCAGCTCAACCATACGATCGTCTGGTGTCGCGACAAGCACGCATCGAGCCGCTTCCTCACCGAACTTCTGGAGTTGCCGGCTCCGACGCCGTTCGGCCCGATGCTGGTCGTGCCGCTCGAGAACGGCGTGTCGCTCGATTTTTATGAAAAGGAGGGAGAGATCGCGTCCCAGCACTACGCATTCCTGACCGACGAGGCCGGCTTCGATCGCGTGTACGCGCGCATTCGCGAGCGCGGTCTGCCGCACTGGGCCGATCCGGCGAAGCGGCAGACCGGTGAGATCTACCGCCATCACGGCGGGCGCGGCGTGTATTTCGACGATCCGGACGGTCACTTCCTCGAAGTGATGACGCAGCCGTACGTGCTGAACGGATAACGGGACGCGTCGGCCGGCGAGGTGAGACAAGCGGCGCCCGCGGTCGGACGCCGCCCCGCGCGGCCAACGCGGCCAGCGTTACTCGGCAGCGGTGGCCGTCTTGCGCGGACGACGCGCGCGGGGAGCCGTCTTGCGGGCCGGTTTTTTCGGCTTTGCAGCCGCAGCTTCGCCAGCCGCCTCACCGGTCGATTCGGCAGCCGGTGCCGCTTCGGGTGCGGGCTGCGCGGCAGCCGCCGGAGCGCCGTACTCGCCAGCCGTCGGCGCCGCGACGTGCCGCTCCTCACGATGCTCAATGTCGCGATGCGTCGCTTCGGCAGGCATGCCTTGCGCGTGCTTGTCGCCACCATGCTTCGCACCGCCGCGCGCGGCCTCGTCCGGCTTCGCCGCCGCCTGCCGGCCGGCGCCCTTCGCTTCGCCGCCCTTCTTGGCGCCGGTCTTCTTCGCCGCGCTCTTGCGCGCGCGCTTGCGGCCGTCCTTCGCGTCGCCGTGCGTGTCGGCCACTTCAGTCGCTTCAGTCACTACAGTCGCCTCGGCCGTCGCTGCCGGCACGAGCGCCACTTCGTCCGTGACATCGACGACGGCCGCCTCCTGCGCGTCGGCCTGCACGCTTTCCTGCACGGCTGCTTCCGCCCGCTGCCCGCGACGCCGCGGCTGGCGCTCGGCCGGTGCCGCTTCCGCGTGGCGTGCGCCGTGACCATGATGCGCGCCGTGACCATGGTGCGTGCCGCCCGTATCGCGTGCCGCCGCCTGCTCCACCGCGGACGACTGGCGCGGCCGCGACACGAACGCGCCCGACTTGTCGTCGCGCCCCACTTCGAGCAGCCCGCGCGCCTGCGCTTCGTCGAGCAGGTTGCCGAACGCGCGGAAGCCGTAATACGACTCGTTGAAGTCCGGCTTGCGGCGCTTGATCGCGCTCTTGAGCACCGACGCCCAGATCTTGCCGACGTCGTCGCGCTCCGATGCCAGCGCATCGAACGTCTCGACCGCGAGCGCGATCGCCTCGCTGCGGCGCGCTTCCAGCTCCGGCTTGCGCGACGGTTCGTCCGGCCGCTTCGCGCCGCCGTTACCGGCGTGCTGCTGTTCGCGCTTCGCCTGCGCGCGCTGCTGCTCGCGCACCAGGTCGTCGTAGAAAATGAATTCGTCGCAGTTCGCGACCAGCAGGTCCGACGTCGACTTCTTCACGCCGACCCCGATCACCTTCTTCGCGTTCTCGCGCAGCTTCGACACCAGCGGCGAAAAATCCGAGTCGCCGCTGATGATGACGAACGTGTCGACGTGCGACTTCGTATAGCAGAGATCGAGCGCGTCCACGACGAGCCGGATGTCGGCCGAGTTCTTGCCCGACTGGCGCACGTGCGGAATCTCGATCAGCTCGAAGCTCGCCTCGTGCATCGACGCCTTGAAGCCCTTGTAGCGCTCCCAGTCGCAATATGCCTTCTTCACGACGATGCTGCCCTTCAGCAGCAGCCGCTCCAGCACGGGCTGGATGTCGAATTTCTCGTACTTCGCGTCGCGCACGCCGAGCGCGACGTTCTCGAAGTCGCAGAACACGGCCATGCTGACGTTGTCCAGGGGTAATGCCATGTGTACTCCAACCGGTTGGTCGCCGCATTGCATTGCGTCGCGGCGAAAAATGCATCGCGCACATGATAGCCGGTCAGCGGGTCGATTCCGCAATCGATGCGCACGATGACGTGCCGGTGGAGGCCTTCCGGAGCCGCGCCGGTAAGCCTCGAG
>Ga0207678_10001224_pt1 | contig 23607 bp, 16 predicted proteins | sample KBSC63metaG_FD_184319 | JGI IMG/M metagenome (GOLD analysis project Ga0207678, IMG submission 184319) | Corn rhizosphere microbial communities from Kellogg Biological Station, Michigan, USA - KBS C6-3 metaG (SPAdes) (version 2) | ecosystem: Host-associated > Plants > Roots > Rhizosphere > Soil ... | reverse complement strand
GACTCCCGCTCCTCAGCGAAACAGCCGGTGAGGTGGAGAGCGTCTGTTCGGAATCTGTTATCGAGGCAATGAGCGGTATAGCTCCGCCATTTGCTCCAGCGATAGCGATTCTGCGCGAGCCTGCGGTGGAATGCTCGCCGGCCATGCAAGGGCCACCTGCTCTGCGGAATATCCAGCAGCGCGAAGATTATTTTGCAGCGTCTTGCGTTTCTGCGCGAAGGACTGCTTGAGGAAGCTATCGAATCCGGCGGCATCGATGCCCAGTTCTGCGAACCGCGGCGCGAAGTGGAGCCGCAGAACGGTGGAGTAGACCGCTGGGGGTGGGGAGAATGCCGAAGGCGGCAAGGTAAAGAGATGCTCCACCTGCGCGTTTATCTGGGCGGTGGCCGAGAGCAGACCGTAATCGCGAACTCCTGGTGCGGCGGAGACGCGGTCCGCAACCTCGCGCTGCATCATCAGAACGGCGCGGGTTAGCAGTCCGGCGGTGCCTGCGGCAAACAGCTTCAGCAAAATATCCGAGGTGATGTAGTAAGGCAGATTTCCAATCACATCCACAGTCTCGCCTTCCGGTACAAGAGCTCGAACATCGGTCTTGAGGACATCGACTTCTATAATCTGCACATGCGGTTGGTTGCGAAAACGAAATGTAAGCTCCGCAGCAAGAGAAGAGTCAAGTTCAAGCGCAATCAGGCGCTTGGAGCGGACAGCCAGAATTTCGGTAATGGCTCCATGACCGGGACCGATTTCGATGACGGTTCGGCTACTCAAGTCTCCAAGGGCATCGACGATGGCATGACGGGCGGCATCATCGATTAGAAAATTCTGGCCGAGTTTAGGTTTGCGCTTCATAGGCATCCAATGAGGTGTGTCTTACGGTCCGGTCTTGTATAGACTAACGGTTTGGTGGGGAAGATAAGGACGACTGAAATGCATATCGTATTTGCAGCATCGGAGTGTGCTCCCTGGGCGAAGACTGGCGGACTTGCCGACGTAGTCAGCGCGTTGCCCCGGACACTGGTAAAGCTGGGACATAAGGTAAGCGTTTTTATTCCGTATTACCGGCAGGTTGCGAAGGCTGCCCCCCGCGCGGCTGTCGTTCTGCCCAGTATCACCATTCCATATCCCTCGTATAACCGCTTCGCGCGCATTCTCGACGGAGGACTCGTCGAAGGCGTGCAGATGTACTTCGTGGATTGTCCGGAGTTCTTCGATCGTGAAAGTTTCTATTCGACTCCCTCGGGCGATTATCCCGACAATGCTGAACGATTCGGACTGCTCAGTCGCGCCGTAATCGAGGCTTCGAAGGTAATCGGCATTCCCGATGTCTTCCATGTGCACGACTGGCAGACCTCGATGCTTGCGGTACTTTTGCGCTCGACCTACTATTTTGATCCAGTATTGCGTCACGTTCCCGCGGTGCTGACCATACATAACGCCGGGTACCAGGGGCGCTTCGCGCCTCGAACGATGGAGACGCTGCTACTACCGTGGGACATGTTCACTTACGAAAAGCTTGAGGAAAACGACACGCTCAATTTTTTGAAAGGCGGCATTGTCTATGCGGACGCGATTACGACTGTCAGCCAAACGTATGCGGAAGAGATCAGGACACCGGAGTTTGGTAATGGACTCGATGGAATTCTGCGGCAACGCAGTGGCGATCTGTTTGGAATCCTCAACGGAGTCGATTACTCGGAGTGGGACCCGGCCATCGATCCGCTGATTGCGGCGCATTATACCTCCGAAAAGCTGGCGGGAAAAAAAGAGTGCAGGAGCGATCTGCTCCACGCCTTCGGTCTAAAGGGCGTCAGTGATTCGACGGCTGTGATCGGCGTTGTATCGCGATTCGCGACGCAGAAGGGCTTCGATCTTATTGTCGAGATCATGGACAGGCTGGTGCAGGAAGATATGGTGCTGCTGATGCTCGGCAGCGGCGAAGAGTATTACGAGCGCCTGCTGGTCGAGATGGCTGGCCGGTACCCCTCGAAGGTGCGGGTGCAGGTGAAATATGACAATGTAATGGCCCACAAGATCGAAGCTGGAGCAGACATGTTCTTGATGCCTTCTCGTTACGAGCCCTGCGGATTGAACCAGATTTATAGTCTGAAGTACGGAACTATTCCTATTGTTCGTGCAACGGGCGGCCTGGAAGATACCATCCATGAAGAACCGAAGGGCGAAGGCAATGGATTTAAATTTCGTGGCTACGAGGCGGGCGCTCTGATGGAAGCCCTGCAGCGGGCGCTCGAAGCATTTCGCGATAAGGAAGAATGGACCCGAATGATGCAGCGGGGAATGGCGGAGAACTTCTCCTGGGATGCGCCCGCACAGGAGTATGTCCGCGTCTATGAGAGGACAATCCAAAACCGCAGCTAATAGCAGATATTTCCTTGCCGGAATTGAGAATTCCGGCAAGTGTCTCCATCGCTTCCGCATTTGATCGAGCTGCACGGGTGGATTACGGGTAAATAGCGGTAGTTGCTATCTCAGGTTCCGGTTCTCCAGCGCTCACGATCAACTGCTTCAACTGGTCCTTGAGTACGTTTGCCTGTGCCCGATACTCCTGTCGTCCCGCAAGATTGACGAGCTCATAGGGATCACCCGCTTCGTCGTAGAAAAGGTACTCGTCATAATGAGTGCTGCTTGGCTTGGTCATTGATTTTGGGTCGCGGTCGACGACACAATAGCACCAGTCCTTGGTACGGATAGCCCGGGCCGTCATCGACTCGCTGATCTGAATCAGTTCAACGTTCTTCCACTCTTTTCTGGCTTGCGGATCGCTCAGCAGCGGCATTACTGTCTTGCCTTTGACTGAGGCAGGAACTTTTATTCCAGCAGCATCCAGCAGCGTCGGCATGACATGAATGTTGCCAATGATGTCCGGTATTTCCTGCCCGGTATCAAAGCCAGGTCCCTGCGCGATCAGGGGCACGCGGATCGATGCATTATGAGGGCTGCGCTTGTACTCTGCATTGCGGGTCATGAAGTGGCAGCCATGATCGCTTAAGAAGACAAAGATCGTATTTTCGGTGAGGTTCTCTTCATCGAGAGTCTTGAGAATGCGGCCAACGGAGTGATCGATCGCTTCAACGCAGCCATAATAATCGGGCAATTGGGATTGCCAGTTTCCGGGGAAAGACCTGAGATCCGCCGGAACGAACGGATTTGAAAACCGATCTGCGTAACCCTTTGGGGCGATCATCCGCTTTGCATCATTTTGTTGATGCGGCTCAAGCTGAGAAACGTAGAGGAAGAAAGGCTTATCGTGCTTCTGCTTAAGAAATCGTTCAGCACGATCTGTAATAAATTCAATTCGGCTCTCGTGATCGAACTTGATCTCCTGCCCTGCGCCGTTCCAGATGGTTCCTTCATAGGGGTGCGTTGTCCACTCGAACTCGTTCGCTCCCTCCCATAGATCGAGAAAGCCGCCCCGGAACTCAGGACGCACGAAGCCGTCACCACCACCTTTTGCCGGGTCTTTCGGCGCGAGATGCCATTTGCCGATCATGTTAGCTGTATAACCGGCTTTGCGGAACTCTGAAGCCAGGGTCGGCAACTCAGGATTGATGGGATGCGCATTTCTCCATACGTGGGTTTCGGTCGCATATCTTCCGGTCAACAGAACAGATCGGGAAGGAGAACATACCGGCTGGTTCGTTATAGCGCCGGTAAATGAAGTGCCACGCTGGGCTACTGCATCCAGGTTCGGTGTACGTGTCGTCGTATTCAGACCATTTGCTCCAATGAAATCCGCGCGAAACTGGTCTGCGATGTAGATAATTACGTTCGGCTTTCTGGCCGAGGAGGGATTCGGCTGCATCTCTGCATCGGCAGAGCCAGGCGTTATAGAGGCGGCACTTGTTGCGATTGCGGCAGCCGCGGTCTTCTTCAAGAAATTTCGGCGGTTCGTCAGTGGGATGGCTCGTGCATCGCGTTGATCCTGGTCATGGTTCATTGCCGCATTCTCTCTTTCTCTACAAAACATTGCTTTTTGTAATTTCCGCAAGCTCACATGTTGATAGGCGCAGTAAAACAGGCGCACTCATCAGGTAATTGGGGATTCTTCATTTCTAAATTTTGTTTTTCGATCATTGGAACGGCCAGTATACCGATAGATGGCACACTCTTCATCTCCAGTGGATCCGTACTCTTCTTGCTGCGCGATCGCGGCTAGATCGGCAGCATGGTCTTCAGGAGACATTGCGACTGCTCCGATGAAGAGGCGAGTGAAGGCGGGGTGCTGGTCGAGAACGGCACGGCATTCGGCGTTGACGTAAAGGATATCGAGCGTGCCGGGCCGCTGCGCAAACTGAGTTTCGATGTGGCGGAGCAAAGCTTTTAATACAGGAGCTTCGAAGGGATGAAAAAGAAAGAGGAGGGTTGGAGACGAGGGAAAATCGAAAATGAGCGCATCCTGCTCGATGAGTTGTATCGGTGCAAGCGTCGAAGCCGTAGTGTCCATCGCGTGTGCGTTGCGCCAGCGGCCCAGATTTTCCCGGGCAATGCTTGCCATGGCCGGGTTGAGTTCGACCCCAATCACCTGGCGGAAGGCTAGTTCGCTGGCGACCAGCATGGCCCGGCCTTTGCCCGCACCCATATCGACGAAGGTGTAACTGTGGATAGGATAGGGCGGCGGAGTTTCACGCCAGAGATCGATGAGAGTGCGCAGGATGCTGGGCGCAACGCCGTAATAGGCGGTGACATGTTCGTCATTGGCATGGCCGGTAATAAGCTCGCTCGCAGGGACAAGGCCGCTGGTGTCTACGCCATGAATCTCATCAAAGGGATGAATGGGCGTGGCGGTCGCTTTGAGGAGATCGCGGGGACGGGTCGGCTTTTTAGCTGCCATAGATTATTTGATCTGAACCAGACTGGGATTACCGTCGAGTCCGAGGATTCTGCGGCCGGCAGGAGTTATGTCGCTAGGCGTCCATTGTGGGGTGGGGAGAATCGTAACGATAGCCCGGCTGATGGCCTCAATGCCCGCAAGGCGATTGAGAATCTGGGCGCGAGTCCGGGCCTCGGCTTCTTCGCTGAAATGGGTGAGTATCAGTTGGATCTGAACTTGATATTTCTGCGGAACTCCGGGAATTCCTGCGCCCGGCGCTTCGGAGTCATCCGTGACGATGATGGACCGGATTAGACCCAAATCGACGATATTGCAGGGCAGTTCCGGATCGTAGCAGTCGCGGAGCGCAGCACGGATTTCGACGTCAGTGAGCATCTAGTGTTTGCGTTCAACGAGATAGGTAGCGAGCGATTTCAGAGGATTTGCTGCCGGGCCAAAGGGAGCGAGAGCGGCAAAAGCATCGGCGATAAGCTCTTCGGCATCTTTGTAGGACTGCTCAATCCCGTAAACGGCAGGCCACGTCGCCTTGATGCTGGCTGTATCTTTGCCCGCGGTCTTGCCGAGTTGAGCGGAATCCTGGGTCATGTCGAGGACGTCGTCAATGATCTGAAATGCGAGGCCGGCCTTCTCGCCGAAGGTGCGCAGGCGAGAGATGACATCGCTGGAAACTTCACCAGCGGGCGTGCCATAGAGGCCCCCGGCTACGATGCTGACCGTGATCAGTGCCCCGGTTTTGGCGCGGTGAATGGATTCGACCAGATCAGCCGTGGGGGGCTTCCCCTCGGATTCAATATCGACAACCTGCCCGCCGATCATGCCGGGCGGCAGCGCTGTCTGGAGATCGCCCATTTTGCCGATACCGGTGCCTACGGCCATCGTTACTTCGCGGAGGATTTGCACGGTAATGAAAGGTGACGAAGGCAGTGACGCGATCGTCTGGAAGGCGAGGGTCTGGAGCGCATCTCCTGCAAGGATGGCAGTGGCTTCTCCAAAGGCGACATGGCAGGTGGGTTGACCGCGGCGAAGATCGTCATTGTCGAGCGCTGGAAGATCATCGTGGATCAGCGAATAGGTATGAAGCATCTCCAGCGCCGCCCCGAGATCGGCTGCGCCTTCAGGAATATTGGTTCCGCCGCTTACCATGCGGGCAGCTTCCATGCAGAGGATGGGGCGCAGGCGTTTGCCGCCCGCGAAGGTACTGTGCCGCATGGCGCGATGGATCGAATGAGGAAGCGTATCGGTCGAAGGCAGAAGGCGTTCGAGGGCTGCATCGGTGAGTTGCGCGCCAGAGACAAGCAAGTCTTGTACGGTGGAATCCATTGAGGCTTGATGATAAATCAGACAGCACCGTAGAGGTGTAGTGGCTGCTATTTCCTAATAATCTCAATCATCTCCGAGTCCGGTTTTGCCCATGCCTTTGCTCCGGTTGAACTCAGCTTCCCGCTCGCATCCGACCAGTGCAGATGCGTAATCTCATCTTTTCCCTGTTCGTAATCGTAGGTCGTTCCGTCGTCGCTGTAGAGTTGGAAATCGCCATCCGTTCCAGGATAGACCCGTACCTTCGCGATCTTCTGCTGCTCGTTCGTGCTTTCCACCGGTTCGCCCAAGGGGAGAATCGATCCTGCCCGAACAAACAGCGGAAGCGTGTCAATCGGCGCGGCGACGGTCACGGTCTGCCCTCCATGCAGCCGCTCGTTGGTCCAGAAGTTATACCAGTCCGTCCCGGCGGGAAGATAAACCGACCGGCTGGTCGCACCCTGTTCAGTCACGGGAGCGACTAGAAACGCCGGGCCAAACATATATTCGTCTCCGATGTTCGCGACCTTTTCATCATTGGGGAAATCCATGAACAACCCTCGCATGAACGGAGCGCCGGTTTGATGGCTCATGTATCCAAGCGAGTAGATATAGGGCATTAGTTGATATCGCAGCCGTAGATATTTCTCAAGAATCGGCTCCGCTTGCTTGCCGTACGACCAGACCTCGTTATGGTTACGGCTGCCATGACTGCGGAAGTTCGGCTGAAAAGCGCCATATTCGAACCAGCGCGTGTACAGCTCCGGATAATCGTCGTAGTGCCCAACGTTATCGCGGGCATCCGAGGGATCGAGCAACGGAGGATGCTCCGGCTTATGCACCGCCGGCAGATACTGCCAACCCCCTATGTCCGTGCTCCAATAAGGCATGCCAGAAGCCACAAAATTTATCCCCGTGGGCACCTGCCGCTTCAATGTGTCCCAGTTCGGAGCGATATCGGAGGACCAGAAGATTGCGCCATTGTGCTGTGCCCCCAGGTAGGCATCACGTGAAAGGATCAGCGCGCGCGTCTTCAGATCGCGACGGAACCCGTTATAGAAAGCCGCCGTATGGAACAGCGGATACACATTGAAGAACTGCGTTCCCGGTCCCACGTGGAAGTAGCTTCCATTGGGAGGCAGATCGGGCTCTGTCTCGTCAGCCCAGAAGGCGTCGAAACCTTTCTTCACGAAATTGTCGCGAACGGTGTCCCAATACCATCTCGCGGCATCAGGATTGGTTGTGTCGATATCCGATCCGGCGCGGTCATAAGGCAGGCCATTCGTCGGCGTGCCATCCGCCAGATGTTCGAACCAGCCATTTTTTAAAATCATGTCGTAGAAGCGCGATCCGGGAACGAAGCGCGGCCACACGCTGATCATGCTGTGGAATCCCATCGCATGGAGCTGGCGGTTCATCTCCGCCGGGTCGGGCCACTTTGCCGGGTCCATATCCATCTGACCCATCTTGGTGTAATAGAACCAGTCCACCACCATCACATCTGCTGGAAGATGCCGGTCACGATAACCTTTTGCAACATCCAGCACTTCTTTTTGCGACGAGTACCGTTGCTTGCATTGGATATACCCATAAGCCGATTTCGGCAGCATGGGTGTCGATCCCGTCAGCAGTCGATATCCCTCGTATATCTCGTCGTAGTTTTTTCCTGCGATGACAAAAAAAGAGACCCTCTGGCCCACGTCGGAGGTCCAGCGCGTTTGATCGTTGAATCCGAACGCGACCGTTGTCCGCGACGGATTGTCCCACATCAGGCCATAGCCGTAGTTCGTAACCACAAATGGAACACAGACACTTTGCCCCGCGGGCGCGTTGTAGTCGTGCGCGCAGCGGACAACGTGTCCCCGCCGGTCCATGTATCCTTCCTGGTTCTGTCCCAACCCATAGTAATGCTCATCTTTGGGAGAATAAAACGTGGCACCCACCTGAAAAAATGGAGCATCGGTCGGGCGCCGGTCGTACAAGATATCTGCATTTCCGTCCTTGTGATTTGGAACAGACATCTGCCATCCCTGCATGCTTAAAATGGGCTTGCCATCGGGTGTTTTAATCGAGATTCCCACTCCGGGAGTCGAGCCATTAAAGAATTTCGCAATATCGGCGGCTGTTCCGGTCGGAGTCCAGTGACCAGTGGGATTTACCGTGACCACCATGCGGTCGGATTTGAATATGTCGCCACTCTTTCCGCTTTCTTCTGACCAGCCGTTTGCAGAAGGTTGCGCAACAATGCCGTACCCCGGCCCACTCACCGCATCAGCCTTATTCAAGCTCAACGTCACGCGAACGATATTCGGGGCGTAGGGCTCCAGCATGACGATCGCGTCGCCACGGCTTAGCACCACTTTTTGCTGGGCATTTGCTGCGCTGCCCGCGACAACAACAAGCAAAAGAAAACTGGATGCGGCCCAGCTCATAAACCGGCTAATTTTAGAAATCCGGGTGACAAAGCAATCTTTCCGCAATGGTTGCATCCTTAATCTCCATCTTTCGTTACTGTCTGCATTTGCTGAAGCGCTTAATTCCCAAACCCTGATTACAGGGATAGGCATACCTATAAGCAATCTATCGACTCGAACAGATAAAACGTTTTAGCTGACGAGCGTTGACGCTGTCAAACCATTTAGCTTAAAGCACCGCTCCGAAGTCTTAGTGAGTTGGCGATTACGGAAACCGAACTGAAGCTCATGGCAGCAGCTGCAATGATGGGGCTCAACAGTAAACCGAATGCTGGATACAAAACCCCGGCAGCAACCGGAACTCCGACCATGTTGTATATGAATGCAAAGAATAGATTCTGGCGGATGTTTCTCATCGTCCGCTCGCTCAACCGCCTGGCCTTCACCACTCCACGGAGATCTCCGCTAACCAGCGTAATTCCCCCCGCCGCGATGGCGACGTCTGTTCCTGTTCCCATCGCTATGCCGACATTGGCCTGGGCCAGCGCTGGCGCATCGTTGATACCGTCGCCGGCCATCGCGACGATCTTGCCGGATGCCTGCAATTTCTTGATCACCTCTGACTTCTGGTTGGGCATCACGTCGGATTCAAACTCAATGCCGAGCTTTTCAGCGACGGCCGCGGCGGTCGTGCGGTTGTCGCCTGTCACCATCACAATCTCGATTCCTTCTTTCTTTAACTGCCGAACTGCCTCGAAGGAGGATTGCTTGATGGGATCGGCAACTGCAAGCAAACCCGCAGGGCGGCCGTCAATGACTGCAAACATTACCGTCTGGCCTTCTTTGCGCAAATTGTCAGCCTGTCTCTCCAGAGCATCGGAGGGTGCTCCTAATGTTTTTGCCATGGTGGCGCTGCCCAGGCTCACCTGCATGCCTTCGATTGTTCCCGAGACTCCTTGGCCAGTAATCGATTTAAAGTTCGTGACAGCCGTCAATTCGATGTTCTTCTCTCTGGCACCTGCGAGGATTGCCGACGCTAGCGGATGTTCGCTGGCCTTCTCCAGGCTGGCGACCGACTGAAGAAGTTGCTTCTCATCGAAGCCTTTCGACGCGATCACGGTCGTAAGGTAAGGCTTGCCCTCTGTCAGGGTTCCGGTCTTATCCACCACCAAGGTATTGACCTTCTCAAAGGTCTCCAGCATCTCTGCATTTTTGACCAGGATGCCCTCGCCCGCTCCTCGGCCCGTACCAACCATAATAGCCATCGGTGTAGCGAGCCCGAGAGCGCATGGACAGGCAATAATCAGAACTGCGACAGCATTCACGAGCGCATGCGCATAATGAGGCTGCGGTCCGAAAAGCACCCACGCGAAAAATGTCAGTACTGAAACCGCAAGCACCGCAGGCACGAAATAAGATGCAATTTTATCCGCCAATCTTTGGATCGGAGCTTTGGTTCGCTGAGCTTCGCTGACCATTTTTACGATCTGCGCCAACAGGGTATCCGCGCCGATTCGTTCTGCTCTTATGACCAGGGTTCCTGTGCCGTTGATGGTGCCACCTGTAACCCCTGCGCCCTCTGCCTTCTCTACAGGGATGGGCTCTCCCGTCACCATTGCTTCATCGACGGCGCTGCGTCCTTCGATTACCGACCCGTCAATCGGAATCTTCTCGCCGGGTCGTACACGGATGCGGTCGCCGACTTGAATTTCGTTCAGCGGAACGTCTGTTTCAATATTGTTTTGTGAGATCTTGCGTGCCGTCTTCGGAGCCAGTTCCAGCAACGCCCTGATGGCGCCTCCGGTCATGCTGCGGGCACGTAGTTCGAGCACCTGCCCCAGCAGCACCAGCACGATAATTACAGCCGCTGCCTCAAAGTAGAGGCCGAGATTGCCGGAGCGATCGCGAAAAGACGCCGGAAATAGATGGGGTGCGATGGCCGCAACAAGACTGTACAGATAGGCTGCGCCGGTACCGATAGCGATCAGCGTAAACATATTGAGGCTGCGGTGAACGATGGAGGCCCACGCTCTCTGAAAGAACGGCCATCCAGCCCAAAGCACAACCGGCGTTGCCAGGGCAAGCTCAATCCAGCCGATTCCATGGCCAAGAGAATGCTTCAAGGCCTGCCCCGGCATCAGTTCCGATACCATCATTCCTAATAACGGGAGAGTGAGGGCCAACCCAATCCAGAACCGCCGGGTCATGCTGTCCAACTCGGGATTGGAAGAATCGGCAGTTACATCGACCGGTTCCAGCGCCATGCCGCAGATGGGGCAATCTCCCGGGCTATTCCTACGTATTTCCGGATGCATTGGGCAGGTATATTCACCGCCTGTTGATACGGCTGGCTGTTTCGGAGCGGAGGCCTGGGACCCATCATATTTTTGGGGATCCGCTTCAAATTTCTTCTGGCACGACTGCCCGCAGAAATGCCAGGTCTTACCCTTATATTCCGTCTTCCATTTAGCGGTTTCGGGATTGACCTTCATTCCGCAGACCGGATCAGTCGCTACACCCGGCTGCGATCCGTCATATTCTCCGGGCTCTGCCTCAAACTTCCTCTGGCATGACTGGCAGCAGAAATACCACGTCCTTCCCGCATCTTCTGTCTTCCATTTGGCAGTTTCGGGGGCGACTTTCATACCGCAGACCGGATCGGTTACCGCTGTCGTCATCAATGGTTTGATTCTCCTGGATCAGTATGCGTTCCGCATTTCTGCAGAACATCCATAGACGCTTCAGGAACAAAACCATTACAGCGGGATTGTTCGAGCTTGTCGAATCTCCTTCAAACCCGGCGGTTGCGCTCGGCAAGCATAATGATTCGACCCGAGCGCAACCTGACGTAGCTATTCTTTCGGAACATCCAACAAAGGCAGATGAACATACTTAATTGTCTTCCGATTCCACGTATACGTGATCTCCAGATCGCCATGCGAGTTCTGAATCATGGCCGGATACGAAAATTCTCCCACCGCATTTTCCAGCGTAGCGAAGATGCGGAAGTGCTCTCCGTCCTTGCTCACTGCAAGGTTCAACGGAGTCCGTCCCCGCGTTGTGTCGTTAAAGACCAGCACAATCCGTCCATCTTTTAGCGCGACTGCATCGATTCCCGAATTGTTGTTGGGCAGATTGATAAACCGCGCCTGGGTCCAGGTCACGCCGTCGTCATAAGAATCTGCAATGGCAATCTTCGAGGCCAGCGTCTGCGATCGCGCGTACAGCCGCAGGTGCTTGCCGCCCATTGAGACCACCGAAGGCTGAATGATTCCGACCGTCTTCCGCGGCCCCTTGTCCCTTGCAGCCAGTCCTGGCGAGCCGGGTGCGGGAGCGGGCGCCGGAGGCTCCGCCTCGTCCACCGCCGCCGAAATCGTGATCGGCCCAATCTTGGCCCAACTCTTGCCGCCATCGCGACTCCGCTCTATCCACGCGGCCCAGGTTTTATAGGCCTCAAACGATGTTCCGCTCACAATCGTTCCGTCGGCCTGCACCAGAGGCTTGGCCCGAATTGGCCCCAGCAGGCCCGCTGGCAGGCGCTCTGGTTTGGACCAGGTCACACCCTCGTCATTGCTGTACATCCTGCCCGCCGACCAGTTGCCGGGACTGGGCCCCACTTTGTAATAGAGCCAGAGCCGTCCATCTTTGGTATGAAACAGCACTGGATTCCACGAGGGCATGTCCTTCTCGCGCTCCAACTCAACCGGCTTGCTCCATACTCCATTCACACGTTTCGAACTCCAGATGGCCACGTCCGGGGCGCGCTCATGCGTGCCGCCGAACCAGGCTGCCATCAGATTGCCGTCCTTTAACTCCACAATGGTCGAGGCATGGCTCGACGGAAACGAGGTGCTTCCGAGAGCAAAAATGAACTCGCCCTTCGGACGGACCTGCGCAGTCGCCACTGCGGAAAACACAACAAGAGCCGTAAATATCTTTCCTAAGAACACGGTTAATTCCTTTCTGAAATCCAAAAGCTAGTTGACCGAGAACGTCGACAGAACGACGATCTCGCCCGGCTGAATTACCTCGTCCGAAGACACCTGGTTTGAAATCGCATTCTCCAGATAAGGACTCGTCCGTTCGATCTGGACCCACTTCCTGCCGCTCCAGTTCACTATCAGGTGCTGAGGCGAAGTCGAACGGTTCATCACCACCAGAGTCGATTTCCCATCGCCTTCATATGCCGAAGTCAGCAGGTCCGGATTGTCGGTCGCCGTCTCCACGCGATGCATTCCGCGCAGAATATGACGGCTGAACGCACCCAGAACTCGCAGTTCAAAGCTCGACGCCACTGGAACATCGCTTCGGTTCCGGTCCGGCACCAGCAGGGAACGCGAGCCTCCGAACGTAGGCTGTTCCACGTCCAGCAGCAGCCAGCAATACATAATGCCAACTGCATCCAGCGTCGTCAGGTTCTTGTGATAAAGCTGCCCGACATTGAAAGCCACTCGATACGAAGGCTCCTGATAATGAGGATCGTTGACGCAAATCTCGGTCGCGAGAAACGGCTTGTCTCCGCTGGCCGCGTGCATCGCCCGCATCTGCTGGTCGTACATATCGGGATTCGCAAAGTATCCCTGGTAGTCGTATTCATGGGTTGCGGTAAAGTCGATCGCCTTCCATACTGCGGGATCATGCTGCAGCCGTTTCGCCCGTTCAACTCCCATATACATAAAGCTGGCGTCGGCCATGTGGATCTTCACCGAGGTGAAGCCCGCGCGATCCAGTTCACGGCGCAGCGTCAGCACCATCTGATCGAAGATCTCCGGCGGCTGCTCGACTTCATTCTCAATCCCCACAACTGCCGGTGGTGAACCTGTACGAAGCTGCGCCTGTTTGCAATAGGCAACCACTGCACGGGCATACTCCTCGGGCTTGGCGGCGCTCTGTACCGCTCTCCCCCATGCATCGATAGTCGGCTTTCCACTGGAGTGATAAGTCTGCGTCGCCCATTTAGGCAACGCCCACATCTCGTACACTACCGAGCCGCCCATCGCCAGCGCGTGCTTGCTGTAGTCGAAATCCGAGACCTCGCCGTTTGGGAAATTGTCGCCGTAATAGTGAGGAGTGGCCTCCGATAGATCATCCAGATTGGACATGTCCGGCTTCAACTGCGTGCCCATCGGATATTCACGATCGATCAGCAGGTTGTATCGCTTGAGCAACGTCCAGTATTGCGCCTTGCCCTCCGCACTTAGGTGAGCATAGGCCGGGATACTCGGACTACCGCCGAACCCAAATATCTCCTGGTAATGCTTCGAGGGATTGACGGAGATGGAAGCATGATCTGTTGTGGTTGCGAGTAGTGCGCCACTGACAACCTCATGCTCAGTCCGCGGAGCCGACAGCATCAGTTGATGTCGTGTAACGTCGAAGACGCAGGATTGCCGCAGTAGCTCTTTTCCATTGACCAGTACGCGAACGGACAGGTGTGAATCGACAACCACTGCCAAGGTATGAGCGTCGCCTTCGAACTGCTGTTCGCTGTCAGAAACCACCTTCTCCGGAAAATTTCCATGGCCCGAATAAAGTCCTGTTGAATCGTAATAGCGCTGAAATAGCCGCACCTTCGATGCGCTGAGCTGGACTGTAAATCCGGCATGAGGTCCGGTAAAGATCCATGAAAAGCTGGCATCCCGAGGTAGATCGTGGTCGATCGTCAATGTGCGGCTGAAGAAGGCCGGTAACTGCTCATGAAAGTACGTACGAGCGATTTCGTTGGGCCTGGTCCACCCGGGACCGATTGGCCCATCGGAGACAAACTCAAAGCGTTGAGCGATTGGCGCAGTTGCTGGTTTAGCTGGAGTCAGCTTCACAGCCTGCTGCGCAGAGGCCGACATGGCAGAAAAAAAGGTAATCGAGAGACAAAAAAGGATTGCATTCCATATGGAAACAGCAGATACAGGCATTCATAGACCTCGAATGCATTATGCGGATGCCGGAGACTGGACTGTCAAGGTTGAACAACCGGTTCGGACATCGTCCGGAAGACTCTGCTAACATTCGTCTTCTTACTTCTGCTGATTGAGATCTGTTAAATGTCACAAAATATTTTGTCCCGGCGTTCTTCGTCAAATCCCTGGGAGCGGCGGGAGCGACCGCATCGGCCAGTGCGCATGCGCTCCAAGCTGCTCCTGCCAAATCGAAATTTTTCGCCGCAGAACGCCTCCCGCAAGCGCAGAATGCAATGGTGGATGGATGCCAAATTCGGCATGTTCATCCATTGGGGGCTGTACAGCATCATCGGACATCAGGAGTGGGTGCTCGAATCCGAGGGCGTTCCCATTCCGCAATATGAAATCCTCGCCAAGCACTTCAAGCCGAAGCCGAATGCCGCCCACGAATGGGCGCGCCTTGCAAAGGCAGCCGGCCAAAAGTACCTAGTGCTCACAACGAAATATCACGAAGGCTTCTGTCTCTGGGATACAAAACTCACCGACTACTGCGCGATGCAGCAGGGACCCGGCCGCGACCTCGTCCGCGAATTTGTCGAGGCTGCACGCGCCGAAGGACTGCGCGTCGGCTTCTACTACTCACTTATGGACTGGCATCATCCAGACGGTATCAAGTGCGCAACCGGTGCAGGTGCTCGTAAGCGCTTCGTGGCCTACACGCATGGCCTGATTCGTGAGCTGATGACCAACTACGGCAAGATCGACATCCTGTGGTACGACGTCGACGACTTCTGGCCATCGCAGAGCCCTGCAGCCGAATGGCTGAAGTTCTATCAACCCGCAACAGTGGTGGCTATCGGCGGTGTGAGGGCAAAAGTGCTCTCCGCCAAAGTTCTCAAAACAGGCCAGAAGATTGACTTTACCCAGAGCGAAATATCCGTGAGCCTCACCGGCCTGCCGGAGAACCCGCCCGACGATCTTGTGACTGTGCTGGAACTCGAATGCGATGCTCCGCCCCTGGTGAATCATCATCTGATTCGGTCTGAATGGTCCCGTTACAAGGCGGGCATCAGCGGTTGAAGGCTGGAGATCAGCAGGCCAATTCTGATTCTCCTGTGGAGATTGCCATTCATGAGGCAAAATAAGATGGATCAGCAAAGGGAAGGGAAATTGAACCCATGAAGCGGTTAGACCCAAAAGAGATGGCAAAAAAGATTGGAGCGGGGCTCCTCTCATTTCCCGTAACCCATTTCACCGAAAGCTATGACTTCGACGAAAAGCCCTACCGCGAACATATTGAGTGGCTGCTCCAGTTTGCTCCGGCCGGACTGTTCGCCGCAGGAGGTACGGGCGAATTCTTCTCGCTGACCTTGCAGGAATTTTCGGCTGTTGTTGCCGCAGCGGTGGAACAGACGAACCATCGCGTTCCGGTCATCGCAGGTTGTGGATACGGCACCGCAATCGCGAAGCAATTTGCCCAGGCTGCACAGACTTCCGGAGCCGACGGCATCCTTCTCCTTCCCCCTTATCTGCTGAAGTCGGAGTCCGCGGGCATTATGGCGCATGTCGAAGCTGTCTGCGCCTCGACCGATCTTGGCGTTATCTTCTATAACCGCGACAACGCCATCATCGACGACCGTACGCTGGAGCAGCTATGCGACCGTTGCCCCAACCTCGTCGGCTTCAAGGATGGATACGGCGACATCGAATTGATGACCCGTATCTATGCCCGGCTCGGTGACCGCCTTACCTACGTTGGAGGGTTGCCCACGGCGGAAACCTTCGCGTTGCCCTATCTTGAAATGGGCGTCACCACCTACTCGTCGGCCATCTTCAACTTCCTCCCGAACTTCGCGCAGAACTTTTATGCTTCGGTGCGCAAACGCGACCACCAGGAAGTTTTCAAGCAGCTCCGCGAATTCGTGCTGCCCTATATAGATATTCGCAATCGCCGTAAGGGTTATGCCGTCTCCATCGTCAAGGCGGGTATGCGCGCCATTGGGAGGCCTGCCGGGCCTGTCCGCACGCCTCTTGTCGATCTCGACGCATCGGAGATGGAATCGCTGATCAAGCTCATCGGGGACCGCTCCTGAAGGCTGCGAATTGATCTCTGTACTGCCATATCGAGGCGACTGGTGTTGCAGCCCGAAACTGGAGTCTAATAAGAATAGAAAAGAATTGGAGCGAAGCGGATGGAAATTACTGGCGAGATGTTGATTGGAGCGCGAAGTGTTCGGGGCGCGCAGGGTGTCGTGCACGCCATCAATCCGGCGACTGGCAAAGAAATTGGACCAGCCTTCGGTGGAGGTTCAGCCAAAGATGTAGACGAAGCTTGCAAACTGGCCCAGAGCGCCTTCGACACCTATCGCTTCATCCCGCTTGAGCAGCGGGCCCGCTTTCTCGAAGCCATCGCGCAGGGAATAGTCGATCTCGGCGACACGCTCGTGGAGCGCGTTATGGCCGAATCCGGCCTCCCGCGGCCGCGTGTCGAAGGCGAACGGGCCCGGACCGCAGGGCAGTTGAAACTTTTCGCTACTCTTGTCAGGGAAGGTCGCTGGCTGAACGCCACGCTGGATAGCGCACTGCCCGATCGCAAACCGGTTCCCCGTCCCGATCTTCGCATGCAGAAGATTCCTGTTGGACCGGTGGCAGTCTTCGGCGCGAGCAATTTTCCGCTCGCCTTTTCGGTTGCAGGCGGGGACACCGCGTCGGCATTGGCGGCGGGTTGTCCCGTCGTTGCCAAGTCTCATCCCTCTCACCTCGGAACATCGGAGTTGGTGGGCCGGGTCATCCAGAGGGCAGTCGCCGACTGCGGTTTGCCCGAAGGCGTCTTTTCGCTCGTCCTCGGCGAGGGCAATGCCGTGGGCGAAGCTCTGGTGGCGCATCCGGCGATTCAGGCCGTAGGCTTTACTGGCTCACGCCGCGGTGGCCGCGCTCTCGTCGCCATCGCGGCCAAACGCGAGGTGCCCATCCCCGTTTACGCGGAGATGAGCAGCATCAACCCGGTCTTCCTGTTGCCCAATGCTCTGTCGCAGGGGGGAGAGAAGATCGCTCAGGGCCTCGTCGATTCGGTCACGCTCGGCACCGGCCAGTTCTGCACCAAGCCAGGCATCGTTATTGCCATGGAAGGAGCCGAATTCGATCGCTTTCAGCAGGCGGCAGAGGCGGCTATTGCGGCAAAATCCGCGACGACAATGCTCAACTCCGGCATCCATAGCGCCTACGAACAGGGCACAGCAAAATGGGCCAGCGAAGAGAAGGTCAATGCATTGGCTAAGGGTCAGTCCGCGCCACCGGCCACGTGCTCGGGGCAGGCCATGCTCTTTGTAACCAACGCGCAGCACTTTCTGGCAACCCCTGCGCTGATGGAAGAGGTCTTCGGCCCGGCAAGTCTTCTCATTGCCTGTAAATCGGCGGACGAACTGATTACTGTTGCCAATCATATCTCCGGCCAGCTCACCGCTACGTTGCAGCTTGACGAGGGAGACATGGAGCTGGCGCAGCGATTGCTTCCGGTTCTGGAGCGCAAGGCAGGCCGCATTCTCGTCAACGGTTTTCCGACCGGGGTTGAAGTCTCCTACGCTATGGTGCATGGCGGGCCATCGCCGTCTACATCGGACAGTCGCGTGACCTCCGTTGGCGCAACGGCAGTCGACCGTTTTCTGCGTCCGGTATGCTATCAGGACTTTCCTGCGGAACTGCTACCTGAGCCTCTGCGGGATGGTAACCCGCTCCACCTCTGGAGATTAATCGATGGCAAATTACAACAGCCCTGAGTTGCCCAGTGGATCGGCAGGGCTAAAGCGTATAAAGCCGCTCTTCGTTAAAGTGCATCCGCAGGATAACGTCGCCATCATTGTGAATGAAGGCGGCCTGCCTGCGGGTGCTCAGTTTGACTCTGGGTTGGAGCTTGTCGAGGCCGTTCCCGAAGCTCACAAAGTCGCACTTATCGATATTGACGCGGGCGCGCCCATCCTCCGCTATGGGGCCGTCATCGGTTATGCGGAAAAGGCGATTCCGAAAGGGAGTTGGGTGCATGAGGACCTGATGCAGATGCCCGCCCCGCCGGCGCTGGACAATCTGCCCATTTCCACTGCCGTCCCCGCTCCTCAACCGCCGCTTGAAGGTTTTACCTTCGAGGGCTTTCTTAATAGCGACGGTTCCGTGGGCACCAAGAATATTCTCGGCATTACTATAACCGTGCAGTGCGTAGCCGCTACCGTAGATTTCGCGGTAAAGCGCATTAAAGCGGAAATTCTGCCGCGCTACCCCAATGTTGACGATGTTGTTGCCTTGACTCACACCTATGGCTGCGGCATCGCTATTGAGGCTCCCGGTTCGGAGATTCCCATCCGCACCCTGCGTAACCTCAGCCTCAATCCCAACCTCGGCGGCGCGCCGATGGTGGTCAGCCTGGGTTGCGAGAAGCTCCAGCCGGTCCAGTTGTTGCCCGCGAGCACACTGCCTGTGCTCTCCGATGCGCCATATGTAGTCCGCTTGCAGGACGAGCAGCACCACAGCTTTAACAAGATGGTTGAAGCCATTATGGAAATGGCTGAGAAGCGGCTGATTCAGTTGAACGCCAGAAAGCGCGTCACGCGACCCGCCTCCGATCTTGTCGTAGGTCTGCAATGCGGGGGCAGTGATGCATTCTCCGGCGTAACTGCGAATCCTGCCGTTGGCTATGCGGCCGACCTGCTGGTCAGGGCCGGTGCGACGGTCATGTTTTCCGAGGTGACGGAAGTGCGCGATGCTGTCCATCTGCTCACGGCGCGCGCGGCGGACGAGCAGGTGGCGCGAGATCTGATCCGCGAGATGGCCTGGTACGACGACTATCTCGGCCGCGGTTCTATCGACCGCAGTGCGAACACCGCTCCCGGAAACAAGAAGGGCGGGCTGGCCAACATCGTTGAAAAGGCGCTCGGCTCGACCGCGAAGTCGGGGACCAGCCCTCTTGCCGGCGTCTTCGGTCCCGGCGAGCGGGTCACCAAAAAGGGACTTATCTTTGCTGCAACTCCGGCAGGCGACTTCATCTGCGGAACCCTGCAACTGGCGGCATCCATGAACATGCACGTCTTCACCACCGGACGAGGCACGCCCTATGGCCTGGCCATGGCACCGGTCATCAAGGTAGCTTCTCGCACCTCGCTCGCCCAGCGATGGTCCGATCTGATCGATGTCGATGCGGGCCGCATCGCCACAGGCAATGCCACCATCGAGGACATTGGCCAGCAGATCTTCCGGCTTATTCTCGATGTAGCCAGTGGCCGCAAACAGACCTGCGCAGACCGTTGGGGTCTCCACAACGATCTTGCCCTCTTTAATCCCGCTCCGGTTACTTAGACCGCACCTGGAAATCGGCTCACTCAGCCTGAGCAAGAGAAAATTTATGCCGAACGTCCGAGCCGCGAACCCAGAAGATCACATCTTCGGCGATGTTGGTGGCGTGGTCGGCAGATCGCTCAAGATTGCGAGAGACAATGATTGCGTTCAGGGCCTCTGCGCTGATCTCTGGCCGATGTTGCATGAGGTCGACTAGTTCGTGTTGGACGGCCCGGTTCATGTCATCAATTTCATCGTCCATCGCAAGCACGCCTTCGGCAAGTTTAGCGTCGGCCTCGAGCAGCGCCTGAATCGCGCTGCGAATCATGACGCCGACCCTCTCGCCCATCTGGGATATGTCGACAGAAAGTGAGAGAGCGGGAATATTCTGATCCGTCCGGACGCGCTGCGAGATATTCGTGGCCTGGTCGCCGATGCGCTCGAGATCTCCATTGATCTTGATAACGGCGAGAATGAAACGAAGATCGATGGCCATCGGTTGTTCCTTGGCCAGCAGATCATAGGCCATCTCATCGACATCGCGTTCCGCGGTATTGATGGCCTCTTCTATCTCTCTGACATGGTCACAGAGCCCCATATCGCCGCTGAGGTAGGCTTCCAGGGACAAATCCAGCGCCTGTTGCGACAAGGCAGCCATGGCGAGCAGCTTGCCCTTCAGTGCTACGAGTTGCTGCTGAAAATTGATTCGGGGCATAGTCTCTCTCTTTTGGATGCCGGATTCATCCATTGTGACGTAATCACCGCAAAGAGAAGATGAATTTCGCAGGGCGTAGCGAGATGAATACCTGCCAGCTTCGGCTAATGGTAGAGGAGATAGGGTGTGCGGCGCTTCCTGAAAGCCGCAAGATCGCTTGCCCATGAGCTGGCGATGTTCCGCGGATCTTCGCCGTTCTGGAGCGCAAGCATGGTGTTCACGTTAGCGATCAGTTGGCCCACCTTGGACAGATTAAATTGCGTAGGGTAGAAGCGATGCAGGGCAGAGATGATTTCTATTCCCATCTCAAGAGAATCGAGTGCCTGCCGGTCGGTCAATGTGATGTGCAGTCCGGGAATTGTCTGGCCGTGGTAAGGATAGTGATTTGAATCTTCGGCGATTTGAAATCGAGTAGGGCTAAAGGTTACTCCTGGAATGTTCCGCGCATTCAGATAGGCCGCAAGGGCTGGCGCATCGATATAAGGTGCACCGATGTGCTCAAAAGGGGTGGAGGTGCCACGGCCTACGGAAATGTTGGTGAGGTCGAGGAGTGCCACACCCGGATACAGCGTAGCGGCGGTGAGGCTGCGCAGGTTGGGGCTTGGATTAACCCAGGCGACACCGGTTTGATCAAGATATTCGTGGCGCAACCAGTTCTGCATAGGAACAACGGTAAGGTGAGCGTTGATGGGAACCTGAACGTCGGGCGACGTGGGACTGGGAAGGCGACGCTCTCCATTGATATAGCGCGCCAGTTCGCCCAGCGTAAGCCCATGGCGAACCGGCAGCGGCATGTAGTCGGTGTAGGATTCGAGGCCCGCATCGGACACAGGTCCCTGTATCTGTTCGCCTCCGATGGGATTGGGCCGGTCCAGAACAATTACATCAATATTGGCCTTAGCTGCGGCTTCAAGGAAATAGCCCACGACAGTTTCGTAAGTGTAGAAGCGAACTCCAGCGTCCTGAAGATCGATGACCACAGCATCCAGTTTGGCGAGATCTTCGAGCCGTGGCCGCTTATCAGAATCTTTAGTACCGTAGAGGCTGATGACTGGAAGATGAGTATCGGTGTCTCTCTCCGCAGACATCTTGGTGGTGTCCTGCTTGCCGAATATTCCATGTTCCGGAGAAAACAGCGTGGTAAGAGCAAGACCGGGGACGAATTGGGGAGCATCGGTCGCCAGCACATCAACCGTGCGGCGGCCATGGGCGTCCAACCCTGACTGATTTGTGAGCAGGCCCAGCCGGAGCCGACTGCCGTGAGCTTTGGCGGCGGCTGCCAGTGCGGCATAATGGGTTGCTTCCAGCACATCGATACCTGTCAGAGTGCGTGCTGCTGTCTCGCTCGGTGCTGCCGCAATTGGCATTGATGGCTCCCCTTCACCTACCCCTAGGGCCTTCGCGGCGGCGGTAGCAATCTGGCCTCGCAATTTCGAGATGGGCGGCGCACCCCGCGGATGCACGGCATTCGTAAGAATGATGACGTAGCTGTCGCTACCCGGGTCCATCCATATTGAGGTTCCTGTAAAGCCGGTATGCCCAAAACTCCCGATGGGAAAGATGCTGCCTCGAGGCCTGGCAAACGGGGAATTGATATCCCATCCAAAGCCCCGTTCGGCAACACCCTTGGTAAGCTGTCCATCGGCGGTAAAGATGGTGGCATTGGATTCCGCCGTCGCCGGCTGTTCCGGTTTCGTCATCAGCTTGAGGGTGGACTGCTTCAGAGGAAAGGGACCGGTGTTGCGCAGCAATTTATCGAGAAGCAGCTGGGCGAAAAGCGCTGTATCGGTGGCTGTGCTGAAGACTCCTGCATGACCCGCGACGCCTCCCATTCGGCGCGTGGTTGGATCGTTAACTGTGCCGCGCAGCATCTGGCCGAAGTCGGGATTGGTGGCGGCTGTGCCTTCGTCATCGTAGGTCGTAGGAGCGATGTTTGGCTCGCGGTACAGGTGCAGTACGGAAGGCACGCATACACTCATATTGCACCGATAAAGGTGAGCGGGTTGAGATGGCGGTACTGAATGGCCGTAGGCTCCAAAAAAGCCCAGCGTGCGTTCTCCGCAGGTGCAGTGAAAGGGATGATATTTCGTATGGCCCATGTCTAGAGGCATAAAGATATGCTGCTCCGCATATACGTCGAGCGGTTCGCCGCTCAATTTCTCCACCAGCGCACCGAGTGTGATGAAGTTGATATCCGAATACTCGAAGTGCGTTCCCGGTGTGCTTACCAGCGGTGTAGCAAGCGCACGGCGAATCCCCTCGGCCTTGTCCGGTGCAGCTAGTCCCCAGGCGTCCTTCAGATCGACATCCGGCGGCAGCCCGGAATAATGCGTCAGCAACTCGCGGATCGTTACCTTGCTCTTTTTATTAGCCGCAAATTCCGGAAGATACTTCGCTACCGGATCGTCGAAGTCAAGCTTATGCTCTTCGTATAACTGCATGATCGCCGTTGCCGTTACGAGGCACTTCGTCAGCGAAGCCATGTCGAAGACCGTGTCCTCGGTCATGGGCTCCACCGCTGGTTCCAGTGAGCGGTGTCCATAAGCCTGTTCGAAGACAATCCGGTCGTCATGTCCAACGACCACAACGGCGCCTGGTAGTTTCTTTGCCGCAATTGCGTTATCGACGAGAGTGTTGATTTCTGTGAAGTTGTAGCGATCTACAGCTTGCGATGCCGGAGGCTCGCCATGCGCAGAGATGCCGGCCAGGGAAACAAAACACAGCAGGGCAGCGGCTGCGAGCGCCTTGGCCTTGGGCTTATTGCGGAAGAGAAGACTGCCCGCGCTGCCGACAGCGAATGTGGCAACCGCGCCAATAAACACATACCAGGTCCAGGCCACATGAGGTATAGTCACGACGCCCAGATTGATAGGACTGGTATGCAGCCAGAGCAACATATTGATTGAGAAGCCGGCGATCATGCCAAGAATGGCTCCCGTCTGGCTGGCGTACCGGGTCAACGAGCCGAGCAGAAAGACTCCCAACAATGCGCCATAAGCGACCGATGCGATCGAGAGCTTCGTCGTCGCGTTCGGGCTCGTGGTGGAAGAGCGCGACCGTGGCCGCCTCCGCTTGCCTCCCGAGCTCGAGTACGTCGGAGACGAGCGAATGCCC
>Ga0207678_10001223_pt1 | contig 23614 bp, 19 predicted proteins | sample KBSC63metaG_FD_184319 | JGI IMG/M metagenome (GOLD analysis project Ga0207678, IMG submission 184319) | Corn rhizosphere microbial communities from Kellogg Biological Station, Michigan, USA - KBS C6-3 metaG (SPAdes) (version 2) | ecosystem: Host-associated > Plants > Roots > Rhizosphere > Soil ... | reverse complement strand
CTCGATCACATCCAATCACCCGGAGTGCTACCTGATCGTTCTGCTGATCGATGAGCGCCCGGAAGAAGTCACCGACATGCAGCGCTCCGTCAAAGGCGAGGTGATCTCCTCGACGTTCGACGAGCCGCCATCACGTCACGTGCAGGTTTCGGAAATGGTGATTGAGAAGGCTAAACGTCTTGTCGAGCATAAGCGCGACGTCGTCATCCTGCTCGATTCGATCACGCGCCTGGGTCGTGCCTACAACACGGTTGTACCGTCATCAGGCAAGGTGCTGACCGGCGGCGTCGACAGTAACGCCCTGCAGCGCCCGAAGCGGTTCTTCGGTGCGGCCCGCAATATCGAAGAAGGCGGTTCGCTGACCATTATCGCGACGGCGCTGATCGACACCGGCTCGCGCATGGACGAAGTCATTTTCGAAGAGTTCAAGGGTACCGGCAACTCGGAAATCATTCTGGACCGCAAGGTTTCAGACAAGCGCGTCTTCCCGGCGATCGACGTGTCGCGTTCGGGCACGCGCAAGGAAGACCTGCTGGTTCCGAAGGATCAGCTCAAGAAGGTCTACGTGCTCCGCCGTATCCTCAACCCGATGGGGACGATGGACGGCATCGAATTCTTGATCGACAAGCTTCGGTCGACGAAGACCAACGGCGAGTTTTTCCAGTCGATGAATACGTAGCAAACTGTTTCACGAGAAACACAAAAGGCCGCTCCGAATGGGCGGCCTTTTTTCTTGCGGCGAAACCTTGCCATGACGCCCTGGATGGCCGGGTCGAGCCCGGCCATAAGGTGGAGTGGGGGTAGGTCGCTTTGAATGGCGCGTTACCCTTCACGCGTCATTGCCGCCCACGCATGCGGAGCATGCTTGACGGCGGCCATCCAGGTGCGCGGGCGCATGTGTCCGAGCAGCAACCCGCGTCGAACGAGACGACGGTGTGACTGGAATGAAAACGTTGAACCCGTTTACTCGGCCGCGTCCAGCATTTGCCGTGCTTCTTGTGCCGGCGTTTTGGCTTCGGCTTCGGCCCGCTTGCGATAGCGCTCCGGTTCGCCTTCGCCGGGCTTATAGATGAACGGCAGAACCAGCTGATCGACGAAGCCTTTCGGAAAATGCGGCAACTCGTCGACGCCCAAGTCATTCGCCGTAATCGGCCGCGGCGGCGTCGCATTGAAGGTGCCGAGCATCTTGTCCCAAACCGTCAGCAGCAGACCGAAGTTGCAATCGCCTTCGGTTCCCCAGTTGACGTGATGCAGATGATGCACGCGGCCAATAGAGAGATGGCTCGCGAGCGGGCCGAGGCGCGCATCGACATTCGAATGCTGCACGATCAGCGTCACCGAAATCAAAAAGCCAAGCACGACCGCGACCGGCACCGGCATGCCCATGATGACGAGCGGCATATTGCCGATGATCATGTCGATGACCTGATGCAACGGGTGGCGAATGACGCCGTTCAATCCGTAAAGTCGCCCGACGCCATGATGGACCGAATGCAGCCGCCACAGCGGCGCATAACGGTGGCTGAGGTAATGCATCATCATGAAGGCGAAATCGGCGACCACGAACGCGACCAGCACCTGTGTCCACATCGGCCACTGCGTCGGCCAAAGACCTTGAAACGGAAACAGCCAGCAGATCACCGGGATCAGCAGCACGCCGTTGATGCTCGACATTTCGTAGGCCAACACGTGCAGCACATTGGTCGGTGTGTCGCCGTGCGCGTCGTTGTCGTTCCACTCATCGAAGAAGGGTGCGATGCGCTCGGCCGCGAATGCCGTTGCGTAGGCGAGCGCCAGCAGCGGCGCGAGCCAGAAATACGAATGCCCGTACGCGACGACCCAATAAGCCGCCCCAGTCAGGCCGAACATCATAAAGGGGGCGTAGCCGTAACGTACGACCGTACGTAAAACTGTCATGCGTGTTTCTCCAAGACCTCTATAACTCTCTGAGCTCACGCCCGCCAAGCACATGATCTATGAGACGTTTCAACGCGGTAAAGAGCTATTCCGTTGCCGCATCCCCGAAGCGCGCGTGCTGCAAACGTTGCCTGAAAATTTCAGGCTCATGGATCGGCGCGCTGCAAACAGGTCCAACACAGACGTAAGCCGTTGATTTGTCTCCAACGGCGGGCTTGCCGGAAAGCAAGGACCGCGGGCTGACTGGGGTTGTTTCTTCGGCGATAAACTCCACTGCACCGGGCACCGATAGCTTCATCAGTTGGGATCGCAGTTCGGGGTGGCCAGCAACACTCACGGCTATTTGAACCAAGCGATCGAGATCGAGTTCCGCGGCGAGTAAACCGCAGTGGCCGATGGGTGATCGCGCGGCCGCTCCGGAAAAGGCCTTGATGAGATCACGGGCCCGGTCGTCGTAGCAGCTTTCGCCCGTCAGCGCGGCCAAAGTCACGAGGTTCGAAAGTTGTATAGCGTTCGCATTCGGCACGGCATCGTCGGCGGCGCTCTTCAGCCGAACGACGACGTCGCCGGTGTCGTCGGCAGCCGTGAAGTATCCCCCGTTGGTGTCATCCCAATAATGGCGGTCCAGCACCTCCGTCCAGCGCACGGCTTGATCGAGATAGGTGTCCGATCCCGTCGCTGCAAAGAGACGCAACGCGGCCCACGTCATGTTCGCGTAATCGGAGGCGGTCGCCGGAGCTTTGGCGAGACCTGCGCGGTAGGCGTGATAGAGCCTGCCGTCGCCGGCAGCGAGCTTGGTCACGATGCAGGCGAAGGCGCGCTCCGAGAGTGCCAGCCAGTCCGGTCGTTCAAAGACGATAGCCGCACGCGCCAAAGCGGCGATCATCAACCCGTTCCAGTCAGCGAGGATCTTGTCGTCCCAGCCCGGACGGATGCGGGAGGCTCGGCGGGCCAGAAGCTTCGCACGCATCCCGGCAAGGCGAGTTTCCTCCATCTCGGACAACAGCGCCTGCGAGTCGAGACGATTGAGAATCGTATGGCCTTCGAAATTTCCGTCGGCGGTGACGGCGTAAACGCGGGCGAAAACAGCCGCATCCTCGGCACCTAAAACGTCTTCAATCTCGGCTGCGCTCCAGACGTAGAACTTGCCTTCTTCGCCCTCGCTGTCGGCGTCGAGGGAAGCGGCAAAGCCACCTGCCTCGCTGATCATTTCGCGTTCGAGCCAAGCGACGGTCTCGGCGATGCGCGTGGCGAAAAGCTGATCGTGCGTCTCGCGCCAGACTTCGGTCAGCAGGTCGATCAGCAGCGCATTGTCGTAGAGCATCTTTTCGAAATGGGGGACGAGCCACAACTCGTCGACGGAATAGCGTGCGAAGCCGCCTCCGAGATGATCGTAGATGCCGCCCTGGCAGATGTTACGCAGCGTCGTGACGACGGCGTTGCGGGCGCGCTGATCGTCAAATCGGATGCCGCCGCGCCATAGAAGCCAGAAGACGTTCCACTGCGGAAATTTCGGCGCGCCTGAAAGGCCGCCATGCTCACGATCGACGGCATGGGCGATGCGTTGAACAAGATCTTCGATCTTCGGTTTTTGCTCCGGCGACGCGGCCTCACCGCCGGCGTCTTCCTTCAGCGACGCGAGGATAGCCTCGGCATTCTTGCGGACGTTTTCGGATTGGTTCTGATAGGCCTCGGCGATACGCAGCAGCACAGTCACGAACGCCGGCCGGCCAAAGCGCTGTTGCTTTGGAAAATAGGTTCCGCCCCAGAACGGCCTGGCGTCGCTGTCGAGAAACATCGTCATCGGCCAGCCGCCTTGTTCGCCGAGGCGATGCAGTGCGCCCATGTAAATCGCATCGATGTCGGGACGCTCTTCGCGATCGACTTTGATGTTGATGAAAAGCTCGTTCATCACGCCGGCGGTCGCTTCATCTTCGAAGCTTTCGTGCGCCATCACGTGGCACCAATGGCAGGCCGCATACCCGACCGACAGCAGGATCGGTTTGCCCGTCCGCTTCGCCTCGGCGAGTGCTTCCGGTCCCCACGCCCACCAATGGACAGGATTTTCCTGGTGCTGGAGAAGATAGGGGCTCGTCTCGTACTTCAGGCGGTTTTCGCTCATGGGGGACTTAGCTTCGCTCATCTTGGTTCGTCATGGGGGGCACTTGGCAAGGATGCGACTAAAGGATCTCGGGATTGGATTGCGAAGGCGCGCATCTACGCGTACGCGAACTCCATGACCGATGCTTCAACAATATATGCGCTTTCGAGCGCACCCGGGCGGGCGGGGGTAGCCGTCATTCGACTGTCCGGCCCCGCAGCTCGTGACGCACTCGCCAGGATGGTGAAGGGGCCACCGAAGCCGCGCTATGCGGCATTCCGGACTGTCCGGCATCCGACGACCGGCGAAGCGCTCGATGGTGCGGTGGTGATTTGGTTCGAGGCCTCATCCAGCGAGACCGGTGAGGACGTCGTCGAGTTCCAAATCCACGGCAGTCGTGCGGCGATTGCGGCTGTCCTCGGTGCGCTGGGCGAGATCGCGGGATGCCGCCTCGCCGAGCCAGGCGAATTCGTTCGCCGCGCCTTCGAGAACGGTAAGCTCGACCTCGCTCAAGTCGAGGGCCTTGCGGATTTCGTTGAAGCCGAAACAGAAGCTCAGCGCCGCCAGGCACTGACACAAGTCGGCGGCGTGCTTTCGAAGCTCTACGACGGTTGGCGGACGCGGCTGATTGAGATCGCTGCCCTGACCGAAGCGGCAATCGATTTCGCCGACGAGGGGGACGTGTCGGCGTCGTCGCTCGCCGAAGCACGCAAACGGGCCTCGGTGCTCGCGGCGGAAATCGCGGTTCATCTCGACGATAAGCATCGCGGTGAGATCGTGCGGGAAGGCTTCAGGGTTGCTTTGCTGGGCGCGCCGAATGCCGGCAAGTCGAGCCTGCTCAACGCGCTGGCGCGGCGCGATGCGGCGATCGTTTCGGCGGAAGCAGGTACGACGCGCGACGTCATCGAAGTGCGCCTGGATCTCGCCGGTTTGCCGGTCATCGTTTCCGACACAGCCGGAATTCGTGAAGCGGCGAGCGATATCGAGCGCGAAGGCATCCGTCGCAGTCTCGTGGCAGCCCGCGAAGCCGATCTCATCATCTGGCTTACTGAAACGGACGACTCAAATTTACCCTGTGGAATTTCACGTGAAACAAGTCTTGTAATTCGATCCAAAGCTGATCTCGCTCCTGACTCGCGCTCCGGAGGATTCGCGGTTTCCGCCGTCACCGGAGAAGGCCTCGACAGGCTGATCGAGGGCATCACCCAGCGCGCCAAGCAAGTGGTGGGTGATAGAACCGATCCCGTGCTCACCCAGGCGCGGCACCGACAAAGCCTCGAGGACGCCGTCAGGGATATCGAAACGTTTCTCAACGAAGATTCGGCAGCCATCGAACTCCGTGCCGAGGACGTCCGGCGCGCCGCACACGCAATCGGCCGGATCACGGGGCGCGTCGACGTCGAAGACGTACTCGATCAGATCTTCAGCCGGTTCTGTATCGGCAAATAGCGACTCATTGTTTCACGTGAATCCTTTTTCACGTGAAATCGTCACGGATTCGCTTTCGGAATGGTCGACTTTCACCGGCCACGGCGGCTCCTTCAACCTGTCATCCGGCCTAAGCGTAGCGGCGAGTCGGATTCTAGGTTAACTGCCGCGGATCTCGTCATCGCTGCATGTCATTGGGTCCCGGGTCTCGCATGCGGCTTGCCCGGGATGACAATCGGCGGGGAAACGGCGCTCTAAGGGAAATTCCTCGCGGGAGGGTCTTTCGAGCAACCGGCTTTTGCAGGCGGCCGCCCCTTCACCCTAACCCTCTCCCCGCGAACGGGGAGAGGGAATAAGTGGGCTGTTGCGCGCGCCGGGAATGGGTTATTCCGACGCCAATCCAGATAAGAGAGCCGGCCTCAGTGTCACCGTCGAAGAAAATGTATGACGTCATCGTCGTCGGCGGCGGGCACGCGGGAACCGAGGCGGCCGCCGCTGCAGCTCGCATCGGCGCCCGGACAGCACTGGTCACGCATTCCTTCGCGACGGTCGGCGAAATGTCGTGCAACCCGGCCATTGGCGGGCTCGGCAAGGGTCATTTGGTCCGTGAGATCGACGCGCTCGACGGCCTGATGGGCCGGGTCGCCGACACAGCCGGCATCCAATTCCGCCTGCTCAATCGATCCAAAGGCCCGGCCGTGCACGGTCCCCGTACTCAGGCCGACCGCAAGTTGTATCGGCTGGCGATGCAGGCTGAGATAACGGCGACCACCAATCTCGACGTCATCGAGGGTGGGGTTGAAGACCTGATAGTTGAAGAGGGCCGTGTCGTCGGCGTGCTACTCGGCGATGGTCGCGTGTTCCCGGCCGGTGCCGTGGTTTTGACGACCGGCACCTTTCTCAATGGCCTCATTCATATGGGCGAGCAGAAGATCCCGGCGGGACGCGCCGGTGAAGCGCCCGCTCTCAAGCTCTCCGATAGGCTCTATGCGCTGGGTTTGAAACTCGGACGCCTGAAGACCGGCACGCCCGCCAGGCTCGATGGCAAGTCGATCGACTGGTCGGGCCTCGAAATGCAGAAGGCCGATGACGATCCGGTGCCGTTTTCGTTTTTGACCGAGCGAATCATGACGCCTCAGATCACCTGCGGAATCACCACCACGACGACCGCGACCCACGACATCATTCGCGCCAATCTCGCCCGTTCGCCGCTCTATTCCGGGCAAATCGGAAGTGTTGGGCCGCGCTATTGTCCGTCGATCGAAGACAAAGTCGTGCGCTTCGCCGATCGCACGGCGCACCAGATTTTCCTCGAACCCGAAGGGCTCGACGACGATACGGTCTATCCGAACGGCGTTTCGACATCGCTTCCGGCCGAAGTTCAAGATGCCTTTCTGAAGACGATCCCCGGACTCGAGCACGTCATGATCAAGCGGCCGGGGTACGCGATCGAATACGATTACGTCGATCCGCGCGAACTGACGCCTGGCCTCGAAGTGAAGCGTCTGCCGGGGCTCTATCTCGCCGGCCAGATCAACGGCACGACCGGATATGAAGAGGCGGGCGCCCAGGGCTTGCTTGCCGGAATCAATGCGGCCCGCGCGGCCGGCGGCTCGGCGGATGCGTTCGTCATTTCGCGGACCGAGGCGTATCTCGGTGTGATGGTCGACGATCTCGTTTCGCGTGGCGTTTCTGAGCCTTATCGCATGTTCACTTCGCGCGCCGAGTTTCGCTTGAAGCTTCGCGCCGACAATGCCGATCAGCGGTTGACCCCGGCCGGCGTCGCAGCCGGTTGCGTCGGCGCCGCCCGGCAAACGAAGTTCGAGGCCAAGGCTAAGGCGCTCCACGACGGCCTCGACTTGCTGAACCAACTCTCATTGACGCCGACCGAGGCGGCGCGCCACGGCCTGACCGTCAATCGTGATGGGCGCCGCAGGACGGCCTTCGATCTGCTGGCGCTACCGGATCTGACGCTCGAGCGGCTGAAGGCGATCTGGCCTGAGATCGGCCGCCTCGAGCCTCGAATCGCGGCCCAGCTTGAGGTCGATGCCCATTACGCCGCTTATTTGCGTCGCCAGGATCAGGACGTCGCGCAGTTACAACGCGATGAGGCGGTGCGCATTCCGGCCGATTTCGATTATGTGGCCCTGTCGAGCCTGTCGGCCGAAGTGCGCCAAAAGCTGGTGCGGCATCGCCCGGCGACGATTGCTCAGGCCGGGCGCATCGAAGGCATGACACCTGCGGCGCTGCTGACGCTTTTGGCTAGGCTCAAGGCGGCCGGCCGCGAGCGCAAGTCAGCGTGATGCACCGGCCGCGAATCGATAATTCCGAATCATTTCAAGCGGCGTTCGGAATTTCACGTGAAACGCTAGACCGGCTCGCTACTTACGCGAGTTTGCTTGCTCATTGGCAGAAGACGATCAACCTCGTTGCGCCGAGCACGATCGACGACATCTGGCACCGGCATTTCGCCGATAGTGCGCAGCTCTGGCAGTATCGGCCGGCCGAGGCTCGAACCTGGCTCGATCTTGGTTCCGGCGCCGGATTTCCGGGGCTTGTGCTGGCGATCCTTGGGGCGGACGGCAACAGTCGCCATGTACTCGTGGAAAGCGACAGTCGCAAAGTGGCCTTTCTGCGGGAAGTCGCCCGAGAAACGGGTGTGGCTGTGGACATCCTGTGCATGAGGATCGAAAATGCCGAGACTCGCGCTAAGGTAGGAGCAGTCGACTGCGTTACGGCGCGTGCTCTTGCTCCATTACCGCGGCTAGTTGAGCTCGTAGCGCCGTACTTTGCGTCCTCCACGCTCGGATTGTTTTCGAAAGGCCGCGGGGTTGCGGCCGAGATCGAAGAGGCGGCTCGAAAATGGCAATTTGCCTACGAGTTGAAGCCGAGCATGACGGACGAGGGCTCTAGCGTCGTGTTGCTCAAAGCGTTGAAGCCCAAGACTTTGCAGCCCAAGGCTCTTGGACGCAAGACGGAGGGATAATCCCGTGGCCGGCTATGTTTCGGGCGTTGGCGGCGCACATGCGAGTACGCGTGTCGTTGCTATTGCCAACCAGAAAGGCGGCGTCGGTAAAACGACGACGGCGATCAACCTCGGTACCGCGCTGGCGGCCGTCGGAGAAAAGGTCCTCGTCCTCGATCTCGATTCCCAGGGCAACGCCTCGACGGGTCTCGGGATTTCGGTTGAAGCGCGCCTCAGAACGTCCTTCGACGTGCTGACCGGGGGCGCCACGATCCTCGATGCGGTCATGCCGACGGCGGTGCCGGGCCTCTTCGCGGTGCCCGCCAACAGCGATCTCGTCGGTATCGACAGTGCGCTTGCAGCCGATCAGACTCGGCCGTTCAAGCTTCGCGATGCGGTGACGGCACTCGTCGGGCACCAGCGCAGCCGCTCTGGCGAAGCGCATTTCAGTTACATCCTGATCGATTGCCCGCCGTCGCTCAACATCCTGACACTCAACGCGATGACCGCCGCGCATGCCGTGCTCGTGCCGGTGCAGTGCGAGTTCTTCGCACTCGAAGGTATTTCGCAGCTGAAGGATTCGATCGAGCAGATCAGAGCGACGCTCAATCCGCGGCTCGAAATTCAGGGTGTCGTGCTGACGATGCATGACGCACGCACGTCGCTGTCGCGAGAAGTCGCCGACAACGTGCGCGCCTTCTTCGGTCCGAAAGTCTACGAGACGGTGATCCCGCGCAACACGCGCGTCGCGGAGGCGCCGTCGCACGGAAAGCCGATCCTGCTCTACGACTACGATTGCGCCGGAAGCCAGGCCTATATCCGTTTGGCCACCGAAATCATCGAGCGAGAGCGACAGTATAAAGCAGCTTGAAATCAACACGTTCAGATCACGTCTTAAGAACAGAATCAAACACGCAGGGGACGACGAAACAGATGAACTCCGTTGCACCGAAGAGCCGGCTCGGTCGTGGCCTCGCATCGTTGATCGGAGAGCCGGCTCCGCTCGGGCACCACCTGCCGCCCGAGGGAGAGCAGCGGATGGCTGCGATCTCGGAAATCAGTTCGAGTCCGTTCAATCCACGCAAGGACTTTCGCGAGGATGAGCTGGCGGAGCTCGCCGAGTCGATCCGCACCAAGGGCCTCGTGCAGCCGATCATCGTCCGTCCGTCCCCGAATATGGGCGGCGGGTACGAAATCGTCGCCGGCGAAAGGCGCTGGCGTGCGGCTCAGAAGGCGGGCGTGCACAGCGTTCCGGTCATTATTCGCGAACTCAACGACCGGGAAGTTCTCGAACTCGCAATTATCGAGAACGTTCAGCGTCAGGACCTCAACGCCATCGAGGAAGCAACAGGATACCGCGAGCTTGTCGAGCGCTTCGACTATAGCCAGGAGCAGCTTTCCGAGATTATCGGCAAAAGCCGCAGCCACGTCGCCAATACGTTGCGGCTTTTGAAACTGCCCGTCGCCGTTCAAGCTCTCGTGCAGCAAGGTCAGATGACAGCCGGGCATGCACGCGCGCTGATCGGCCGCGACGACGCGGAGGCATTGGCTCGGAAAATCATCGATGACGGGCTCAATGTGCGTGACGTCGAGGCGTTGGTTCAGGGACTTGGCGAAGAGAGTGGAACAACCGCGACGCGCCGGCACCGCGATAAGGACGCCGATACGAAGGCCTTCGAAAAGGAACTGACCGATCTTTTGGGTTTGCGCGTTGAGATTAAGCGGGGATCGGGCGAAAGCGGGACGCTGATCATCAAGTTCGGTAACTACGATCAGCTCGACTACATCCGGCAACGCCTCGGAGGCGGCTGACTTTTCTAGCTTTCTCTGCGATTGTGACGGCGGCCGGCTTGACGCTTGGGCGGCAGCTTGGTGGTGTGCGCCGCCGAAGCAGGGGCGCGGCGATCACGTCGAGAAAAAATCATGAGTGAAATCAATACGCTGGTGCGCCTCGCGGCGCTCATCCAATCGCGCCGGTCCGATAGTGCGCAAAAGTCCTATACATCCCAGCTTCTGACCGCGGGCACGGAGCGATGCGCCAAGAAATTTGGCGAAGAAGCGGTCGAAGTCGTCATTGCGGCGATGGCCGGTGAAGCGGCCGCGCTGAAGGCGGAAGCTGCCGACGTGCTCTACCATCTTCTGGTGCTGCTTGAGTCCCGCGATGTCGCCCTTGATGACGTATTTGCCGTCCTTGAGGGACGGATGGGAACATCGGGCCTCGAGGAGAAAGCGGCGCGGAACGGAGAACAGACGTGAAGCGGCGCAAGCGTGTCGGCAGGCCCGACAAAAAGCGCGACGTCGAGCTTCGCGACGATGCCTTGCCGTTCTCCCCTTACCGGGTCTTCGCGCGCGATGAATGGGCGCGGCTGCGCGCCGACACGCCGATGACGCTGGAGCCGAGTGAGCTCGAGCAGCTTTCCGGCGTCATCGAGGAAATTTCCGTCGAGCAGGTCGAACAGATTTTTCTGCCACTGTCGCGGCTGCTCAATCTCTACGTCGCGGCGGCTCAGAAGCTACATTCGGTCAGCTCGGAGTTTCTCGGCCGAAAGGACACGAAGGTCCCGTTCGTCATCGGGGTGTCTGGCTCGGTTGCCGTCGGCAAGAGTACGTCGGCACGCGTTCTGAAAGCCTTGCTGGCTCGCTGGCCGGATCATCCGCGCGTCGACTTGATGACGACGGATGGATTTCTGCTTCCCAATGCCGAACTCGAACGCCGCGGGCTGATGGAGCGCAAGGGGTTTCCGGAAAGCTTCGATACAGCACGTCTGCTGCGGTTTCTCGGCGATATCAAATCGGGCGTCGCGCGGGTTTCGGCGCCTGTTTATTCGCACTTCCAATACGACATTCTGCCGAGCCAAGAGGTCTTCGTCGAACAACCCGATATTCTGATTCTGGAGGGTCTCAATATTCTGCAGCCGGCTGATATGCCCAAGGATGGCGGCAAGATTCCGTTCGTGTCGGACTTCATCGATTTTTCAATTTATATCGACGCTGATCCGGCGATTATCGAGAAATGGTATTTGGCTCGCTTCATGCGATTGCGGAGTACGGCATTTCGCGATCCGGGAGCTTATTTCCATAAGTACGCCGCGATGCCGGAGAACGAAGTGCGCGAAACCGCGACGACGCTCTGGCGCGAAATCAATCTCAAGAATCTTGAGGAGAATATTCTCCCGACAAGACGGCGCGCTCAACTCATTCTGCAGAAGGGCGAGAGCCATCGCGTCGAAAAGGTTTCGTTGCGCAAGATTTAGAGATTTTGGCTGAAGCCGAATAAAAAAATAGGCCGCTTGGGGCAGCGGCCCTGGTAGTGACGACAGGAGATGGGCGTGATGGCTTCCGCTTACGACGTCAGCGCAATTGCGTCAGCGGCGATGCGGTTTGCAAAGGTTCAGCCGGGCGGATAGCGGCAGATGGATTATTGGCGGCAAACTCTTTCAGAAGCCCGGCGCGAGTCGATACCGCAAAGATTTTATATTTATCGCGTAGGCGGCGAATAGCTGAAGGATCGGAATATCCCATCAGGCGAATGGCAGTTGTCGGTCTGAGATCGGGACGGATGCGCAGTAGCTCGTCAAGACGCGCTATGCGGTCGCTATCGTCAATGCCAGTTCCCTTTGGTCGGCCGCGACGGGTAGAATCGTGAAGCATGCAATCGAACCTCGAAAACGAAGCGATTCGTTGGATTCGAGATTGCGGCAAGACGTTTCGCAATTCCAGGGAAAATAATTAATACGCCGAATTGGCCACGAAATACCCCCTATACATTCTAATGTTGAACGTTGTTCACTATCGATTGGTATATGAAACGCGGCGTATTGGCCATTTTGGCGTTTGGGGAAATTCAGGAGATAACGCCGCGGTCGCGAGCGAATTGTTGGAGCGGAACAGCGGGTCTGGCGCCGATATGGCTGATGATTTCGGACGCGGCAAGGCTGGCAAGCCGCCCGGAAATTTCGAGGCTCATTCCGCGCGCATATCCAAATAGAAAACCTGCGGCATAAAGATCGCCCGCGCCAGTCGTATCGACGACTTCCGAAATGGGTTCCGGCGCAATTGAAACGGTGCGGCCATCACCGAGAATTATGGAGCCCTTGCCGCTGCGTGTCAGAACCGCGAGTTTGGTATCGTTTCTGGCGCTTTCAGCAGCGAGTTCGAAAGACTCTGTTTGATAGAGTGATTTTATTTCGGACTCGTTGGCGAAAAGAATATCGATGCCTGAGCGAATAAGATCGAGAAATTCAGCTCGATGCCTGTCGACACAAAAGCCATCGGAAAGCGATAACGCGACTTTGCGGCCGGCGCTTTTTGCAGTTTGCACCGCCAGGTGAAATGATCGCTTCGCGTCGGGTTCGTCGAAAAGATAGCCTTCGAGATAGAGTATGGCGCTGTTGCGTATCAATTCGAGATCGAGCTGTTTTTCGCCGAGGCTGGTCGATATTCCGAGAAACGTATGCATCGTGCGCTCGCCGTCGGGCGTTACGAGAATAAGCGAACGAGATGTCGGTGCGGTGCCTGACGCCAGTGGCGCTGTAAACGTCACGCCGATCGAACGAATATCATGCGCAAAAATTTTGCCGAATTCGTCGTTTGCAACGGTGCCGATAAAAGATGCGCGTCCACCGAATGAAGCAATTCCCGCAATGGTATTTGCGGCAGAGCCGCCCGAGATTTCAACGCCGGCTCCCATTTCAGCGTAGAGCCGTGTGATCTCATCGGCATCGACCAATCGCATGCTGCCTTTTTGGGCGCCGATTTTTGCGAGTAATGCTTCATCGCAACGGCCGATAATATCGACAATTGCATTGCCTATTCCGACCACGTCGTAGCGTGCGTCTGCCATGAAAATCCCCCGGAGTTGGGCGGCACTATAAGGATGAGCAAACGGCCCGCAAGACGTGCGTCAGCGGCTCGCGGACGCAGACGAAGCAGCGGTTGCCATTAGCGAGAGCGACAGGATCAAACGCTCGGCGAGGATATCTTCGATGACCGACGACAGCCGGGCCGCCTTCGCCGCTTCGGCGATGCGTCTCAGTGCTTGGTCGAGCTGCGGCCGTGTCCAACGGCGAACCTGCCGGGCGAACACATCCTTCTGCTTGAAGAACAGCGGCGGGCGCATTGCCTTCAGGGCATCGTCGAGACGCTGCCCGGCGTCGACATCGCTTCTGACCTTATGGAGTTTCAAGAAATAGCGCTGCGTTATCAAGATGATCGTCTGAGCGCTTTCCCCGGAGGCGATGGCCCGGCCGAAATCTGTGACGGCGGCTTGCGTCCGGCCTTCGGCTGCGGCTTCGGCTATCCGTTCGAGCGCCAGGTCGGCTGCGTCGCCGACGATGCTTTCAACCTTGTCGACGGTGATCGGCGATTGGCCAAGACAAAAGATCGCCAACTTCTCGATCTCGGCGCGCGACAGCGTTCGATCGGCGCCGAGGCGGCTTTGCAACAAGGCGCGTGCGTCGGGCTCGATCGCCAGCGAAAACGGCGCCAGAACGTCCGTGATCAGGGTGTCGATATCGGCGGCGCTGTCGGGATAGCACGCGACGGCGAAACAACCTTCTGAAGTCTCGAACAGGGCCTTCAGGCTGTCGTCGGATTTCAAGTTGCCGGCTTCGACTATCAACAGCCCCTCAAGCGGGCCTGTCCCGAGGAGCGGCTTCAACAGCTGCGCAGAAATGCGCCGCCCGGCGATCGCGCGGACTATGCGACGGGATGAAAACATCGGCCGCATTTGCAACTCGGTCTCGAGGCGTCCCGGATCGTCGTCGAGTTCAGCATCGTCGAGCCGCAGGATCTCCGCCCGCGGCGTTTCGCGGTCAGCGAGCATTGCGGCAAGGACCGCGGAGCGTTCGCTGACGAGCCCCGGGTCCGAACCGAAGAAAAGCGCCGCAGTGAGCCGCGGCGGCGGCGATTTCATGAAGGCGGCGGCTTGATGAGCTTTGACAGCAACCATACTCGGGCCTTGCAATAGGCGGCGCAGGCCGGCTGCCCATCGTTAGGCGGTCGTTGAAAGAACCGCGAGGAGCCGCGTTCTAAGTTCTTCGCCGACCGACTGCGCAGCGCGGTTTTCCGCGTCCTGACGCGCTTCGACGTTGGCAAAAATCGACGTCACGCGGTCGAATGAGGCGCGGCCGAAGCTCTTGCCGTGCGCGACGACCTTCTTGTCGGCTAATCTGACCAGATTGTACGACGCTTCGATGTTGTAGATTTGGCCACCCGCGTTGCCATCGACTTGAACCAGCGTCGAGATGACGGATTCGCGGATGGCGATATCAAGCCGGTACTGCGGCGGGTTCGGCGAACCGCCGCCCGTTGCCTGGAAAATGAGTTCGTTGCGAATGCGCTGCCCGACGCGGCCAGGGATCGGCGCGATGTCGACCGCAGCGAGCTTCTCTTGAGTCGCGGCGCCGCCGATCGAGGCTGTACCATAGAGCGGCCGGAAGCCGGTGCTGCCATCGCCACAGCCGCCAAACGTCAACAGCGCTGCAAATCCCAATGCAGAAAAGAGCGCGCGCGGACTCCCTCGGCCGCTGCCGCTCGGTCGTCCGCTTTGACTTTCAGCCAACGACATTCACGATCCTCTGCGGAACCACGATGACCTTCTTAGGCTGCCGCCCATCGAGTGCGCGAAGCACCGAGCCAAGCTTCAATGCTGCGGCCTCAACGTCTTCGGATTTCGCACTGCGTGAAATCACGAGTTCGTCCCGTCGCTTACCGTTCACCTGTACGGCAATGGTCACTTGATCGTCAACGAGTAGGTCAGGTTCGACGGCCGGCCACGGTTCGTTCGCGACCAACGTGTTGTATCCAAGCCGCGCCCAGCATTCTTCAGCTAAATGCGGCATCATCGGGCCGATCATCGTCACCAGGAACGCTCCGGCCTCGCGCGCAGCCCAGGCTATATCAGGTCCGCTCTGGCTTAGGGCCGAGTGGAGAACATTGGCAAACTCGTGGATGTTCGCCACGGCGACGTTGAATCGCAAGGCTTCGATGGCCCGCCCGACCTGATCGAGCGCGCGATGGGCGGCCTTGCGGATCTCAAGCGCTTCCGGTCCAAAGGACTCCGGCCTCGCCCCCAGCGGACCCGGAAACGTCTCGGCGATTTCGTCCACGATCCGCCAGATGCGCTGAATAAAACGGCCGGCCCCTGCCACGCCTGCTTCCGTCCAGATGACATCGCGTTCGGGCGGGCTATCGGACAGCATGAACCAGCGGGCGCAATCGGCGCCGTAATGGGCGATGATGTCGTCGGGGTCGACGAGGTTCTTACGCGACTTCGACATCTTTTCCGTCGCGCCAATCGTAACCTGGCGGCCTGTGGCGATTTCAACGGCGCGGCGGTGGGCGCCCTCGCCTTCGAGCCGGACGTCGCCAGGCAGCATCCAAAAGCCTTCGGGCGATTTGTAGGTCTCGTGGGTCACCATGCCCTGCGTGAAGAGGGCCGCGAACGGCTCGCGGGTATTGGTGGCGAAGGACAGGTGGCGGGTATCGCACATGGCACGCGCAAAAAAGCGCGAATAGAGCAGGTGGAGAATCGCATGCTCGATGCCGCCGATGTACTGATCGACAGGTAGCCAATAGTGCGCGGCGTCGACATCGACGGGTGTCGCGGCTTCCGGCGCCGTGAAGCGCACGTAATACCAGGACGAGTCGACGAACGTGTCCATCGTGTCGGTTTCGCGCGTCGCGGGCTCACCGCACTTCGGGCAATTGACGTGCTTCCACGTCGGGTGCCGCTCGAGGGGATTACCGGGCTTGTCGAATGTCGCGTCCTCGGGGAGCTTGATCGGCAGGTCCTTTTCGGGCACCGGGACGACGCCGCACGTTTTGCAATGGACGACAGGGATCGGACAGCCCCAATAGCGTTGGCGCGAGATGCCCCAGTCTCGTAGGCGGAAGTTGACCTTGCGCGCTCCTTGCGGCTTGCGGCCGAGTTTTTGCGTTTCGAGGCGCTGAGCTGTTTCCTCGAAAGCAGCCTTTGTCGTCAGGCCGTCGAGAAAGCGCGAATTGATCATCGTGCCGTCGTCGGTATAGGCCGTGTCTTTCAGCTCGAACGTGGCAGCGTCTTTGTCGGGCGGCAGAATGACCGGCACGACCGGAAGGCCATAGCGACGGGCGAAGTCCATGTCGCGCTGATCGCCGGCCGGGCAGCCGAAAATGGCGCCGGTGCCGTAATCCATCAGGATGAAGTTCGCGACGTAAACGGGCAGTTCCCAATCCTTGTCGAAAGGATGAATGGCACGAATGCCGGTATCAAATCCGCGCTTCTCAGCCGCCTCGATTTCGGCGACGGACGTTCCCATCCGCCGGCATTCCTCACGGAAGGCTTCGAGTTCCGGATTGCTTTCGGCGGCTGCCTTGGCGAGCGGATGATCGGCGGCGACAGCAAGGAACGATGCGCCAAACAGCGTGTCGGGCCGTGTCGTATAAACCTCGACTTCACTGAAGCCCTTGGGTGCCGTCTTTTTGTCCAGCGCCCAGCGCACCAGCATACCGTCGGAACGGCCGATCCAGTTCGCCTGCATCAGGCGCACTTTTTCGGGCCAATTGACGAGCGTATCGAGATCGCTCAGCAACTCTTCGGCGTAGTCGGTGATCTTGAAGAACCATTGCGTCAGCTGGCGCTGCTCGACGAGCGCGCCGGAACGCCAGCCGCGGCCGTCGATCACTTGCTCGTTGGCGAGGACGGTATGATCAACCGGATCCCAATTGACCTTCGAGGACTTGCGATAGGCCAGGCCTTTTTTGAGAAGGTCGAGAAACAGCTTCTGCTGGTGCTTGTAATAGGTCGGCGTGCAGGTCGCGATCTCGCGTGACCAGTCGAGCGACAGACCCATCGATTTCAGCTGGCCGCGCATCGTGTCGATGTTGGCGTAGGTCCACGTGCCGGGGTCGACCTTGCGCTCCATCGCGGCATTCTCGGCCGGCATACCGAACGCGTCCCATCCCATCGGATGCAACACGTTGAAGCCCTTGGCGCGTTTGTACCGGGCAAAGACGTCGCCCATCGCGTAATTGCGCACATGCCCCATGTGGATGCGCCCCGACGGATACGGGAACATCTCGAGCACGTAGCATTTGGGCCGAGCTTTATCTTCGGAAGCGCGGAAAATCTGGCTCTTTTCCCAGACATGCTGCCAGTAGCGTTCGCGATCGGGCGCGTTATAGCGTTCGGTGGCCATCGATTTCGGAAGTCCAAGTCAGACTATGAAATTATTTCCGGTAATGAGCCCAAAAGCATGCGGCGGGTCAAGGCAATAGCCCGGCCCGCCGCAGTTCGTACGCAATGTCGCACGTTCGCGCGACTTGGATGCTTAGCAGGTGTGGGCGCTTGCCCCCGCCTCGGCGACGGACTGATCCTGAACGCCGCTTCCGCCAGACACGCCGATCGCCCCGATGACGACGCCCTTTGAGTCCTTCAGTGGGATGCCGCCGGCAAAGATCATTACGCGGTCGTGGTTCGAAACATGTATCCCATAGAACTGGTCGCCAGGCTGGCTGTTTTCGGCGAGCTCTTTCGTCGAAATATTGAAAGCGCGCGAGGTGAATGCCTTATTGATCGCAATATTGATCGACCCGATCCAGGCATCGTCCATTCGAATGTGGGAAATGAGGTTTGCACCTTCATCAACAACCGCGATGTTCATCGGCTGGCCAATCTCGATGGCCTTCTTTTCGGCAGCGTCGATGATACGGCGGGCGTCGGCGAGTTTGAGCATGGGAGTTCCTTACAAGATTGCGGTATCGAACATGTAGATGCGGCCGACCCTGCACAAATTGCGACACATGTTCGCCAAGCGGCAGAAAGCCTAAAGAGAGGTTGGAAGTGAATAGGGGAACGTGCGTGACAAGTGACGGCTACCATGAAAGCGCGGCCGAAAAGTTAAGGCTCGTCCGCGACGCGATTGCCGCAGCCACGAAGGACGCCGGGCGCGCTCCGGGGAGCACTAAACTCATTGCCGTTTCAAAGACTATCGAGGCGGCGGCCGTTCGCCCCGTGATCGCCGCCGGGCAGCGCGTCTTTGGCGAAAACCGGGTGCAGGAAGCGCAAGGCAAATGGCCGGCACTGCGAGCGGAATTCTCCGATCTCGAATTGCACCTCATCGGGCCACTGCAGTCCAATAAGGCAAAGGATGCGGTCGCATTGTTCGATGCCATTCATACGATCGATCGGCTGAAAATTGCCGAGACGATCGCAGCCGAAATGGCAAGACAGAACCGGCGGCCGCAGCTTTTCGTCCAGGTCAATACCGGCGAGGAACCGCAGAAGGCCGGCGTGCAACCGAGGGAGGCGAAGGCGTTCGTCAATTTCTGCCGCAACGACCTGAAGCTCGAAATCGATGGACTTATGTGTATTCCGCCGGTTGATGAGGAACCAGCGGTGCACTTCGCATTTTTGGCGAAACTGGCGCGAGAGACGGATCTCAAAAGTCTCAGCATGGGCATGAGCAACGATTTCGAGACGGCGGTTGCCTTCGGAGCAACGCATGTGCGCATCGGCAGCGCGATTTTCGGAAGCCGGTAGGATTATGTCTGCGACGGGTACATTCCCCGTTGGCATTTGCCCGGGGGATGTTTTGACGTTAAACGATTTGTTGGGCGAATTGGGCCAGTTTTCGGGGTAGGCCGAACGTGAAAACCGATGCGGCGTACCAGAGTTGTGGCTCGTCGGGACCGCCGGATCGCGTCACTGTCTGTATCTGCACCAGGAATCGGCGGGCCATGTTCCTCCGATGTTTCGATTCCCTTCTCGCTCAGCGCGTACCTGAAGGCTCGCTCAGTCTTAGTTTCGTCGTCGTCGACAATTCCAGCGACGCCGGAGAGCGAGAAACGGTCGCGCACCGGCAGAACGGCGACGTGCCGGTTCTCTACGTTCACGAACCGAGAGCCGGGATACCCGCCGCCAGAAACGCGGCGCTAGAGGCGGCGAAGACCCTGACGCCTGATTGGATCGTATTCATCGACGACGACGAAATCGCACCGCCGGATTGGATCGCCCGGTTGCATGCATGTGCCGTTCATTACGGTGCCGACGTTACGTCCGGCGGGGTCGTTCAGGCGGCGACGGCTGAGGGTGCACGCGCCGGTGCAGAAAGTTGGATTGTTCCCAATGTTTATGGCGAGGCGCGTGATCGGCCGACCTGTCCAACATGCAATGTCATCTTCCGCTCATGGATAGCGGACGCGCCATTATCCTTGCGTTTCGATGAGGCTATGCTGCATGGCGGAAGCGATAGCGAATATTTTATGCGCGCCGCTCAGAGCGGGGCGCGCATCATCAATGTCAAAGACGCCGCCGTATATGAAGAGTTTCCGCCGGAACGACAGGCGTTGTCTTATCAGTGCATGCGATCTTTCCGAGTCGGGACGACGACGAATTACAGATACCTAAAGAATCTTGGCAGTTGGCGGGGGGCGATCACGGTGACCCTCAGCGCCCTCAATAAGTTCGGATCGGCGATAGTCGGAGTTTTGGTCGCCGTCGTGGCATTTCCATTTTCCCGCACCACCGCGCTCCGCAACGTAAGACGAAGCGCCAAGGCTGCCTCGTACGCGATCGGTTGTCTCGGCCCCGCGTTTGGCATTCGGCCGAATCGATATTGGTGAAATCCGGGTCTTCAAGCCTGTTTTCCCCACCGCAATTTTGCCCCCGCCACATCAAAGCGGAAGCGCAATGTTACGTTCATCGCTGATTCGGTCGCGATGTTTACGTCGACGCCATGGGGGCCAAAATGACTGCGTCTGCTCAGAAGAAAGATCCAGCCGTCGCCGAGGCTAACGCCGCCGCATCGGAGGCAGCGCGGGACGCGCGCGAAGAGGCGCTGGAGAACGCGAGCAAGACCAAGGCAGCGGTTTCGAAGCTCGAAAAAACCGACAAGGCCGCAGCGGCATTGGCGCGCAAGACGTGGCATAACTTTCTTGTCGAAGTCTGGATCACTCCATTCAACTCGATCGAGTTCGGCTTCTGGAAGCGCGAACGCAACCGTGGCAAGTCGCGCCAATTCACAACCGACATGGATATTTTCGCCGAGATTATTGAGAACGGAGAGCGCACCGGCGTGCTCGGCTATCGCAAGGAGCTGTGGAACGACGCCACCGGCACCGACAAGCGGCTCGTCTTCAAACTTTTTTCGGAGACTTTGAACTGGAAGGCCAGCATGGACATGATGCTCGGCCGCTCTATTCAACAAACGCTTGGCGCCAGCGGCCTTCCGATCACCGCCTTTTCCATCAACACCAGCGACGATGATTTCATCATTTATCTGGAGCGATCCGGACATAAGTGGCCGCTGCTCCCGGAGCGCTTCTCGTTTTTCATCATGCATGAAGGCGCGCCGAAGTTTTATCATTTCAAGCGCGACGTCATCAATATTGGCGGCGACTACACGCTCATCGATCAGCATGGCGAACATGTGGGGCACCTCGACGGCGCCGTGCTCACGATCGGCGGCAAATGGCGAGGCAAGCTGCGCGGCGATCACGCAGATCCGCGCATCCTGATGGTCATGAAGTTGTTCGCCGGCATGATCGTCTTCAACGGCGAGGCACGACGCCACGTGAGGCGGCTGGCTCGGGAAATTTATGCCGGCCGGTTGAAACCGGATATCCAGCGTCAGGAAGCCGACCTCTATTTGAATCCTCGGCGCATTCGTTGAGCGGCGTCACCGGCAAAATCAAAAATTGAGCTGCCTGGAAGTTGGGCATAGCGAACCGGCAGCTTGCTGGTTTTCTAGGCGTTTCAATTTATCCAACACATGCCGGAGCGCGGCAGACCGTGTAAATACAGGCTGTTACTGCGCCTGAAGTGCTTGGCATAATTCTTGATCAACTTGCCCGCTTGGTCGGCTGTTCGCTTGTTCAAAAGGCGGAGGCACAAGAACCAAGCATAAAAAGGGGGCACGGTTCGGGGATATGGAACAGCAACAGGGTGCGGACGTCTTCTTTCTATTGATGGGGGCAATCCTCGTCTTCGCAATGCACGGAGGGTTTGCGTTCCTCGAGGTTGGTACCGTCCGGCACAAAAATCAGGTCAATGCGCTCGTCAAGATCCTGGCCGATTTCGCGATCTCGACGACGGCGTACTTCGCTATTGGATACACACTCTCTTACGGCGTGTCGTTTCTCGCGAGCGCTCAGACGATCAGCACCGATCAGGGTTATCACCTGGTCAAATTCTTCTTCCTCGCAACGTTCGCGGCTGCCGTACCGGCGATCATTTCCGGCGGCATCGCCGAACGCGCCAGATTCGTGCCGCAGTGTGTGGCGACGGCGCTGATAGTCGGGTTGGCCTATCCGCTGATCGAAGGCGTGGTCTGGAACAAGAATTACGGGCTGCAGGATCACTTCTTCAATGCGGTGCTCGGCGCACCCTTCAAAGATTTCGCGGGCTCGATCGTCGTTCACGCTTTTGGCGGCTGGGCGGCGCTGGCAGCTGTGCGTCAACTCGGCGCCCGCATCGGACGCTACGATCGCGGACGTGCAATCAGTCCGCCGCCATCGTCAATCCCGTGGCTGGCGATGGGTTCGTGGCTGCTCTGCATCGGCTGGTTCGGCTTCAATGTTATGAGCGCGCAGAACCTTGCGGCCGTTTCCGGTCTCGTCGCGATGAATTCTCTGATGGCGATGTGCGGCGGCATCCTTGCGGCACTCGTGGCGGGCCGGAACGATCCAGGTTTCGTGCATAACGGCGCGCTCGCTGGATTAGTCGCGATCTGCGCGGGCTCGGATGTCATGCATCCGATTGGAGCATTCATTACCGGCGGCGCGGCCGGCTGTTTATTCGTCATGATGTTCCAAGTCTCCACCAACAAGTGGCAGATCGACGACGTGCTGGGTGTCTGGGCACTGCACGGACTGTGCGGCCTGTGGGGCGGAATCGCTTGCGGTATTTTCGGCCTCAAAATGCTGGGCGGTGTTGGCGGCGTCACGTTCGCATCGCAGCTCGTCGGTTCTGTCGGCGGGGCGGCGTTTGGCTTCGTGGCGGGAACGATTGTCTATGGCGTCGTCGATCGCGTGTTTGGATTCCGAATGTCGCCGGATGAGGAACGTCGCGGCGCGGACTTATCCATCCACAAGATTGGCGCCAATCCAGAAGACGACGTTCGAATGGGACGTGTTTGATCCGCTAGTTAGTTCTGCGGAGTCAGCGCTGATGTCCGGCGATTAGCGGTGACACGCCAAATCGTGTCACCGACATCGTCGGCTACCAGCAAAGCGCCGTCGGCGGCGATTGCCACTCCAACGGGGCGGCCGCGAGCGTTGCTGCTCGCGTCGAGGAAACCTGTCAGCACATCCTGCGGGTCACCCGCCGGTTTGCCATTGGCGAATGGGACGAAGATGACCTTGTAGCCACTCGGCGTGCTGCGGTTCCACGACCCATGCTGACCGACGAAAACGCCATGAGCCAACCGCTCCGGCAGCGAGCGTTCCGATGAGAACGCGAGCCCCAGCGAAGCGGTGTGGGCGCCGAGCCCGTAATCCGGCACCGTCGCCTTCGCCACAAGATCAGGACGCTGCGGCTTTACCCGATCATCGACGTGCTGACCGAAGTAACTGAAGGGCCAACCGTAAAACGCGCCGTCTTTGACAGACGTCAGATAGTCGGGAACGAGGTTGTTGCCTAATTCGTCACGCTCGTTGACGACGGTCCACAATGCGCCCGTTGCCGGATCCCATCCGAGGCCGTTGGGATTGCGCAGGCCGGACGCATAAAGGCGCGAGGCCCCCGTCTTCGGATCGATTTCGAGAATGGCGGCGCGGTTGGCTTCTTTATCTATGCCGTTTTCGGCGACGTTGCTGTTCGATCCAACGGTCACGTAAAGGCGCGAACCGTCGGCGTTGGCGATGACGTTTTTCGTCCAGTGGTGATTGATTGGACCGGCTGGGAGATCGGCGACTTTGATCACGGGTGTCGTGATACGCGCGTCGCCCGGATGATATTCGAACTTAACGAGAGCGTCGGTGTTGGCGACATAGAGCGTATTGCCGACGAGAGCCATTCCGAATGGCGAATTGAGTCCCTCGAGAAAAATATGTCTGGCTTCGGCGGAGCCATCGGCTTTGACGCCACGCAATAGTATGATGCGATTAGGGCTGGGCGCGTAGGCGCCGGCGAACGTCTGGAACAATCCGGCAAACCACGCCTTGAGACCCTTGCCGTCTTGCGGCCGCTGCGGTCCGTTCGTTTCAGCGACGAGCACATCACC
>Ga0207678_10001222_pt1 | contig 23629 bp, 20 predicted proteins | sample KBSC63metaG_FD_184319 | JGI IMG/M metagenome (GOLD analysis project Ga0207678, IMG submission 184319) | Corn rhizosphere microbial communities from Kellogg Biological Station, Michigan, USA - KBS C6-3 metaG (SPAdes) (version 2) | ecosystem: Host-associated > Plants > Roots > Rhizosphere > Soil ... | reverse complement strand
CCGAGAAACTCTAGAGATTGCAGCGTTGGCTCGACCGAACGGTTAAGCCCTTGCTCGTAAGGGAACACGAGAACATCCTTATTCAGGCTGATGCAAGCCTCGATGCAACAGAACAGCTCAAGCAGGCCGAACAACCCCACTTGTCCCGCGGGCCATTGGCCTTTCTGTCTGTCGAGCTCGCGACGGTTCCAGGACTGGATGAAGCCGTAGGGGCTCCGATAGATCCAAATGTTCTTGAGGGCGGGAAGTTCGCGATTAATGCGATGGAGAGCGAAATAATAGCGTGGCAGCTTGTTGCCGGCGTGGGTGATCTCGCCCTTCCTCGCGAGCTCGTTGCTGATGTGCTTGATTTTCTTTAGTGCCTCTTCGTCGCTTCCATCGCTCGCATCGAGGAAAGTGTCCGGAAAAACGATCCGTGAATGATCGGCCCGGAAGTGGAAGCGCTCTTCCGCGCAATAGACATGAGGATGAAGATTGAGCGCGTGCACCAGCGCCTTGGTGCCGCTGCGGGGCACGCCAAAAACGATAAAATCGAGTGGGTGACCCATATTTGCCGAAGGCTTCGGTTGTGCCCGGAACCCATGATAGAAAATTTTGTTCCGGGCGGTAAGCGGCAAACCTTGATCGCCAGCCCGGCTTTGGCTGGTCTAGGGTGTGCCTCCAAGTTTAGGGAGATTTGTAAGTTACGATGCTGGCGCATCTCCGCGAGGCGGTAAGAGGAACACTCCCTCCAAGGGTCGTGCATGCCTACAGGCTCGTACGCCACACCATGCTGTGGCCGTGCGAGCCCGAGATGGTGGCGGCGCGCCAGTTCCTCAGCCCCGACAAGATCGCGGTCGATGTCGGCGCCAATGTCGGCCTGTTCACGGCTGTGCTGGCGCGGCGCTCGAACAAGGTCATCGCCTTCGAGCCGAATCCTTCATGCGCCAAGCATCTCAGAAAGGTCGCGCCGCGCAATTGCAAGGTAATCGCCAAAGCCGTCTCAGATAGTGGAGGCAAGGCTCTGTTGCGCGTGCCCGTGTCTCAAGGCATTCCGATGCACGCGCTTGCCACGATCGAAGCAGCCAATCGCCATGGCAGCGAGATCCGCGCCACAGGCTTCGTCATGTATGAGGTGGAAAAGGTCACGCTCGATCAGGCCCTACTCGGCCAGACTGCAACCGAAGGCGTGGCGTTCATCAATATCGACGCAGAGGGACACGAATTTGCCGTGCTCAGAGGCGGTGAGGGGCTGATCGCCAAACATCGGCCCGTGCTGCTGGTGGAGCTCGAATATCGTCACGGTGCGCAAGTTCCCGAAATCTTTGCTTGGCTGAACGCGCGCGGCTTTGCACCACGAGCTCTCACCGATGGGCAGAATCTTGCGCCGATCGATCCTGGGCAGCTCTTGGCGTTGCAGGACGAGACGCGGCTCGCCCGTAGGCTCACCGGGAGCCGCCACTCAGGCTACATCAACAATATATTCTTTCTGCCGCGAGGCTAAGGCAATCGCCTGGAGTGGAATTGCGATGGCGCTCCAGCACTGGTTTGGAGCATGATCGTTGGGGAAAGGGCTCTTTCATGCAGCGTCGGTCTGAGTCAAGGGCGGCATCAGCAAAGCTTGTTTACATCGGCGGCTATGGCCGGAGCGGGTCGACCTTGCTCGAATATCTACTCGCCGCCCATCCTGAGGTCGTGGCCTGCGGCGAGATCGAACGCCATCTCAGGGTTTTTACTCGGCGGAGGACCTGCACCTGCGGAGAACCTGCGCGGCACTGTCAGGTGTGGGGCGAATTCCAGCACAAGTCGGGCAGGCTCGAGGGCCTGGACCACACCCAACTCAGCTTACAAGTTCTCGATCATATCTCCCGCCAGTATGCGGTCATGGTCGATTCGTCGAAGACGGCGTGGGGCTCTACACTCATGCCGTTCCGCTTATCAAAGAAACTCGGCAAGGATTTTCTCCTCGTCCATCTCGTGCGCGACCCTAGAGCGGTCGCTTGGTCCACGCTACGGACAAAGCGGGATCAAAACTGGACCCGTGGCGGCCGACCGAAGCGCGCCCGAAAGCATCTCCGCCAGTCCTCCTCTGGCACGCGGTCTTTATTGACGATCGCCGGCTGGACAGTCGCCAATCTAGCTTGTGAGATGTTTGGCTTTTTCCATCCCGATCGCTACCTGCGGGTGCGCTATGAGGATCTCGTCCGCACGCCAGTGAAAGTTCTCGGACGTATCTTCGTCAGAGTGGCGCTCGATCCGCCCACGACCCTTGAGCCGACCGCTACGAGGACGAATCGCCACCAACTTTACGGCAATGCCATGCGCTTCGAGACTTTGTCGCCGGCCGAGCTCAAAGAGGATGCCGCCTGGAAGACGGCAATGCCGCTAGCCTACCGTCGGCTGGTCGGAAGCCTGTGTTGGCCGTTATGCGTGCGATACGATTATGAGATGCCCGAGGCGGGTAGGGATCAGGTGATCGATCCAATAACGCCCTCCACCAAGTAATACTCTGCTACGCCATCGAAATCGCGCTGCTGTGGCACCTGGTGCCTAAGCGGGATCAGCGTTTCATTGTGAGGCGCGCAAGGTCTAAAGGCGTATCAATATCCGCGAAGATACCGTCGGAGTCGACGTGCACTTCGATCACGTGCTTAGGATACTTCGCCATGAGCGGCTTCGCGCCCATATCGCCGACGATCCTCATAATCTCAGGGAAATAGTGAGCGCCCCACAGGACGGGATTGCCGCGCCTACCGCCACGCACCGGAACGCAGATCGCCTCGCGACCCTTGAAAGCAGCCAACAGCGCATCGAGGTCTCTGCTCTCGATTTTCGGCATGTCGCCAAGAAGGATGAACGCTCCATCGCTGTCTCGCGGCAACGCTTCGAGCCCGGTTCGGAGAGATGTACTCAGGCCTTGCGCGTGATCGGCGTTGTGCACGACTTTCACTTTCAAGCCGTGCAAAGCCTCTCCAATGCCCTCCGCCGCGAAGCCCGTGACCACAATAACGGGGTCAGCGCCGCTGCCCAAGGCAGCGATCGCCGTATGTGCGATGACTGGCTTGCCTTCGACGAGCTCGAGCAACTTGTTGCGCGGCGCCATACGCGAGGAGCGCCCTGCGGCAAGCACGATTGTGGCAATCTTTAGAGGCCCCGCCATCATCGGCTGCGGTTGGCCTTACCGCGCTGCACTGCGGTAATCTCTGCCATGATAGAGAGGGCAATTTCGGCTGCGCCCTGAGCGCCAATATCGAGGCCGATCGGAGCGTGAATAGGTTCAATGTCTGCCTCGGCTAAGCCCGCTTTCCTTAGGCGCTCGACGCGTTTCGCGTGCGTCTTCCGGCTTCCCAGGGCGCCTACATAGAAGGCGTTGGATGAGAGCGCGTGGATGAGCGCAGAATCGTCGATCTTCGGGTCATGGGTGAGCACGATCAGCGCGGTGCGGGCGTCCACACCGATCTTGGGAAGTGCCTCGTCAGGCCATTCGCGCGAGAGCTCGGCATCGGCGAACCGCCCCTCCGTAGCGAAGGCAGTACGCGGGTCGACGATCACCACGTCGTGCCCAAGCGCGCGGGCCATCGGGACGAGCTGCTGCGCGATATGCACGGCGCCGACAATGATGAGGCGGACGGTGGGATTGAAGACATTGATGAAGACCTCGCCGGCGTCTCCGGCGAAGGCCACACTCTCGTCGCAGCGAAAGGCTTCTTCGAGGGCGGGCGCCAGCTCGCTGCCAATCTCTCGCGGCGAATGGGCCAGACTTTGCGCCCCGGTTGCAAGATTCGTAACCAGAGCCACTTGACGGCGCGATTTGACGTCGCCGATGAGCCGCCGCAGCAAGCCATCAACGGTGGAACCGCGAGTGGCTTCAACCTTCTCTATAAAGACGCGGATCGAGCCGCCGCAGGCGAGACCAACCTTCCAGGCGGTGTTGTCTTCGACGCCGAACTCGAGGGACCTCGGCTCGCCGCTTGCAATCACGTCGGCCGCCTCGGTGATGACCTCGGCCTCGACGCAGCCCCCGGATACCGAACCCAGGAAATTGCCGTCGGCGTCGATCAGAAGCTGGCTGCCGACCGGCTGGGGCGCCGAGCCCCAGGTCTGAATGACCGTCGCAAGCGCTACCCGGCGGCCCTCTGACAACCAGTCAAGTGCTTTTGTGATGATGAATGGGTCTGGTGCACTCATTGCAAATTCGGCATTCACTCCGCGCTGACGCAGGGGCTCACGTCGAGTGAACCAGTTTATCAGCTCCACCAGCCGGGCGCGCGATCGTGGCCTCGCCCGATGGACTGAAAATCGCTGCGACTTGCACCATCGCAGAGCTCGAGCGATCCCGTAAGCCACCGGAGCGCACCGCTGCCCCCTGCCACGCGCTGCTGATGCCAAAGCGCAGGGCGAACGTGCGATCAATGCCGCTGCACCCGCGATTGCCAACGCCGTCGCCAACGCGACCGGAGTGCGATTTCCCGAGCTGCCGCTTACGCCCGACCGCATCAACGAGAAGCTCGGGTCTTGGACTGCGGGCTAAATGCGCGCGTGGCTGACCGTGGGCGGCAAGACGCCTTTCAGGTCGTAGATGAGACCTCCTGGCGCGAGCAGCGCGTTGATGCCGGCCTCGCCCAACCTGGCGATTGGCTCATGCTTGACGGCGAGAATGATCGTGTCGAAGTGGCCGTTCGGAAGCTCGTTGGTCAGGCTGAGCCCATATTCGTGCTTGGCGAGCTCGGCATCGGCCATTGGGTCGTAGACCACGACGTCGGCCACAAATTCGCGCAACGTTCGCACGAGATCGGCGACCTTGGTATTGCGCGTGTCAGGCACGTTCTCCTTGAAGGTGAAACCCATCACCAAGATGCGGGCACGGTCGATCGACTGCTTCCGCTTGAGCATGGTCTTGATCACGTCGTTGGCGACGAAGGCCGCCATGCCGTCATTGATGCGACGCCCGGCGAGGATCATCTGCGGGTGGAAGCCGATCTGCTCGGCCTTGTGGGTGAGGTAGTAAGGGTCAACCCCGATGCAGTGGCCGCCGACGAGGCCAGGACGGAAGGGCTGAAAATTCCACTTGGTTCCGGCTGCCTCTAGCACCTCGCGCGTCTCCAGCCCAAGTTCTTTGAACAGCATGGCGAGCTCGTTGATCAACGCGATGTTCACGTCGCGCTGGATGTTCTCGATGACCTTGGCGGCCTCGGCGACGCGGATCGAGCTTGCCCGATGCGTACCGGCGGTGATGACGGTTGCGTAGACGTCGTCGATCAGATCGGCGGCTTCGGGCATCGAGCCTGACGTGACTTTGACGACGGCTGGCAGGCGATGCGTCTTGTCGCCGGGGTTCATGCGCTCGGGCGAATAGCCCGCGAAGAAATCGCGGTTGAACGCAAGGCCCGAGGCTTTCTCGAGCTCAGGCATGCAAATTTCCTCAGTCGCGCCGGGATAAACCGTCGACTCGTAGACCACAACATCGCCTCGCCCGAGCACCGATCCAACCAGCCGGCTCGCCGAGACGAGGGCGCTCAGATCGGGACGCTTGGCCTGATCGACCGGAGTCGGTACCGTGACGATATAAAAATTTGCGTCTTGAAGAGCCGCTACGTCGGCCGAGTAGCTGAGGTGCTTGGCGTGGGCAAATTCCTCCTCGGTGACCTCGTGTGTGCGATCGACGCCGCGCGAGAGTTCAGTGATGCGCTCGCGATCGATATCGAAACCGATGACGGGGAAGTGTCGCGCGAGATAGACGGCGAGCGGCAGGCCAACATAGCCGAGACCGATAATGCCAATCCGGATTTCGGCGAGCTTGGGAAGGGCCATCGTTGTGGGGGAAGTTCGTTTGCGCCCGATGTGTTAGCGTTTGTTATGAGCGAAGTCCAGCAGAGGTGAGCACCCCAACCCTCCCATCGATCCGGAACGCACTTGGCTTGGCCTGCTATCTGAAAGCGCGATTGTATTGTAAGGTTGCTTAAGCAGCATCAGAGGAGGCGGCCATGCGCATTCACTTTAAAAGTGGAGCGACAGGTCTCGCGGTTGCCATGCTATTGGCGGGGGCCTTTGCCGGGCCTGCGGCCGCGCGCATAGAGTGTCAGGGTAATTTTCAGATCACCAAGTACGGGCCGATCGCTACTCCCTATTGTGAGGAGGAGCAGATCGCGCTGGTGGCCCAGAGCTATGGCTGGAAGGTGAGGGCGACCGAGGTCCATAAGAATCCGCTTACCAAGGTCTATGTCTGCCAGAATCTTGGCCACGACGTTCGCCTAAAGGGATCCTGCGCTGGGTACGGGCCTGACAGCTACGCGCCAGCTCACTAGCACCTCCATTGCTATTGCCGGAGAAAGACGAGGTGCCGCACGCTTCGGGCCGGCGATGACGTTTCGCGCTCGAATCTCAAGCCCTGCGATGTAAGCACCTCGATGATGGCCGGGAGGTAATCAGGGCGCGTGGCGGCAATGAATGTCTCCTTACAGCGCTCGGCAAGCCTCGCCAGCAGGCGCCGCGCCACCCGATCGCCCCGCGCCCGTTCCACGTGCTGATAGACCGCGAGCAGCTGGACGATGTCGTAGCTCGGCTCGAGCACGGTCCTGAGGCGCTCGTCGTCGGCAAGGTTGACGAGATCGAGCCGATGCGGCGTTTCGACTGAGCGGAGAATCAGCCGCGCTGCGTTGAGCACTGGGCGCGAGCCGTCAATGGCATGGATGAAGGACGGTCCGAGCTTCGTGATTTCATAGGCGAGAATGCCGACATTGCAGCCCGCGTCGAGCACGGTCTTGCCGGCATAATCGACTTCGCAAGCGAGCAGGTCCGCTAAGCGCTGGCGCCAAGGCCGGCCGACGCGCGTCCCTTGAATGGGCTGGGAAAAGCCGAGGGAGGTGAGAAGAGCCATCCTGCCGAATATGGGCGGACCGCGTCGCTTGGCGAAGGTCTCCGCGACTAAGTGCCCGAGCCGCTCGGCCTTCTCATGCTCAAAGCGAGGGCGGGATGCTTTGGGGAAAACGAAACAGATTGTTGGGATCGTACTTGCGCTTGATCTCAACCAAGCGCTCGAGGTTCGTCCCGTAATAGGCGCGCAGGTAGTTGGTCTCGGCGCCGTCAATGAAATTCTGGTAGCTCTGGTCCGAGGTGAACGGCTGCATGGCAACGTGGAATTCTCCAAGCCGGGCCTCGTTGCGGGCGACGGTCGCTTCGTCATCTTCTGCCGTCCAATCGAGGTCGACGGCAGTCAGCATAAGTGCCTTGCGATGCACGAAGGCTGTCGCCGCCGGGGCAACCGACGCCACTGCCCCACCAGCAAGGAACATCTTCCAGACAGCGCTATCGTGTGTGCCCGGCCACTTGCGCAGAAAATCAAGAACCGTGCGCGAACCTTCCGCAGGAATGGATTTGAAGGCATAGCGCGAGCGCTCATGTGTGAATTGGTCGTTCTCATCCTCGGCGAGAATTCCTTGCGCATCCCAATAGGAAAGGGTGCTGATGATCTCCTCGCCGGGAGCACCGATCCGATAAAGCGGTGCAAGTAGCGCGCGCAATTCGGCCTCCGTCCCAACCAGCTGTCCCAGCAATTCGAGCTCGAGCGGAGTACCGGATAGCTTGCAGCCGAGGCGGTCGGGCGTGGTGGGGAGGAGATCGAGCGCCGCAGGCAAGAGCTCATCAAGATGGTCGGTCCAGCCGAGCTTGAACACCGTCATCACATCGACGGGGAAGCTCTCGAAGGTGAACGAGACATTGACGCCGAAATTGCCTCCGCCTCCGCCGCGACATGCCCAGAACAGATCTGGGTTCTGGTCTTTGTTGCAGACAACCAGCTCTCCTGCGGCCGTGACGATTTCGGTCTCGATCATCTGGTCGCAGGTCAAACCATGCCGCCGTTGGCTGAAGCCAATCCCTCCACCGAGCACCAATCCGGCAACGCCCACTCCCATGCAGCGGCCATGCGTGATGGCGCGATTGACCGGGTGAAGGCTGGCATAGACATTGGCGTTGCGCGCGCCGCCCCCACATGCGCACGAGCCCCTCAGCACCGTGGATGGCGACCTCGTTCATCAGCGAGGCATCGACCAGGAGCCCGCTGGTGGTCGAGTACCCCGCATAGGAATGTCCGCCTGAGCGGATCGCGAGTGACACGCCGTTCGAGGCAGCCCACAGGAGGGAGCTGCGCACGTCGTCAGCGGACGCGCAGCGGGCGATGCCTTGAGGTGCCGTCGAAGCGTAATAGAGGTTCCAGGGCTTGGCGATCTTGGCGAAGTCTGGGTGGCCCTTTTTGAGAAGGGGACCCTTGAGCAAGCGCGCGAGATCTTGCCAATCAGCAGAGCTGACAGAACTGGCCTCACTCTGAGAGGCTGCGTGGGCAGCGCCTTTCAAGTGCGCGAAGCCAATTAGGACGCGGGAAGCCCTCTTCAAGAACTGCCGGCGGTCCAATGGCCTAGTCACGCGCCCCCCAATCAGGCGACCCTACCGGCCCCGCGTATGGCTTGATCCGGGGCGATTGACAATCTTACCAAGTCCATATGGGATGCTGCAGCTATGGCGCTCCCGAGTGGTCTAGCCACCAGTTTTCCGGCCGAGTCCGTGCCGGCAGACACTGCGGCGGCCTCCGATCCCGATACTCTGATCATGGTGGAGAATGGCGCAGGCGCCGGGCCCTTCGTCCTCCTTTGCGATCACGCTTCAAATCGCGTCGCCGACGCATACCAGTCGTTCGGCTTTGCCGCCGATCGGCTTGGACTGCATATCGCCTGGGACCCTGGCGCGCTCGGCGTTGCGCGCCTCTTATCTGGAAGGCTCGATGCGCCTCTGTTCTGGCCCGATATCTCTCGCCTCGTCATCGACTGCAACCGCCCCCTCGATGCGGCCAGCCTGATAGTGGTCGAAAGCGAGGGCAGGGCGGTTCCCGCCAATGTGGGGTTGAGCGGTACGGAACGGGCGCGGCGGATCGAGCGCGTTCACGCGCCCTACCATGATGCAATCGATGCGTGCCTCACGCAGCGCCATGCCTCCGGGCTCGCGACCATCTTGATTGCTATCCACTCCTTCACGCCGGTCTATCTCGGGAAGGCGCGGCCCTGGCACGTGGGAATCGTGTTTGACGAGGACGCCCGCATGGCCAATGCCCTGATCAAGGGGCTCGCTGCCGACCCCGGGTTCATGGTCGGCGTCAACGAACCATATTCCCCCGCCGACCTTGTCTATTACAGCGTCAGCCGCCACGCCCCCACGCATCGGCTGCCGGCAGCCATGATCGAGATTCGCAACAATGAAATCGGCGACGAGGCCGGGCAAAAGATATGGGCGGATCGGCTAGCGGAGATACTCCTCGCCGCCACTCCCGGCCTGCTCGGGGCTCAACAAGCTGTGGTGCGATGCTTGCAAGTGGAATAGGATATTCTCGGGCTTATGGGGGGTTGGAAAATGGCTGAGACACGACACGAAGGCGGGGTTTCCTATCACATCCCAGGCAAGGACTATTTCGAGCAACGCGAGCTGAGGCGCCATGCCGGAGTGTTCGCGCTTTGGGCTCTAGGGGTCGGCGCGGTCATCTCGGGGGATTTCTCGGGCTGGAACCTCGGCTTCGCCGTGGGTGGCTGGGGCGGCATGTTCATCGCCACGGTCATCATCACCATCATGTATCTCGGTCTCACTTATTCCATCGCCGAGATGGCCCCGGCCCTGCCGCATACCGGCGGCGCCTATTCGTTTGCCCGAACGGCGTGGGGCCCATGGGGCGGCTTCATCACAGGCGTGGCCGAGAATATCGAGTATGTGCTGACACCGGCCGTGATCGTCTTCTTCATCGGGTCCTACCTGACCGGGATTTTCGAAACGCCCGCAGCGTTTCAGCCGGTATGGTGGATCCTCGGCTATATCGTGTTCGTGGGGCTTAACGCGCGGGGCGTGGAGCTGTCCTTCACGGTCACCGTGATCGTGACGCTGCTTGCGATCGCCATTCTCATTGTCTTCTTTGTCAGCGCGATTCCGTTCCTCGATTTCGGCAAATACGCGATGAATATCGGCGCCGATCCAGCGACCGGCGCGGCGGTCGAGCTGCCCGACGGGCATGGTCCCTTCCTGCCGTTCGGGATACACGGCGTCCTCGCTGCGCTGCCTTTCGCGGTCTGGCTCTATCTTGCCATCGAGCAAATCCCGCTGGCGTCCGAAGAATCGGCTGATCCCAAGCGGGATATGCCGAAGGGCATCATGCTCGGCATGTTTACTCTGATTGCCCTCGGCTTCCTGGTTCTCGTCATCAACCCGGCGATTCCGATCACACGCGAGGTGACGGACGCCGCGGGCACCGCGACGACCGTTCATGGCGCCTTCGCGCTCGGTACCTCGGGAGAGCCGATCCTCGACGGCTTCCGCGCGATCTTCGGGTCGAATTGGGCAAAGGCGCTGGCGCTGATCGCCGTCGCCGGACTGGTAGCGAGCTTCCATGCGATCATCTTCGCCTATGGACGCCAGATCTACTCGCTGTCGCGGGCTGGCTACTTCCCGCATTTCCTTTCGGTCACCCATGGCACATACAAGACGCCGAACTTGGCGCTGATTACGGGTGGCGTGGTCGGCCTCGCGGTTATGTTGATCGTATGGTTCACCATGGGAGGCGAGGCAGCTGGCTCGTTCATCGGCGGTGTGCTCCTCAACATGGCAGTGTTTGGTGCCATGTTCTCGTATCTCCTTCAGGGGCTCACCTTCATCAAGCTTCGAAAGAGCTTCCCCAACATCGAGCGGCCCTATCGCAGCCCATTCGGCATCTTCGGGGCTGCGCTCACGGTGATTATCGCGTTCGTAACCATCGGCTTCCAGCTCGCCGATCCGGTATATCGCACCGGCGTGATCGGGGTCGCGATCTGGTATGCTCTTGCAATCCTTTATTTCGCGGCTTATGGGCGGAAAACGCTGGTCTTCTCGCCAGAGGAAGAATTCGCGGTGAAGCACCGCGAAGGCGCGGTCAAGGTCTAGCCGCGCAAGCTGTACCGTTTCCAAAAACCGGCTCGCTCAACGAGTGAGCCGGTCCCTCCCTTCACAACAGGGTCGTCGCATATGGCTGGCTTGTTGACGTTGCAAGAGTTGGAGAAAGAAGCGGCCGCTGGCGGGATCGACACGGTGGTGGCCTGCTTTCCCGACATGCAAGGGCGCCTCGTCGGCAAACGCTTCCACGCTGCTTACTTTCTCGAAGGAGCGCATGAGGAAACCCACGGCTGCGACTATCTGCTCGCCAACGATATCGATATGGAGCCGGTGCCGGGATATGCGGCGGCGAATTGGGAGAAGGGCTACGGCGATTTCGTCATGAAGCCCGATCTCGCCACGCTCAGGCGCATTCCGTGGCTGCCGGCGACCGCGCTCGTTCTGTGCGATATCGTGGACCACCACCATCACGAGCCGGTGCCGCACAGCCCGCGCGCGATGCTGCGCAAGCAGATGGAACGGCTGAACGCGCTGGGGATGGCCTCATTCTTCGCCTCAGAGCTTGAGTTCTACCTGTTCGACGAGACCTATGAGACCGCGCAGGCGAAGGCCTGGAACAACCTCAAGACCACCGGCAACTACATTCAGGACTACCACGTCTTCCAGACGACCAAGGAAGAAGCGGTGATGCGGGCAATCCGCAACGGACTCCAAGGCGCCGGCATACCCGTCGAGAACTCGAAAGGCGAATGGGGACCCGGCCAGGAGGAGATCAACATCCGCTACGCCGATCCGCTCACCATGGCCGACCGGCACGTAATCCTCAAGAACGGCTGCAAGGAGATCGCCCACTCGCTCGGCCAGGCCGTGACCTTCATGGCGAAATGGCGTTACGACCTTGCGGGCTCGTCGAGCCACATCCACGCCTCCGTCTGGGACGCTTCCGGCAAGAATCCGCTGTTCTTCGATTCTAGCGGCGACCATGGCATGTCGGACTTGATGCGCCGGTTTGTGGCTGGCCAACTCGCATATGCCCGCGAGATCACCTGGTTCCTGGCGCCCTATGTGAATTCGTACAAGCGCTTCCAGGCCGGCACCTTCGCGCCGACCAAGGCCATCTGGTCGCTCGATAACCGCACCGCGGGCTTCAGGCTGTGCGGGGCCGACACCAAAGCCATTCGCATCGAGTGCCGCATTGGCGGCGCCGATCTCAATCCCTATCTCGCCTTCTCCGCGCTAATCGCTGCCGGGCTTGCCGGCGTGGAGCAGGAGCTCGAGCTCGAAAAGCCCTATGCCGGTGACGCCTATCAAGGCAAATCACTGCGCGAAGTGCCCAAGACGCTGCGCGAGGCGACCGATTTGATGCGGGATTCCACCATGCTGCGAGAGGCCTTCGGCGACGAAGTCATTGATCACTATGTCCACACCGCCGCGTGGGAGCAGTTCGAGTATGACCGCCGCGTCACCGACTGGGAGCTGAAGCGTGGCTTCGAGCGGTATTGAGTCCTGATATCCATGTCCGAAATCCAGAAAATCATCTCTCCTATTGATGGCTCGGTTTATGCCGAGCGCGCCGCTGCGCGCGCCGGTGATATCGACGCCGCAATCAGCGCCGCTCGCACGGCGTTGCCTGAGTGGAAGACCGTCCCCATCGCTGAGCGCAAGCGTTACATCCTCGCCTTCCTCGACGCACTGCTCGCCATGAACGACGACATCGCGGTCGAGCTCGCTTGGCAGATGGGGAGACCCGTTCGCTATGGCGGCGAGAAGGGCAGCGTCGAGGAGCGCACGCGAGCCATGGTGGCGCTCGCCGAGGAGGTGCTTCGCCCCTATTACCCGCCGGAGAAGCCTGGCTTCCGCCGCTACATTGCGCGCGAGCCGCTCGGCGTCGTGCTGGTGATCGCGCCGTGGAACTATCCTTATCTCACGGCAATCAACACCATCGTACCGGGACTTCTTGCCGGGAATGCCATTATCCTGAAGCATGCCACGCAGACCCTGCTGGTCGGCGAGCGCTTCGCCGAAGCTTTTCGCCGGGCGGGATTGCCGAAGGGCCTGTTCCACAATCTCGTCCTTTCGCACGAGCAGACCGAGAAGCTCATCGCGTCAGGCCGCATCGACCACGTCAACTTCACCGGCTCAGTGCCTGGCGGTCGCGCCGTTGAGCGTGCCGTGAGTGGCACCTTCGCCTCGATCGGATTGGAGCTCGGCGGCAAGGATCCTGCCTATGTCAGGGCCGACGCCAAACTCGATCACGCCGTGGAGAATCTGGTCGACGGCTCGTTCTACAATTCGGGCCAATCCTGTTGTGGGATCGAGCGCATCTATGTCGATGCCAAGATCTACGACGACTTCGTCGATGGCTTCGCCGAGCTCACCCGTAAATACGTGGTCGGCAATCCGCTCGATCAGGCGACTACCCTTGGGCCTTTGGTGCGTGGCTCTTCGGCCGACATCGTGCGCGGGCAGATCGAGGAGGCGAAACGCAAGGGCGCCAAGGCGCTAATCAACATGAAGGTCGAAGGCGATCGGCCAGGCTCGCCTTATCTCGCGCCGGAGATGCTGACCGATGTCAATCACCAGATGGAAGTGATGCGGGAGGAGAGCTTCGGCCCTGTGGTCGGCATCATGAAAGTTCGCGATGATGACGAGGCAGTGACGCTAATGAATGACAGCCCCTATGGCCTCACCGCCTCGATCTGGACGCGCGACACGGATCGCGCTGCCGAGCTCGGCGCGCGCATCGAGACTGGCACGGTCTACATGAACCGCTGCGACTATCTCGACCCTTATCTCGTATGGACTGGTGTCAAGGACACCGGCCGCGGCGCAGCGCTGTCGAAATATGGCTTCGATGCGCTGACCCAGCCGAAGAGCTTTCACCTCCGCGACGTCTGATCGCGACCATCCCGGAGCACGACATGAGCGTACCCACCGCCAATTGGAGCTATCCGACCGCTGTCCGCTTCGGCGCAGGCCGCATCAAGGAGCTTGCGGATGCCTGCCGCGCCGTCGCGATCACACGCCCCTTGCTCGTCACCGATGCGGGCGTTGCCAAGCTGCCCATGACGGCAGCGGCGATGGACCTTCTTAAGCAGTCGGGACTTCCTGTGGCGGTGTTTTCCGATGTTCAGTCGAATCCGGTTGAATCGAGTGTCGAGGCGGGGATTGCCGCCTTCCGTACAGGCAACCACGACGGGGTGATTGCGTTCGGCGGCGGCTCGGGCCTCGATACCGGCAAGGTCATTGCCTTTATGGCCGGGCAGACTCGGCCGTTATGGGATTTCGAGGATGTCGGCGACTGGTGGACGCGCGCCGACCCCGACAAAATCGCGCCGATCGTTGCCGTGCCTACGACGGCCGGGACCGGCTCCGAGGTCGGTCGCGCCGGCGTCATCACGCAGGAATCCACGCATACCAAGAAGGTGATCTTTCATCCGAAGATGATGCCGCGCGTCGTGATCTCCGATCCCGAACTAACCGCCGGCATGCCGCCCTCGATCACCATGGGCACCGGAATGGACGCGCTTGCGCACTGCCTCGAGGCCTATTGCGCGCCGAACTACCATCCGATGGCCGAAGGCATCGCGGTGGAGGGTATGCGGCTCATCTTTGCCAACCTGCCAAAGGCGGTGGCGAACGGCGGCGACCTCGAAGCGCGCGCGCATATGATGAGCGCGGCGGCAATGGGGGCCGCGGCCTTCCAGAAGGGCCTCGGCGCGATCCACGCCCTGTCTCATCCGGTGGGCGCGCTCTACAACACCCATCACGGCACGACCAATGGCGTGTTCATGCCGTATGTGCTCGTTTTCAATCGCGCGGCGATCGAGCCCAAGATTGCGCGGCTCGCAGGTTTCCTCGGCATCGAGGGTGGTCTCGACGGATTCCTCGAGGCGGTGCTCGACCTGCGCAAGCAGACTGGAGTGCCGCACGACCTTGGCGGGCTCGGCGTGGACGGCAGCAAGGTAGAGACGATGGTCGAAATGTCTCTTGTCGATCCCACTGCTGGCGGTAATCCAGTCCCCCTTACTAAAGAGGGAAGCCGGAGGATCTTTGAAGCGGCGCTGGCGGGCGACGTCGCAGCGGCCGCCTAAGCCGCCAACTGGATTTTGGCTGGAGACCTGAAAGTAGGTACGGGCAAATCGCAGAGTCCGCCGCCGAGAAACAGGTGATGCCAAAGCTGGGTGGCCATGACGCCGGTGAGCCCGAGGCTCTTGAACGTGCCCAACTTCTCGCCGCGCCCGAACACCTCATAGTCCTTGCGCACCGTGGCCACATCGAAATAGCCGGTCTTTGCCAGCGCCTCCTCGCTCATTAATTCCCGGACGAAGGCCGGCGGGCTCGTGAAGAAGCTCTCGGCGAGCGGGAGACGAAACATCGATTTGCGACGCGCCGCTATTTCGGGTGGAAGCATGCGGGCCGCCGCTTGGCGCAAGAGATATTTCTCCTTCGTCCCGCGCCTAAGCTTCCATCTCGGGTGCAGCCTTGCAGCGAAGGCGATCACCTCCTCGTCGAGGAATGGGTAGCGCGCTTCCACGCTGTTCGCCATGGCGACGCGATCGCCCTTATGGCTCAGCAGCATACCTGCAAGCAGGACCTTGTAGCCAAAATAAAGCGAGCGGTTCAGCGGATGCCAGCGGCGCATCCGCTTTGGATCAAAGTGAAGATCCACATAAGCGACGAACGGTCCGAGCTGGTCGCGGAAGTCGGCGTTGTAGTAGCGGTGCCGGGAGCCTGCCACGAAATTGTAGAGGATCGACTGAGCATGCGGCCCGCCGATCATGTCGTCGATGCGCCGCATTTCGGAGAGATGGACGTGCGGTGTCGTGGCCTTGCGCACGGCGCGGCTCAGGACCGTGCTCAGATGGAAAGATCCCACGTCGAACATCCGGCCAAGCTCTCGCCACTTGAACCAGAGATAGCCGGCGAAAGCCTCATCGGCTCCTTCGCCGGTGATCACGACCTTGTTGCCCTGCTTATGAACCTCGCGCGACAGCGAAAGGAGCGCGGCACAAGAGGTGTCGAGCACGGGGCTCTCGGCGGCCTCGATCAATTTCGCATAATTTGCGGCGATCACCCCGGCGCTTGCGTCGAGGATGGTTTGACTACTGCCGATCTGATGAGCTGTCGCTGCGGCTCCTTGGGTCTCGTCAAAGACCGATTGCGGCGCGCTGACGGTGAAGCTCGGAACCGGTGCTCCTCGGATGGAGGATGCCATGGCGAGGATGTAGGCAGAATCCACCCCGCCGCTGAGATAGCTCACCACCGGCACATCGGCGCGCAGCCTGATCTCGACAGCACGACGAAAGGTCGCCTCGAACTCCTCGATAAGTGTCGCAGCGTCGGAATCGTGCTCCTGGCCCCAATCCGGAAAATCGAGATCCCAATAACAGCGCTCGTCGATCGACGCGGGCGCGCCATCACTGCGGAAGGTGATGCGCAAGTAATGACCAGGCGCGACCGATTGGATGCCTGCGAACATCGTCCGGCGCGTGCCCATGGCGAAGAAGGTGAAGATATGATCGAGGCCTCGCGGATCGAGAGCAGGGGCCACGGCGTGTGAAGCAAGCAGCGCCTTGATTTCCGATCCGAAATAAAGCCAGTCGCCCTGCCTCGACCAATGCAAGGGGCATATGCCGACGCGGTCGCGCGCGAGCAGCACCTTGCGTTGCTGGATATCAACCAGCACGAAGGCAAACTGGCCCTTCAGATGATGAAACAGATCCTCGCCGTGCTCCTCATAGAGATGGATGATGATCTCGGTGTCGGAGCACGTGCGGAACACATGGCCTTTAGCCTTGAGACGTGCCTTTAGTTCGGGATAGTCGAAGAATTCACCATTGCCGATCACACCGACCGTGCCTGTCTCATTGTAGATCGGCTGACGACCGTTGGTCACGCCGACGATTGCCAACCGCCGATTGCCCATGCCGAAGCCGGGCGCGAACATGAACCCATCATCGTCAGGGCCGCGATGACGCAGGGCTGACGCCATGTGGCGCACCACGAGGTTATCGGGCTCACGGCTGCCCGTTAGATCGATCGCGCCCGCTATCCCGCACATGTTGTCTGCCCGTTTTTGTGGATGAGATCAGCTCCGCAATATCGCACGAAGCTGGTCGCGATATGTTCAGACCATGGCAGAGCTTCAACAGAATCTTCAATGCCAAATATCCCCTTGCGTGCTAAACATAGCTGAGGCGGCTTTAACTTAGGGGTGTTCAAATGAGATGGGTAGCATTCCTCTGTTTCCTTTCCTTCAGCACCTCGGCATTGGCACTTGAAGACTGCAATGCGAAGTTTCCAAAAATGAGCCAATTAGAAGAGCGACTAAAATGCTTTCAATCGAACAATAACGATCTCCAAAGCCAGATAGACGCCATAAAACCGCAAAATGGAGGGTCGAGCGCCAAACAGGCAATCGCCAAACCCGAGGCTAAGCCTAGTAAAGCTTACGGGAACGCACCGCAGCCGTTAACCCGCGCGGACTGCAAGAAGGCCGGTCTGCAATGGAACAACAATGCCAATGTATGCGGCGGCAAACAGGCAACTGCTAAATCGGTGGCGAAGCCAAGCAAATTTCACGCGATTGCAGCGCAGCCTTTAACCCGCGCGGACTGCAAGAAAGCGGGTCTGCAATGGAATAACAACGCCAACGTGTGCGGCCGGTAGACGATAGCTGGCGGAGAGGGTAGGATTCGAACCCACGGTACGGTTACCCGTACAACGGTTTTCGAGTTCTAAGATTCTCGTGCTGCCCTGTGCCGTTCTGTAGCCAACCGTGCGGCTTGGCTTGGCATTTTGACCACGATCATCTCGTCCTGTGATGTGCCGCACCGCTTCGTGATGCGCAGTTGGTTTGCAATTTGGTTTGCAAAGCTCCTCACTGGCCGATTTCCGCTTTCGACGCCAAACCGTACCAAATCAACAGGAGCCTGTTGCGTCTGCTTTTGACCCATAGCCGACAAAAGAAGACAAATTGCCTGCGAGAGGTCCAATTTGGCAAATTGCTAAATGGGTTGGGAAGCCAATTCAATGGTTCGCAAACTCACTCTCATTTGTGCCGTAGCGGTCGCCTTATTGATCCCTATACAAGCGTTCGCAAAGCACGGCGGTGGATCGGGAGGACGACACGTTGGCCTCGGATGGCACAGCGGTCCGACCTGGGGCGGATGGCACTTCGGTCCGGGATGGGGCGGCCCCAAATGGGGTGACCCCGGTTGGCATGGCGGTCCCAGGTGGGGTGGGTACTGGTGGGGTGGGCGCTGGTGGGGAGGTTATGGGATAGGTCCTTGTTGGGCATTTACCCCGGTTGGCTGGGTTTGGAATTGCCAGTAAGAGCAGCCACCGGGGTAAACCGCATGTGCAGCGCAGAGACCAAACGCTGCAAGAATGACGCTTTTCGGAGGAGTCATGGACTGCAATTTGAGATGGCCTGGCTTGCTAGGTGCTCTTCTAACGATACTTTGCCTCTCAACCCAATTGGTCATCGCCGAAGACGTAGAAAGCCCTAAGGATGACATCGCAGCGCAAATTCGCGCTCAGGGGTACGCCTGCGACCAACCGCAAAGCGTCACGAGGGATGCCCAAGCCTCAAAACCAGATGAGGAAGTGTGGCTGTTGCGCTGCGAGGGCGCGAGCTACCGCGTTCGCCTTATACCTGACATGGCGGCGCGGGTTGAACGCATTGATTAATGAATCGTCGTGTTGCAGACCGCGCGACTATAGATCTTTTGCCGCGGAGTGAGCACAGCGTCCTAACTCTGTGTAAAACGCGCTGCAAACCTCCATCGCCTTTGCTTTGCAGGCGCCAAAAAGGGGTTCGGCGGTGGCTCGTGGGCCTTTCGTTTCGCTTCACTGGCGATTAATGCCGCTCGCTCTCGTTTTTCTCCTACACGGGCAAGCAGACGAAACCAATCTGCCTTCCTGGCAAAGGCTGCTCTGGTCTGTGCAGGAAGGCTACCATCGGCCGCTCCTTGCTCGTAAGCCGCAGCAATTTGGGAGTGCTGTTCTGCCTTAAGAGACATCCAGGCAGAATGTCGCTTGACCTTAAATTAAGCCTTAAGCCGATACGGCCCTAACACCGATCTTTTTAGTCGGCGTTTTTAACGGATCGATGGTTTAGGATCGACGTAGTGAAGTGTGACGAGCGCCAATTCTGCCAACGAAACCAATCATCGACCTCTTTGTGCACATAATCGGGGGCAAAACCGTATCGCTGCTCAATGGTTGATTCAAGGAGATCGCGGCGACCATGAATGGCGTCGAGATCGTCGGTAGTGAGCTTCCGCCACTTTCCCCTGATCTTTTCTTTCGTCTGATTCCAATTCCCCTCAAAGCGGTCCCAACTCATCACTTCCTCCTCGTTCAAGAGTCTCCTACGTGCGCAGGCGTGCATTGTTCTGGGATTGGAACCTTCTGGGCTGGTCATTTAAATCGACAGGCCAGCAAAGACAGAACTCCGTCTATTCGACCCTTGGCTTCAACCATTGCTTGATTCTGGTCGTCCGCAAAGACTTCGCTGCGACCAATAATGGGCAGATCGGCTGTTTTCGGGTGAACTCCTACACACCATCCTGAGGGCGCGCGCGTCAGGTCGAAATCATAACCGCGATACACGACCGTGAATTGGCGTTTGGCAACCGCGTTCGAGTAGAGCGGTAACATGGCAGCACCTCGTCGTTGCCAAGAGCCTCGCGCTCCGACTCTTTAAAAGTCGTTTCAAAAAAGATGAAAGCTAGTTTGAGGTTAACGCTCGACCAAGCGTTCAGGCGGGAACGCAGCATCCCGCTCTGAATAGTGCCGGAGCAGTGCGGATAATCCGGCTACAATTTGGCGGAGAGAGCGGGATTCGAACCCACGGTGCGGATAACCGCACAACGGCTTTCGAGTTCTAAGATTCTCGTGCTGGCGCGTGCCGCTCAGTAGTTAAGCGTGTGCTCTTGTTCGCCATTTTTCTAGTGACAATGCGGGCTAATGATGCGCCGTGCCATGCTGTGCTGCGTGGTTCGTTTGCAAATCCGTTTGCAAACTTTTCGCCAGCCCAGTCGTTAGCCCGCCAAAGCGGACTTCCACAAAGTCCGATCACATGTCCGGCGTAGACCCCATGAACGGAAACGGGTGCAATGTATGTGGATCGCGATGATCTCAACGATGCGGACAGCCAGGCCAACAACAGGGTCACCGCTTTCCCTCTTTGAGGCTGGAACAGCCCCATTCGATCCGGCGAGTTCTTGTTTCTGCCTTTTTGATCTCAGACGCAAAAGCCTCCTCCCGAACCGGTGACATCTGCCCAGACGATGTCTGCGCGGAAGAGCTCAAAAGGCTTCGCGCGTTGAAGAAACTTTCCCCTGAATAGACGTCGCCAGGAAAGCGCCGTTTGTGGGGAAGTCCCCGACGCTTGCGACTCGGTCGAGTGGCTGCTCTGGAGTCCGCAGTGACCACACTATCGTTCTTGGTCACTTTTGGCGTCGGACCGGCCCACGGGTTTGGCGGTATGCGGCTAACTGAGTAGGGCTTCGGCTGTGACGGAGCCGAGCCGACCGGGACGCTGGGCGGCGCGCGGCGTGATATAATTTAAGGCGCTGTTCAATCCACAGGGCAATCGATGAAAACTACATTTATTACGGTCCGCGCAGTAAGGCTCATTGCGAAAAAGGTCCTTGTGGTTCTTGTGATTGCAATTTGCTGCGTCGGAAGTTTCATGCTGATGGCGATAGCTGCCAATGCTCAGGATGCAAGAAACGCAACGTCGATGGCGGCCTTGAAAGAAAAGACTGCCAAATTGGGCGCGCCAAAGATTCAGGGAAAGGAGGCGATTGACGGCAAAAGCGCCCCCGCCTTGTATTTCGGCTCGACTAAAATGAATAACAATTTCACTGTGGTCGATGAGGTCGCAAAGGGAGGCGGCCCAGGAACGGCCCCACATTGTTCGTCAAGGCCGGCGACGAATACATCCGCGTTGCGACTAGCGTGCTGAACCCTGACGGGCGAGCAGTTGGAACTGTTCTGGGGACACCGGCGCTCGACTCGATAAAAGCAGGCAAACCCTACTATGGCGAAGTCCAAGTTCTTGGGACGCCATATATTGCACCTATCAAAGACGCATCGGGCGAAACCATCGGCGTCTACTTTGTCGGCTACAAGAGGTGATGCCGCGACTAAAGGCGGGTCGCGTTCGTTCAGCCTAACCTATGGTCGCCGCAAAAAGACAACGTCACGGTAGGAGAAGCTAGATCACAGCCACTGCGACAATCTGAGGAGGCAGTGGCGCGCTGGCATCCTTACGCGGCCAAACGCCTTCGACCAGACGTATCGCTCCGGTACCTGAAACACGCACTTTAGAAAAGCCTAATGCGCGAAACTTCCTTGCGATCAGGGCATTGTCGGCTAGCCGCTCAACTGAGTTAAGGGAAAGCGTTGCCCTGTATCGCTTTCCTTGATGGACAGTAAATTCAGCGGCGAAGCTTGCACTGCTGAAAGTGGCGGTGATGGCAAAGGCCGCCAGAGCTTTGAGCAAAGAGCAAACTATTTTGTTGGTCATGGCGGACGTCCTCTGCCTACGCTTCAGCCGCCCGCAGACTGACGGCAGACGTAGTAGAGGTGGTGTGCGCTGTTATCCCGCCATCCCACTCAAATAAGGCGACAAGAGCCCGCCTTGATCCGTCCGGTCGTGACCGAAGCGGAAAATTGACGCCTTGAGTGCGACTACGTGGGAGTGACTTTCGTTATGATGAAATGACAACAGAAACGTCAATCAAGGAGAGATCACATGCCCATTTACATCTCTCGAGGTCGCTTCACTACACAGACCGTAAAGGACTTACTGGCTAAACCCGAAAATCGTGAGGAAGCCCTCTCCAAGCTCTTCAAGAGTGTTGGGGGAAGACTCATAGGTTGGTATTTGACGTTCGGCCCCCATGACTGGCTGGTGATTGCCGAATTCCCTGATGACAAAGCGGCTGCCTCTGCGATACTCGCTGCGGCTGCGGGGGGTAGCCTGTCCGAAATCGAGACAACGGTCGCGATGACAGCCGACGACGCCAAAGCGACCTTCGGGGCTGCCGGAAAAGCGGCGACTGCCTTTAGGAAGAAGGGTGCACGCTCCTAGGCTCGCGCGCCACAGGAATTAAGCGCGCCAAATCGAGTTAGGCGGAACGGCGCGGCAATCCCTCTCATCTCGGCCGCGCCAGCGGCCCGGAGATCAAGTAACCGACCAAATGTCCGCTTTTGGCATCTAGCAGACGTTAGACAATGCGCTGAGGATGTCAGTAGGCTTGCAGCGATTGCACGTCGGACATGCCGCCCATGGCGACCTTCGGACATGCTATCATCAGCTTCTTTAGGGGGCCTCCATGATCGACGACGCGAAGCTGACGTTCCGCGACAAGCGCGATCTCCGCAGAGACTTTAAGCGCCTTGGGCGGGAGGGCGTGCGCGACAAGCTGCACTCGGGCGGTTACGGCGTGGGTCCGCGCTCCGACTTCGCCCGGACATGGCTGGGCGCCCAAGAGGCGGAGGACGACAAGATCAAACTCTGGACGCTAGACGCGGCGGTGATCGCCGCCGCTGTCAGCGTCATCACGCTGCTCGTCATGCTCGGCATCATCAAGTGAGGCCTTCCGCTTAACAGCGCGGACCATCACTCACTTGGGCAGCGCTCCGCGTTGGAGAATGTCTGCTTTAGAGCGCAAATCAGACATTCATGACGTAAACTTCAATGTCCGCTAATGGCGCAAAGCGGACATGGCAGGTTCTTGGCTCGACCTAAATTGGACGTCTACTCCCCAGGACCTCGTATTGATCGATGGAGTTCGCGAAGATCCTCTTCGGGCAGCCGCTTCCACCTGCTGCCGTTCCCTGGCGGACCCCAAAGGTTACATGTCATGCACCCGGTCCGGTGCTCACTATGATAATCGATCACCGTCAGCGGTCGCTTGCATTCATGGCAACGCGCGATGTTGTTGTCGTCCGTCATTGTGGCCTCGCTGCCTTCCCTCCGAGGGGTTTGTAGCCCCCGGTAACACCGGAAAGCGCCGGTTAGTGACGAGGCAGGCTCTTTAGGGTGAGGTATCCAAGCCGAACAGGATCGGTCTCCCCATTCGCCACCAGCTCCATCAGCTTGTGCCCAATGGCAACTCTAAGCTCGGCATCGTTGACATAGTTGACATAATCGCGAAAGGGGTCATCCGCTCTTAGGATGGTCCAAATGGCGGCGAACGCCTGATCCATCACTGCAAGGGTCTTAGGATCGTATATGTCCGTACGGGGGGTTTCGCAGGTCATCATGCTCCCTCCCTGTGTTTGCAGGCGGGAGCGCGACTTACCTCTCTCAGCCACCGGTGCCTAGTGTGTTACCTACCGGTGATCAATCAGAGTGCGCCTTTGAAAATGGCTGTAATGAGGCCGGTTAGTCCGAGTTTCTAACTATTGTTTCTAAACGCACAAAGGGGTGCGCTTTGGAACAAACGGCCGCCGGTCGCATTGATCCCCTTCAGGGCTCAGGCGCTGGAAACTGCACAACACTGTAAACTTGGTTAGTGAGGCGAAGTCGATGCGGACCCTCGTGTTGAGTACCGCAGCGATTGCGGGTGTTGTCTGGATAGGTATAGCGCCCGCGAACGCAGCACCCCCGTCAATCTCAGGAATAGGCAATACAAAAATTGAGGTAGGCACGGTTAAGAACGTTGGCTACTGGCGGCGCTACTACCGGCGATAAGGGTATCCAGTGCCCTATACGTACTACCCTCCC
>Ga0207678_10001220_pt1 | contig 23642 bp, 17 predicted proteins | sample KBSC63metaG_FD_184319 | JGI IMG/M metagenome (GOLD analysis project Ga0207678, IMG submission 184319) | Corn rhizosphere microbial communities from Kellogg Biological Station, Michigan, USA - KBS C6-3 metaG (SPAdes) (version 2) | ecosystem: Host-associated > Plants > Roots > Rhizosphere > Soil ... | reverse complement strand
TCCTCGCACAAGCCCTACGTCTTCACCAAGTGCGCCATGATCTGGAACGACAAGCGCGAGATCACCAACAGCCTCAAGCAAATCCGTCGTGAGTGCGAAGACAGCCTGCGTCGCCTCCAGGTCGAAGTCATCGACCTCTATCAAATCCACTGGCCCAAGCCCGACGAAGAGGTGGAAGAGGGCTGGTCCGTCATGGCCGACCTCAAGCGCGAGGGCAAAGTCCGCTGGATCGGCGTCTCCAACTTCTCGGTCGCCCAGATGGAGCGAGCCCTGAAGATCGCCCCCATCACCTCGCAACAGCCGCCCTACTCCATGATCAATCGCACCTACGAGGCCGAAAATCTCCCCTTCTGTCTCAAGCACAACATCGGCGTCATCAACTACTCTCCCATGCACTCCGGCATGCTCACTGGAGCGATGACCAAAGAGCGTGTCGCCGCCTTCCCCAAAGACGACTTCCGCCGCAACGTGAAAAACTACCAGGAGCCCTACCTCTCCCGCAATCTCGCTATCGCCGACAAGCTCAAAGAGATCGGTGCCCGCCACAACGTCGCCGCCGGCGTCATCGCCATTGCCTGGACGCTGCACAACCCTGCAATCACCGCCGCCATCGTTGGCGGGCGCAGTGCGAAGCAGGTCGAAGGCGTCTTCCCCGCCGCAACCTTCCGCCTCACCGAAGCCGAGTACGCCGAGATCAACGCCTTCCTCGAAGCGAATCCCTGACGACGCTCAACCCGACCCAAAACCGAAGCCAGCAGCTACACTAGCTGCCATGCTCGAACCCTACCGCGACGCCTTCAACTCCGCCTACACGCCAGCCGGGTACAAAGAGCTACTTGCCCGGCTGAATCGCGTCACGCGGGCAAGTGTGGACTTCCGTGTCTGCGAGACTCCCTGCTTCTTCCCTCCCGACTTTTTGCAGCAACTCGCAGAGACAGGCCATGATCTGACGCTCCAGCTACTCGGCCAGCCCAGTTACATGAAGGACTCGGCGCAAGCCATCCCAGCGCAGTATCGCGTTCCCAACGAGAACCGTCAGCCCAACTTCATGACCGTCGACTTCGGTCTGGTCCGTGCGGCGGACGGCTCCATCCAGCCAAAGCTGGTCGAGATGCAGGCCTTCCCCTCGGTCTACGGCTATCAAGATATTCTCTCGCGCCAGTACATCGAAGCCTACGGCCTCCAGTCCAATCTCCGCTGGCTTCTCGGCGGCCACGACGAGCAAAGCTACTGGACGCTTCTGCGCGAAGTCATCCTCGGCGACCACGACCCCGAGAACGTCATCCTTACCGACGTCGACCCCCAGCACCAGAAGACCCTTCCAGACTTCCACGTCTACGAAGACCGGCTCGGTATCTCCACCATCGACATCGCACAACTGAGCAAGCAGGGCAATCGCCTCTACTACAAACGCCACGGCCGCTGGGTTCCAGTCGAACGCATCTACAACCGCGCCATCGTCGACGAGATCGAGCGCAAACACGTCAAGCTCGCCTTCGACTATCGCGACGATCTCGACGTCGAGTGGGCCGGCCATCCCAATTGGTACTTCCGGATCAGCAAGTTCTCTCTGCCCTACCTCAACCATCCTTCCGTCCCCAAAGCGGTCTTTCTTGATGACTGGTTTGCAGGGAAGGGAATCGAGACGCTTCCCGACGATCGCAGCAAGCTCCTCCTCAAGCCTCTCTATTCCTTTGCCGGGCAGGGAATTCAATTCGCCCCCAGCGATCAGACGCTCCAGGCGATCCAGCCGGTGGACCGCCATCTCTATCTGCTCCAGGAGCGGATCGCCTTTGAGCCCGTCATTCAGACGCCTCACGGCAGCACGCAAGCCGAAGTTCGTATCATGTATCTCTGGCCGGATGGCGGCGCGCTTGAGCCAGTTATCGGGCTGGTTCGCCTGGGGCGGGGCCTGATGATGGGCGTTGATCACAATCGCAATCAGCAATGGGTGGGCAGTTCAGCCGCTCTCTTTCCCCTTGACGAAGGAATGACAATCAAGAAAATTCTCTGAACTTGAGGTTAGGTGCGGTAGACTCCAAGCAACGACAGGGACCAGCGTAAGTTTGCACAGTAGAGAAAGGAGGGCGAGTGGCCCAGCGGCAAAAGCCAAATGGTGATAACCCGGTTCGTACCGCGGTGCGTTTCCCCATGCGGTTGGCTATCCACGTACAAACGGAGCAGGGTGAGCTGGACGCAGTGACTGAAAATATCTCTGCAAATGGACTCCTGTTTATTTGCGACCCCCTTCCGGACATTGACAGCAGAATTGAGTTCACCATAGCGATGCCTTCGGCAGTCATGGGATCGGCGACGGACGTTACGATTCATTGCATTGGTAGAGTCGTTCGTCACTATCTCCAGGGCGGCGAAAAAAAAGCGGCTGCGGTGATCGATGAATATTCCCTAAAGGCTTGACTTATGACCGTTGTTCATTTCGATCCGAACTCTCATTCCGACGACGTTCCAGACGAAGCACCCGCACCAGCGGGCATTCGGGTCATTCTGGCGGACTCGCAGGCCATCTATCGTGTTGGCATGAGAAAGGTCTTCGCGCTTGAAGATGACATTCGCGTTGTCGCTCAGGTCGAGACGCTCACGAATCTGTATGCTGCCTTGCAACGCTACCCCACCGATGTCGTCGTCCTCGAAGGACAACTGATCGCCGGCACGATCGATGCTATTCCAGAACTGGTGCGCCAGGCTCCCGATGCCAAGCTCATCGTGCAGGTTTCCGAGACCGACGAGTCCAATACCGTTGAATTGTATCGTCGCGGTGTCCGTGGCGTTGTGCCGCGCTCCATCTCGCCCGACCTGCTGATCAAGTGTGTCCGCAAGATCGCCGAAGGCGAAACCTGGATCGACAACCAGTCCATCAGTTGGGTGATTGATGCGTACCGTTCCCAGGCGACCACCCTCACTGATCCCAAGGTTCAGCCCAAGCTATCGAAGAAGGAACTGGCGATCATCAGCTGCATCACTCGTGGCATGCGCAATAAAGAAATCGCCTACCAGATCGGCACTACCGAGCAGGTCATCAAGAACTACCTGCGCAAGGTCTACGACAAACTTGGCGTCTCCGACCGTCTGGAGCTCGCCCTCTACTGCCTGCATCACGAGTTGCTCAAGAAGTACCTTGACGACACCGAAGTGACTCCAGGCACTCCCACAGAGCCTTCGCAACCCTTGCGCGCCAAGATGTAACGGTCCCTTAGGACGAGAGAACTGGAGCGCGCCTTCTGAGGCTGCGCGCCAGCTCTCTGTCGCTGTGCTACGCCTGCGTAGCGATTTGCGATGCGGAGCGCTCGCGCCATCGCCCGCGAGTAAAGTCGGGAAACTTAGCAGGTGCACTCCCATGTGTCAGTGAGAGCGTACTCAAGGGGCCAGGCGCTGACCAGGTCGCGGCATCGTATACGTCCATGTCGGGCGACAGACCCTCGCGCATGCACTCGAGCAGGCGATAGAGCATGATGTAATCCATCCCGCCATGCCCGCCGAGCTTCTGTGCGATCTCACCTTCCCGCTTCCAGAGCGGATGCTGGTGTTCCTTCCACGCGTCAATCCCAGCCCACTCTTCGGCCCCTGCCTGACCGTCGAAGTAGATGCGCGGCGGATAGTCGGCGAAGATTCCCTTGGTGCCAGCAATCACATTGATGCGGTCGTAGGGGTGTGGATTGACCGTGTCGTTCTTCAGCGTAATCGTAAGACCGTTCGCTGTCTTGATGAGTGAGGTATTCAAGTCTCCCGTGACATAACGCTCGGCCCATCGGGGATCGGAAGACGGCAGATGCGCCTTTCGATACGCATCGAGTCCGCGCTGTGGCGTACTCATGGAGACGATGTAGTCAAATCGGTCGCCGCGTTGGATCCCCATGTAGTTCGCGACGGGCCCCAGTCCGTGCGTCGGGTAAAGATTGCCGTCTCGCTGGGTGTGAACGGTGCGTCGCCACAGTCCTTCTCCCTTGTTGGAGAAGAGTTCTTCGCGAAGATCGTGCAGGTAGGCTCCTTCTCCATATAGAAGCTCACCGAAGAGTCCGGCGTGGACCATTCTGAGGATGAGCGTTTCGTTATACCCGTAGCAGCAGTTCTCAAGCATCATGCAGTGCCGCCGCGTCCGCTCGGACGTGTTGACGAGCTTCCAGCAATCCTCAATGGACGTCGCGGCGGGAACTTCGACCGCAGCATGCTTCCCGTGAGTCATGGCGGCGACCGCCATCTCTACATGCCAGTTCCAGGGAGTCGCGATGATCACAAGATCCAGATCGTTCCTGGCAACCAGCGATTCGAAGGCGTGATCGCCCTTGGTGTAGAGCTCAGGAGACTTCTGTCCGGACTTCACGACAAGCGACTGTGCGTTCTCAGCATGTGCCGGCACAACGTCGCAGAGTGCGAGGATCTGCGCGTCGGCGGCAAGCAGATTCTTGAGAAGGCTGGTGCCTCTTCCGCCGGTGCCGATGATACCGATCTTTGGATTGACCGCGGTGAACGGCACGCCGATCATGCTCGCCGCGGTCGACTTCGGAGCCTCCGCATGAAGCTGTGGAACGCTCAGACCAACAGCAGTCAAGCTGCCAAGCCGAAGAAAGTCTCTTCGCGAAAAGCCATCGGGCGCATCCTTCAATTCGTCGTTCATGTCTCTCCTTGATGTCTCTTGTTGATCGCGGGCATTCCGCAGCGACCGTTATACTATATGCTGACTTTTCTATTCTACGTTTTAGTTTCGTTCTGTACACTTTAGCTTCGTGCCGGGATCAGGATGTGCTACCGTACGAAGAATCGAAGGTGAGATCGATGCAATCGGTGATCAGCGAAGCAGCCGTTGAGACAAGCACGCCTGTTGAGCGAGAGATCAAGGCTCCGGCGCCGCCGCGCAATGTTGCCGTCGACGCCTATCGAGGCTTCGTCATGCTGCTGATGATGGGCGAAGTGCTGCACTTTGCCTCCGTCTCGCACGCGTTTCCCGACAGCGTCTTCTGGCGCATTCTTGCCTACAATCAGACCCACGTCGAGTGGGCGGGAATGAGCCTTCACGACACGATTCAGCCGGGCTTCACCTTTCTGGTCGGAGTCGCTCTTCCTTATTCCATTCATAGCCGGATCCGCAAAGGGCAAAGTTTTGGAAAGCAGCTGGCGCACACCCTATGGCGAAGCCTGATTCTCATTGCGCTTGGCATCTTCCTTCGCTCGACCCATAGCGAGCAGACCTACTTCACCTTTGAGGACACGCTTACCCAGATCGGGCTGGGGTACACGTTCGCGTTCCTGCTGGCGTATTGCCGGCCGAAGTGGCAGTGGACCGCGTTGGGCGCGATCCTGTTCGGGTATTGGCTCGCTTGGGCGCTCTATCCGGCGCCGGGACCGAACTTCAACTACGCTGCCGTCGGCGTTCCGGCGGATTGGCACCACAACTTCAGCGGATTCGCAGCGCACTGGAACAAGAACAGCAACCTCGGCCAGGCGTTTGACGCCTGGTTTCTGAATCTCTTTCCTCGCGCATCGCGCTTCGTCGATAACGGCGGAGGGTATCTTACCCTGAGCTTCATTCCTACGCTTGGCACGATGCTGCTCGGTCTTCGCGCGGGTGAGTGGTTCCGCTCGGCTGCACCGAAGATTCCAGTCAAGCGCTTCCTGATTGCGGGAGCGGTTCTTGTCGCCGCTGCTCTGCTGCTGCATGGGAGCGGAATCTGCCCCATCGTGAAGCGCATCTGGACGCCAGCGTGGACGCTGTTCAGCGGCGGCGTCTGCTTCTTCTTCCTGGCGGCATTCTCCTGGATCATCGACGTCAAGTCGCATCGCCGATGGGCGTTCCCACTGGTTGTGGTTGGAATGAACTCGATCGCGGCTTATTTGCTCGCCGATTTATTTGGGGAGTTCATCATCCGCAGCCTGCATATCCACCTTGGAACCCGCATCTTCCAATTGTTTGGGACGGGGCTGGAGCCACTGATGCTTGGCATCGTCGTGATGCTGATCTACTGGTTCACCCTGTTCTGGATGCATCGCCGCCGCATCTTCCTCCGCATCTGAGGGCTCTACCCGAAACGCGATTCGGGGGGGGACCCCCCTGGGGGTTACCCGGCACTAAACCACTTCGATTCAATGACATGCACGGCTTGGTCCCTTGCAAATTCGTCCATCTAAAGGGGTTATTGGCAAATTCGTCATTCCAAACGGGTTACGGTGGTCTTACAAAAAGAGGAAAGCCCCGGTGATTGACCGGGGCTTCTTTGACTCTATTTCTATTGTAGCTGGGTGGATAAAACTAATACGCCAATTTCAAAATGGAAAATGTTCTTTTGTTTTGTGCCAGTTACAAGGATATCCACAGATTCGGGGGCTTGACAACTTTTTGTCGAGCTTTCGGAGCGTGGTAAAAGGTGGCTCTACAAAAAGTCGCCTCGTGGCCAAAAGACGTACCTCACAGTGGCTAAAAGCCGAATTGCAAACAGGGCGGTTGCGGCACGGGTAAACCCGTGCCTTAAGCAAGACGAACTTCTTTAGCGCAACTGTTCAGTTGAGTGGAAGCTGCGCTGCGAAACGAGGGCAGCGCAGCTCCGGCTCAAATTCTTAGTTTCCGGTTCTTTGGGCATTGGCGGCTCCATCTGGAAGTCTCCAGGCGAAGAGGACGCTACCGCCGCTGGTCAGCACATATTGGTGGCCGTCGAGGATGTAGGTAATCGGAGAGCTGGCGATGCCTGCTCCTGAGCCTGCATGCCACAGCGTCTTTCCGTCGCTCGTATCGAGCGCCAGAAAGTTTCCGTGGGCGTCGCCGGTGAAGGTAAGACCGGAGGCCGTGGTCAAGACTCCAGCACCTGCTCCGCCGGGTCCGAGTTCATGGCTCCAGCGGATCTTTCCGGTCTGGTAGTCAATGGCTTCGAGGACGCCTTTGCCCCACAGTCCATAGTCTCCGCCTGCCCATCCATACGCGCCGTCCGCGGGCTTGGAGAAGTAGACGCTCCAACTGGGGTGGGCGCTGACGATGAAGAGGCCGGTCTTCGGATCGAAGCTGGGCGAGCGGAAGTTGGTGAGGCCACCCTCGTCTGGCGCGATCAAACGGCCGTCGGGAGCGGGTTCCTTTGCGGGGTCGGGAATAGGCTGGCCCTTCTTGTCGAGGCCCTTCGCCCAGTTCACCGGGCCGAAGGGTACGGTGAGCAGGTTCTCTCCGTTCGTCCGATCCAGCACGAAGAAGTAGCCGTTCCGCGAGGCCTGCATCAGCATCTTCCGCTGCCGGCCCTTAAAGACTCCATTCACCAGCACGGGAATCTCAACGGCGTCCCAGTCGTGGGTATCGTGGGGCGAGGGCTGAAAGTGCCAAACAAGCTTTCCGGTATCCGGGTTCAGCGCTACGATGCTGGCGGTGTAAAGGTTGTCCCCGGGACGCACGTTGCCATTCAGAACGGGGGTGGGATTTCCAGTTCCCCAATAGATCAGGTTGAGCTCCGGATCGTAGGTTCCCGCCATCCAGGTTGTGCCGCCGGTGGCCGTGTTTGGAGTGCCCGCAGGTGGGGTCACATCCCATTGCCATTGTGTTTTGCCGGTTTCGGGATCGACGGCGCGGACAAACATGGCGATGTTATCCAAGTCTCCACCGACGCCAACGATCACGTGGTTGCCGACGACCAGCGGCGCTTCCGTCGCCCAATATCCCTTATTGACATCGGCGATCTCGACCATCCAGCGCACCTTGCCGGTCTTGGCGTCGAGCGAGATCAAGTGCGCATCGGGAGAGACAAAGAGCACCGAGTCCTTGTAGATAGCGACGCCGCGCTGGCCGATGTGATCGCCCTTATTCGGCGGGTAGGTGTAGCGCCAGAGCTGATGGCCGGAGCGCGCGTCCACGGCCCAGACGTTATCGGGGACGGTGAAGTAGATCACCCCATCGACGAGGAGCGGGGAGGATTTAATGGTTGCATTCTGCTGTGTCTGAAAGGCCCAGTGGAGGCTCAGGCTACCTACGTTCTGTGGCGTGATCTGCGTCAAGTTGCTATGACGTTTGCCGGAGTAGTCGCCGTGATAGCTTGGCCAACTATCGGCCGGGGGCTTCAGCAGCATGGCTGCATCCACATTCTGCGCTACGAGCAAGTGAGGGAAGGCCATGCATACCAACGTGCTCGCCACCATAACCAATGCATTCTTCATGAGCTTCATATCGTTTTTCTTCCTCTGACCCAACAGCATCGAAACAGAACCACCTGACTGATCCAACTGACCGACGACCGCAACTACGCTTGCTGCTTGATTTCCAGTTTGCAGAAATCCGCCTCAGAGCGATTCTTTCTCAGAACCCAAAGATTTGCAGATTCAAGTTCAGAAAGTAATGATAAACGCAATTGGCGGTATCGTCTTTCCGGGGGGATTTGGGGCCGTCAGAAATCGCCGGAAGAGGGACTTTGGTGAATTTCCTTCCCGTTTCACGAAATCTGCCGATTGATTCAAATGGATTGAAATGGGCCGCGATATAGTTGTTGGCCTGAGCTGATTCTGCTGGCTCAGGTTTCCGTACAATTTGGGGCTAAGAGCCCAAAGGATACTCCCATGACGCTTCTTCTTCTGGCATTCCTCATCGGCATTATCGCTGGGCTTCGGAGCATGATGGCCCCCGCGGTTGTAAGCTGGGCTGCACGGCTTGGCTGGCTCAACCTTTCCAACACCGGCCTGGCCTTTCTCGGCTACGCATGGACGCCGTGGATTCTGAGCCTTGCCGCGATCGGCGAGCTGATTAACGACAAGCTCCCCGGCACTCCAAGCCGCAAGGTGCCGGTGCAGTTCATCGCCCGGATCGTCATGGGCGCGTTCAGCGGAGCGGCGCTGGGTGCGGCGTCGGGGAGGACTCTCGCAGGCCTGGTTGCCGGTGGTCTTGGCGCCGTCGTGGGGACGCTTGGCGGTGCAGAGGTGCGGGCACGGCTGGTGAAGTTGATCGGGGGCAAGGATCTTCCGATCGCCCTTCTCGAAGATGCTACGGCGATCGTTGGCGCAATCGTTATTGTGAGGTGCATGGTATGAGCACTGCTTTCGACGCCATTATTATCGGAGCCGGGCAGGCCGGGCCGCCACTCGCAGGACGTCTGACAGCAGCAGGCCAGCGGGTGGCGATGGTCGAGCGCAAACTCTTCGGCGGCACCTGCGTGAATACGGGCTGCATCCCAACCAAGGCTTTGATCGCCAGCGCGCATGCCGCGTATGTGGCGCGACGGGCGGGGGACTTCGGCGTTCGCGTTGGCGGCGCAGTCATGGTGGATATGCCTGCGGTCAAGGCGCGCAAGGATGCGATCTCCGGCAAGTCGCGAACGAGCGTAGAGGCCTGGCTGCGAGGGATGGATCGATGCACGGTCTATCAGGAGCAGGCGCGCTTTCTGTCGGCGCACGAGGTCCAGGTGGGGTCAGAGACGCTGACGGCCGAACGCATCTTTATCAACGTTGGCGGACGGGCGCTGATGCCGAAGATGCCGGGCATGGAGCAGGTGGCCTGCCTCAATAACTCCACCATGCTCGAACTGGAGACGCTGCCGCGCCATCTGATCGTGGTGGGTGGAAGCTATATCGGTCTCGAATTTGCCCAGATGTATCGACGCTTCGGGAGCGAAGTCACCGTCATTGAGAAGGGGCCGAGGCTGGTGTCGCATGAGGACGAAGACGTCGCGGAGGCGATCAAGGGAATTCTGGAAGCGGAGGGGATTCATCTGCGCCTCGACGCAGAGTGTATCGAGTTCAGCAGAGCCGGTGAGGACGTGGCGGCTCGCGTGAACTGCCAGTCGGGAGAGCCGGCGGTTGTGGGATCGCACGTTCTCCTCGCCGTGGGCAGGCAGCCAAATACGGGCGATCTTGGCCTGGATCGAGCGGGAGTGATGCTGGATCAGCGCGGCTATATCGTCGTCGACGATCAGCTTCGCACGAACGTGGAAGGCATCTATGCGCTTGGCGACTGCAATGGCCGGGGCGCATTCACGCATACGTCCTATAACGACTTCGAGATCGTCGCGGGGAATCTGCTGGACGGCGAGTCGCGGCGCGTGACGGACAGGATTCAGGCGCACGCGCTCTACATCGACCCGCCGCTCGGACAGATCGGCATGACCGAGAAGGAGGTTCGCCGGTCGGGCCGGCCAGCGCTGATCGGGACACGCGCCATGACGCGGGTCGGGAGAGCTATAGAAAAGGGCGAGACGATGGGCTTCATGAAGATTCTGGTCGATGCAGAGAGTAAGAAGATCCTGGGCGCGGCGATTCTCGGTACGGGCGGCGACGAGGCGATTCACTGCATCCTGGATACGATGGTTGCGAACCAGGATTACACGACGCTGCAACGCGCCATGCATATTCACCCCACGGTGTCCGAACTGATTCCTACCATGCTGGGGGAACTGAAGCCGCTCGCGACAGCTTGAGTTTTATTGGCTCTTGCTTTCTGGGAGAGGCTGAGGACGTTGTCTCTCTTTGACTTTGACGGCGGGGGTTCCTGCATACACGGTCCAGTCTTCGAGATTTCGCGTTGCGACTGAGCCCAGTCCAAGCACCGCACCTTCACCGATATGGACGCCCGGCGCTACGGACGCGCGAGCACAGATCCACGCGTAGGGGCCGATCTGCATCGCATAGGCAATCAGCGGAAATGCGGGATCGTCGTAGTCATGCGTCGCCCCGCAGACGTAGGCATTCTGAGAGAGGATCGCATGCGAGCCAAGCGTGATCGGAGCCGGATTGTAAATCTCCGCGCCATCTCCGGCCGTCACCCGATCCGCGCATATCAAATTCCAGGGCGCCCAGACTTTCGATGAAGGATAGAAGTGACACCTTGGGCCGAGCGTGGCTCCAAAACAGCGCAGCAGAAACGATCGCCAGGGGTGGAATACTCTGGGTGTCATGCGATAGAACAACGCCCAGCAGAGATTCCACACGAGTCGCCGCATTCGGTTGCCAAGCGAAAACGCCGGACGAAGATACGGATCCGCGGCTGTCTCCGCTGAGATATGTTCCGCTGCGTTGTAATAGATCTGCTTTGGCATCTTTGTCGACTCACTTCCAGCTTCGTCGCGGTGCGGGAACGGTTGCATTTTCAAAGAGCCGGATGATGGCCTTCGCGTTCTCCCGCATATCGTAGCGGCTGTGAAAGCAGCGATAGGCACGCTCCGCCATCTCTTCGCGCTCCTGTACGGTCATGCCGATCCAGCGTTCGAGCAGGCGTAGCGTACCCTCCGCCGTATCCAGTTCCATCAGGCCCGCTCCATCGTCGGCGATGTCCTCGGCGATATTCACTTTATCAGCGAGCAGCACGGGCTTGCCGCAGCCCAGCGCTTCGGCAACCGCGATGCCGAAGTTCTCCTGGTGGGAGGGCAGGATAAAGGCCTCGGATGCGAAGAAGGCTCCCCACTTTGCATCTCCGGTCACCATCCCCGGCCAGTGGACGCGGTGCGCAATGCCGGCGCGCACCGCTGTCTGCTGCAGCTTCGCCGACCAATGCTGCGAGTCGGGGCCGGCCATCACCAGATCCAGCTCCGGGTCGTCGGCTGCGACCTTTACAAAAGCATCAATCAGTAGATCGCACCCCTTCTTGCGGTGGATACGCCCAAGGAACAAAAGATATCGCTTGCCCCTTACCTGGGGACACTTTTCAAAGAACGCTTCCCTCTGAGCCTCGGGATCGCCCGTCGGTCCGCTTGCTCCGTACGGAACGACGTATGGATTCCAGCGGATGTTCCGAAAGCTCAGCTCGGCCAGCCGCCTCTCCGCTTTGCAGGTAAAGAGGACGCGATAGGCGTCGCGAAGGACTCTGCGTTCGAAGGGGAACCAATAGAGCCACTTCTTTACGTGTTTGAGCGGGAAGGCATATTTGAAGTATGGATCCAACATGCCATGCGTAAACACCACGTACGGCGTATTCCCGGCCAGGGCGCGCCACGCCGCGAAACCGCAGTATTGCCATAGTCCATTCACCACCACACCGTCGAATCGCTCGCGGTTGGCCATCAGCCATGGCAGCAGCTTCGTGTTGAACCCGTAGGTCGTCCGGAAGGGTCCGAGTGCATGAACGGGGAAGGGGATCTCTTTTAGAAAGGGGGCCTTCGGATCGTCGAGCGTCACCACCTCACCCGTATAGCCGATAGGGCCATAGCTCAGCAGCACCCTCACAGACTCCGTTGGGCCGCCGGCGGCGGGGTTCAACGTCGCGATAATGTGCAAAATCCGCATCAATGGTTGGCCGTCGTTTTCGAGCATAGCAGCAGAGGCTTCCGTTTTCTCCAATGTCCTCGATCCCAATCTCATCCGGTGCCGAACTTTCCCATGGCCTGCTCGATTGCGTTCCGCAGACCCTGAACATCCTCCTCAAAGCTCCACGATTGAATCCGTTCCCGGCCGCGTTGTCCCATTTCGATCGCCGTCCCGGGCGTCGCCAGTACACTCTGCAAAGCACCCGTCAGTGCGTTCACATCCCCCGCAGGGAAGATACGCCCCTCAACTCCATCGCGGACGAGGTCCACGGCACATCCCACTTCATCCGATAGAATGACGGCCCGTCCCGCATTCATGACCTCATTCACGATCAAGCCCCAGGGTTCACGCCGCGAGGGCAGAACAAAGACCGTGGCGAGATCGAAAAAACGTGGCAACTCCGATTGATTTCGAAATCCACAGAAGCGAATTCCCTCAAAGCCGCTCTCAGACGCTCGACGCTCCAGCGCAGCACGTTCTTCCCCGTCTCCAACGATCACAAGATAGGGATGGGGATCGACACCCGGCGCCGGGGACAATTTTATGTAGGCCTCCAGCAAGTCGCCGCAACACTTACGTTGCTGCAACTTCGAAGCAAAGAGAATGACAGGTCGCGACGGGTCCAGCTTCAGCTCTGCCAACAGATCGGCGCGCCCGGCCCGGGCCTCCTCGCTACGACGTTGAAAGTAGGCATTGTCGACGGCGTAAGGCATCGGCGACTGCGGAAACTCTTCGCCGAGATAATGACGCCAAAACGCCGCGTTCGACGCTCCAATCGAAAGGACACCGTCCACCAGGCCACTTAGCCCAGCAAAGAAAAGACGTCGTGCCGCCTCCTTCGATCTGGATCGATCCTCCATGAGGCGAGACTCTGCGCGCAGCAAGACCGGAATTCCCAGCGTCTTGGCAGCCAGCATGGCTTGCAGCGCATTCGCAGTTGAGTATCCATGTACCCAAAGCACATCCGCAGCCGGTTCGGCTCGTCGGCCGCGCAGACGGCTGAAGATCCCATAATTGAGCGGGCTAAGGCGGCCCGTCCTGCCGGTATCGCGAATCGCCGGCAGAAATTCGTAACGATATCCATCCAGCAGGGATACATCCCACTTGACCGTGACGCCGAACCCCTTGTCTTTATATTCGCGCACTGAGAAATCCGACCCGAAGTAGACCGTCAATTCCAGATCGGGCTCCCGCGCGATTCGTCGCAGCAACGGAGCCTGATACTGGATCGGATGGCTAACCAGATAAGCCAGCCGTACCTTTTTCTTCGAGATGGTTTTGACGAAGGGGAGAGCGTTTCTCATGGGCCGCGGAAGTTCTGTATCGATCCTTTCCTGCCGCCTGCTCGCGGCACCTTTTTCCAGACTGAAATAGCTCTGCTACTCCGCGATCTTATGCGTTAGCTGCGCGAGTGCCTTGCGCAGCGCCTGGACATCCTCCTCGAAGCTCCACCTGTTAATTCTGGCAAGGGCTCGCTGTCCCATCTCTTCAGCGGTCTGCGGAGTGGCAAGGACCCTTCGTAACGCGTTCGTCAATGCGGCTACATCTCCGACTGGAAACACACACCCTTCTACGCCATCCGTGATCAGGTCCGGCTGGCAGCCAATATCGTCGGAGACGACCACGGCGCATCCGGCATTCATCACCTCGTTCACAATCAGGCCCCACGGCTCATGGCGCGCAGGCAGCACAAATACGCTCGCAAGATCGAAGAACCGCGGAAGCTCGGATTGATTTCGGAAGCCGCAAAAGCGCACACCGTCCAGGCCGTGGGCCCTGGCCTGCTCTTCGAGCCGCGCACGCTGCTCCCCGTCCCCTACGATGAGAAGGTAGGGGAGTGGACCGTTGACTCCTTCATCCCGCAACCGCTGATACGCATTCAGTAAATCATCGCAACGCTTCCTCTCTTGCAGCTTGGACGCAAACAGAATGACGGGGCGTCCCGCATCCAGTCCAAGCTCGTTCAAGAGTTCGGTACGAGATCCTCGCGCCTCAACGCTGAGACGCTGAAAATAATCGTTGTCCACCGCATAGGGCATCAGGAACAGAGGAACCTCGTCTCCCAGGTAATGCTTCCAGTACGCCTCGTTCAGTCTTCCGACGGTCAAAACGCCATCCACCATGCTCTTCAACCACTGAAAGAAAATCCGTTTCAGCAGGAGTTTCGGGATACTGCGTGGACGGTCTCGCAACCACATGTCGGCACGAATCAGCACGGGAATTCCCAGTGCCTTCGCTGCCAGCATGGCATGCAACGAGTTCACCATGGCATACCCATGCACCCACAAGACGTCGAATCCCGGCCGAGCTTCGCTGCCGCGCAGGCGACTCACGATGCCGTAGTTCAGAGGACTCGTGAACGTCTGCGTCCCAATGTCGCGCAGGGCAGGCAGAAATTCATAGTCATAGCCTTCCAGCAGCGGCACGTCCCACTTCACGTCGACGCCGAATCCGTCATCCCGATAACCCCGTACGGAGAAGTCCGATCCGAAGAGCACGGTCAACTCGATATCGGGCTCCTGCGCGATGCGACGCAGCAAGGGAGCCTGATACTGGATCGGATGGCTCACGAGATAAGCAAGCCTCACTTTGTCCTTCATGCGATTCCCAGTTGTTTCAGGATCAAAACTCCATCATTTCAGATTCACACGTCCTGCGGTTGAGCCATCAACCGGCGGCTATGGGCGCACTGCAAATACAAGGACCGAAGCTATCCCTAACAACGTAGAGATACCCCCCGCTTTGATCGCGGCCTTCATGTTATTTGTGGGCAGGAAGACAATATCGTCCGTCTGTAACACCGGGTCCGGCGCATTGCCACTGAATACCTTCTTGGCATCGATGTGCAAGACTCTGCGTTCGAGCCCTTCCGTCCGAATAATTCTCAGGTCGTCGGCTCTCCCCTCGAATCCCAGCCCTCCACCGATCGCGGCGACCTGCATCAGCGTCAGCGGGGAGTTCTGTTTGATCGGGATGGGGCCTTGGATCTTGAAGGCGCCCAGTAGATAGACGACCCCGACTTTGGCTACGACGACGGTGTCACCGGCAAATACTGGAATATTGGCGTGCGCGGATCGTGCAGGGTCCGTCCCCAGATCAACGATGATCGGTTCGGCAATTCCTGGCCGGTTGATGGTGATCATGTGGCTCGCTGTAGGAGTCAACCCGCCGGCCGCTGCCAGGACGTCCAGCAGGCGCCTTTCCCCCGGTACAGGGATGACGCCATGCAACTCGCCGATTACCGTGACCACCTGGTTGGGCGACTCCGTCAGGACGACGGTGACCTGCGGGTCGCGATACATGCCGGCGCTGGTCAATCGTTCGGCGATCAATTGTTCGGTCTCATGGATGGTCAAGCCCTGGACATGCACGTTGCCAATGAGGGGCAACTGGATCGAGCCATCGAGGCTCACGCGCACTGGAGGTGCAAACGACTCCCCTCCATAGAGGTGAATCGTAAGCAAGTCCCCGTTCGTTAGATGGATGTCCCGTCCCGTAGGGTAAAGAATCGCCGGATCGGTTGTAGGCGTCATCGTTCGGTTGACAGCCGTGGAGTTGCTGAGCACGGGGCCGCTGAACTGCGCGCGGGACACGCCGGACAGGCATAGCACGAGCAGCGCAATCATGGCCGTCAGCGCATGACCAGCATATCTTCGTTGGCATCCAGACTGCATGGCCTCTCTGCGACTGATCTGTCGTTGTCTCATCGCTTAATCCCTCTCGGCCTTGCGGGTCTTCTCTCCCGGTGTCGCCTGTGACTCCCAACTCTCGGAATCGACGCTGGAGTACGAGTATCCGGAATACCCGTAGTAGCCGTAGTACTCCGGAGAACTCAGGTCGACTGCATTCAGCACGATGCCTGTAATCGGCGCACCGGACCGTAGCAGCAGGTCCCGCGCACGTCGTACCACATGCTTGCTCGATTTCCCGTGCCGCACCACCAACACGACTGCATCGGACTGTCGGGCAAGCAGCACACCATCGGTCACCGAGAGGATGGGCGGTGAATCGATGACGATGTGGTCGTAGATCTCGCCGCAGCGTTTCAGCAAAGACTCCATCGCCTCGGACCCAAGCATCTCGGTGGGGAAGGGAGGTACAGGGCCGCTGGGCAGGATGTCGAGATTGGGAATCTCCGGAACATTCTGCACTGCTTCCTCCAGGGTTGTCGTGCCGGTCAGCACCGTTGTCAGACCCGTCTTGCCATTCAGTCCAAAGCGATGGTGAACATTCGGGCGGCGAAGGTCTGCGTCGATCAGCAGGACCCGGGTATCGCGTTGCGCCAGAATCGCAGCCAGGTTCGTTGCGATGGTCGTCTTGCCTTCGGATGGTGTTGCACTGGTGGAGAGGATGAACTTCGGTGGGTGGCCAGCGGTCGAAAGCAGAAGCGAAGTCCGCAACGAACGGAAGGCTTCGGCAAATTGCGACTTCGGCTGCGTCAAAACGCTGATATTCCGCTGCGCCGTCGTCAGGCTGGCAGCCTGATCGGCAGAGGACCGTCGCCCGCGCGGAATGATCGCCAGCGAAGGCAGTTCGGTGATGCTCTCGATCTCCGCGATGCTGCGCAACCCGGTATCCAGGGCTTCCATCAGGAAGGCAATCGCGATTCCGCCCAGGACGCCGAAGACTAAGGCTGTCAGGATGACTGTCGACTGCGGCTTCAACACCGGGCTTGCCGGAGGCAACGCATAGTCCACCACGTCGATTTCCAGCGACTCCAGTCCAGCCTGTACGCCGGCCGTCCGCAGGCGTTGCAGCAGTCCTTCATACAGCGTCCTGTTCGACTCGAACTCTCGCTGTCGCAACGTATACTCCACCAGATCGTCGCGTAGCTTATAGGCATCGGTCTTCTGTGCTTCAAAGGCTGCGGTGGTCTGATCTTCGTTGGCTCGAGCGATCACGTAGTTCTGCTTCGCCTCGAGCAGCAGACGGTTCTGCTCGGCGTCGATCTGTTTTGTAATCTCGTCGATCTGGGCTCGCAGCGCCTTGGCCTGCGGATGGTTCGGACCCAGTGTGGACTCCATCTGTGCGTAACTCGCTTTGGCCGTCGCCTGCTGAGACCGTAGTTGCGACAATACGTTCGGAGATGTTCCCGGCGTCGACCCGATCGATCCTTCAATGGTGTCTGGATCCATGCCGCTCAGGACGCGATAGCGCGACTCCGCAATAATGCGTGCCAGCTTTGCCGCACCCTGTGCCTTCGACAGATCTTCAAGCGATGTACTGATCTGATTGTGGTTCGGATCGAACCCCAGAATCCCCAGCCGGCGCTGCAGATCCATCATCCGTTCCTGCGAGTTTTCTACCTTCTGCTTCAGGTCGTCGAGTTGGCCCGACAGCCAATCGGAAACTCTCTGCGTTGACGCAAATCGCGTCTCGTAGCTCCTCTGGATATAGGAAGAGATGACCTTGTTTACGATGTCCGCGGACAACTTCGGATTCAAACTGCTGTAACTGATGCGGATGATGTCCGTCTTCGGAACCAGCGTGATATGCAGGTTGCTCTGAAGGCGATGCACCGTCGATTGCCGCACTGCCGCATCGTCCAGCGTGGTGTGGGGGATCGAACCCCTCTCCTCTAAAAAGGAAGCGTTGTTGGAGAGATCCATCGCTCGCGCCACGGTCAGCATCAGCGAATCGCTCTTCAGAATCTCGATCTCCGTCAACATCTTCGTGGTGGTATCGGAATCAAGCCCCGGCATGGCGCTCAATCGATATTCGTTGGAGGAGCCCGACCGCACCTGAATGCGCCCATACGACTCAAAAAGTCTTGGCTGTGTCTCGGCCCGGAAGATGCCATAGATCAGGCTCAGCAGAATCGCACTGATCACAACCAGCTTCCGCTTCCGCAGCGTAATCAGAGCCTCGGACAGAGTGGTGTCTGTCACCGTCGTGCTGAACGCGGACTGATTGAGATCAGAACCAGGCACACCCGGCGGCATCTGCGTGTTTTGAAAGGCCATTCCTGCTAGTCTACTCGACGGGCCTCCCCGAAGGAAGTTCCGACTGAGAGGCTTGCCGCGTGGCTGAAGATTCGGTCTTTTGCGCTGCCGCCCCACTGAAAAACGCAATAGACTCAGATATCATCGCTTTTGAGGTTTCTGACGCGCACTTATGGAGAAAAGCATTCAGATTGCTGTAGTCGGCTCGGGATATGTCGGCCTTGTGGCCGCCGTTTGTTTCGCGGAGATGGGCCACGATGTCATTTGTGTAGACAATGATGAGCGGAAGGTCGCCGCGCTCCAGGGAGGCGATACTCTCATCCATGAGAACTATCTGCCGGAGCTTCTGGAGCGTTACCGCCACTCCAAAGTACGGTTCATGACCGACTTAGCTGAGGCGACCCGCGAGTGCGAGGCCATCTTCATCGCCGTCGGGACCCCCCAGACCGAGTCTGGAGACGCCGACCTCTCCTACGTGGAAGCCGTCGCCTGCGAAATTGCCCGCTCCATCACCAGTTACAAGGTCATCGTGGAAAAGAGCACGGTTCCCGTCTACACCAATGAGTGGGTGAGCCGCGCGATCGAACGCAATGGGGTCGACTGTGATCTCTTCGACGTCGTCTCCAACCCCGAGTTCCTCCGCGAAGGCACTGCGGTCGCCGACTTCCTTCACCCCGATCGCATCGTCGTGGGTGCGGACAGCCAGCGCGCGGCCGCTGTGCTCAGCAGGATCTATGCGCCACTCACCAGTGGCGAGTATTACCAGCGCCCAAACGCCATCGCCGGTCCCTGTACTCCTGCCGAGCCGCCTCCCCTTCTCCTCACCTCCACCAAGAGCGCAGAGATTATTAAGCATGCCTCGAACGCCTTTCTCGCCCTCAAGATCTCTTTCATCAATGCCATCTCCAATCTTTGCGAGGCTGCGGGCGCCAATGTCGAGGAGGTAGCCCGCGGGATGGGCCTTGATCGCCGCATCGGCCCCCGGTTCCTGCGCCCCGGGATCGGCTATGGAGGCTCCTGCTTTCCCAAGGATGTCGCCGCCTTCCGCTCGGTTGCAGAGCAGTTGGGCATCGACTTCGGTCTGCTCACTGAGGTTGAGAAGATCAACGTGCAGCAGAAGAAGCGCTTCCTGAGCAAAGTCCGTTCCGCTCTATGGACCCTTCGCGGCAAACGCATCGGAGTGCTCGGTCTCGCCTTTAAGGGAGAAACCGATGACATCCGCGAATCGCCTGCCATCGAACTCGTCGAAATGCTTCTCGCTGAAGGCTGTTCCATCGCGGCCTTTGATCCCGCAGCCATCAAGCGCACCCAGGAAGTCCTTCCCGCAGGGGAGAATCTCCGCTATGTGGCCGACTCGTACGCCGCGGCTCAGGACGCCGACGCTCTTCTCATCCTCACCGACTGGCGCGAGTTCGCTGAGCTCGACCTCGACCGTCTCCACAAAATCCTTCGCTATCCCATTGTCATTGACGGTCGCAATCTTTACGATCCCGAGGTGATGACGCAGTACGGCCTCACCTACCTCAGCGTCGGACGCGCTGCTGCTCACCCTGTACGCGACCTTTCGCCGACCGCAACGGTGTCCAGTTAGTTTTCTACTTCAGGAATCAATCGAACTGTAGTTTTTGCACCGTCTTGGCTTGCGAACCAAAAACTGTGAAAGGTAACAATCTTGATAAAGTCTCAAAGAATTCTTGTCACCGGAGCGGCAGGCTTCCTCGGCTCGCATCTCTGTGACGCTTTACTTGCGGAAGGAAACACCGTTGTAGGGATAGACAATCTCAGTACTGGAAATCTGGCCAACCTCAGCCATCTGGCTAATGAGGCCCGCTTCAGCCTGATAGAACAGGACATCTCACGGCCTTTCGATCCCGGCAAGGTCGATTTCATCTACAATCTCGCTTCTCCGGCCAGCCCCATCGACTACAACCGACTCGGCATCGAAACGCTGCTCGTCGGCTCAGCCGGAACCATCAACACCCTCGATCTCGCGCGCAAATATGATGCGGGCTACCTTCACGCTTCCACCTCGGAGTGTTACGGCGATCCTGAGGTCCACCCTCAGGTCGAAACCTATTGGGGCAACGTCAATCCCATCGGCCCTCGCTCCGTATACGACGAGGCCAAGCGCTTCTCCGAGGCCGCCGTCATGGCCTACCACCGCTACGAGGGGGTCGACACTCACCTCGTTCGCATCTTCAACACCTACGGACCGCGCCTCCAGGCGAACGACGGTCGCGTCATCTCCAACTTCATGATCCAGGCGCTCCAGGGGCTCCCCCTCACCATCTACGGCGCCGGTTCGCAGACCCGCAGCTTCTGCTACGTCTCCGACCTCATCGACGGCATCCTGCGCCTTGCGCGCTCCGAAGAGCATCTCCCTGTCAACCTGGGCAACCCCAATGAGTGGACCATCCTCGAGTGCGCCCATGAAATTCTGGCCGTCACCGGCTCCAGCAGCGATATTCATTTTCTGCCCTTGCCTCAGGACGATCCGACACGTCGCTGCCCCGACATCACCAAGGCCAGAACGCTGCTCGACTGGGAGCCGAATATCACCCTTCGGCAGGGCCTTGAAAAGTCTCTCGGCTACTTCAAGGCCTGCCTCTAGCGGATGCCTTTCTAGTGCTGCACAGAGTAGGTATGGAGCTTTGGAAACCACGTTAGTTGCACGGCAACGGTCGTATTTTTCTGGAGACCCGGCTTGTAGATCGGAGCCTTCCAGCCCTCGTACTGCAACCAGGAGTTCATCTCCAGGTCATGCCCCAATCGTTTCACGACGCTCACCTTGAACTGGTTCTGCGTCGTTCCACCCGGAATGAAATCCTTCGGCGTCTTCTTATTGAGATACTCCAGTTCCACCCACTCATTGCCCGACAGGTGATAGGTCAGCCAAGCCTGCCCGCCCTTCGCTTCCCGGCCAATCCAGTCGCCCATGATGATTCCTTTGTTGGTATAGCCCTGCAACTGGACGACCTCAAAGTAATTGAACGTACCTGCATTGCTTCTTCTCACACCGGGGTCGGTCGTCACAGCCTCCACGCGTAGAGACAGCTTGTTCAGCCTGGGGAACTGAGAGATGTAGAGCCCAGTCCGGTAAGCCGCCCGTCGCGGAGCGCTGATCGGCGTCACGTCGTCATGCGCGATCGAATCGACATACAGTGTTGCAAATTTGCGCACAAAGGGCAGGCGGTAAGAAAAATTGAAGTCACTGAACCTTGCTCCCGGATCATCCCGCGAGTACTTCAGCGTTGTCCCCGTATCGCTCAGGTCGACGAAGCCTTTCAGGAAGGCATGCAGTGTCACCGGCGAGTGGCCTGCGCCGCCGAAGATGATCGTCCGCTCAAATCCAAACTCAAAGTTCTTCGTTGGGCGGAAGGAAAACATCTCAGCGTGCGTGTATGGATGGTTCGGTGCTGTATGGCCCTTCAGGCTTCCATAGAAAAAATCGTATCGCAGAGGTCCCAGTACCCTCGACAGCAGAAAGATATGCAACGGCTCAATCCGGTTGATGCGGAACGAATAAATATTCTCCGCATTGTTCGACCATGCCATCGCACCGCCTGCCGCCGGCCCAAGCCATGCGTCCGACTTGCCCCCGGAGATCTCATGTCCAAGCAGATGAAACGAGAGCGAGGCTTCTACCAGCCGAAAGGGATTCTGCGCATCGATGGGCCCTTCCGGGATCGTCGCCTGCGGCTTGTTTGGAGGAGCGTTCACAATAAAGTCATTTATGGACAGTTGATCCGCCAGCGCAGAGGAATATCCGGCCGCCGAAGGTGCGTGCTGATACTCCCCGCGCACGTATAGAGAAAACCGCCCCCACTCATTGGCGGTCGAAAATCCTGTAACGTTGTTCAACCCCGGCTGGTACGGCCGCCCGTAATCGTTGGCAATGGTCTGGCCGAGGTGGTAGCTGTCGCGCAACGTCGACCCGCCAATCCCCATCACTCGCGTATAGGCAGATTGCAACCCATACACTGCACCGCGAGGTCTGCTCCCATCTGGCACCTCCGTGTCCAACTCCGTCAGCAGTTTCGCCAGAATCTCCTGCGCCTCTGTGTCATTGCTGTTGACGATGGCTTCCTGCGACTCCTGGAGCATGTGCAGCGCGCTCCGTCGTGTCCAGGGACGCATCCCGAGAAACATCGTGTTCAGGTACCCCAGGGAATAAAGTCGCGTCATCTCTGGATACACCCAGCTATCGACCGGGATGTAGACCGACCCGTAGTGGTCCTGACGCTTGGCCTCGCTCCCGGGCGCATAGGCCGCATAGGCCGGGAAAGGATTCTTCGGCGGAACCGCGGTTGGGGGAGTGACCGGCTGCGGTGCCTGTTGCGGCGCAGCCATGGCCGGTGCAGTGTTGGCCGGCTCTGTCGTTGGGGCGGGCATTGACCCGGGGACGCTCGAAGGCGTTGAAGTCTGTCCGAGTGCAACCGAAGCAGCACATGCGGCTAATACGAAGAAGGAAAGAGACATTCTGGCCCGCACGCGCACCTCAAAACCGAATCAATTTGCTCCCTACAGTGTAACCGGACGCCCTCGGGCGAAGCGTCTCCTGTTGCCGAGTCTTGTTCCGGTACGGCGCAGTCATGACGACACATGCATCCGCTTGCGAAACGAATCTCCAACCCGGCTCATCCACGCTTCACTGCAAACTCTTCGACCCAGCATGAACTTCTCCAACTGAAGAATAGGATCCTCTCTGCCGGCCCTGCGTTGCTCTTCGATCTGCGGGACGATGCACTCCAGAATAACGGAGCCGCCCTCTCCGCGGGCGCGCCCAATCGACTCCTGAGCCGCCCTGTAGAGCGCCACCGCATCGTTCGCGTCCACCGGAATGCACGGAACCCTGCGCGACTTTGCAATCGCGTTGATATTCGCGGCCTTACGCTGCTTACGGCCTTCGGCACCCGGCAGAACGACGAAAATGATCGGCAGCTCAAACTTCGACGCGAGCGCAAGCACCCCGCGCCAGTCTCCCTCCCGAACCTCGCCGCCGCGCACATAAATAACCACAAGACTCCGGCGCTGCAACGTCTTGAACGCCAACGCTGCTCCCACGGCCATGCGCAGCCGCTCGCCCGTGTCCTCGACCCACGGCATCTGCGCCGCGCCCTTCGCACGACGAGCCGTCGCTCTGCGCCCTCGCACTTCCAGGGAAGGCGCCGCCACACGCCGCAGTAGGGAAGCGAACGTCTCTCCGGCTACAAAATCCATCACCACGCCCGCCTGCAAATCGCTCACCAGGTCGCCCTCGATCAGCTCGATCGCCGTACTGACCCGGCAGGCCTCCTCACCGCGTGTCGAAACAAGGTGGCCAGCTTTGCTTCCCTTAGCTCGTCGACGCGCGGCAACCTCGTCCAACACTCTCGCCCCAACCATAGCTACATATAACTGGCGCAGCTTCTTGTTGTTCACCAGTGGATTCTCATACACCTTCATCGTTCCCAAAAAGCCTCCGTCGAACCTTGGCAGTGCAACAACAGAGGG
>Ga0207678_10001219_pt1 | contig 23658 bp, 14 predicted proteins | sample KBSC63metaG_FD_184319 | JGI IMG/M metagenome (GOLD analysis project Ga0207678, IMG submission 184319) | Corn rhizosphere microbial communities from Kellogg Biological Station, Michigan, USA - KBS C6-3 metaG (SPAdes) (version 2) | ecosystem: Host-associated > Plants > Roots > Rhizosphere > Soil ... | reverse complement strand
AGCCGCAGCCAGCAGCGTTGATGACGATGGTATCGACGTTTGCCGCTTCGAAGAGGGCGATGATGTTGCGCGCCATGGCGGCGGCCTGGTCTTCTAGACCGGAGTGGACCATGAGTGCTCCGCAGCAAGGCTGACTGGGTGGCGTGATGACTTCGAAGCCTTCCGCCGCAAGGACGCGCGCGGTGGCGGCGTTGACGTGAGAGAAAAAGACCTGCTGGACGCATCCGGTGAGCATGCCTACGCGACCGCGTGGAGTGTTCGCGGGTATGATTTTTTGGGGCATGGTCCAGGTAAAGTGGGTGGGGACGGTGGGGAGGAGGGCTTCCATGGCGGCGAGACGCGCGGGGAGGAGGTTGAGGAGGCCGGAGGCTCGGACGAGGGATTGCAGGCCGGAGCGCTGGTAGACGAGGAGAGGCAGGGCCATGAGGCGGAGGCGTTTGGGATACGGGAAGGTGGCGAAGAGGAGTTTGCGGAAGAGTGAGTCGGCGGGGGTCCGGGGGATGTTGCGTTCGACCTGCGCGCGGGTGTCCTCGATGAGCTTGTCGTATTGGACTCCTGAGGGGCAGGCGGTCATGCAGGCCATGCAGCCGAGGCACTGGTCCATGTGGAGGCGGAAGGTTTGGTCTAGGGGAGCTTCGCCTTGCGCGGCTTTGGCCATCATATAGATGCGGCCGCGGGGCGAGTCCATCTCCTCTCCCCAGAGGGTGTAGGTCGGGCAGGCGGGGAGGCAGAAGCCGCAGTGGACGCAGTCGGCGAGGAGATCTTTTGACGGTGGATGATGCGCGTCGAAAGAGCTGGGCTTGGCGGGTTGGATCTCGGTCAGCATGGCTGGTGCAGGGGGTACCCCCCTCCTAGACTTAAGTACCTAAAGTCTTCGAAACAGATACTTTAGGTCTGGACTTCCGTTTGGACTTTGTGTGGCCGACGTTTTCTTATGGGGTGGTTTGGGGGCGGCGTTTGTCAAGTGTAACGGGTTTAGATTCCTCCCAGGAAGCGGCCGGGGTTGAGGGTTCGGTTGGGGTCGAATTGGTGTTTGACGGCTCGCATGACTGAGATAGGCTCCCGCTTATCCCAAGGTGGAGATAGATCTGGCACGCGGGAGACGGTAGTGCGTATGACGCTGACACTTCCAACCTTCGTTCTTGCATATATATTTCCTGCCAAATGGCTTAGATCGTTGAGTACGTTCGGGAATGAGGTATACATAATCCCCAGCGCCTGCGCGACGGATTGGCCTCCAAGATTGGCGACTTCTCCTGCAACTGCCGCAACTTCGGACGGATAAGTTGTGACCTTCAGGATATGTGCCTCAGGATCATCAAAAACTCTTTCACGAGCAAGCCACATATCGTCCGAGACTGATTCGAGTTTGAGGCCAGCGGCTTCCGTCATCTTTTGGAGGATTTCGGATTGTTTGGCTTCGGGGTGGGCGTTGAGTTGGATGTCGAGGTAGAAGCCGTTGACGTCGCCGCGGAGTTGGAGGGCCTGGGTGAGGAGGTGGCTGGCGCGGATGGTTGCCATCAGTGGGGCGAGTTGCGCGGCTTGCGGGGCGGAGACCGTGAAGGTCTGGGCGTGTTGCGGTAGAGGGTGGAGGCGGAAGGTGGCTTCGGTGATGACGGCGAGGGTGCCGAAGCTGCCGGTGAGGAGTTTCGAGAGATCGTAACCTGCGACGTTTTTGACGACCTTGCCGCCGGTGCGGGCGATGGTGCCGTCCGCCAGAACGAGGGTCATGCCGATGACGAGGTCGCGTAGCGAGCCGTAACGGTGGCGGATGGCTCCTGAGTCGTTGGTGGCGAGGATGCCGCCGACGGTGGCTCGTTCAGGCCAGAGGGGATCGAGGGCTACGAACTGGCCGTGCTTCGCGAGCGCCTGCTGAAGGTGCTGCCAGGTGCAGCCGGACTGGACGGTGCAGGTGAGGTCCTGCCAGGGATGTTCGAGGACGCGGTTGAGGCGGGTGAGTTCGAGGCGGATATTTGTCTGGGTGGGATTGCCCCAGCACTGTTTCGTGTTGCCGCCGGTGGGAGTGACGGTGAGGCCATTTTCGTTGGCGTAGCGGAGGATTGCGGAGACTTGCTGGGTGTTGGCAGGGGAGGCGGTGATGCCGTCTTCGCGCTGATGCACGTATTGCGGGCCGGTGATCGCGGCTAATTGTTCGGCGATGTTGAGCGTGGTGGTCATGCACGGAGGTCCTGTAACCCCACCTTAGCGACGATAAGGCCGTCGCTAAGATGGGGCACCCGGTTTCGTGGCTTTCGCGAGAGGCCCGAGGCGAGAGACCAATTCACCCGATTTTTCGGGCTGGTGACGATCGTGGGCATTTAGAAGATCTCCGCGATGCCGCTGGTTTCGAGGTTGTGGGGGACGTAGGGGCCGCGGGAGCGCTCTCCGCAGAGGCGCGGGGTGGGAAAGAGCTTGTCGGGGTTGGAGATGTTTTCGGGGTCGAAGGCGTGGCGGACGCGCTGCATGGTTTCGAGGTCCGGTTGTGCGTACATGTAGGACATGCTGCACTGCTTCTCGCGGCCGACGCCGTGCTCGCCGGTGATGGAGCCTCCGGCTTCGACGCAGACGTCGAGAATGCGCATGGAGAGGTCGATGGCGCGTTCTTCTTCTCCGGGATTCTCCTGGCGGTAGAGAACGATGGGATGCAGGTTGCCGTCGCCTGCGTGGAAGACGTTCGTGACGCGGAGGTTTTCGGTGGCGGCCATAGCGGTGATTTTTTCGAGGACGACGGGAAGTGCGGTGCGGGGGATGACGCCGTCCTGCACGATGTAGTGCGAAGAGAGGCGGCCAGCGGCTGCGAAGGCGGCCTTACGGCCCTTCCAGATGAGAGTGCGGTCCTGCTCGTCGATGGCGAGGCGCGTCTCCCATGCTCCGTTCTTTTTGGCGAGCGCGATGACGGTGGACATCTGGAGGTCGACCTCTGCGCGCGGGCCGTCGAGTTCGATGAGCAGGAGCGCTTCGCAGGCGGGGTAGTTGGGATGGACGGCGGCTTCGGCGGCCTGGATGGCGAGGCGATCCATGATCTCCATGGCGGCGGGAAGCTGGCCGGCGGCGATGACGTCGGAGACGGTCTGGGCGGCGGCGGCGATGGTGTCGAAGGCGGCGAGGATGACCTGGACCGTCTCGGGCTTGCGGACGATGCGGAGGGTCATCTCGGTGGCGACGCCGAGCGTGCCCTCGGAGCCGATGAAGACGCCGAGGAGATCGTAGCCGGGGGCGTCGGGGGATTTGCTGCCGAGGGTGACGATCTCGCCGGTGGGGAGGACGACGGTCATTTCGAGGACGTGGGTGACGGTGAAGCCGTACTTGAGGCAGTGGGCTCCGCCGGCGTTCTCGGCGACGTTGCCGCCGATGGAGCAGACGGTTTGCGAGCTGGGGTCGGGCGCGTAGAAGAAGCCCGCGGTGGAGACGGCGGCGGTCACGTTCGCATTGATGACGCCGGGCTGGACGGTGATCTGCTGATTGGGCAGGTCGATGTTGAGGATGCGGTTCATGCGGGCGAGCGAGAGGACGACGGAGCCTTCGGCGGGGAGCGCGCCGCCGCTGAGGCCGGTGCCGGAGCCGCGAGCGACGAAGGGAATGTTGTACTTCGCGCAGATGCGGATGACGGACTGCACCTGCTTGGTGGTGCGCGGCAGGGCGACGGCTCCGGGCAGGACGCGGAAGGCGGTGAGGCCGTCGCACTCGTAGGTCTGGAGCTGGCTGGGCGCGGTGATGAGGCTCGATTGCGCGACGCTTCCTTTGCTGTCGCCTGAAGCCAGGGCTGCGCGAAGTTCGTCGAGGATGGCGGGAGTCAGCATGGGCCTCTTCTGTTGTTTGTTTCGGTCTTGGTCCATCGTGCTCTCCGATGCTATCCGAATCGAGGTGGCGATGACCACGCGGGACTGGAGTGGCTTATTCCATGCGGAGGTAGGCGTACAGCATGACCTCGAGACCGACGACGATCGCAAGGAAGATGCTGTGGCGCAGGGTGAAGCGGAAGAGCTTCGACTGATCGTCGTTGGACATGTTGGTGGCGGCTGCGGCGACGGCGATGCTTTGCAGGCTGATCATCTTGCCCATGACTCCTCCGGCGGAGTTGGCGGAGGCGATGAGGATGGGGCTGAGGCCGAGGCGTGTGGCGCTGACGACTTGCAGGTTGCCGAAGAGAGCGTTGGCGGAGGTGTCGGAGCCGGTGAGAAAGACTCCCAGCCAGCCCATGAGAGGACTGAAGAAGGGAAAGAGTCTTCCAGTGGAAGAGAAGGCGAGGCCGAGGGTGCCGGTGGCGCCGCTGTAGTTCATCACGAAGGCGAGGGCAAGCATCGCGGTGATGGTAATGACTGGGCGGATGAGGTTCTCGGCGACTGCTTTGAGGATGTTGAAGAAGCCGCCCAGTGTCATCTTTGAGAAGAGCGCGGCGAAGATCGACGCAAGCATGCAGGCGGTGCCGGAGGCAGAGAGCCAGTTGAAGTTGAAGATGGCGGCGTATGGGACCGGGGCGAGAACGACCGGGGGCGTGCGGATGATCTGGTCGTGCAGGCCGGGCCAGGGGAAGGCGATCGACGCTTTGTTGAGAAGCGCAAGGATGGGATGGAATCCCCAGGCGAGGACGAAGAGCACGAGGAGGCCATAGGGCATCCAGGCAAGCCAGATCTCGCGGCTGGTGTAGCGCCTGCGTGGGGTGTCGGCGAGAGGCGGCGCGGCGGCCAGCGAGTTCGACTCGTGGCCGGCTTTCACCTTCGCGATGGAACGCGGCGTCCAGAAGCGGAGCAGTGCGATGAGCCCGACCATGGCAGCGATGGAGGCGAGGACATCGGTGAGCTGCGGGCCGATGAAGTTTGAGACGAGGAACTGAACGGCGGCGAAGGAGGCTCCGCTGACGAGGACGGCGGGCCATACCTCCAGCGTTGCGGGCCAGCCGCTGGTGACGAGGATGAGATACGCGGGAAGGAAGAGAGAGATCGGCGCGCAGATGCGGCCGACGCTGGCGCTGAGTTGATTGAGTGGGAGCGCCGTGATTCCGGCAAGGGTGATGAGAGGGATGCCAATGGAGCCGAAGGCTACGGGCGCCGTGTTGGCGAGCAGGCAGACCGATGAGGCGTAAAAGGAGGAGAAGCCGAGGCCGACCATCATGGCGGCCGCTACGGCGACGGGAGTGCCGAATCCGGCACAGCCCTCGAGGAAGGCTCCGAAAGCGAAGGCGATGAGGAGAGCCTGCATGCGGCGGTCGGAGGTGATGTTGCCGACGGACGCTTTGATGACCTCGAACTTGCCGGTGCGGACGGCGATCTCGTAGAGGACGAGCGCCCAGAAGATGATCCAGCAGATGGGAAAGAGGCCGAAGCATGCGCCGTAGGCTGCGGAGCTGAAGACGTGTTGCGCCGACATGCGGTAGCCGGCGGCGGCCAGTACGATCGAAGCGGCGAGCCCGGCGAGAGCGGCGATCCATGCGGGTTTGCGCAGAACAGCCAGAAGAATGAGAAGGACCAGAATCGGGAGCGTCGCGATCAGTGCAGAGATGCCGAGGCCCTGGCCAAAGAGGGAGTAGCGCTGCGACCAGCCCATTGTCATCGATACCATCGATCCAACCTCTTAGACGAAGTGACAGGTACTTCCCGGGAGGCGAGAATCCTGCGCGTGCGCAGCACCTTCGTTCCGGTGGAATTCAACTGTGGGTTTTACCGCGCATCGATGGTACACACTCCGGGGCAGACGTGTCAGCGCACGGCGGCGAGGCGGCTGCTCGGAGCTGGTGTGGTGGTAATGGCCGGAGGCGGTGACGGTCCACGGACTACAGACTACGGACTACGGGCCAGGCAGGATAGTACTCCCGCCGTGTCCACCTCTGAGCACACTTCTAGGCAGAGGATGCCATCGCCTGCTGCGCTTCCATCCTCGATTTCCGTAGCGAGGCGACGGGATCCGTGGTGGGGGCGTACTCCATTCCGATGAAGCGGTTGTAGTGCAGCCTTCCCAGACTGCGGTAGATGTTTGTGTAATTGATCTCGCCCGTTCCAGGCTCATGGCGTCCCGGGACATCTGCGACGTGCACCAGACCGACCCATTCGATATTTTTTTCGAGTTTCTCGATCAGATTTCCGCCGGCACGCTGCTCGTGGTAGAAGTCGTACAGCACCTTGACATTAGGACGGTTGACTGCGCGCACGATCTCAAATCCATCCTTCACCGACGTCAGGAAGATCGTAGGATTTTCGATCAGATCGATCGGCTCGATCACAATATTGATCCCGTTTTCTGCGGCCACATCCGAGGCTCGCTTCAGGTTATCGACGGCAGCCGCAAGCTGCGCCTGCGGATCCACACCCTCAAGCCGCTTGCCGGACTTGATGTTGATCTGCGGACATCCCAGGCCTTGGGCGACATGGCAGTGTTCCGTCACACGTGTTACGAATTCCTCGGTCTGACCAGGGATGGCAAAGCTGGCTTGCAGACCGCTCAACATATCGATCATCACGCCCAGCGAGCGCATTTTGGCCATCAGACGGCGCTGCTCCTCGGGCGTCCACTTCTGGAAATACCCTGTCAGCTCCACCCCCTGATACCCTGCTTCAGCGACAACCTCGATGCAACGGTCGTAGGAGGGCAGCTTCAGTGTCCCAATCTCGCAGGAAAATCGGGGCGTTGATGTTGAAGGCGTCGCCACCTGGGCTCCCGCACGCAGCAGAGCTCCTTCTAATGCCGTTGCGGCAACCAATTGACCGAACTTACGACGGTTCATAACACTCCTGACACACACTATGGCTCTAGAGGAGTGTACCGAACATCGCCCGTCTCTTTGAATCACCCCATCGTCTACCGCAAAGGCGGCCTGCGAGCCGAACTCACGCTCGATGAAGCCAAAATGACGTAGACGCAGTCCACGCTGAACCTGTCTCCGGCGACGAGCTTCGGTAGCCGCAAGATGCCGGGCATCGGATTTTGGATCGCATCACAGCGGCAAGCGGTGAAATCAAATTAATTCTCCGTAATCCAGCGTTTTCTCTTCGATCCATTGGCTTCGATGTGCCTAGTCTAGACACAGGTGCATTGCTTGGATGAGATGACTCTATCGACCGGCCTGACGATACACGGACTTCGCGCCGTCGTACTGGAGAACCGCTTTCTGCGAGTCGTGGTTCTGCCTGAGGCTGGGGGTAAGATCTGGCAGATCTTCTATAAGCCGCTCGAGCGAGCGCTGTTGTGGAATCACCCTCATGTGCTTCCGGCGAAGCATGAGCTGCATACGTGCTACGACGACGTATGGAGCGGCGGATGGGATGAGCTCTTTCCGAATGACGAGCCCGGAGACTTGCTGGGAAAATCTGTGCCCGACCATGGCGAACTGTGGACCGGCATCTGGCATGCGGAGCCCTTTCAGCAGAGAGATTCGGTGGGGATTCGCCTGCGCTTTACTACACCGATCAGTCGCTTCCTGGTAGAGCGCACGCTGCTGCTCCATCGGGAAAGCACCACCCTTGAGATCCAGTACAGGTTTACGAATCAAGGGACGGACCGCTTTCCCTTCCTGTGGAAACTCCATCCTGCCTTCGCGGTCTCGCCCCACCATCGAGTCGACTTTCCGGCGATGACGGTTGTGCGGGAGCCTGAGTTTCCCGGCACGCTGGGCGCTGCCCCGCTCAGCTTTCCATGGCCCTATGCGCCCCTCGACGATGCGACGATCGATCTGCGCCAGGTTCCTGACGTCGCTTCACGTGCGCTCCACTTTTTTTATGGGACAGAAATGGCCTCGGGTTGGTGCGGCGTTACGGATCGCTCCTGCGCGCTGGCCGCTGCGCTGCGTTTTGATCCGAGCGTGTTTTCGAGTTGCTGGCTGTTTGCCAGCCACGGCGGATGGAACGACCTGAATGTCGCCGTCCTGGAACCTGCTACGGGGTATCCGTTCCAACTGCAGTCGATGATCGAGGGTGGCAGGGCCCGGTGGCTCGCGCCGGGCGAGACGCTTGAGACGACGGTGATATTTGCGGTTCAGGAAGGACTCACATCAGTGGGTGGCGTCGAGAAGAACGGACACATTCTGCCGGGAGACGAGGGGTAAGGATTATGCCGATGGAGTCGTCGCTTCGGGCTGCGACCCTTCCATCGAGAGCAGGATGGCGGCGGCGATTGCGACGATAGCTCCGGCCATCTGCAGGACGCTGAGCCGTTCTCGAAGCAACACGATCGCCAACCCCACGGTGAGCAGCGGATAGAGCGAGATCAGCGAGATGACGATGGAGGCCTTGCCTCCGGATTCGAGCGCGCGGAAGCTGGTCCAGGCTCCCATGCCGTTCAAGAAGCCGCCTGCAATCGAGCTGAGCACAACCATCGTCCCCATGCCTCCGTGAGGTCTGGCGACGAGCAGCACTCCGGCGGAGAGGGCGACCATCGCCCAGCAAAACCACAGGAACGATCGCTCGCTCGAGATGAAGTTGGTCGACAGCTTCTGGGTGACACCGGTGATGCCCCAGAAGACGAGTGCGAGTACGGCAAATCCAACCCAGATATGCATGCTCCGATTCCTCCTTCAAACAAACAGCTCGCTCCTTGCATCAAGCACTGAGCAGATAGATCGCAACGAACGCCAGAGCGAGCCCCACCCACTGCACACGGCCCAGCCGCTCTTTGAGAAAGATCAGGGCGAGCAGTACGGTGACCATCGGGAACAGGGCTGTTACCGGAGCCACGACCGAGGCCTTGCCTCCCTTCACGAGAGCCTGAAAGAAGGCCAGGTTGCCCAGGCCTCCCAGGATGCCGGTGAGGAATGCCCAGAAGATACCCTTGCGTCGGCCCTCGCGCTTGTCTTCCGCGCTGCGCTTCGATACCGTCGATACCTTCCAGGCAACGAAGACCATCAGCGGTACAAGCCCGACGGTGTAGAGCAGTTGATTGACGTAGACATCGATGCCGCTGGACGCGATCTTTGAAACCAATCCCCACATGCCCCAGAGCACAATGGTGGCGAGCGACCAGCTCAACCATGCTGGCCGGCGGCGCGTTTGGGCATCCACATTCATGCGTCTCTCCCTCCTGCAATTTCGTTCGGCGAAGATCTTTACAGAGTATTGGCCCGAGGATACTGTTCGAGCGGTACGGGAGCAATGGCCGCACCGGGCTTCTACTCGTGTTTAGCGGTTCATTCTTTCGCTTATCTGTTTCCGCCTTTCGGGCAGCGTGTTTGCCCTTTATGATTGGCCCGACAGAGGGAAAAAAATCATGAAGATTACCAGCGTCGAAGCAATCCATTTGCGGGCGGAAGATCCGCTGATCGAGCTGTTCGACGGCTCCTACGATGACTGTGTTCTGGTGGTCCACACGGATGCTGGACTGACCGGAATCGGTGAGACAGAGTCGATGGCGCCAGCCATTCAAGCGATTGTGCGCGGCCCCTCGGCACACAATCATGCGCGCTCGCTCTCGGCGGTGCTCGTGGGAGCCGACCCGTCCGATCCCGTCGAGCTTTGGCACCGCATGTATGAATCGACAGACTACGTTGGACGGCGGGGACTGGCGATGCATGCCATTGGCGGTGTCGACCTGGCGTTGTGGGACCTGCATGGAAAGATCGCAGGGAAGCCGGTTCACGAGCTGCTCGGCGGCGCGAGACGCGACCGGCTTCCTGCCTACGGCACCATCTACCCTATGGCGCGAACGCCTGAGGAAGTACGCGCTCAGGTTGCCGCGGGACAGGCCAAAAATCTGCGTAACTTCAAATTTGCAGCCGACCCCTGGTGGCTGGATGATATTGTGCTTACCGGGAAACTGCTGACAGCGGCGCGCGATCAGGCTGGTGCCGATGCGCACCTGATTGTGGACGCGGCACTCTCCTATCGAACCGCAGTGGAGGGCCTGCGCCTGTTCCCCATCTATCGCGAAATCGGCCTCTGGTTTCTAGAGGCGCCGCTGCCCCTGGACGATGTGGAAGGTCACCTGGAGATGAGCAGGCACGGCATCCCGACGGGTGTGGGCGATCTCGGGCTCACGCATGTGCGCGAGTTCATCGAGATGATGGACCACGGCGGCGCCAGCATCTGCCAGCCAGATATCTCTCAGGTGGGCGGATTCACGGGCATCCTGCAGATCGCCGCAGCCGCCTATGCGCGCGGGAAGCGAGTGATTACGCATGGCTACAAGACCAACATTGAGATTGCAGCTAATCTGCACTTTCTGGCTGCACAACCGACGGTCGAGCCGCTCGAATTTTCGCTCAGCCACTCGCCTCTTCGCTGGGAGACCACGAGGGAGCACTTTGCGATTGAGGAAGACGGCTGCGTGCGCGTTCCTCAACGACCGGGGCTTGGGGTCACGCTGAACGAAGAGACGATCGAGCGCTACCGCTTCCGGCAGTAGCGCCGCATCAACTCACTCTGAGCAGCATCTTGAGCGTGTCCCCTGGTGTAGAGGTCATCCGGTCGAAGGCCCTCTGGCCCTCTTCGAGTGGCAACTCGGCGGTCCACGGTGTCAGATCGATTTGCCCGGCCTTCAATAGACTGAGCGACCGCTCGAAGTCCACTGGCGTGTAGGCAAACGACATGGCAACGCGAAGCTCCTTGCGAATGCACGTGACGAAGTCGATCTCGCTCCGCTGCGCGGCCATGCCCAGCAGGACGACCAGCCCTCCCGGGCGGCAGAGGCTAAACGCCGACTGCCGCGCAGCCTCTGAACCACTGGCGTCGAGCACCAGGTCCAGCCCATCGCCGGCAAAGCGGCGTGCGTCGGAGCGCCCCTCTTCGGTGGCGGCGTTGACCGCGATGGTCGCCCCCATGGAACGGACAACCGCCAGACGCGCTTCGTTCACATCCTGCACCAGTACCTCGCGCACACCGAGGCGCAGTGCGGTCAACAACGCCAGCGCTCCCATCGTTCCTCCGCCTACAATCCCCATGCGAAAGAAGGGCGCTGGAGCCGCGCTGCGGAACAGGTGAACGATGTTGGCCAACGGCTCGGCAAGCACGGCCCGCTGATCCGGAAGGTCATCCGGAATGGGATACACCTGAGACTCGGGAATGGCGATGTACTCCGCATAACAGCCGGAGGTCTGGTCCATGCCCAGCAGCTTCCAACTGGAGCAGAGGTTTTGCGCTCCACTGAGGCAGGCTGTGCAATGGCCGCAACTGACCAGCGGATTGACCACCACGCGCTGGCCGTCGGGCCTGCGCCCCACCAATTCATGGCCGAGCACGAGCGGCGGAGTGCGGCGGGCGCTGTGTCCCAGAAATCCTGAGATGTCCGAACCGCACAGACCGGCGGCCGCCACCGCGATCTCGCTTTCGCCAACACCGGGGACTGGACGTGGACGATCCTGTAACGTCACCTGGCGCGGAGCGGAATAGACCAATGCGCGCATCTGGAGTTTTACCCTGCCCTTTCCAGTGTTGGGGTTCTGGCATCGAGCGAGCCCCACCGTTGCGGCTCGCTGGCATAGGCGCGCGGGGTGCAGTGCATATATTTCTTGAAGACCGAGGAAAAATATGCCGGATTGCAGAACCCGCAGCGATCGGCGACTTCGGCCACGTGCAGTCTGGGATCGAGCAGCAACCGCTTGCTCAACTCCAGCCGCTGGCCGATCAGATACTCCTCCAGCGTCTGCCCGGTCGCCCGGCTGTAGACGCGACCGAGGTGGCCCGCGGAGATCTGAAGGTCATGCGCAAGGTCCTGGATCGTTACCTTGGCCGGACCCAACTGACGTACCAGCCGCTGCGTCTCCAGAACAATCTTCTCCTCGCGCTGACTGAAGAGTTCCGCCAGTTGTCGCCGCAGCTTGTCGATAAAACTGCGAAAGGCCTCCGCCATGGCAAAGGAGCTCGACGACGCAACGATTGTCTGAATCGCCTGATCCTTGGCGGTGTCAATTGAAGCCGCCAGCGTGCCGACCGAAGACAGCTCGCGCGCAAGATGTTCACATGCCCAGGTCAGCAATCCGCGGGCCTGTTGCAATTGCGTAAGCGTGTTGGCCGCAGGCGCGGCAGCCGCCAGAAAATCCCTCACGGCTGAATTGACGGCTGTCGAATCTGTCGCATGCAAAGCCTTCAAGACCAGGCTCAGCGCCTGCGATGGCTCCTGCTGCCGATCCGGCAGAGCTTCGAACCAACTGACCGTTGCGTGCCCCGATTCGAGCGCCGACGAAGCCTCGTGATACGCCCGCAGCAGCTCCGTCGTCTGGTGATGGATGCTGCTGATCCCTACCCTGGCGAGGGAAAATCCCTGACTGCGCGCGGTACGCAGGACCGCCTCTGCCATCTCGTCCAGCAACATCCTTTCGTGGCCGGGTGTGCGCGCGTTCTGGCTGGTAAAGATGCACATCTCGCCAGGAGTCACCACCGTCGCCAGCGTATTGGGCCAGCTCTGACACCGGTCCTCGATTAAATGCGCGACTCGCACCAGCGTCAGATGGCTTCCCAGCGACGACGCTTCGACCGGCTCCGTTCTGCCCTTTGTCCTTGATGGCGCGGATGGCTCCTGCATGGAGGTCTGGAGACGAAGCACCAACACTCGATCGGGCAGCCGTTCCAGCCCCACGCCTCGGGCCATCGTGCGGATGACCTCCAGGTTGGCCTCCGGCCCACTGCCCATCTGTCCAGTCAGCAGCACTTCGGCCAACTCGCGCCGGTCCAGCGCCAGTTCGCGCGCCCTGACCCGCTGAAAATCGCTCATAATCTCCAGCCGCTTCCAGGCATTGGCCAGATAGCGCGCGAAGACTTCGAGCATTCGCACCATCTCTGCCAGTTGCGCGGTGGTCACCACCGGGACGCGATAGTAAGCCTCCTCGAGGTTCGCCATGTCGATATGCTGTTGGCCTTCAAGGGCCTCTTTGACGTAGGCAAATCCCTCCGCCGACGGTGGCGCGGTCAGCACCTGCCCGCTGAAGAGCGTGCCCAGATAGCGCCCATCGCAGTGTACCGGCACCGCGATGTCGGTGAGCCCTACGTGGCAGGGATAAACCTGGCTGCAGCCCGTGGAACGGCAGCGCTCCTTGGCTGGCCTGTCGCTTCGCCCGCAGGTCTGCTCCTCGTAGGCGCCAAATCCATGGACGAGATCGCAGAAGTGCGTACTCGGGCTTGGGGAAGTGCGGCCGGGCGAACCGGCATCAAGCGACTGTGGCTGCAACTGCACGAGGGCCTCTCCGGTCGTCACGCGCGGCCACTGGTTGGGGTCGAACAACTCAAGATCATCCGCCCACATCAACTCCACATTGCGGATAGGGCTGGAATGGTTGAGCAACACCAGGAAGTGTTCAAAGAGCTGGAGGTCCTTTTTAAATTCTTCTTTGAGGGTTTCGCTCAGATCTAACTTCTGCTTCCTCATCATCGTGGTCCCCGGTCTAAGCTGCAACGCAAACCATCATATGACCAAATATCGATAATTGGGCTCAGGAAAAATGCTGCCTACCATTGTTTAGGCTCCCATTCCATTGGAATTTTGAGCTGGTGTGCCACTTCAGCGCCACCAACTTCTTCATCATGAATGAGCGCGGATGGTGAGGCCCCCATCGACAACGAGATGGGTTCCGGTTACCCAGGCGGCGTCCGCGCTGCTCAGGTAAGCCACCGCCGATGCCACGTCACGCGGCAGGCCGCGCCGGTTCAGCGGGTGCAGCGCCGCAGTCTGTATCGCCAACGACTCCGGATCGCTGACCGTCCTCAACCATTCGTCCCACATGGGCGTATCGATGTAGCCCGGGCAGATGGCATTGACGCGGATTTTTTGGTCGGCCAATTCCAGTGCGAGATTGCGGGTCAGTGCCAGCAATCCCGCCTTGGAGCATGCATACGGGATCGCATTTGGGAACGCATTGCACGCATGAATGGAACTGATATTGACGATGGCACCCCCGGAAGCGGGAAACAGCGGCGCAAGCGCCTGGCTGACCAGCAACGGCGCTCTCAGGTTGATGGCAATGACGCGGTCGAATAGCTCGGCGGTCAGCTGCTTCAATGGGAGATTGAGTTCGATCGCTGCATTATTAATCAGCACATCGATCTTGCAGTCGAGCCCGACGATTGCCTGGGTAAGATCGCGAATCGCCTCGGGCTCCGCCAGATCGGCAACGATGATATCCACTGCGGGAAGGTCTGGCTTGCGCATCGATGCAGCGGTCTTGGCTACTCCATCCGCATTGCGATCCACCAGAACGAGACGTGCGCCGCGTGCGTGCAGGTCCTCTGCGATCGCTCGTCCTATCCCCTGGGCTGCTCCGGTGACCACTGCGACCATCCCAGAGAATTTACCCTTCAGGACGACCTCACTCGACTGCATCATCTCTGCTCCTCACTTTTACTTCGCTGTCTCTTCTAAAAACACCAACTCGGAGCTGAGCGGATTCTGTAGGTGGACAGCGAGGCCCGACCCCAGCAATTCGCTGCCGGACGCTTCCCTGTCCGGTGCGCTTCCGTCTTCAAAATGCAACCTGTAATGACCCTGCGGATTCAGCCCAGACAGGACAAAGCGATGTTCCGGCTCGTCCGGAATCGATCCGCGAAAAGTGAAGACTACGCCTTTTTTCCGCGCCGGGTCCCAGTACTCCATTCCGTCCCAATGAATCCCGTCCGGGCGTTGGGAGACATGATAGAGCCGGGCGTCGCGGATCAGTGGCCGCAGATCCTTCTTGTAGAGCGCGAAGGCGCTCCGTGCTGCGTCGTGCTGTTCGGGAGTCCAGGCCGTCGTGTCGAGCATGATGGTGATCCAGCCCATCATGCCGCTGCGCAGCATGTAGAGGAAGTTCTCCGGCCGGGGCGTTGGCCACTTCTCCACGTAGCTCTCGAGCATCGCTGCCGGCATGGCATAGCTCGTGTCATAGAAGGCGCGGCGATTGGACAAGGGATCGTAGGTGTCGGTGATGGAGAAGTAGTCTCCATGCGCCGCCGAGCCGAAGTCCACCATGCGGCCGCCGTCGTTGCATATCTCCAGCAACAGGCCGGGATGCTCGCGGCGCAATCGCTCGTAGATGTCGTAGTATGCGCGCACTGCATGGTAGCTCACGTCGGTCGAGTTGGAGCCAAGCGCAAAGTCGAAGCCGCTGTCGTGAGTCTGCCGCAGCGTGCTGCGATCAGGTGGTGCGTGCGGATGGTCGTCTCGCGTGCAGGCCTGTGCGACCAGATAGCCGTCATGCTCCAGCATGTCGAGGTGATAGTCCTCAACGATTCGCTTCACCTCCTTCGCAGCATAGTCGTGCGCCGCGGGAACGCCGAGATCAATCGTCTGGCCCTTGAACGCTTCCGGCTTCCAGTCAGGCCCAACATCGTTGACCAGCCAGCCGCGCACTTTGGGATCGCGCACGTTCAGAGCGCCGGGTGCGGTATCCAGCCCAGCCTGGGTCCAGTCCACCCAGATGCCAAACCGCAGGCCCTGCCGGTGCGCTTCGTCGGCAATAGCGGCCAGACCGTGGGGGAACTTTTTCGGATCGGGATACCAGTCGCCCACACCGCGGAACCAGCCTGCATCCACTTGAAACATCTCCAGGCCCAGGTTCTTGGAGTCCGCAATCATGCGCAAGGCGAGCGGCTCGTCGACTTGCATGCCGCTGCCCCAACTGTTGTTGACCGTAAGAGGATAGTGAGGATCCTTCCACGTGAGCGGGTTATTGAGCACCGCGCGGACCCACGGCCGCAGTTGATTGCCTGCGCCATCGGGACCGCCCGAAAAAGCTCCTAGAAATACAGTGGGAGTCTCGAAGCTGCCGTTCGCCGGGACGCGGGTGCGAAATGGCCCGAGTTCCTCATTGAGGCCGAGTTTGCTTTGCAGGCTACCGCCGTTACGTTGAAGCGTGATGCGGGTTCTTCCGCTGAACTCGATGCCGGCATACCAGCCCGCATGGGGGGCGGCCGCACCGTAAACGAACTCGATGGGAATGATCTCGCGTCCTTCTCCCTCAACGGGATGCGCGTAGGTCGTGGATCGGCCCATCCACTTGTAACCATCGCTCACGGGTTCGAGATGCGTACCCTCGGCCGATGGAGTACCTGCACCCTTCTCCACGTAAAGGTGGCGCAGCGCAAGGTTCGGCGAACTGCGCCAGTCCAGAGTCATGCTGTCCACAAGAGGCAGCCAAATCTCCTGCCCGCTCAGGTTCTCAACCGTGATGCGATGTTCGATGGGGCCGAATCCGGCTCGCGCCTCCCACTGCCAGCGCAGTCGCAGGTGAGGCTGGGCAGACTCGTACACGAAGACGACATGATGCGCATCGACGCTGGCCAACTTTGGCTGGAACGTCCAGGTGACCGGGACAGGAGCGCCATTGATATCGACGCTCGGCGGCAGAACCTCTTCCGACTCGTTCTGCCACAAAGAGCCTGCATGGCCTGAAAGGCTGACGAGCTTCGGCGAATGCCCGCCTGCCGTCAACGTCAGGCTCTCGTCCGTCGTTGCGAGCGTCGCGGTCCGGTCCTGCACCTTCTGTACTCGTTCGCCCCACGAAAGGGGGGAACATGCGATCACGCATAACAACACGAGACCCAGCCGGCTCAGCTTCGTTGACACATTTTGAATGCTCTCAGGATGAGTATCAGTCTCCGCTTTCATCTCTGGCTTACTCCTTCGAGGCCACGCTTGCCATGGCGACCGGATAGCGTCCCGTCAGCTGGGCGACGAAATTACTGCATGATTCTGCAAAGGGCCAGGACAACCTGGCCCTGAATGGCTACTAGAAGAAGAATCGCCCTCCAGCCTGCATGACACGCTGACCGGTCTTGCCGTTGATCCCTCCGAACGTCGGCGAGTCAGGATCGGTAATGATATTCCCAAACACGGGGTGGTTCAGGATGTTGAGGGCTTCGATGCGTACCTCGAAGTAGCGCGCCTTGTCTTCGCTGAGATAGAACTTCTTCAGAACACTCGCATCCGTGTAAAAGTCGCCTGGGTTGCGGAGATCTCTGAAGACAACCGGAGTGTTGCCCATCGTGTAGTCGGGAGTGCGCAGGAAGGAGGCCGCATTCAGGACTCCTTGCGTTCCGCCGACGAAGCTGCCATTGACGACCAGGGCATTCTGATAGTTGGCGCCACTTCGCTTGTACTTCTGATTGGTCAAGGACCAGCGAATCGCCGCGCCGGGAGCGGTATTTCCTCCATCGACTGTTGGCACCAGTACGGGTGTGCCCTTCGGGTCCCAGGTGCTAATGCCCGCCACTGCCCATCCGCCTGCCACAGCATCGAGGAGATGGCCCGTTATGCCTTGAGGATTGCTCATCCACGTGCGGCCTCGTCCAAAGGGCAGGTCGTAGTTGTAGGTCATCTTCAGGGTCTGAGGCTTTTCGTACATCGCGAGCCCGTAGCCCTCCATCAGGTTGTGCGGATTCTGTAGCTTGCCTGCTGTCGCGCCATAGACGTGAATGTCGCTACTCGATGTATTGGTGAGAGTCTTGCGAATCGCGTAGGAAGCCAGGATACCCAGGCCGTGATAACTGCGCGATTGTATTTGAAAGTTAGCGAAGTTTGAGAAGGACTTGCCCCACGTCGCCTGCCCGGGAGTCGTCGACGTGGTGCCGGCGTACTGAGGAGAGAGCGCGAGCAACTGGCTCAGCGAGACGGTAGGCTGACTTGCGAACGTCTGTGACTGGCCGTAAAAGGGATTTGGCACTTGATCGTTGAGGTGCGATCCCAACTGGTAGTACGCCGTAGGCGTGTTATTCAGGCTCCAGTTGAAGACGTTCGTGAGCAGATGCACGCCTTTGATCCCCTGATACTCCGCCGTGATGGCCCAGTCATTCCCTAACTGGCGCTGAATGCTCGCGCCCCACATATAGTTCGTGGGGGTATCGAAGTGGCCCATGGTTGTGCCCGCCTGGTCGAAGTTTCCGGCTGCGCCGTAGCTGGCGTACCAGTAGCTTTTGTTATTGGTGAGCGGCGGCACAAAGCCCAGGTGGTCTCCGCTCGGCTGCTGCGGAAACGTTCCTAGACCATGGTCGTTGCCAAATTCACTCACCCAGTGCTGACCGTCGAGCGAGGGAACCTGGTTGAAGGTGTTGGAGTTGTAGTAGAAGCTCAGCCAGTCTGTCGACAGTCCATTCAATCCCTGATCCACGGTGCCGGCGCTCAAATGCACCACGGTCTTATCGTTGAGCGCCCAGCTAATGCCGAGGCGCGGTGCAAAGTTGGCGATGCTGGCGATGTCCGTTGTGTAGAGATTCTTCTGCGGATACTCCGGGGTGCCGATCAAGGCGACGCGGCCCGTTGCTCCCTGCGACAGCCACGCCGGGGCCGGAAGGCCGGCTAGCGCAGGAACCGCAGCCACAACCTGGCTCCAGGACCAACCGCCGTTCGCTGTCAGAACGTTCTTGGCATTCATGTCGTAGACCAGACTCCCAGGCACATGTCGGCCCTGGCGAGCGCCGTCATGATCCCACCGAAGCCCGATCTGCACGGTAAGCTTCGAATTCACCTTCCAGTCGTCCATCACGTAAGCTGCCTGGTTCCATCCGAACGGCGTGATGTTCCAGTTTCCCCACTGGAAGAAGCTCGAAGATCCCATCATCAACTCCGCCAGCGGGCTTCCGGTCAATCCGTCATTCTGATTCCAATACTGGTTGGAGCCGCCGCCGGGACTGACCCATGCCGCTCCGGTCTTGTCGCCGCCCTGTTCGGTAAAGCGCGTAAAGGACTGCTCGTATCCCACCTTGATTGCATGTCGGCCGAACAGCCGGGTCACGGAGATCGTTCCATTGTTCGTCTGGGTGATGAAGGAGTCAAACTCGGCGCCGCCAACGGGCGTATAGCCGCTGATCGTCACCGCCGGAGGAATCTCATTGGTAGACTTCTCAGGGTTGTTTTGAAGTAGCGGATCAAAGGGCCACTTGGAGGTGTCAACGTTTGGATCGGGTGCTGACCCAAGGCCCGACACGCCGTTGCTGATGAGTTTAGAAGTCCCGAATCCGAGATGCAGATTAACGATCGTTCGAGGTGTCGGAGTCCAGGTATACAGAAAACTCCCGGTCCAGTCGTCGTCCGTGGTCACCGAATTCGCTGCGTGAGCGAAGGGCGCCGGAATATTGTTGGTCAACATGGAACGGCTCAGGCTTCCCTGCAGGCGTTGCTTGTCGGTCAAAGCCTCATCGACGCGGAAGAAGAGTTTGTCCGTTGGCCGCCTTGTCGTAATTGAGTCGTACCGATTGTTCGCGTGGTCGCTGTCGGCGGAAGGGCTATGGTTTGGCAGCGGCCACAGCGCCATGTAATTGGTGAAGAGGGTGCTCTGCCCAGAGAGCGAGCACGTCAGGCTGCCGCAGGCTCCAGTAGCCCCGGCACTCGCGGGAATCTTGTTGCCGGGGAACTGCGGACGAATCCAGCAAGGCGACTGACCGGCCAGCGGTCCGGAGCAATCGGCCGGGTTGGGATCGTACTTTCCGTTGAACGGATCGTAGATCGTTGCATACACCGGCGCGCCATTGTTGAAGTTGATAACAGTCTGCGAGAAGTCGCCGCTATGATTCAATGCGGTGGGGACACTGCTCACAATCTCCTGACCCTGGGAAAACCGCTCTCCCTCCCATGCCACATAGAAGAAGGTCTTGTCTTTTCCGTTGTAGAAATGCGGAATCCGCACCGGGCCACCGAGCGCAGCCCCATAGTTACGCTGACTGAAACTCTGCCTCGGATTGCCCAGCGAGTTGTCCTGCCAGTCGTTGCTGTTCAGGTTCTCGTTGCGGAAGTAAAGGAAGGCGCGGCCATGGTAGATATTGGTTCCGCTCTGAGTCTGCATGGAGATGATGCCGCCCGCGTACCGGCCCTTGTCGGCAGTAAGCACGCCGCTTTCCACGCGAAACTCGCCGATCGAGTCCGGCGTCGGAATCGACCGGTTCGTCGCGTTGAACTCCGCCTCCTGCACCTGATTGCCATCCACGCTGATGCGAGTGCCGTTGACCTGCCCGCCAGAGACCGAATAGCTGTTGCCCGTATTCGCAATGAGATAGGCAGAGTTGCCCAGCGTGCCAATCTGGTCCACGAGCGGTCCGGAACCCTGGATGGCGGGGCTGGTCGCTGTCAGATCCAGCGCGTTTCGATTGAGTTGCGGAAGTTCCGTAATCATCTTGTTCCCGAGCACGCTGGAGGAACTTGCCTCGTCCTGCGAGATCAGCGTCTCCGCGCTGCTTACGTCCACGGTGGTCTCAACCGTCCCCAGCTTCAGCGCAAAGTTCTGCGTCAGGCGGTCGCCGGTCTGGATCGTAAGACCGGCGCGTTTGGCCGTTCCGAATCCCTGCGCGCGCACCGTGAGCGAGTAGCGGCCCGGCAACAGTTCCGGCAGAACGTAGATTCCCGCGCTGTTCGAAACGCCGGAGTAGGTGACATTCGTGGCCCCGTTGACGGCCTTGATCTCCGCACCGCTCACGATGGCGCCGGTGGCGTCCGTAACCTGGCCACTCAGTTGGCCATTCGCAGTCTGGGCGAACCCTTGCCGACACACAGACGGCCCCGCCAGCAACAGGGCCACGGTTAGCATGATTACCGAATGAATCGAAAAAGAATGAGGAGCATTTCGTCGCAACGTTGAACTCATGGCTCTTGGTCGCCTCCAGAACCGCCGGCTCGATAGAAGTCAATTACTGAAGCCAGTCCGGTATGACAACCATTGATAGTCCTTGCGGAAAGAGTCGGTCTATACAGGATCGCGATATTCCTTCTGTTTTAAGCGTATGTGCAGCGTCGGGATCTTCTGGATCGGACACGAATTGATGGGATATCGGCGCAGCATCAAGCCGGGGTATGGAATTGCCGCGTTCCATCGATCAATCGATCGGCTCCATCACCTCAAGGCGCTGATCCACCTTTACCGTTCCCATTTTCTGCACGATGCCGGAAGGCCAGCGAATCTCGACCGCAGCCTGGGTCTCCTCCCCCAACCCGAAGTGAACGGTCAGATCGCTCGACGAGGCATACCCCACGCTGCTGGAGACGGTCCGCGACTGTGTTCTCGCGCCCGCGCGGCATTGGACGACTGCGCCGATCGCGGAGCGGTTGCTGCGCCGCCCGGTCAATCGCAGTTGGACCCAGTGGCGTGCCGGACTCTCCCGCGGGCTGCGATTCCACCAGAGTTCGATGGGGCTGTTGATTGCCGTTACCGCAGCATCGATCCGGCCGTCGCGATCGAAGTCCGCGAACACTGCCCCACGGTGGAGAGCGCGATGCGCAAACTCGCGCCCTACCTTGTCCGAAACATCCGCAAACCGCCCTCCCTGATTGCGAAAGATGCGGTTCGGCTGAGTGTCTTCCGGCTCAAGACCGCCCGCCGCGACAAACAAATCGAGCCAGCCATCGTTGTCGAGATCCACCAGCCCGCATCCCCATCCACTCCACGGACGGCTCAGGCCAAGCAAGCCCGTGCGCGCGCTCCCATCATCAAACACGCCATGTCCCTGGTTCAGAAAGACGTCGTACGTCTCATTCTTCAGCCCTGTCATCACGATATCCGACCGGCCATCGCCATCGATATCGCCAAAGTCCGCGCCCATGCCGGAGATATTGCGCCCGTCACCATTGAACGCAACCCCGGCCTCCAGGCCGACCTCCTGAAATCTCTTGCCGCGATTTCGCAACAGCAGATTGCGCGCGTTATCGTTGGCCACAAAGATCCCCGGATAGCCGTCCCCTGCGAAGTCGGTAATGGCCAGCCCCATCCCCTTCCCCAGCAGATCGGGCAAGCCCTTCTGCCGCGTGATCTCGGTAAACGTGCCATCGCCGTTGTTGTGGTAAAGCTGCATGGCCTGAGCATGATACCGATCTGGATGGCAGTAGGCACGGGCCTGCTGGGCGATGCCACCACAGAGCGGATCCGTTCCAGCCGCCCAGTCGCAGTAGTTCGAAACGAAGAGATCGAGGTGGCCGTCGTTGTCGTAGTCGATCCAGCAGGCAGCGACGGACCACGCGGGCCTGCCCAGAGAGCCAGGTCCCGCCAGCCCCGCCTGTCTGGTTACGTCCGTAAACGTGCCATCACCGTTGTTCCGGTAGAGGTGGTTGCCATGCACACCCGCGACAAAGAGATCCTCATGGCCGTCGTTGTCAAAGTCGCCCACGGCGACGCCCATGCTGTAGCCTTCGCCCTGCAGGCCCGCCTTCGCGGTCACATCGCTGAAGGTGCCGTCGCGATTGTTGCGATAGAGCCGATTCCAGTACTCCGGGCCGCTCTTGCTCAACGTGGGCAACGAAGCGCCATTCGCGCAGAACAGATCAGGCCAGCCATCGCCATCGAAGTCGATGACTCCGAGTCCTCCCAGCACAGTCTCCACCTGGTACTTGTGTCCTGTAGCGTCGTTGCGCAGAACGAAGTCGAGTCCCGCTGCAGCCGCCCCGTTGGTCATCGCAATTTCCGTCGCAATCGCTGAGGGAGCCGGCACGTTCGCGGCCAGCGCCTTGAGCGTCGTGCCATGATCCAGAGCGGTCGCGAGCAGCGCCGGTGCGGTGCGCAGGAATTGGCGTCTATCGATTCGCATAAGGGCTGGCAGGGGCGATGTCTTTGCTATGCGTCTGATACGCGTCGGAGAGTCGCCGCGCCTCCTTCTCGGCGACCAACGCTTCGTTATCGCGTCCGAGTTTCCGTAACATGCGCGCCATCATGGCATGAAGCGCTCCCTTTTCATCCGGATACCCGGCGGCAAGCGCGGGAGCGAGACGTTGCAGCGACTCAGCCGATTCCCCGGTCTGAGCAAGCGCCTTCGCCAGTTCCACCGATGCGGTACGATCTCCGGGAGCCTCTGCTGCGAGCTGTTGCAGCCAAGGCAAAGCCTGATCGTAGTCGCGGTTGTTCATCGCCAGGGCCGCCAGTGTCCGCAACGCCGCTCGTCCGTGTGGATTGATCGCCAGCGATGCCCTCGCCGAGGCTTGAGCCGCATCGGTCTCCCCAGCCGACAGCTGCGCCTCCGCGAGACTTGCCAGCAGATTGGGGTCGTGCGGGAGAATGTCAACGGCGGCCCGATACTCTTGCTCAGCCGCCGCGGCGTTGCCCTTCAAACGCAGAAGAACATCGCCGCGCAGCCGATGCACCGCCGCCATATCCTGCGCGCCAGTCTGTAGCTGCTGCGCCGCTCTGCCTGCCTCAACGGCATAACAGAGAGACAGCCGATAGGCGACACTGACATTCATGCCAGTCTTTTCGACCGCCAGCTCGTGCTCGAGTGAAGAGAGCGATGCCGCGCAGCCAGAGGCCTGGCCGGGATGTGCCGCTGCCTCCTGCAACCTCTGAGCTACCGCAACACCCTCCTGGGTAGAACGTAGCTGCTCGCCGATCCGGTAAAAGCGCTCCAGCGCAAAGCCGGCCCACGCCTCCAGAGCCTGCTCGGAGTTCTTACTGCGCAGCACTGCCCGCTGATAGGACGTCACCGCCAGACTATAGCGGCCCAGCACGGCATTCGCTTCGCCAAGATACTCCTCCGGGAACTCCTCGTTGGGCTTGATGCGCGCCGCCATCTCCAGACGAGGAACGGACTCTGCCACCCTGCCCGACCGCAGCAGGTCGATTCCCAGCAACAAATTTGCGAAGTAGTCTTCGGGTTCCAGCCTGCGAGCACGGTCGAGGATTGGAATCGCCTCTGCAAATCGTGCCTGCTGATGCAGCGCGAACCCCTGTTTCATGAGGACTGGAAACGCATCGCGCCCCTGATTCTGGGCAGGCGCGAACAGGCTGATGCTCGACCACAGCACGATTCCTATGCAAGTTCGGGCTCCAGTCCGCCAGCGCCACCGAATCATTTGACCTACGATAGC